>JACLAB010004542.1_pt1 | contig 28726 bp, 19 predicted proteins | sample 8027921 | NCBI WGS metagenome assembly JACLAB01 (sample SAMN15725117, study PRJNA655200) | protist metagenome | isolation source: fluorescence activated cell sorting (FACS) single amplified genomes of... | place: USA: West Boothbay Harbor, Gulf of Maine | collected 2000-07-19 | reverse complement strand
CCGTCGCGGCCGCCGCCGGCGTCGTCACCGTCGTCGTCGCCGGTGACATATGGAGGCGCGCGCGCTCGACGCCGCGCGCGCCAGCCATGTCCATGATGATGTCTTGGCCACCCATGCCGCCACGCGTCGAGACGTCATCGCGCGCATCGAACATTTGGTATGTGTTTTTGTGCATGACGCGTTTTCGGGCACGGACGTGAGCGAAATGCCACCGAAAGTGTGGGGATTGCGAGGCGTCGCGAGACATCGCGAGACGCGGTTCGATCGCGCGCGCGGAGGATGGATTGTCGATGATCGTATAGCGCGCGCGCCGACGAATGGTAACGACGATGAGCACGGCGAATGCATCATTCGTGGTGATCTTGACGATTATGACGACGGAAATGGTGCGCGCGTGTTTGATGAAGAAAATGTCGCGCGAAGCGTCGCGGCTCGATTTTGCTTTGCGCGCGATCGAGGCGCTACGTATCACCGATTCTGGAGCACGTTAGACGTCATCCGTCAAGGGTTGCGGCGAGAATGCAGCATGACGATACGCGAGCTGTACTATGTCATGTTATCTCGCGGTCGTCGGGATGATGCTGCGCGAGAAACGACGGATGGTAAGCTCGCGGATACGATTCGATGCATCTCGGCGGCGATCGGCGCGCCAAGAAGCGCGTTGGGATTATCGGCGTCGAGCAAGGGACAGGTATTCGGACGCGTGCACATCGAGACCGCGTTTGGGGCACGGCACGATTGCACAATCGTTGGCTCGGGTGGATTCGCAATCACTGGAGATATGAATGAAATGGACGCGATGAAATTATATTCAGACGCGGCGTACGTCGTCGTCGTGGAAAAAGACGCCGTGTTCCAGAGACTACTTAACGAACGCATATTTGACATTATTCCATGCGTGGTGATCACCGCAAAAGGGTTCCCTGACCTCGCCACGCGTAAGTTTTTATTCTTGCTCAAACGCGCCTTGGAGTTGAATCCGATTCCGTCGCGGTTTTACATGCTCGCCGACTTCAATCCGAGCGGTCTTTGGATTTGGTCGTCGTACTCGAGCGGTTCTGCTGCGTCGCTGATGGATTCTGTGCCCTACGCGGTGCCACTTGAGCTGATAGGTCTGCGTGCGAATGACTTGGATTTAGTCCCTGAGAATGCGTTTCAATCATTGACGCCGCGGGACGAGTCGCTGATTGAAAACGCGCTCGCGGCTGGAGAGAACGCGCCGTTGTTCGTCCACCGCTGCGAGCTCGAAACTATGCGCGAGCGTGGACAAAAGGCTGAGATTGAAGCCTTATACGCGAACGATGAAGAGTTCAATTTAAGTGCGTTTATTGCGGCAAAGATTGCCGACGACGAGGCGAGACGCGCTCCCGCGACTACGCCATAACAACATATCGTCATTTCTATTCAATACAAACACACTACGGACATAGCGTACATACGCACATAAGCATGTTAAATCAATCGAGCTGTGGTCAAATCAATCATAAGGTCATAGTAATTTACGCCTCGTCGACGTCTATTTCAACTTCGGACGAAGCGAGGCCAGTCTCTTGCTCGCGGTACGCCTTGGCGGAAATTTCAGCGAGTTCGCCACCGCACAACTCGAGAACCTCACGCCATAACGGCTTGGGGAGCTGAATCACTTGCTTGAGCGCTAATTCTTTGGCGCCAGCCACGGGGAACCACACACCGCGTTCGCATTCGCTTTCTAATTGACCGGGCGCCCAGCCGCAATAGCGCGCGAAAAACTTGAATTCATCCGGCTTGGCGCCTTGTTCTTCGACGAGCGCGCACGCACTGTCGTACCCACCCAAATACATGCCAGGTAACACCTCAACGCTTCCTTTAACGTCTTCGCGACCGTGTAAGAAACTCACGGTGCCATCGCCGACGTCACCGCCGAAATACAGAGCATTCTTTGCAAAGACGCCGTCGACATCCCCGCTCACGTACCCCATGTCGTACTGCGTCGGTCTATTCAGAATAACCCCCATAGAACCATTCTCGTGATGCTCAAGCACTAAAATAACCGCCTGGTGAAAATACTGTTGCGACATACGAAATTCATGATCCGCCGCGACTAACAAGCACCCTTTTTCCGGCGCGGCGATGACGTGCGCCCACGGCGCCGCGCTCGCGAGTTTTGGATTTTGCGCCTCTAAAACCTTCAAATTCTCCCCCGACGCCGCCAGAGCTCGCGCCCGTTCCTCTTCCATCTTGACATTCTTTTCCTGCGCGAGTAATTTCGCGCGAAATTCGCGCCAATCGCTCTCCAAAGCCGGCGCCACGTCCTACATCGCGCGTCCGCGAGCGTCAGTCTCACACACACTCAAAAACAAAGCCACGTCACCAGCCCACCCATGGGCGTCATCGTCCTCCCATCGCCTCGCCTCGCCTCGCCTCGCCTCGCCTCGCCTCGCACACGTACGTCTGAACTCGGAACATCACCATCACCCGCCGCGGCGCGCGCGCGCACGGCGCGTCGCGCCCGCCGTCGCGGCGCGCGCCCCGTTCGCGCGGTCGCGCGCCACGGCGCCAACGTCGTCATCGTCATCGTCATCGCTCTCGTCGTCGCGACCGCGCGAACGGGGCGTGGCGCGCGATGGATGAATGCGGAAAAATATGCGCTCGCGGTGCGTCGCGTCGCGGCGCGGCGACGGTGCGCGCGCGTGCGTGAATGGCGCGCGCATCGGGCGCTCACGGGCGCCCATCGGAACGTTAGGGTTTACATTGGTGGCGTCAACGCGCGCGCGTCGATGCGTCGCGCGCGTCGTTTCGCGCCGCATATCGCCGCGCGCGCGCCGTCGTCGACGCCATCGACGGGCGAATCACGCGCAGACGTATTCGCTGGTCGTGTTTTCGCCCCGCTCGCGCGCGCGTGCGGGTCGAGGCGGCGTGGAGCGGCGGTGATTTGTGATTGTGTGGTCGTTAGGCGGTGGGTCGTGCGTTGGATTGATTTCGTCGGCGCGGCGTCGGGTGCGCGCGCGCGATGGGACGCTCGGGCGATGGTGACGCCGCACGCGATGGCGACGATGCGAAGACGGCGGAGCGGAAGGTTAGGGAACGGCGGACGCTTGCGAGATTGCGGGAGAAGACGCCGTCGGGGACGCGTCGGGCGTCGGTGACGGCGGCGTTGCGAGCGTTACGCGAGGGAAGCGATAGCGATGAGACGTCGGTGACGCCTGTGCGTGGTGAAACGACGAGGGATCGCGATGGCGGTGTGGATAAGGGGGATGATTCGGACGTGTGGTTCGTGGGAAATATGCAGGGAGTGAATGTGACGCAGTTTGAGCCGTCAGAGGCGGCGGAACAGCCGTCGACCTCGGCGTCGTCGCAGAAAGCGGCGCCGGATAGATCGCAAGTGGAGTCTCCGGTGGATAGATCGCAAACAAAGTCACCGATTATTTATGGCATGGAGAAGCTGCCTACGCTGGATATGTCGGTGCCGGAACATTTGAAGGAGTATATTGGCGTCGGCGCGGGACGGGCGGCGCCAAAGTCGCGGTATCGATGTCCCTGCGAGCACGCCATTGCGTTACGGCGTCATCGTCGCCGTGCGAGTAGCGATACGGATGAATGTGACACTGATGACGTCGACGAACACGCGTCTGGGTGCGCGTCGCACGCGTTATCCATGTTTTGGAGGGCGTTTACGACGGCTTACATGACGAGGGCGGGCATCTCCGTCGCCGCGCACGCGCTTCGTACGATGCGTAGCCGCAAGCCCTCGAAGATTTTTGATTTATCACACCTCGTAGGCGAATCAGCATTAAAATATCGCGAAGAGGCGGTGCGATTTGGATTATTTGCCGGGATGTTTGTTGGTGGGTACAACGCCACGCGCTGCGGGTTGTGCTACGCCACGGCGCCGTCTACATCCGCTTCGGATGGTAACAGTTCTAAGAATCCGTACAATGGCTCGAAATCATCGTCGTTGCCGACGTTGCCTGAAACAGGCGAAGCGAAACCAACGACGAACGTGGCGAATATTTTACGACGCAAAAAGCCATTCACGCCCGAAACCGCCGCCGTCTACGCCGGAGGCGTCGCCGGCTTGTCCATTTTTTTCCTCAAACCAAAACTGCGCCGCACGGTGTCGCTATATCTAGCCGCCAAGCTCGCGCAGGCGGGATTTGAGAGTGCGAAAAAAGACTACAAGTGGGTGCGCGACGGGCCAGGATCGTGGGAGCATGGGAATTTACTTCTCTTTACGCTGTCGAGCGCGCAAGTCATGTACGCGTACGTCATGCGCCCAGACACGCTCGACGTTGGCTTTTGGAATTTTATCGTGCGAAGTGGACCGATTGACAAACCCACGCTAGCGCACATGCGCCAAGCCGCGAGCCGACTCCCTGCACCTGTGTCTGCCGCCGCTGCCGCCGCTGCGGCGTCGGCGTGTTGCGACGACCACGCGATGTTGCACGGCTCCACGGGCGCGGCGTTGTGCACGTCGCACGTCATCAAGAGCGCCGCCGATACTTTCCAAAAGTGTTTTCCATTTTATTTTTCCATTCACTACGTACCATACGTAGTGTTGAACGTGGCCAAGGCGATTAAGAATCCCCTCACTACGCTATTTCGCGCCACCAAGGCGACGGTGCGCAGTACCACGTTCATTTCAACCTATGTCGCCGTCTACATGGGGGTGGTCTGCGCGCACCGCAATTCGGGCTTACCGAATCATCGATCGTTGTACTACATCGCCGGTATCATCGCTGGTGGCGCCTTACTCGTCGAGAATAAATCTCGCCGCACGGATTTAGCGCTCTGGCTCATGCCTCGCGCGGTGGACTCGCTCGTGCTCGTCATGCTTCATAAAGGTTTGCTGCCGCGCGTGCCAAATTTCGATTCATACGTCTTCGCCTTGGTCATGGGCGCTACGATGAGCTTGTACGAGCAAGAACCAGATACGCTCGAACCAAATTTAAGAGCGTTCATCGCGCGCTTCGTCGAACCGCCAGTGACGCGCAAGTTTTCTAGAAATTCATCCGTAGGATTTATATAATTATTCAGCGCAGAGCTCGACGCGTCAGTCGTCGACGCCGCGCTCAATGTCGACGATCACGATTGATGACAAATACGCGCTATCAGACAGCGATGACGCCGCGGACGCCGCGCGCCCGCGATGTTTAAACTGCGACGCGTCGTTCGCTGAGCTTAAAAAGTGTTCGCGGTGTCGCGCTGTGTACTTTTGCAACGCCGCCTGTCAACGAGCCGCCTGGCCCGCACACGCCGCGTCGTGCGTCGCAGACCCAAACGCGCCGGTGAAACCGCAAGTGCCAGAGCCACCGAGACTGCCCACCGCGGCGGAGAAGGAGGATGCAAAGACGAAAGAAAAGGCGAGAGTTGTAGAGGTTACGCTGCCGGCTGCGCGCGCGGCGAGCACGAACCGCGCCGTGACGGAGGATATTATCGACGCCTTGGAAGACGCCATCGTGTTCGCCATTGGGGAAGAGGATACTGAGTTAGCTGATGACGTGCGATATGAGCTCGCACGTGCGTACTTGATGGTTCAAAGAGTGGACGAGTGCGCGCACTACTTGGCGCCGTTGTTAGCAGAGGCGAGGCGTGAAGGCGGGGAGGCGCACGCGAAGACGCACATGCTCGCCGCGCGCGTAAAATGTGCTAAAGGCGAGGCGGATGATGCTCGTAAGGAGCTCACGGCGGCTTTAGATTGCGCGAGTGAGTCAACAAGCGATGCGAAGCAGTGCGACACGTTGCTGGACGCAGGCTTGACATTGCACGAGCTCGGCGATTGGGACAAGTGCGCACCGATTTTAAGCACCGCCGCTGACGCGGCGGAGAAACTAGGGCGGGTTGTCGACGCCGCTCATGCGCTCAATCGCGCTGGTTCGGCGTTACTACGTGCAGGACGGCCCGATTATGCCGCGCGCTGCTGGACGCGAGAGTTGAAAATGTTAGAAGGCGAAGCGGCAACGACGCCCGCAGCTTTAGCGCAAGCGCATGGAAACGTTGCGAGTGCGTTTTTGCTCGCCGGTGCGGATGATTCCGCTTTTGAGTTGCACAAGTCTTCGGCGTTGGCGAAAGCCAAAGAGGCGGGACCAGAGGATGAAGTGCGCGTCATGCTTCAACTCGGAAACGCGTATAAACTCGCGGGAGACGCAAAGGAAGGTAGTTTAGAGACGGCGAAGGAGTATTTTGAGCGCGCAAAATCAATTTCGGAATCCGATGCTGTGATAGTCACCGCCACTAGGGCGCTCGAGCTGATGAACATGTAATTTTAGCTTCATTTTGTCTCTGTGCGCTGAGGGTAAAAAAACTATGTTTCAGTTGATTACATTCGTCGTTCGCGAGTCGTACAAAGAGCTGCTGCTTCGCAATGCGCTGCGTTCGCTGGTGTATATATTATTCGTTTCATTTCTTTTTCGTCGTTGCGACTCATCCATCGAGAATTCGTAAGAACTCGTCATCCGGCGTGTTGGAAAGGTTAAACTCTGTCGACGCGCTCGTCGTCGTGCACCCATTCTTCAACGCCCAGTCGCGAATCTCAAAGTTACCCTCTTCGGTGGCTTTTTGAATCGTCCAGCCATCCCACGGGCAGCCGTGCTGGCGGAGCCATTTCAATACATCTAAATGTCCACCGATAGCGGCGAACGCACACGTGCGAGAGTTCCACAAGCATCCGTGTTGGCGCGCCCACTTCAACACGTGTAAATGCCCCTCCCACGCGCTGTACTCGCACGTGTACATGTTCCAGGGACATCCACGCGCGCGAGCCCACTGTAAGACGCTCAAGTGCCCACCAAGCGCAGCGTGTGCGCACGTTTGCTCATCCCATGGCACTTCTTCGGCGCGCAGGTACTCGAGTAACTCCACGTGACCGCCGTAGGCGGCGGCGGCGCACACGCGCGCGTCCACCGGGCACCCCTGCTTGTGCGCCCATTTTAAGACTTCTAAATGTCCATGACGCGCCGCTTGCACCGGAGTCCATAAATTCCAAGGACAACCTTGCACGCGGAGCCATTTCAGCATGTCTAAATGCCCACCGACTGCGGCTTCTTGACACGTCCAATCGTGGAGCACGCCCCCTTCTTGATGTAAAAACTTCAAGCAGTCGAGGTGGCCAAAACGCGCGGCGACGTCGCCGGCTGAGTGCGGCCATGGGCAACCATTCTCGCGAAGCCATTTTAAGATGTGCAAGTGACCACCCTTTGCGGCGTCCCAAACCGCTTGCTCGTCCCATAACTCGCCTTCTTCGCGAAGCCATTTGAGAGATTCCAAATGCCCACCCTCGGCGGCGTACTGAATGGCGCTCGAGTGCCAGTAAAAATTGTGCCTCTTCAGCCACTTCAACACCGCGAGTTGACCATTCTTCGCCGCCTTGGCGCACACCGCCGACCCCCAAGGACACCCCATGGCTTTCAACCATCGTAAAATCTCCAAATGTCCACCTCGTGCGGCGCAAATGGGCGTCATGTCGTCCCACGGGCATCCCGCTTCGTGCAACCACTTCATCATGTCGTAATACCCCCCATTCGCCGCGTTCGCAAACACTGCTGAATTCAAAGGACACCCGTGCGCGTGCGCCCATTTTAATAATTCTAAATGACCACCTCGTGCCGCCGCTACGCTCGTATCTGCCGTCCATGGGCACCCGTCCCGATACCCCCACTCGCCCTGTTTCGGCCCCTGGTAGAACCCTTGCTCGCGCAACCACGTCAAGCTCTCAAGCTTCCCCGACGCCGCCGCCGCTCGGCACAGCCTCCAATCCCACGGTACGCCCTGTGATTTCGCCCACTCCAACATCGTCGGCGTTTTCACGAATTTACTCACGCGCATCGCGCACACCGGGTCCCGTCCCGCTTCGATGACCGCGTCCAGGCACCCGTGCGACACGCGCGAGAGAATGTTACAATCCGTATCATCCAAGTATTTCATGATGTATTGCTGGAACACATCCGGGAGCATGCCCTGGGACACGAGACGCTTGGGCATGACGCGCGAGGATGGCTGTGCGGTGCGGCTCGCGCGTCGTCAGGGGCGTATGAATGCGCGAGAAAAGCTCTTGCGTCTGCTGCGCTGGCGCAAGACAATCACACTTGGCGCGTCCTAGGGCGACGCGTGCGGCGTGCGGCGCGCTCGAGAGGGTTGGAATGCGTTGGGCGTAATACCCGTGTGCGGAATGTTCGGTGTGCGACGGGTGGTGTGCGGCGCGCGTCGGTGAATGCGGGTGCTGGACGCGCGTTTGAGGGGGCTCCTGTCCAAGGCGCCATCGAGCGCAGGGCGGCGGCATTTCGCGTCGCGCGCGAGTGTTCGCGCACGCGACGCGCGAGGACGCGTTCAGACGTCATGGCTGGAAGTGCGTACGAAGGCGGGGGGTTTTCGAGCACGGATGGGTGGAAACTCGGCGCGTTGTTCGGGGTGCTGGCGTTACTGTCGCTGGGCTTCACGCGCGCGAATTACTCTGTCGTGGCGCGCTTACGTCGCACGCATCAGCGCGCGCTGAGGCACGTCGTAGAACACTTACAGCAAGAGTTGCTATTGCTTGGATTCATCTCGCTCACGCTCGTGGCGTTGCAGGATTCGTTGTTGAGGATTTGCGTCGGCGACAGCTCGTCAACAGACGGCACGGCGTACTGCGATGCGGGAAAGTCGCCGTTATGGAGTGCGACGACGCTGCATCAGACGCACATCTTCATTTTCATTCTCGCGTGCACGCATATTGGCTACGTGGCGTTGAGCACGACGCTTTGTGCGTGGAAGTTGAATAGTTGGCGCAAGTGGGAGCTCGAATCCAAGGATATAGAACAATTGAACCCAAAAATCAATCCTCGGAACGCATCTGGGGTTGCACAGCTCGTGTGGCGAGCGTTTTGGGCGCAGTTTAGATTTTCAGTCAATCGTGAAATGTACTTGTCGCTGCGAAGATTGTTTCTCGAGCGTACCGGCGCGACGGAGGATTTCGACTTTCACGATTTCCTGCGTGAGTCGATGGAGGAGGATATGAGTTCCATTATTGGTATGAACGTTTTGATGTGGCTCGTGGCTACAGTGTTCGTCATGGTACCCGGGGCGCTGTTCCTTCCAGCGGGTTTGGTGTGTTTGGGAATCATGCTCTTTGTAGGGACGATGCTAGAAAGCGTGGCGCTGCGATTGTCGCAAGCCTCGTACGAGCGTTTCACCGATGATTTTGAGCGCCCTGAGGACGACCAAAACCTCGACGCATGGACAAAACGCAGAGCAATTCGTCGAGAAATCGACTCGAAGAACTATTTCTGGCTCGGACGTCCGCGATTAATGCTCAAGATTTTCCAATTCGTCTTGTTTGAAAACGCCATTTCCCTCGCCATGTTGATTTTCAGTTTATGGCAAGACAAAACCTGGCTCGTGGTGAACGCTCAGGTCGGCACTGGTGCGGCATGGGTGCTTTTCGCCGTCGATTTTGCCGTTTTCCTGCACAGCGCAGTTTTTATTCTTCCAGTGTATGCCATTTCTTCCACCGTCGGTTCGCACTGCGCGACATCTCTGCAAGAGTACGCGGCGAAAGTAGGCATCACGCGTGAAGCTGCGCTTCAAGCATATCTCACGCGTACATCATCGATGTCTAAGCAAGATATCCTGGAGGCAGCGCAACATGATTTGCACATAAATGAAAAGGTACAATTGGACAACGCAGACGCGCCGTTGGTGATACCAAAGCAGCCAGCTGCGCCGTTGGCGAATGCGCCGCTCGCCAAGCACCGTGGCGTTGGAGCCATGAAAGCGGCAAAAAAGAGGTTGACGCAAGTCACAAAAGCCGTAGTGAGCGATCCATTTCACCAGCCCGATTTTTCGCGCGAAAATGAAGAGTCTCTAACTGGATTACTTGGCGCTATTTTGTCTAAACAAATGAAGGAACAGCTGGCGTTGCAAAAGGCAGAGCAAGCTGCGAAAGACGCCGAGCGTGCGGCGTCTCCAGGATTGTTGCAACGAACGATGAGTCGGACGTTGTCGACAAAGAATTTATCGGATTCTCAACCGTCGGCTGCCGACGCGGCGGACGAAGTGCCACCGGCGAATCGACTGTCGTTGCGCCGACAAGATAAAGCCGCGTCGCCAATGAGGGCCGTGCCTTCGATGAAGGATGTGTTTAGCATGAGCAATGTGCCACCAATCGCGTCTACGCGTGATTCTACGCAAGAACGGACATCGATAGATTCACCACGAACATCCGGCGATAGACCACCAGGCGTACGCAGTATCGCCGAGTTGTTCCCAGAGCAAACCAACACCGACGCTCCATAGGAACTGCCTAGTGGTATCATAGGCTGCAGTAGATAGCATAGCTCATTCGCGTTGTTTGATATAATAATCACTTGATCGATAATAAAGTTGAAACATTAAAACTTCTTTGCTAGGGGACGCAGCACGCCACAACGCCCAACCGCGCGGAATTTGTTGGGGCCGTTTCTCGCCATTTGTTCGCCCGAATATCATACACTTCAACTGCGGAAATCGCGCTCACGCCATCGTAACCGCCAATGGCATACACGGCATCACCAGCTGGATCGGCCACGGTGGCATGGAGCTGGCGTCGATACTGCATTGGTGCCAACTCTCGCCAACCGCGTTTGGCGTCGCGTGGGTCGTAGGACTCTACGACGTTCAATACGCTACGATCGTCGCGACCTCCGATGGCGAGCATTATCCCTCGCGAACTCACACCAACCACACCTAAATCACGCCGTTTGTATTTTAATGGTTGACCAACCGTCCATACATCCGCGCGTGGGTCGTAGATTTCGCACAAGTCGAGCACGTGCCCGTCGGCGCTAAATCCCCCCACAGCGTAAAGTTTCCCAGAAAGGTTTGCCACGCCCAAAGTGGCGCGACCTTCGCTCATGGGCGCGCAAGTCACCCACGACGACGAGCGCTGAGACCCCACGCCCGAATCTGCGGGCGTGCTCGAGCCGTAGTCGAATGAACCAAATGTCTTATTCGCTTCGACGGAGTGTAAATAGTACTCGCCATCGTAGCCGCCGACGGCGAACGTCACGCCGTCAATCATCGTCGACGCGCACCAAATGCGAGGCACGCTCATAGGATCTACAGCACGCCATTTACCGACGGATTCACGGTACTCCTCTACGCTACGTAACGCTTCTTGTCCATCGCTGCCTCCGATGACGACGGCGCCGCCGATGGCGGTGGTTGAACACGCGGCGTACGCGCGAGGCGTATTCAACTCCGCAAACGGTTTCCAAGTTAAATATCCATCTTCTGACGATCCTGGACGCATAAACTCTACGGTATCTAACGGCGTATCACTCCCTCGCTCCAAGCCACCAATGCATAACACTCGACCCATGAGCTCGATGCCGTCTATGGCGGAGGCGCGAGAAACATCAGTTTTAATACCCGCTTTTGCATTCCTCTCCGCATCACGCGTCAGTGTTGTATTCTCCACCGCGTGAGTCAAATTCGCCAGCTTTGCTCTCGCACTCGTCCAACGATTTGTCGCGGCTGACGACGGTTCAGGCGCCATTGTGGGAGCGTCCCACGCCCGCACCTTGTCCACGCCTTCAAAGTCCCTCAAATCCCCCGCGTCATCCGCCAACGACTGACTCGCATACGACATCGATCGCGCATACGAACCCATCCGAGCGTATCTCTCAGATACCTTCACTTCAGCCTCAACGCGTATGCGTTCCTCCTCCACGCGAGCCTTTTCCGCGGCGAATTCGTCTCGTTCCTGTTGCAACAACTCGTACGCCCGCTCGAGCTCATCCTGCTGCATCGCCCGTCTCACATCGAAATCTCGACGCTCGCTCTCAAGCAAGTCCTTCGCGCGTAATAACTCACGTTTCATCGCCTCGAGCTCCACCATGGCATCCTCGCGCTCGGCGACAATCTCCGCGCGAGCCGTGCTCACCGCGCGTTCAATGTCTTGCGCGAAATCAGACGTCACACGCTCCATACGATCAAGCGCCGTCGCTAACGCCGGCGGCGCGCCACGAAAGCCATCGCGGTCACGCATGCGTCGTCCGTGCGCGTCATCGCGACGAACGCTCGGTTCTTCACTGCGTTGATAATCATCATCCACATCGTTGGCGCGCGAATGCATTCCCCTCTCCACGCGAGACGCCATCACGCGCGAGATTCCGGCGATTATCGATCGCGTTCGCGCGCGCGACGCGCGAAAACCTGTGCGACTGTCGCGTTCCGCCGAGGTGAAGGGCGAGGTGTCACGCGCGGCGTCGCGCGGCGTCGCGCAGCGTGGCTGCAAATGCCGCAGTGGCATGTCCGCCTCACTGTTCCGCGCGCATCCGACGCCGGTGCGCCGCGCCATCGTCGCCGCCGCATCGAGCGCATCGATCATCACGCGCGATGTTTCGCGAAAGCGTGCACATCGGCGCCGTCGTGGCGCTGGTGTATGCGTTCGCGCTGGAGATGTACTGCGAAGCGCGCGCTATCGGGGCCCCGAGCAAGGACGTCGCCGCCCCTGCGGGCGCGAGCGACGGCGCGGACGTGCCACTGACAACCATGGCGAAGTCGGATGAGGACATAGAAGAAGCGCGCGGGACGCCGGCGACGGCGCCGCGTCGGCGCGACGGTGCGGTGAAGGAGGTTTCGTTCGCGTCGCTGCTCGAGAGCGATGGGATAAAGTGCGTGACGTTACGTCCGGAGGCGTTACGTGCGTGCCGAGGCGCGATTCAAGCTTGGGCCGAGTTAGCGGTGATAATGTTCTTATTTTGGTTTTGCGACCGCTCGGGAATGGTGCGAGAGACAAAGAAGAGTTATGATAGGGATTTATTGGCGACGATCTTTTGCGCGCTGGCGGCGTACGGTTGGAAGACGTCTTTGAAAGAGTCGAAGACGTCCGCGCCGCTGCATCGGCAGCAGACGGAGGAAATGAAAGGATGGATGCAAGTGTTGTTCTTGCTCTATCATTATTTCGATGCTGGTGAGATGTATAATTTGATTCGGGTGTTCATCGCGGCGTACGTGTGGATGACTGGGTTTGGGAACTTTTCGTATTATTACATCAAGAAGGATTTCAGCGCGATTCGGTTCTCGCAGATGATGTGGCGCTTAAACTTTTTCGTATGCGTAACGTGTGTGGTGTTGAAGAATGACTACATGCTGTATTATATTTGTCCGATGCATACGCTTTACACGCTGTTATGCTACGGCGCGTTGGCTATTTTTAAGGAGAAGAATAACGATCCAAAATGGATTTATGCCAAGTTTGCCATGTCCTTTGTCGTCATTGCGGCAGTTTGGGAGGTCCCTGGCGTGTTCGATGTGTTATTTAGACCGTTTCAGTTTCTTTTTGGATATGTCAACCCAGCTAAGCCAGATATTCCGGCTTTGCACGAGTGGCATTTTCGATCAGGGTTGGATCGTTACGTGTGGATTTATGGTATGATTTGTGCGTATGCGCATCCGAGGTATGAAGCCGTCATGAAATGGATTGACGAGCGTTCATTGCGCGAGCGTATGATGTATCAAGGTGGAATCGTTGCGGCGTCGTCCGCTGTGTTGTACTGGTGGTTCATCACGCTCTATTCTTTGGATAAGTTTGCGTACAACAAATATCACCCGTACACGAGCTGGATTCCACTCACATGTTTCATATTTTTACGCAACGCCACAAAATCTCTTCGATCGTATCACATTGAAATCTTTTGCATTTGTGGTCAAGTAACGCTTGAGACGTACATTTGTCAGTTTCACATCTGGTTGAGCACATCCAACGTCCCGAACGGACAACCGAAACTGCTCATGGATCTCATCCCTGGCTACCCATTATTAAACTTTCTCATGTGTTCTTACATTTACGTCGGTATTTCTCACCGCGTCTTTGAAGTCACAAACGTACTCAAATCGTCGTGTATTCCGAGTAAAGACGACGGCGCGTTGGCGCACAATCTCATTCTAGGTGGAGTATTTGTCGCCGTCGCGTGCTCAATCGGTGCATTTTCGTCGTTGTTGTTCACTGGTGCCACGTGATTTAACTACAGTACTAGGGTTTTCGAAAATAATGTATGAGGGTAAAATAATGAATTTAATTAACGTCGACGTTTTGTCGCGCCGTCGCGCGCCACTACGCGCCGCGTGTAAGTCCGGGCGGCGCGGAGTGAACGGATCTTTTCGTCTACCGCGGTTTCCGACCGTTTAAGTTTGAATTCTGTGCGTGGGTGTTGACGGAACACGACCGTTGGAGCTCGATGGGCACGTTAACTTTTGGGGCAGATTCCGTCGCGTATGACGCGCCCTCACGCGCGTCGTAGCGCGTCTCCGACCACGTCGACGGCACGAAATGGTTGCGCGAAGACTTTTCAACGACGTTCGGCCTCACTGGGAGGAGCAGGGGCAACGACGGCTCCCACTTGCGACGACGAAAAAGGGCGCGCTCAGGTGGTTAAAGATGCTCGTGCGGTCGCCGTTTCTTTGCTCGCGAACAAACGTCGCCGGGCGGTTTCTGACCAGGTGATGGCAAAAGTGACAGCTACGACATTATTCCTTGACACTGTGAGCTTCAAAACAGAGTTGATCAAGCAACACGCGTTCCTCAACCGCGTGAGGAATCTGTTGAAAGATGAGGACGTGAAGCGAGAGGCGCGCGCGTTGGTCACTGAAGAGTGCGCTTCGACATCAGATCAGTCCGAAAACACTGTGCACGTTACCGATGATCTCGCACGCACACGTCATGCAGAGCGGGTCCGAAATCCGCAGCCCTTCTACGTCGAAGTAGTGCGTGCATTCAGTCGCAGTGACATCTCGGCGATGGAGGCTGTCAGTGAGTTGCGGCAGGTTGGCGTACGAGTCACCAAAGCGTTTTTGAAGCGCGTGCGCACGGCTCAGGCGTTTGGGGATGATATTCCCCATTACTCCGAATGCGAAGACGGCCGCGGTAGACCGAGTGCACTCAGCGACGCATACTCGAATGAGCTCGCAAAAGTTGTGAAGCATTACATTCACCTCGGGATATCACTGAGTCAAGAGACGATTTTGTCGATTGCCAAAAACTTCTATCGCGACGAGCATAACGCAGATCCTTCTGAGAATACGTTCGGGTCTGCGTGGTTCTATCGATTTCTCAATCGCCACGGTATGGACACTTCTCTGTACAATCCCCAGGATGCCTTGAGACTCAACGCCGCAACGGAGCACAACGTCAGCAATTTCTTCCAGCGCGTGGCACGAACAGCAGTAACGAACGGCTTCGCGACATGGAATTCCGACTTCGACGCGAACGATAGGAGTAGTGAGATGATCTTTTGGGATGAAGACAAGAAGAGTCGCGTGTTCACGTTCGACGAGGCGAAGGTGATGCTTGGCTACGAGAAAGGCGTGCGCGGAGTAAGAATGTTGGTCATCAAGGGCGAAGACAACCGCAGATCGGCTGTCACAGCGAACGACGACTTCTCAGCATCCGTCATGGGTTGTAGAAACCTCGCCGGCGAGGCGTTGGCGCCTTACTTCGTGTGCACGAAGGAGCCGAATATTGAAGATGGTTTTGAAATCCCTGGAACTATCACTGATACGACGACGGGTGCATGTCAACAAGCCCAATGGATACGAGGAACGAAGAAAGGTTCGTTTGACGGATTCGCATTCGCGACCTGGCTCAAGGATCACCTCACGCCATGCATTCCCGACTTGTCGCCGGAGAACCCGGCCATGGTGATATGCGATGGATGTTACGCTCATACCGTCGACGAGGTGCTTGAGATTTGTGCAACGATGGGGATTCTCATGGTCATTCTGCCGCCTCATTGCACGCACATGTTGCAAGGCGAAGATTTGTACCACTTTGGTGTGTTCAAAGGTGCGTTTCGCGTCGAGCGTGCTGAAATCGAAGCGATGAAACAACTCGCTGCAGGATGGTTCATCAAGCTCTTCAAGAATGGCGTTGCTACGTCCTTCGGACAGCGAGAGTTTTGGTACGCGATTAAGGAGGCGTGGAAAGGCGCTTGGACGAAAAAGGCTGTCGAAAAAGGATTGAAAATGCAAGGATTGGTCCCTTTTAATCGAGCTCCACTGTGGACAAACTTCCCGAACCATGAACGCAAGGAGCCGCAGCGCTTGGTGTCGGATGCAGAGTCTGCCACTCAAGCTGCCGAACGGTGCGCCGAGCGCATATCCATACCAGGAGCGCCCGGACTGCAAGTGATCGCTCGCTCTAACAACTCGACATTTGAGACGACGTTCGACGGCAGTCCAGAGTCGTTTGCACGGGCGCCGCTCAACATGATGAAGTTGACAGAAGTGTATGACAAGCTCGTTGAAAATGACGGTGTCACCGACGGTGACTTGAGCGTCTTGAAGCAGCTCATTCTTGAAAAGCAAGAAGAAATCACGAACAGCGTCATCACGACGATCCGCAAACGCAGGAATACACGCAGACACGATCAGTACGATGAAGCGACTGCTCCAGCAATGGCTCGCTTGCTCGAGGCTAGAGAGAAGAGAGAGAAGACGAAGAAAAGAACGCACGATGCGGCTGAAGATGTTCGCGACGCGCGATTCAAGGACAACAAGGAAGATGTTACATTTCTTACGGCTCTCTATGCACACCTGGAAGACACCGGTTCGCTCGAAAGGGCGCTTACAGGGATTGAACTCAGGAAGGTGATGCGAGCGAAGCGAATTCCACTGCCACAAGCACCGACCGCTGAGTTCTTGAGAAATAAGTTGAAAGAGGTTGATGGGCGGCTCTATGAAGCAAACATGGAATGTTTAAGCATCTCGACAAGAGCTCGGCCAAAAAGATCACGTCCAACGTCGTCAGTCGGCGATGAAACTATACGCTGTGCGGTTACGTACCATTCAAGTGGAATTCGAGTACAACTTATAACCGACTAAAAGAACTCGTGAAAGGCCTGAACACGCAAGTGGGCTGCGAATATCGATGTGAAATACTATTTTCATCATTCGTGCGAGATTTCGGCGCACACCGCATCCGCGCGCCGTCGCTATGTACGCACAAAGTTTGTAATTCTAGACCCTGAACAACTTGAAAATCACCCCATCGCCGTTTTCATTATTTTTGATAAAATTAACCTCCAAGATGCATGAATTTCGTCGGAACCTCGACGACGCGATACTTCACGCGAGACGACGAACGATGTCGCGTTGGAAAGCTCTAACGTTTTTACAAAATATATCCGCGAATCAGCGCGATCGGATCCCGCGTCGCGACACTAGACGCGCGCAAACGCGAAAATTAACGTTTTTCATACTTTTTTTCGAAATCACTTGTAGCCTTTTATTAGCATATTGAAACGCGGTTACGCTCACACTCGTCAAGGTCAAGGCGTGTGAAGAGACGCATACGTTTCCAAACGCCTTCTCCATGTCATGCACTCATCGTTATTGTCGTTATCATTCATTACCGACATAATTGCAATCGTACACGCGATAACTATAGCACCAATGATCGCGAGTACGGCCATCGCCGTTTCAAACACGACGTGTTGTCTCGTTGCCGTCTCGATGTCTTCGCGTCGTTCGTCGTCGGGCCACGAGTCTGCGAGTGGCGTTTGACTTGCGACGTCAGCGCCAGAGATGGACGAATGTGGCGGCGCGACCGTGTGTGGCGGCGCAGACGATGTTGTCATGTTTTTCTTCCTTTCGATAATGTTGGCGCGCACGCAAAGTAATGGGGGAATAACTAAACAGGTTGCGTTACATATTTTCACATCTTCCCCGACTGCGTTGGACGCAGTTGAAGCTTTTCTTCATACAGTGCAATCAAACCCGTATCCTTCAGTTGCTCGGCGATAGCGATCGGTGAAAGGCCGGAGTTATCAAGTAGTGATGGATCAGCGCCTTCGCTTAGCAGCAATCTTGCGATTCTCGCCGAGCCGAGGCGTGTGGCGACGTGCAGAGGCGTACTGCCCGTGTAATCGCGACAGTCTGTTCGTGCTCCGGCAAGAAGTAAAATCTTGACGCGCTGAAACCTGTCATCTGATACCGCATCATGAAGGACCGTGTCCATCCTGGGTTCTGCGAATTCTGCACCAGCGGCTCTGAGAATCTTGACTAAGTTTTCATTTTCTGCAGACACTGCTCTCGACATGACTGAATAACCAAAACGTGTCCTTGCGCTCACATCGGCTCCGCGGCGCAATAGGAGCTTTACGACACCAGTCTGCTCCATTTCTACAGCACTATGCAATAGTGTACGGCCGGAATAATCCTTAAGATTGATCATCGCCTTGGCGTCAGGTCCGGACAGTGCGACGTCAAGCGTCGTAGTGTCACCGGTCACGGCGGCAACGATGAGTTCGTGACGCTCACTCTCGCCAAGCTTCTTTGCTTGCTGCTCTAAGGCTGATATCAACTGCTCGTATAGTTCGATTCCGGCGCTATGCCTCGCGTCCTTAGCCGTCTGTAGCTCTACTCTGTACACGCGCTTAAGTGCACTCATCACTCTACGCGCGTCTTGTGGATGCCTCTTCATCACAGCCCGCACCTTCGTCGCCGAGCACACGAGAAGCCTTGCTGTCGACGTGACTATACTCGTGTGAAAGCAGGTGGAACCGCATATGACGGAGACAATATTAACCCACTCTCCCGGTAAAGCTGTTTGAATTCGGCTTTTCACGCTAGGCGTGTCCAAATACTCTTCCGAGACGATGTCAACTTTGCCAAGACACACGTAATACATGGTCGTTGCATCTAAACCTTTGTTGGTAATCGCCGTTCCAGGATGATAGTATTCCACACTAATGCAATCTAGTAAGTGCTGAATGAATACAGGAGACACTCTCGTGAATAATGGGCACTCGTTGATGTAGTCTTGATAAATAGTTTTACGCAGCTCCGCTTCTATGGTTGGAGGACAAAATGCCAACACCTGTTCGTCATCTCGTGTTCGCATGTCGTACTCAAGCTGGATGTGCGCATTAATCTTATCTCGCACGGTTCGCGGAATATGATTCCGGATCATGAACTTGCTCAATTTGCTAATGCTCTCTCTAAAGTCCATAATCGTCGCATCCTCTTTCGTGACGATGCGCGTCATGTTACCCAAGATGTAAGCGGTAACTCCCATGTTCAAGACCATAATAACCATAGAAAACCCTCGTTCCAAGTCGCTTACGGGTGAAATATCACCATAACCAACGGTAGTGAGTGTTACTATGGCCCAGTAAAGGGACGTGGTGTACTGATGCGTAAAGCCCATGGTTGGTAAATCTGGATTGTACTCGTACACCCACGTGGTTTCTCCAAAATTCTTCAACTTTGCCAAATAATACAGAATGCACGCGCTCCAATGTCCCGCTAAGCAAATAAGCAATGCAAATTTAGTCGCTACGAACGCCAGATAGGGCATTTTAGGATTCTGCTCCAAATCCATAATCATATTCTTGATTCTATACATGCGAAGCAAGCGAAGCAAGCCTAAAGCAGAGAGAGTACGCGCTGCCGCGCTCTTCGGCTCGGTTAACGCTAGAAACATGATATCAAGTGGTATAGATGCGATGACATCCACAGTAAACCACCCCTGTAAATACCGTTTTCGGATAACTGTTTTGTCCCAGTTCAGTCGTCCGTTTTCCTCCAATGGTCGATAAAAATTTACCCAAACATCAGCAATGAATAGAATATCAAATATGATCTCCATCACATCACCCCAAGCCAACGTGTCTCTATCGATTTCCTCCTTGAATGCAAGCCCCGCCGGCTCCATAAACGCGACGATGAGGATGAGAGCGTTGATGAAATTCGTCCAACTCTTTGCATAGATGCTCGCGGGATGCAAGTAGTTCCGCCAACTTCCGGATCTCATCTCGTCATCATCCATGCGCGCAGCACCAAACGTATCGTTGCGAACTAACGTGTTTTCACGTCCTGAACTCCCTACACGAACCGACCGCTTCTCTGAATCGGACTTTTCCAGTTGCTGTTGCACTTTTTTCTTTTCCTCGTCATTCATCACGAAAAAGGAAGACTTCGCGCGCCCGTTGTTAGATCCGCTGTTAGATCCTCGTCGTCTACGCTCCAAGCTTTCACTAACTGTCGTCAAGTTCGAGTGTGACTCTTGCCATCGTCTACCCTGGAGCTCGTCGTCGTCGTCGTCGTCATCGTCTGTATCGTCGTCGCTCGACGATCGCTCGCGGTTCGTCAGTCGCTGAAACTCCCCAACCTTTGCCATCTCAAAATCCAACGCCGGATTCCTCGCCCGCTCTACAACAGCGTGCTCATCTTCGTTATCCGACGCCGACGCGCTATCGCTCCCTCGCCCACCCATTATCGCGCGGAGCGACTGCATCGTCGTGAAAAGGTTTCTCAATACCGCCCTCGATGACGCCCTACGCGCAAATCACCTCGCGAATCACCCCGCGATCGACGCCCGATCGACACTCTCGCGATGGATCTGCGATGCGAACGCTGCGTGCGATGACCCGTGCCGCGTCCGGTGAGTGCGCGCGACGTGCGCCGCGGTATGACGATGTCCTGGAGCGAACACGCGACGGGCGATGGCCACCGCACCTGACTGTGCGACGCGTGTGCGTGTGCGTGTGCGTGTGCGCGCGACGATCGCGACAACCATGGCGGAGACGGAGAAGTTTAACTGGTACGCGATGTCGTGAGATTCGCGCGCGGCGTCGGCGTCGTCGTCGTGGAATTCGCGTGAGCTCGTTCGTATGTGGTCGTTGAAGGCGCCAGGTGGTTGGACTGACACGGCGCGCGCGCCGCGGGTTCGTCCTCGCCGTCGCTTCGGCGACGTCGACGAACGATTCGCGCGGTGGTGGTTTTGTCGCGTGACGCAGGTTTCTCGTCATCGTAGCCGTCGTCGTGAGCGTGCTCACGGTGTTGTGTAACGTGTACGTGTTGGTGCACTTTCAGCATCCGGATGATCGCAACCAGGCCAAGTTTCCGAAACTCGTCGTCGTCACTGGGCTGACGATGGCGGTGTTGTCGATATTGTTGCTGCCATTGGATGTGGCGAATCGAGCGGCGTGTGCGGAGTCGATAATTGAAAGTGCGTGTTCGTATACGTTGCCGATGACGGAGATGTGGTACGCCATGTACATGACCATGTTCGCGTACATTTTTGTGTTAATTCCGTGGACGTTGTTCTACTACGAGCAAGATAGTGAAACCCCGCATTTGAAACGCGTCGTGAGTTCATCGATATGGAGTGTGGCCACGACGCTGGTGTTGCTGATGATTATGTTGATTGTGTATTACGTCGGAGGCGAAGCTGAGTTTGAACTGAAGAGCGTCGACTCGGGCATGATGTTACTCGGTAACTCTGCCTTGAGTGATGCTGCGGCGTGTATTGAATTGCCATCGACGTTAACTTCCGCGACGAACTTTGTAACGAGCCCAGGTAGCATAAGTGGGACTTCGTGCAACGCTTTAAGCGCAGGAATCGAGACGGAAATTTTCAAAGTCAAGCCGACATTCATCGTGTACATCATAGCCGTGTGCTCCATCGTATCTTGGATGATTTTCATGGTTTACGCTGGTGTAGGTATCGTTGCCATGCCCATCGATCTCGTCAAGAGTTTCTTGACGCGACCTGTGAAAATTATTCCCAAGAGCGAATACATTCGATGCGCGACGATTTTAGCCCGCGACGTGCAAAGCGTTACAACAGAGATTAAAAATCTGCAGAAAGAGCAGCGTTCGACAGGCAGGACAAAGAAGGTCAGAAACGAGCTCAACGCACTGCAGCTGAAGCTCACCGCCCTTGAAGATGATGAATTAGAGTTGCAAAAAGTGTTTCCACAAGGGGAGACGCGTGAGGCGACGTGGTTGCTCACCATGCTTGGGTACTACCTCCAACTTTTCCTAGGAGGAGTGAGTGTACTTTTGAGTATGTTCTGGACGCTTCACATTGTGTTGTACGTTCTGATATCACCACCTCCTTCCCCGTTCTTGAACACGTTTTTCCGATATCTCGATGGCGTGTGGTCGTTGCTCGGCACAGCCGTGTTTGCAATCTTTTGCTTCTACTTGGTCTTCTGCGTAATCAAGGGAAATACTCGTCTGGGATTGAGATTTTTATTCATCAGTCTATACCCGATGAAACTTGGTCGTACGTGTATGTCATCCCTGCTGTTCAACACAGGGTTAATCATGCTGGGCAGCGTGTCGATTGTTCAGTTTTGCGCGCAAGTTTTTGACGTATACGCCGCGGAAACTTCAGTTACGGATATCTTCGGTGGAAACATTGAAAACCTCAAGGGGCTGGGATACCTGTTCAAATACAACATCTTCATCTATTGCTTCTTTGGCATGATTTGCTTGAGCTTGATTATCGTGCCGTTTCAAAACTACAAGGTGAAACCGCCACGCAAGGCGTACGAGATTGAAGTTTGAAAACTTGTCTAGCAAAACTTTGGTGTCCATTGAACACATTTGTAAACATTCGTAGTTTCTAATTAAAACGGCTTTCTTTCTCGTTTCGTTTTCGCTTCTAAGTGTGCGTGTTTTCACGTCAAATCAATCACCACGACGCCGTCAGCGTCGTTCACTTGCTGCATGTCTTCATCCTGTCCTTCGGCTTCTGCTGGGGCGTTTTCGTGACCTCGATCCCCGGCGAGATTTTTAAACCGATGTAACATCATGTGTTTGTATTTGTATACGTCTGACAAAACCTGAGCGTCGACAGGGCCTGAACCTGAGCCTGAACCCTCGGCATGGATGCCATATCCCGCTTTGGCTACGGATGCTGGCGCGCGCGCTTGCTCACCCGTTCCTGCTTCGCCCCCGCGCGCCGCGCCTCCTCCCCCCGCACCACCGCGACCTGTCGAGTCAAAAATCACATTTGCATTCGCCGTCTCAAACCCATCGCGTAAATCTTCCTCTAAGAGATCTTCAAACGCCTTGTTTGCGCGCTCTGGTTTTGGCAACCGTACGACGAATTCCAAATACGTCCCAGGAAGCGAATACTCCTTGTACACGTCTTCAACGCTCTTCGTGCCATATCGATCCTTGTTTTCCTCAGACTTTTTGTACAACTGAATTCTACACGGTTCCGCCATCAACGCACTCTGCGCGAGCAAGCCATCTGGAGATATGACAATCGTCTTCCCAGAGGTTTCGTTCCATCGCGCGCGCGCCGTCGCCGCGTTGCTCGCCAAACACGCCTCCACCGCATCTAAATCCCGCACCAGTGTATCTGGATACATCTTCATCAATTGAAACACAGAAACTGCGACGTGATTCACTCTGTATCCGTGCAACAACGTCCACGCAGCGTATTCGCTCATCTTCTCGCACTGCGCGTACTGCTTTGCGCTCGGCAACTGCCAACGCGCCACGCGCCCGACTTCCTCCTCTTGACTCTTTCGCACCTCTCCTTGCGCCGTGCGTCCGAGCACGGCGTAAACAATCGTCTTCAACGCTTCATCGCACGCATCCACGTCGAGTTCGCTCAAGAAAATCCGCGGCAACGGTGGAAAACCATCCGGCGCGCGAGGCGGCGCCAACCAGCGCGCCACCACCTTCTTCGTCTCAAACCGCATCACTTCCTCCTGCATCACGTACCCCAGCTCCTCAAACATCACTCGCAAACCATCAATCCCGAGATCTCGCGTCCCGAACGATCGAATCGCGATGTGATCTAACGGCGCGCGCGCGATGATGAAATCAAGATCCACGATTCTTTTCTCTCCACTCGCGACGAGCAGCTCGCGCACGCATCGCACCGCCGTGGCGTTATGCCTGTAGTACTCGCGCGTGAGCGATTGAATGCCTATGCGTGCGCGCTTGTACTGCGCTTCGACCGCCACCGCGTCGCGGTCGCGCTCCATGGCGACGCGTCAACGAGTGAGGCACGACTCGCATCGCAATCTCCACAACGCGCCGCATGCGCACCGCGCTCGCCGTCGTCACCGCCGTCGCCGTCGTCGTCGCCGCGCTCGCGACGATGCCGCACCGCGCGTCGGCGTCGTCGTCGCCGTTCGACGCGAACGAGGCGATGGATTTGTCGCGATTCGTCGGCCCGCGCGCGCTCGTGTTCGGGGACATTGATTTCACATTCGATCGTCGCGACGCCGACGGCGCGGCGTCGGCGACGGCACCGTCGCGCGACGCCGACGCCGATGATGGGTTGTTGTGTGCGTTGGTGTCGCTGGACGTGTCGTCGACGGGTGAGCGACACGAGGTGCGGTTGTGCGCGCCGACGCCGTCGACGCGGGGTGCCAAGTTTACGCGAGACGGAATCGACGTCGTCGACGACCGCGGCGTCGTCGACGATGGCGCGAACGCGACGGATGGTGTGGTGACGACGAAACATTTTAGTTTTGGGTTGGAGCGATCGCCGATCGGGAGCGAGTGCGTGGTGCGCGTGAAGGCGGATGCGAACGCGGTGGTGGAGCCGATCGGTCCCGGGACGTCGGAATCGGAATCGGAATCGGAATCGGAATCGGAATCGAAATCGCCGTCGACGTTAACGTTGCGCGAGTTTACGACGACGCGTGCGATGACGAGTGATGGGACGTACATGCGTTTGCCGGTGGTGATTAAACGACGAGGACGAGGACGAGGACGAGGAGGGATGTCGCGCGAGCTGGCGACTACGATTGCGTGCGCGTTTGTTCTGGCGGCGGCAAACGTCGCACTCGGGATGTGGAATCGTCATCGTCGTCGTCGTCAACTCGCGCGTGAAAACGCTCTTGCGCGCGAGGACATCGATGGAAACGCACCAGAGAGCCCTGATGCGTCGTTTGAGGAACTCGTGGGGAGGCTGAATTACGAACGCGTGATGACGATTTTAGAGGATCAAGAGGAACGTCGTCGCATCCCCGTACCGACGTCTGATTTTCTCGTTTACGCACGCGCGCCGGCGCTTGAATACGGCACGCGCGAAAAGACGGGTGATCTCGTGCACGACTTTCTTACTGCGTACCCGCAGTCTATCGCGCCGACTTACATGAATCCGAACGATTCTGATTCGGAGGACGAATATTTGCGCGAAGAGTTTGGTCGCCGCGGCGACGTGGACATCTTTGGCAATAAATTCATCCCGGGACGGACGTTTGATTTGAAAATTTACGGTCACGGTCGTCAGGCGGGTAAACTTCTTTTGTCACACGTGCTCTCACACGATTCATTCTGCGACGCAAAGTTGAAAAACTACACGGATGAGAGAAATGAAGAGTGAAACGCAAACGCGGCACCGCCCTGATGAGTCTATTTTTTGTTGACTGAGACAATGTCGACGAATTTCGTTTTATATTCTGAGTATTTTACAATGTAATAATATGTCATGCGCGCGCGCGAACGGCTACGTATCCTACATGTAAGCAACAGCGCATGAGTATCGGTGTAACGCGACTTACTTTTTCGCGAATGGATTGGAAAATGTAAACGACTTAAACGCCGACGTATCAATAGTTGGCATGGTAAACGTCGACGATGCGGTGCTCGCAGGCGGCGCGTCTTTGCTTTGGACGTCTGGAATGGTTAATGCCGCGTACGCAGCTTCGCGCGCGGCAATCAGTTGTTTCACCGCTTCGGCCTCCTTTTGATGCCGAACGACGGCGCGTTCGTATGCCACTTTTGCGGCGACGTACTCCTTTTGAAAACGCATCAACTCATCTCTTTTTGTTGAGATTTGGTCTTCGATGGACCGAATTTCACCAATGTCGAGCTTGACTTTCACGTCATCGGCCGTGTGTTCGCCTAGACGGAATATTTCAAATTGAATCGTACATTTATCGAAAAAGTTGTCGCCGTACACGCCAAATACTTGTTCTCCTGGTTGTATGCTCACGCACTCCCGAGGCGTCCAATTATCCAGCGAATGGAACATCATCAAATCTCGAGATTCCAGTTTGCTCATTTTCACCGCGCTCAAAGGCTCGTAGTTGAAGCTTTGGCGCCCGGTGAAGTAAAAGCCTGCGTGCGACCTCTTCATGGACGAAAACTTCGCACTCATTTCTTGCAGAGACAGCTCCAATCCCTCTGGAGCACCGTTTCTCCCATCATTCTGATCAAAGTGCAACAATTTAAATTTATCGCCAGCAAGCGAGGTGACGCTTACGATGACGCCCGCCGCAGTATCCTCTTCAGACAACGCGCAACGAAATAATCTAATCTCACCCTTTTTCACGTACTCGCTTACTTTGCATGGCATGGTCACGTCCGTGACCTGCACAGCGCCGCTCCGCACGGCTTCCAAAGCTTTGATCGGCACTGCGGTGCGAATCGTCACCCCGAGCGACGAAATCATCGACGCGGCCAGCGTGCTCGCAAAACTCGCCTCTGAAATATCTATCTCCTGCTCAAGTATGTCTTTTTTGTCCACCTCACCGCTGGTGTCGTACTCTCGTCGCCGCACGGGGTCACTCAAGATGGCGTATGCTATGCTCACGCGCTTGAATGCGGTGTCGTCTCCATTGTTTTTGTCCGGGTGGTACTTGAGAGCTAGTTTTCTATAACTTGTTTTGATTTGTGCGTCGCTCGCGGTGGGCGTGACGCCGAGCGCCTCGTACGGATCCATGCTCGGCGTGGTTTGCGCATCGGCGGCATCTTGTGTCGCCATTCTGCGCGCGAATCGAATGTTGCAACGAACGAGTCGTGCGCGTCGATATATGAGGCGCACGTGACGTAGAAACTTGAGCTACAAAATTCTACTGTTTTTATTCATTATCGTTCTCCAATGACGTACGCGTCTTGTTTCTGTCGAATAAACTCACGAATCTGTGAACCAGTGCCTACTTTAACCACATATCCATCCTCGACGTACGCCGCGCCGTCGGCGTATTCTAATTCTTCTAAACGGTGCGTCACCCAAATAGCCGTCACGGCGCCGGCGCTCGAGTCCACCGCGTGCCGCACCGCTTCAATTACCCCACGTTGGTCTTCTTCGTCCAAGAATGTTGTGAGCTCATCGAGAAGCAATAATTCCGGCTTTTCAACCAGCGCCCCAGCGATGGCGACGCGTTGCTTCTGTCCTCCGCTCAACGTCGCGACTTGTCGCTCGTACGCGTCTGGCTCTGTCAAATTTACTAACGTCAACGCCTCCTCCACGCGCGTGCGGATGTCATCATCGGACAGCGACTGGTTTCGACCTAAGCCAAACGCAACGTCCGCACCCACCGTGGGCATGATGACTTGATGATCGGGATTTTGAAACACGAAGGCTTTTCGAGCGCTGGCTCGCGCGTCGCCGCTCTTCGGGACGACGAGTCCGGCGAGCACGCGCAGCAGCGTACTCTTCCCGCACCCATTGGGACCGAGAAGCATGAAAAGCGTTCCTTTCGGCACGCGCAGGGACGCGCCTTTCAACGCCTGGATTGGTTGGGACGCCGCGCCGCGGGTGAACTCGACCCAGAGTTGGTCCACGTCGACGCCCCAGCGGTCGCTCACGTCGGACGCGGACGCGAACGCGCGCACGGGGCGGGACGTCGAGGCGCTCGCGGTGCACGTGCGGCGCGATGCGTGCGTGTTGCACGCGTGCGTGCGTATCGGTGCCGCGTGTGTGGACATGGCGTGCGATGTTGTGACGCGTGGTTGGTTCTACGTGTTGAGTTTGGTTATAACAGAGTACTTTCCCTCGATGAAGCTACTACGCGCGATGCGTGCTAGATGTGCGTCTCGGCGACGGTGACGTTGGGTGCGTGCGCAGCACCGGCATCACCCATGGTTTCGTCGGGGTCTTCGCTCGTGCCGCGACGACTGCGGCGGCTTCGCACGAGAGGCGCGGCTTTCGGGACGACGGTTTTTCCCTTGGCGCCGTCGACGACGCCCTTGGATTTTGCCGCGGCTTTCGCCTTTGGTTTCGCCGCTTCCGCTGAGTCTTCGTCTCCATGTCCACTTTCTTTGATATATGAGCCGTTTTGACGGGTCCAGCGCATGAGCTGGTCCTTCAAACGCTCGTCGCGCGCGCGGTCTTCGGCGGAGCCGACTTCGGCGCGCACGCACGCGCCGACGGCGTCTTGTAAAGCGCCCATCGTACGTATGGCGTCATCGTGTCGAATCGTCGCTAATTTCGCCTTTGCGATGGCTGTGTTTCTATCCTCTTCGTTCATCGCTTTCAACTCGCTCTGATTCACCGCACTCGGGGGGTCGAGTAATGGTTCGAGCGTGTTCAAATACGCGCGAAGGTTTGGCATAATCGTCTCGCGCACAACATTTGGACCAAGCGCGTGCAAGCCTTTGATTGCGCCGTAGTGCGTGGGTAACGGCTTCGTCGTTAATAACGCCTGCAACAGCGTGCGCGTGATTCTAGGTTGAATGCTCGGATATGCGTCGCCAAAACGCGAGCAAATGAACGCCATTGTCGCCGCCGCGTCGTCGCGCAACGACCAATGGTCTTCATCCAAACTTTGACACAATCGCTTAGCCACCATACACGTGACCACACTCGGCATGAGCTGATGTAAGTATAACTCAACGTTGATGTCCGGATTCGAAATCAACGCGCGAATGGTCTGAATAAGCACACGTAATCTCGGCAAGTCGCGCAAGTTTTGCGTCGTCTCCTCGGTGATAAACTGCGTGAAATACGGCATCAAATTATGCAACCCCACATCCGTGCTTAACGACTTCAACGCCGTCTCTAACATCTTCATCTCTTCATCACTCGCTCCCGCACCTGCACCTCGAATCAACGCCGTGACCTTGTCGAAATAAAACTGCAACTCTCTCGGCAACACGTGCGACACCACCGGCAACAACCCGCCCGCATCCGGGTCCGCGCCGCCCTCTTCCTTCGCGCTCGGTCTCGGCCGTTTCGCCCCATACGGCGCCCCCAAAGGCTTCGGCTCCGGCGGCACCGCCATAGGATTCTCAGGTATCGCCGGTTGCA
>JACLAB010011183.1_pt1 | contig 28744 bp, 20 predicted proteins | sample 8027921 | NCBI WGS metagenome assembly JACLAB01 (sample SAMN15725117, study PRJNA655200) | protist metagenome | isolation source: fluorescence activated cell sorting (FACS) single amplified genomes of... | place: USA: West Boothbay Harbor, Gulf of Maine | collected 2000-07-19 | reverse complement strand
GGTTGCCGCGGGCGAGAAGATTACTTTGACCGGGTTCGGGACGTTTGAACGTAAAATGAGATCGGCGAGAGAAGGGAGGAATCCGAAAACCGGGGATCCGTTGAAGATTCCAGCCGCGGCGTATCCGAGTTTTAGCGCCGGGAAGAGTTTTAAAGACGCGGTGAAGAAATAATTTTTTTGGCGATGTGCAGCGTGTATAGTACACACTTCCGCGCGCTGAGAAGAGCGAAAGATAAAGAGAATGTTATTGTTGTAAATATGATGTGATGTGCCTTCTTCGTCGCGGACGAAATGATTGTTTATTATAAACCCATATATAATGTGGGGCGTTTCGTATTTTTTTTTACACGCGCAACGTTTTCGCCCATAACTTGGAGATGGAAATCAACGCAGAGCTCAAGGAGAGCGTGGAATACACCCACTCGTTCGCGACAAAGTCACGAGCGCGTTGCTCGCGAATCCACTCTAAATCTGAAGTGACTAAAACTAAATCCAAAGAGTCTTTTACAATCGACTTGATCGCGTTTGCTTTCGCGAAGGCTGCCGTTTCCTCGTCTTTTATTTCTTTCTCTCGTCGTTCGTCCACTCCTCTCTTTTGCGGCGACGAAATGAAAGCAAGGAACCGTGTACTCGGCGACATGCTCCTCTCGTACGCGATCGCTTCGTTCTTTTTTTTCACGCACATTGCCTTTTCCAATCTCTCGATTTCTCGCCACTCCACCATTCTTAACGGTATGGACGTAGCGTACATGAAAAATTCTACTTTCATCGCCAACATCTTCAACTCTTTCCGTTTCACCGGATCGTCCGGTCTAAACACGCCGACATTTTGTAACCAGACGCCTTGTTCTAAAAAATAATACACCGCTTCCGTGAATAAAGCTAAAAATTCTAACGCGTGTTTATACGTCCGCTCTCGACTCTTCGAACTTCTTTTGTTCCTTCCTCCTTCTCGAGCGGCTAAATACAGCACCAAATGTTCTCGACACTGCAAGGAAAACTTTAAAAACTTCCCCAGCCGCAACGACCCGCGGCTTATGCTCAAACTTTTCGCAAGTTTTCTCAACTGCTTCGCGGTTCGTTGTTTTTGTTGTTGTCCGTCTTCGTCGTTCTCGTTACCAACCAACACTAAAGCCGTTAACACGGATGAATACTTTAACGTTTTCAAAGTCTTATCGATGCCTTCCCTCGTTTCCAAGAGCTTCCCGACGTTCGATAAAAACTCAACCACTCCCAATGTTTCGCGTTTCTTTTTCTCCTCGTTTTCCTCCTCCTCGGACGAGGACGTAAACGACGACGCGTCGTCGTCGTCGTCGTCGGAAGAAGAATTCGCAACAAACTCGTCGCCGTTCTTCTTCCCCAAAAGTAAAGGTGAAGTTGATTTCAACGGAGACGACGAGACTTTGTCGGACATTTTATTATTCAACAAAATCGATCGATACTCAGGTAAACGTCGCTTCAACAGAAAAAAGCAGCAGTTTAGGTTTTCACGCGGGTAAAGCGCGCGGTATTCTCTCTCTCTCTTTCCTTTTAAAAGATGTGTTTGACGTGTGATTTTATGTGCAGACATGTGTCCGAATTTTCCCTCTCTTTCTTGCAAAAAACGCTCTCGTTTTTCGCGCATATCTTCTGCGCGTGCAAATAAATATCGCTGAAAATACACACACAGATACACACTGCTACAAGTATTCTGCGTGTTCATTTTCAGTTCTCGTTTCATCGCGATGTAGAAGTTACGCGCGCATTGAGCACTCGAAAAGCTTTGTTTTTGGTGTATTTTCAACCTCTATTTTTGGTCCAATTTTTGTTCAAATTTCCCTACAAAATTGTCTCATAAAAGCGCTTTTCTTTCACTCTTTTCCCACTCTCGTCTTGCTCTCCTCGCTCTGAAGAAGTTAAAGAAGACGAGAAGATGTTTGAATCCTGCTGTGGGGGCGCGCGATCGGAGAATAACGGCACTAAAAAAGTCATCTCTGCAACAACAGAAATCGACGAAACGACGGATGGAATTTCCCTCGGAAACGGCTGGCAACGCTGGGTGGATTTCGAAGAGCGACGGTATTATTACTCCAAAGGAGGGACGACCACGTGGGAAGCACCGAGTGAAGAAGATTTGATCGAAGAAGAGAATAAAACGAAGGGTAAGAAATGATTCGATTGATGTGTGCGTGTACATGCGTAGCTATGAAAGAAGGAGGAATGAGAAGAGAATTCAAAACCAAAATTGGAGCCGCTGATCTCGTTTTTGTCGACGGAATGACGACGACGGAGAAAGGGAGCGAGAAAGCGAGACGCTTTGTTATTATTATTACTACTATTATATTACTACTATAATCATACTACGCGTTAAAATCACTATTTATCATTCTCTTTCGTCGGTTTTCAACGAGCGTCGATCGACAAGGCGGCGCTTCTCTTTCTCTCGATCTCGTCGTCTCGGGCTTCGCTTTCCTCTACGATTAGAGGTCGGCGACGCTTTTCCCGCTCATAAACTCCAACACTTTCGGCACGGTTTCTTGCAACCGCCTTCCAGCCATGGCTAAATTCTCCAAAAACTCCGTCTCCGTCGCGTGCGGTCCGTCGACGATATCGGTAATCGCCTTCACGCACACGAACGGCGTTTTAAACATCTCGCACACTTTCGCCACCGCGGCGGCTTCCATCTCCTTCACGCTCGCGTCGTTTTGGAGCATCATCTCCCGGTCAACATCCGTCGCGTCCAAGGAATTTCCCGTGGAACATATTCCCGATTTCAAACTCGTAATCTCTTTTCTCATGTTTGGCGTTTTCAAAGTTTCGATCGCGCCGATCCCGTACGACGTAAACGTCGGTATCGGTATCCTCCGGTCGTGAAATTTCACCTCGGAGACGAGAAACACGTCCCCGATTTCGCACCCTTTGCTTTGAAACCCACCGGCGGTCCCGGCGTTTATTAACACGTCCGGTCTGTGCGTTTTTAAAACCTCGTACGCGCACAACGCGGCGTTAACTGTGCCGACCGAATCCACCGCGTGCGTGGCATCTTGGCCGCACGTCACGAGGACTATCTCGACCGCTTTATTCTCTTCACCGAAAGAGATTTCCCCGCTCCGAACGACCGACGGTAACGGCGCGTGATGGTGCGATTTTGGACACGGCAAAAGCTTAAACGAACTGATTAAAGGCTCAGCCTCGGCTTCCATGGCGATGAGCACCGCGATGGTTTTGATTGCTCCCATGATGGTTCGTTGTTGTGTGTTGTTGTGACGAATTCGAGAAGTGAAAGGAAAGTACCTTTCACAAACGAGAGAAAACGTACATAACACGCGTACATTGAAGACAGAGAGAGAAAGAGAGAAAGAAAAAAAGAAAGCTACTATATACTCTTCGTGTATTCAGCATATTCGTTATCACGTCAAAAAGCGCTACTGTTACAAAAAACTCTCCGGATCGTTCATCGCCAACATCTCCGTCAGCGTGAATTTGAAAAACTGAACCCCGGCGATGGCGACCAGAACGACCAACGCCGCCGTCTTGGGATCTTTCATCAACTTCGCCACCGGCCTGGCGAACATGTACACGAAACCAACCATGATAGAAATGGAAAATCGTGCGTATTTGGCCATGTTCGCCCAGAACGGAATGTCTTCGCCCGCCATGGCGATTTGCGAGAACGCCTCGCGCTCCTCGTGATGGCCTAAAAGCGATGTATCTGACGGGAATCCAACCGCGAAGACATCCATGTTCGCGGCATCGATCGCATCAAAGGCTGCTGCTGGGTTTTGGTCGCAAAACGCACAAATCGCACACGCCGCCAACGCGGTCATTCCTACTACATTTCTTGCTTTCTCGTTCTTCTTTCTTGGTCTTAAACTCTCGCTCGTGCTCGCTTCCGATTCTTCCCCGCGTTGGACCGACGACGACGACACGATCGATCTCGGATTCGTTTTGTTCTTACTCCTCGCGAAGCTGCTTCGTTCCGAAAAGGAAGAAGAACAAAACGAATTCGTCGAGGAACATGTCGATGAAAAAGAAGAAAACATTTTAATATCGATTGATATGTGTGTGTGTGTGTAGATATATCGATAAGTTGTGAGGTCTTTTGCTTTGTCGTATCTTGTGTCTCTCTCTCGTCTCTCGTGTTTTATCGCTCGAAGGTTAACGGTGCGATGAAAAATGTACTTTAGCGTGGTGGTAGGCAGCATCCAACCGACCAGTGGTACATCACGGAGCGTTGTTTGCTTGCTGTTATTGTTATTGTTGTTGTTGTTGTGGGACGTGTTTGTCGTTTTGACACCCGTTCTCTAACGCGTAGAGCAAACACTCGGGGCGGTTGTATTTGCGAGCGAAAGTGCAAGTCCACGAATTCCAAGGCGCGCCGTTTTCGTGCAAGTATTTGAGGATATCGAGATGGCCGGATTTGGCAGCATGTGCACACGCTATACCAAGTGGACATTTCTGTTCCATGCAATACTTCACAATGTGAAGATGACCATTGTGAGCTGCTGAGCTGATCGTCCGCTGGTTCCAATCAAACTTTTTCACTTCTCGTAACCAACGAACCAACGCGAGGTTTCCCATACGAGCTGCTTCACTGCAGAAATAACGCTGCGCTTCTTTTCCCTCGAGCTTTCTGGTTTCTTTCTTTTTCTCTGGTGGTTTACCACTCACACATTTACCACTCCACGTACGAACTTCAAGGGTCTCCGGCAACTTCCTCCCCGACCGTCTACACGCGTCGCGACTTTCCGTGTTCACCTCTCGAAACACTCTGAAAGACAAGTCGTTCAACTTCGATAAAATATGCGTCTCGAAGATATCTTTGTACTGCTTATCTGTCACGATTTTCCACAACGGCGTCGGCGAAAGGTTTCTCAGCTCTTCTTTGACCTCTTTCAACTCCTCCTCCTTCTTTCGCATCTGCGCCTCGAAAACAGATTCCGCGCGCTCTTCTTTCCGTCTTTCTTCTTGCTCGCGTACCGCCAAACTATCCTCCTCTTCATCGTCGTCCTTTTCTTCTTCTCGTCCGCGCTTGTTACCCCCCATCATTCGTTTCCCTCGCAAAGGACTTCTTTTTATGAGTACTTCTCGCGATGTAACGCTTACTTTCCGTCGTCGCGTCTTCCTCTTCTTTATCTTCTTCTTCTCAACTTTTACGCGTATTTTTGTGCGGCGATCTCGTTTGGAAAAATCACACACAAAACGTCATTTACACACGCGCGCACACACACACACGCAGTGCGCGAGGAGTAGTAGTAGTCGTTCAAGAACAGCAGTACATGCTCCGAGGAGGCGCCGCTGGGGGAGCGTTTTCATCCGTGGTCGTCTCGTTCTCTTCTCGGTCTTCGTTCTCCAGATTTGTGCATCAACGTCGACGCGTACGAGCGGGGAAGCACTTCGCGACGAAGACATCGTCGGGTTTGATGAGCGCGAACGCGAATAACCACGGAGGCAGATACCACGCGACTTCCTCGGACCAGTTTCAAACGCCGACTTTAAAGTTTGATAATTCCTCGAAAGCGTTTTCGGACGACGTTGGGCAGCAATTGTTCGACCGCTTAAGTTTTATCGGGAAACCGAAAGCGTTAAAAACGTTGTTTCGAGAGGATGAAACGCTCGCGAAAAACGTGGACGAGAAAACGATGAAGTTGATCGAGGCGTTCTTGGAAAGCGCGAAGAAAGAAAAAGCGTCCTCGACAGTCATCCAAACTGGAACGAGGGAGAACGAGAAGAAGAAAACGGTCGTGCAAGAGATTGCGATTGGGGTGTTGCCGACGCAGGTGTCGAGGCACAACGACGCGAGCGGAGCGCACGGGTTGCAAGAGATCGCGAAAGGGACGTGCGGGGACGGGAAGACGAGGAGAGTGGTGATTGCGAGCGAGAACGAGAGCGATTTTGGGAGCTTGGTGAACGCGTTGACGAGAGCATTTCCGGTGTTTTCGATGAAGAGCAAAGGGTCTTCCTCCTCGGAGAAGGAAGAGGAGACGAAGCCGGAACCGATGGTGGTGGCGTTAAGCGGCGCGTCTGAAGCGACGTCGAAAAAAGCGAAAGCGATCAGCGAAGCGGTTGAACTCGCGTGCCGCATGGTAGATACGCCACCGACGAGTATGGATCCGCAAGGGATGGTCGACGAGGCTTTGGCCGCGGCGAAACGCGTTGGCGGGGTCAAGTCGCAAGTTTGGAGAGACAAAGAGTTGCGACGGGACGGGATGGGATGCATCGCCGCTGTCGGCCAATCAGCCTCCACGGACGGGAGAGAACCGGCATTGATTCGTTTGACGTTCGTTCCAAAAGGCGTGAACGCGTCGGAGAGACCAATTGCTTTGGTTGGTAAAGGTATCTCGTTCGATACCGGGGGGTTGTCCTTGAAAGTTGGCGGTTCGATGCCGGGGATGAAAGCCGATATGGGCGGCGCTGCGGCCATGCTCGGGGCTTTTGAAGCGTTAGCGAAATGTTCCACGGAAGGTACGATCACTTTGAAGCAACCGTTAGAGTTATTGATGTGCGTTGCCGAAAACGCCATCGGATCTGGTGCCATCCGCAACGACGACGTCATCACGTCCTACGCCGGCAAAACGGTTGAATTGAACAACACCGACGCCGAAGGTCGATTGGTCTTAGCCGACGGCGTCTCGTACGCGTCCAAGACGTTGAATGCGACGCATTTAATCGACATGGCTACCTTGACTGGTGCGCAAATGGTCGCCACTGGCTCTAAATTTTCCGGCATCGTCTGTAACGACGACGACTTTGAATTGTTAGCGGTGAAGTGCGGTAAAGTTTCCGGCGATTTGGCGCATCCGTTGCCGTTCGCGCCGGAGTTTTTCAACTCAGAATTTGATTCCAAAGTTGCGGACATGAAGAACAGCGTGAAGAACAGAGCGAACGCGCAATCGTCGTGCGCGGCGCAGTTTGTGTACAACCACGTCGACGATGAATGGAAAGAGAAAGGCGGAAAGTGGCTGCACGTGGACATGGCTGGACCGTCCACGCACGACAGCGGAAGAGGCACGGGCTACGGCGTCGGGTTGTTAGTCTCGCTCGTCGAAGAACTCAACAAGTGATTTTTTCGAGCTTCTTCTTTCTTTCTCGCGACATCTGCACATATCTAAAAGTATTATTTTTCGGAGTATTCATCAGAATAATCCAAAACTACTATACACACATAAATAATGGTCATCTATTCTGCTCCTACTACAGCTACTAAATCAAAACTACTGCGAAAAGACTATGTTAATACAAAAACGTTTCGTTGAAATCACTCGTCGTCATCAAAAGCTCGGCGGTTTCGGCGTAAAAACGCGAAACGAGTTTGCCGATTTACGAAACTTTTCTCCCATTCCGTCCCATCTCTCCACTGGACACTGCGCCACAAACGTATACACGTCTCCGGTAATTTCATTCTGCGCAAAAACGGCGACGTTTCTCCGATACCAGTTCGCCGTCTTGATCGTATACTCGAACTGATAATATTTGATTCCATTCTCCCCGATCGTCTCGCTCGCGGAGAACAACTTCGCCTCCTTCCCGGATCCCGGTCTCGCCAACGCGTTCTCTAACAACCAACTCGCCTGCTCCTCCGCGTCGCCAAACTGCCCTAAATCGAATCCTTTCGTGGACGTTTGCACGATAACGCTCATATTCTCCTCCCCGTTCGTCCCCATCGGTCCGAACGCGCTTTCCGGTTCGCCCACGTTTTTCTGTCCTTTCGTCTCTCTCAGCGACGGTAAATCGAGCGATTGTGCTTTCTTCATCGCGTTTCTCCGCGCAATCGTCTGGTCCGCTAAATATTCGTTCGGGAAGAGGAACTCGTACCCTTTCTCTTCGTTCCTGTCTCGGCGGTAGCCGGAGACTTCGTACACGGTGTCCAGTTTTAACTTTCTCGCGAGTGGTTCGTTCGCGCGTAACGCGAGCGAAGTGACGCCGAGAAAGTTCGCCCCGAAAGCGAGCGCGGTCGTGGACGTCATCGCGAGCGCGATTCTGCGAGGAGAGGTGTTCAACTTTGCGAGCGAAACAACTACAGGTGCTGTTGTTCGCGTTTCTTCTTCTCTGCTCGGGGTCGTTTCGCCGTCGTCGTCGTCTTCCTTCGCTCGACTTCTCGCGAGCGCAGTGTTTCGTCCTCCTCTTGCCTTCTTCTTCTCGGTCCAACGATGATGATGATGAAAACAACGATTACAACACCGCAAAGACGACGAAGAGGAGGAAAAAGACGTCGTCTGAATCATCATCTCTGATCGCGCGTGTGTGCTGCGTGGTATATTCGCGCTCCCAGAGTTACTAATGTGGATATACTTTGGGGAAATCCCGTCACTTTTATTAAGCGTAAACACATTAAGTGAGAGATAAACACACACACGCGCGATATACTTCTCTCGACCCGACGACGACGATGATATCCTCCTCCTCCTCCTTATCGCTCGTCTCGGCATCGTCGTCGTCGTCGTCGTCGTCGAGGAGGAGGAACAACAACAACAACAACAAAACACGATTGTCTCATCTTCGTGCACTCGATTTGCGCAAAAGAAAGACGGTGGTTTGCGCCGAGAACAACAATGAAAACGACGTAACTTCTCCGTTCACGATCGGCCGCGGAAGTAGTAATAGCAGCAGCTCGATGAAATCTACCTCGTCGATTGAAAATATGGGCAAACGCGGACAGATTGCGACCGGGCAACCATTTTTGGACCACATGATTGACCAGTTGACGACGCACGCGCAGCTCGGAGTGTCCGTCCAAGTGGAGAAGGAACGTGTAGGCGAGATGGTGAAATGCGAACCAGATACGGCGAAATATGCCTCGGACGAGGACGCGGAGGCGACGTTTATGGCGTGTGGGGAAGCAGTAGGGAAAGCTTTGAAAGATATGCTCTGTTCGGAAGGTCGGATTGGGTTCGCCGCGAACGCGAGGACGAACGGGACGAGGTTCGCCGCGCCGTTGGACGAAGCGTACGCGTCGTGTTTGATTGAGCAGTTTGATTCGGAGAAAGATGGGGAGTTGAAACTGTTTTCCTTAGCGCCGTACGGACCGAGAAATCGAACGCACATTGGCGTGTATCCAACGGTGTACACGGAGACGTTTTTTCGAGAAGTGGCGAAACACTCGGGATTGACCATTCGGTTGGAAAAGCATCGAGGCGATAACGCGCATCACATAGTCGAGGCGACGTTTAAGAGTTTCGCGAGGTGTTTGAGAAAATTCATGGACGAAGTCGAAGGCAGCGATGTTGAATCCAGTAGCAGCGGGAGTAACAACAGTACGAGTCGAGCGGCGAGTCGAGCCAGAAGCACGAAAGAGACGAGCATCGACGTCGCGCTCGATTTGGATATGAAAGACGAGGCGAATAGTAGTTTGGAAATCTCCACGGGTATTGAAACCTTAGACGCTTTATTCGACGCGTTGGCAGAAACCGCAGAGTTTGGTACTTTAAAATGCGTCGCATCGGGAGATACGTGGATCGACGATCATCACACGACCGAAGACGTCGCGATCACTATAGGCCAGTGCTTGAACGAAGCGTTGGGGAACAAAGCCGGTTGTAATCGCATGGGAAGCGGTTCGGCGCGCGTAAACGGGAGCGAAGTGGAGGTAATCATGGACTTATCGAACCGTCCGTATTTAGGGTACGATTTAGATTTCGCAGGTGATTCAATTGGCGATTTGAGTTGCGAGATGGTCGAGCACTTATTCATGTCGATTACTTTCAACGGCCAGATGACCGTGCACTTGGTCACCAAAGAGAAAGGGTCGACGGATAAAGATTTAGCAGAAGCCGCGATGAGAGCGTTTGGAACGTGTTTGAAACAATGCAAATCGATCGATCCCAGACGCGCGGGAGCAGTGGCGTCCTCGAAAGGCACTTTGTCTGTTTGATTATAGTTGTTTTTATGATTATTTACGACTGCTAGTAATATCACGCTTTGCTAAAAATAGAGAAATATCGTACACGGAAGATCATCATCCTCAATCTGACGAGCGACTTCCGCCGCCCAAAAGAATGCTCAGTTGGTGTTGCAACTTTTTCAGGTATCCTCCCATCTCCGGCGCGACGTCCGCGGCGCTTTTAAGCTTCGCCAGATCCACCTCGGTCCCGGAGTCGGTTTTCAAAACCATTCGTTCGCGCGTCTCCTCTTCTTCCGCCTCGACATCCTTTTGCTTCTCCTCTGTGTTCTCTTCGTTTTCCATCTCCTCTACAATCATGGTATCGATAACCGTCGTCTCCTCTACCAAAAGAGGAGCAACATCCGCGCCCACCATTTCTTCTCCCCGTTCTACTATCCCCCCGTTCTCGTCGTCGCCACCACCACCACCCTCTCCGCTACTCACCTTCCTCTTCGTCGTCGTCGCACCACCCTCTCCTCCTCCCGTCGTCGCTGCCCTCAAAACCTCCTCCTCCCGAAGTAAGAAACCAATCGTCTCTCCTCTCGCCGCGACAAACGCCTCCTCCTCGTACCCTTTCATATCCCTCGCGCGTTTATTCCTCGATATTTTGCTCAACTTTTTCGAGTGGTTTTCAAATTGCTTTTGAATGCTCTCCTCCGCCGAGAGCGTTTGCGCGCGTATTTCGTCTATTCTGCGTTGAACTAAGTGTTGTTGTTGTTAAAGAGGGAAAGAGGAAAGAAAAGTAATGGTCAGTTTTATGTGTGTTTATGCGCGTTCGCCATTCGCATAAGCGCGTGTTCACATTTTTTCTCCAACTCTGCACCCAAAAAGGGGGAACACATTTTCAAAAAGATATCTAAAAACGAACGCAACGCGCGCACGCAGAAAGCGCGACCATAACGCGACCTAACGAGGACGTAAACGACGAAAACGCACACTCCAAGTCTAATTCGTGCATGAGTTCTTCGAACAGAAGGCGTTTTTTTTTCGCATCGTCATCTTTTTCTTCGTTTTCCGACGCGTCGCGATGATGTGTCGGTTGAAGATGGCTGCCGCTCGCTTTCTTCTTCGGTTTCTTCTTCGTCTTCTTCGATTGAGACGCGGAAACAGTAGCATCGAGACTATTCACGTTCGAGGCATCCGAAAGCGCTCTTCTTTTGTTTTTGTTACTCGTCGTCGCCGTTCCCGCCAAAGCGCGCTGCCCGCGAGTCGTCGTCGTCGTCGCCGTCCGAGGAGGCATTCTCTCGTTGCTTTTGTGAGGAAAAAAAAGAGCAGAAAAGGGAGAAAAGCGCGTTCGTAGCGAGTAAGTGAAAGTGAGAGTGAACGCACTCCTAAATCGACGAGTGCTACTACACTCCGCTACTACTGTTGTTACGACTCGCTTTTATACGTCTATTTCTATTTCTATGGGATTATGTTCTGTGAAGCTCTTCAACGCGCTCGCTCGCTCGAGAGAGAGACGAAGACTCGGCGGAAGGCGTAAAGCAGTCCTTTAACTCCCCTCTCTGCTATTCGTCCTGAACTTTAATCTGTTCGACGAGCGCGTCTTGTTCGCTGACTAACCTCGCCACTAACCGTTTCGAACTCTCTTGCATTTCTCCGGCCACGAACACTTCGTCCAACACGTAATACGCCTTCGTGAACTGATAAATCAAATCCAACTCGCACACGTTCCCGAAATACGCATCCAATATTTCCACGAAGTGTTGAATCTTTTCCAGCGTTATCAGCGCGTTATCTTCCACGTCCACCGCGAAAACGAAGTATAACGACGCGTATCTTTTGTAGACGAGCTTGTACGTTTTGTAATCGACGACGTTGCATAAGCGCGTCGGTCGAGGTAAGATGAGGTTCATGACGTCTCTTTGGAGCTTTAAGCGAGAGGTTTGGCTGTACGGCTCGTAGTACTTCGAGAGGCGGATTTTGCCTTGCTTGGAGAAGAGGAGGGCGAAGTGGATCATTTTATATTAATGCTCCTCTTTGTCTTCCTCTTGCCGTCGTCGTTTTTGGTGTGTCGTTCTCACTTTATGCGCTTATGAGCTGTTCGTACGTTCTTTAAATGAAGAATGTGTTTGCTTCTATTTTAGGTATTTGGCGCGTTCTCAGATGAACATCCATCGAGGCACGCAGTTGATGTTATGAAAATAGTAGATGTATTATTATAGTATTATATATTAGATGGTTTAGTTTAGTGATCTTCGTCTTCTTCTCTCCATTTTAAAGTGTTATTACTACATGGTTCGCGGCGGCGGGCTCGTCATCTCTTTCTCCCCGAGGCAGAATTGGTTTTGTTGTTCTTTTTCTCGTCGTCTACTTTTGGTTTCTTGGTTTTATTAATCGCAGTCAAGATCATCAGAACGTTTGTGATGACAGTGGTGGCGAACTTTAATCCTTGCAACGCTTTTTCGTGCTTTTCGTTGCCTTTACCTAATCCGATCGTTTTAATTTTCTTGTGCGTGTATTCCACCCCGGTGTCTTTTTTCACCGACTGGTTGTGTCCTCGCATGAGACATCGAGTGGTTAATAAACCGTCGACGCCGACTGGACCTCGAGCGTGGATTCTAGACGTAGACACGCCAACTTCTGCACCGTATCCAAACCTAAAACCGTCACTAAATCGCGTCGAGCAGTTTGCAAACACACACGCCGAGTCGACTCTTTGTAAAAATTGCTCAGCCGTCAACGGGTTAATCGTTAAAATGCAATCCGTGTGCGAGGACCCGTTTGCGTGGATGTAATCGATCGCTTCGTCCATGCTCTTGACAATTTCCACCGTGCACGCGAACCGTCCGTATTCCAACCGTTTCTTTTCGCACAAAGGCAAACTCAACTCTTTACTCGCGCGATCGCCGCCGAACAACTCAACCCCTGCATTTTTCAACGCCCCCAATAACGTTTCGTGCACGTTTACTTTAACTAAATCCTCGTGAATCAACAACGTCTCCATCGCATTACACGCCGCGCAATAATCCGTCTTTGAATCGACGATAATTTCGCAAGCTTTCTCCGCGTCCAAATCCTTATCGCAATACACGTGGCACACCCCGTCCGCGTGTCCCAAAACCGGAATCTTCGTGTTATTCTGAATATACGTCACGAGCGCATTACCACCTCTCGGAATACACAAATCAATCACGTCGTGTAACCCGAGCAACTCTTTGATCTCCTCTCTGCCGGTGATTAAACTCACGCACGCCCGATCGACGTTGAACGCGTCGAATTCTTTCACGATGATTTCGTGTAAACATTTATTCGAATTCGACGCTTCTTTCCCTCCTTTTAAGAGCAACCCGTTCCCGGTTCGAACGCACAAACCGCATATCTGTACCAACGCGTCCGGTCTGCTCTCGAAAATAATCAACAAAACCCCCAACGGACTCGTCACTTTGCTCAACTCTAAACCGTTCGCAATTTCCGTCTGCTCGACGAGCTTCCCGATCGGTTCCTCCATAGCGCTCAACGCTCGCAAACCGTCCGATAAATTCTTAATCTTTTGACCGGAGAGTTTCAACCGCGCGATTAAGTTCTGGTCGATATCCGGTGCGTTCGTCGCGGCAAGAATGTCCTCCTCGTTCGCTCGCATGATTTTCGCTTCGTGCTTCTCCAACGCATTCGCGATGTTCTCGAGAAGTCGATCGCGTTGCGCAGTCGCGAGCGATTGGAGCTGACGACTGGCCACTCTCGCCCGTTTCGCTTGCTCCGTCGCGGATAATGACGACATTTCTCTTTTCCGTTTGTAAAACGCGTGTACTTAGTACTTGTTCTTTATGAGTACGAGAAGATAAATAAAACGCGAGCGTTTTGTGTCGATAAATAACCTATTCTGCTAAAACGCATCAAACTATGAAACTTCTGCCTTCCGCGTACGCTCGATTGGCGGCGAGTAAAATTTTCTTCCTCCTTCGTCTTCTCACGACCGCGAAGACGACGAAGACGAGTACCACGAACACGAAAGAAAGGAAGGTTCCGAAGGCGTAGTTGTTTTTGCCGTCGTCCTCGTTTTTATCCGGCGAGGACGAGAAGAAGTTGAAGAAGTTGCCGCTCCGTCTCGCGCTGCTCGCGCTCGGGAGGTCGACGAGGACGTTCGGCGGCTCCAACGCGAGCGGCATCTTTTCGAGTTCGGATATTTTCTCGAGTTCGTTTTCGCGGTCTTCGTTGCGTTCGATTTTCGATAACTCGCCGTCGATTTCTGTTTCTTCGTTTTCTCCTTCTCCTCCTCCCTCGCCGTCTTTCTTTTCGCTGGCGTGGATGAGCATCATATCTTTGGCGACTTGGCGTTTTTCTTCAACTTCGAGTACTCGGTCGTATTGCGCGGCGATATCGTTGATTCGTTTCCTAGCCTCGTCGCGGTTGGAGCGCCTCATCTCGTATGCCTTATTCAAAGGATGTTCGCGTTCGCGCTGTCGCTCTCTTTCATGTCTGTGTGCTCGTTCTTCCAAGCGCCGCTCTCGCGCTTTCGATTCTTCATCGAGTATTTTTTGTTTTCTTTCCTGGTGTTCTTTGCTCTTTTGCGCGTGGGTATTGATGGTCGCCATGACCGCGTCGTGCGCGTCTTTGTGCCATTTCGTTTCCGCGATTTCCTCCTCAGTTAGCGTTTGGTGTTGCTCTCGTTGCTCGGCGTCCTCAGGTGGTTTCAACATTTCGTTATTTTTGAGCGTGGAATCTGGGTCGATGTCTTCCATTTTCGCCCCTCTGGAAAGAATTTCCTCGCCAGTCGAGGCGTCAATTTCCACAATCTTCGATGATTCACCTTCATTTCTAGAAGCCTTTCCGTCAACCTCCCCTGTTTTCATTTGTTTCGCGACTGAAACCTCCTCCACACTTTTTTTTAGCTCGTCGTCGGATTTCGCTCCAACGGAAATCTTCCCGATGTTTTTAACTTCCGGATTCGGTTCCTCCGTCGTGCCCGAATAACATTCTAGATTTTTCGCTTTCGACCTCGCCTCTAATCCTTTCTCTTGCCAAGTAGGCGCGTGCGACCACGAGTTGGCTTCTTTAGTGTTATACGTCGTATTGAATCCAAAAACTTCCTCGCACAACGACGGATGGTGGTCGTCGTTGGTGAACTTGTTCGGCACCATCGTACGCATCCCCGCGGAGACGTAATACTCGCTCGGAGATAACATCAAAGTATCATCGCACCAACCTTGAACGTAAAAATCCAACGCCACTTTCATTTTATTTTGAAAAGAGTTTTCTTGCGTATCGCGATAGCCGTTATTCAAGTCGACACCTCTACCTGGCAAGATGAACACGTTCGCGTGGTTTCGAGGGGAGAAAAGAGAGACGTAGTCGGCGACAACCGGGGCGTCCGTGGCAACATGAATGAAGGCGTCTTTTTGAGATGCCAAGCAATTCAGCGCTTCCTTAATGGTCACGTGTCGCTCTCGATCAGTCCGCGACACTAAACGAACCGCCGTGTGGAACTGGTAGGAAACCGAACATGTCGGGTGCGAGAAAATTTGTTCCACGCATACGTCCGATTTCGGCGTGTCGTCTGGGAAGCACGTGGAACTTTCTGGGTAACCCGTGCGGACTTTTAAACACTGTAACCGATTCGAATCTGCCGCTTTAGAGCCTAACACGGCACCCCACGCCTCTGCTAGTTCTGCTCTCGGACGCATCAATGCGAAAAACGCGCATCGTAAACATGGATGTTGAGCGACCGTGGCTGGAAAATACGCGTCGTTATCTTGAGAACGACTTTTATCGACCGTTTTCGTCAGCGCTTTAAAAACGTCCCAATCTTCGTCGCGCTTATTTGAATTCCCACTCTGCCATATAAATTGTCTCAACACTTCGTTCTTCAAATCTGGATCGCTAATCAAACTCGGTGGTTTAATACCAGCGTCCGAGCGAATCGTCACCCACTTTGCGTTTTGCAACAAATCCGACGCGCATTGCAAGCACGGTTCACACTGCCAACCGGAGACATCTGCGGATTCGCATGCTATTTTTTCCCCGTCGCAATACTCTGGTTTCGCACCATCCCCTTCTTTATATTCTCTGCACGTCTTCGCTTCCGCAAACGACCGCGCTCGACAGTGCCCTTTCCTACACGTACTCTCGTCAGCGCCGAGCGCGCCCAACGCCAAAATCGCCTCCTTCTCTTTACCACCCACGCGTTCTCTCATCATCTTTTCCTCCGCATCTCTGTATCTCAAATCCATTCCTAAATGTCCCTCGAAGTACTCCAGAACGTTCCAATCCGCCAACTCCTCGATGAACAAAACTCGTTTCACTTGCATCGCAAACGCCAACCACTCGGCGACGGTACTCCCCATGTGGCCTAAGCCGAGTCCAAACCACGCCGTTTTGACGACCAAATACTTCGCCTCTTTGCGCTCCTGCTCGTACTTTGCGTCGTTCGACAGCACGCGGTTCCTCCACGCGACGTAGTTGCCGTATTTTCCCAGAAATTCGTGACACGCGAAATGTCGCTCTTTATCCGATGACTCCGTTTCCTCCTCGTCCAACGCTCCTCTTCCCGTCTCGTTCATGCCTAAATCTTTCCTAATATCCTCCTCGCTTGCGCACCCGCATCGCGATTCAAATGCATACATCGAGTGTTGCTCTTTCCTCGCCAACGAAATCACTCTCGCGTATTCGTCTTCGTTGGTGTTGACGTAACCGTGCGATCGTATCGCTCTGTCGATTGTTTCTTTCTGCTTTTCGGAATTGCACTTTTCGTTCGCTTCTGCCGCACTTGCAAAAGATGCGAATGAAACGCACAGGAAAAGGGAGACTAAAAGGCGTGCAAACGAACAAATGCGCCGAGAAAACATCGCTCGGAGATTATGAAAATAGACGGGAGAAAGTGTGGACAGAGTGAAGCACGTTTGTTTCGTTTTATGCGCGCTCTATTTATGCGGATTACAAAGCAAACAATCTCGTCAAAAGAGCTCGAAAAAGCTCTCCAAACCACCAACGCGGACGAGCAAGGCTAATGCGGATGTCCGGTCCGTACGCGAGCTGGTAGTGAATGATTCTCACATTCTCCCAGTATTGCACGTAAACGAGCAAAAAAAGGATCATTTTGAGAACGAGCGGTAACGCGTGCACTCGACGGCGGCAAGCGAAAAGTTTGCGTTGGGCGAGGCGGAGGCGCTTCAATCGAGCGGCTTTTTTGATTTCGATCTGTTCGCCGACGTGGATGTCTCGTTCGTCGGTGGTGTTGTTGTCCTCGTTGTGCGGCGGCGTCGGGGATGCGAGTTTAGAAAACGCAAAACGCGGTGGATACCGCTTGGGATCGAAACTGGAACCATTGAATGTCGTCTTCATTTCGTTCGCGCGCAAGATTTGGGTTGGTGGAAACTCGTTGAATAGTTTCAACGCGGAGTGACACAACGCGTCAACGGCTTGGAGTTGCCGCTTTTGTAATCGTTTCTTTTTCAGCCGCTTTCTCGGCGACATGTTCGCCAAAGACGAGGACGAACCGAACGAAACACTTCGAACTTTTTGCATCATTTGCTTCATCTTTTTCTTCTTCTCGTGCTCCGAGCCATTTTTCGCTTCGTCGATGTCTTCTTCGGATATTCCATTTCTACGAATTGTTCCCGAATTTTCGTCGTCGTTTTCAACGTAACTCGTCAAATCTGGAAAAGTCTCCAAACGGCTCAAGTACGAAAACATCACGTCGTCGTCGTCGTCGTCCAATTCGTTCCTCGCTTTGATGATACTCTCTCGCTCTCGCAACAAAACTGCCACGGTCAAATAGACCGGCATGAGCGGATGCGATGCCAAAAATAAATCAAAGACGCGTTTCACGCACTCATTTCTGCTTTCTTCTTCCTCTTTTTCGCTAGAATTTTCTACGCTTCTCTTACTGCTATCTGCGGACATCGAATGCCACGTCAACACTTTCTGCAACGCGAATTGATACTCGTGTTTCCGCGCGCCAAATGCGATCGCTTCCTTCAGCACTTCGTCCTCACCTAAAGCCTCTTCTATCAATCGTGCTAATACTATTCGTAACGACAACAAAGCCGGATACATCGTTTCTCTCGTGTTATCTCTCAAACTAAACGACGCCAACCGGTCGAGCATCGCGCACGAGATTTTATATTTCGCGTTCGCGTCCTCTTCTTCCTCTTCCGTCTCTGCAATCGACAAGACTACTTGCGCGACGGCGTGAACCCCTTGATAATACCTCAACCCATCACCACTCCTATTCTTCCCCCCAAACACCGATCGCAGCAGTCGCTCTAATTCCTTCCTCTTCTCGTTTTGCAACTCTTTCTCGTTTTCCAAGTTAAAATACGACCGTTCGCAATCCGCCGATATCGTTCTCGAGAGCGTTTCATCGCACTCTCGTTCGTTGGTGGCAAATTGCACTTGCGAAATCAATCCAAACTCGATGCCGAGAAGTTTCATCCAAATCGCGCGTCTCCTCGCATCTGGCACGCCCGTCAGGCACGCGAGTTTGCGCAGCTCTTTCTCTCCGTTTTGCCGAAGAAAAGTATTCGTCGTCCTTCCGTCTACCTCATCCGCTGGCGCGACATCCCCTAAGTAACGGTTTTTCATCATCACATCACCAAGGCGAGATGAGAAAGCATCGTCGTCGGAGCAGTTCTCGGCGTAATCCATTCAAAAATTGCTCTTCTGACGATAACACTTCTCTCCGTTGATGACTTCTCTCGTCGCAATTTATCTCTTCGTCGAGGGAGGAATGGTGAATGTGTGCGTATATAATATCTGTGCGTTCTTTATTTTCAATGAAGAATATTTCCCAAGAGCGAAAAGACTGCACAATTTTCCCCTAAAAAGAGAGAAGAAAGACGCGCGCAGAAAACGAGCCCACGATGTCTGGCGAGGAGGAAATCGGGCGGATGATGATTGGTCAGAGAGATTCTTTGTGGGACGTGATCGTGAAGTGCGACGATGTGTGTTTCACGCACATTCTTCCGAGATTGAATGGAACGGATCTTAAATTCTTGTACGGAGTGAATAAAGAGACGAGAGCTTTGATTAAAAGATCGCCTCGCGCGGATGATGTGAAAAATGCGTTTAAAGTGAGCGAGATGTCGTCGATATCGACTTTGGAAGTAGCGTGGGAGAATCGATAGTTGTGGCCGAGTTACTGGGACGAAAGAATTTTCTGCCGTAAAGTTGCTGAAACGAATAAACTCGAGTTGCTCAAGTGGATACGAGAGGAGAAACAGTGTGAGTGGGATTATGTGCCGATTAATGTGGCCGCACAAAAAGGTAATCTGGAAATGGTAAAGTATTGCGTTGCAAATGAGTGCCATATTAATGAGTTGGCGTGTGTATGTGCTGCCTCAGAAGGTCATCTCGAGTGCCTCAAATACTTACACGAAGAAGCGAAAGCGCCTTGGGGTTCGGGTACTGCAGATTTGGCGGCTGAAAATGGTCATCTTCACATACTCGAATATCTTGTTGAGCGTAAGTATGATCAATATTACGAATTTGCGTGTGCAAGTGCTGCCAAGTTCGGCCACTTAGACTGTTTGAAGTACTTACACGAAACCGCCAAAGCGCCTTGGGATTCGGGTACTGCAGCTTTGGCGGCTCAAAATGGTCATCTTCATATACTCGAATATCTTGTCGAGCGTGAATATGATGAATATGACGAAGGTGCGTGTGCGAATGCAGCCGAATTCGGCCACTTAGACTGTTTGAAGTACATACACGAAACCGACAAAGCGCCTTGGAATTCGTTTACTGCCTATGGGGCGGCTTTTTATGGTCATCTTCATATACTTGAATAACTTGTTGAGCGTAAGTATAATTAATATTACGAATATGCGTGTGAGTATGCTGCCCAGATCGGCAACTTAGACTGTTTGAAGTACTTACACGAAACCGTCAAAGCGCCTTGGAATTCGTATACTGCCAATGGGGCGGCTTTATGTGGTCATCTTCATATACTTGAATACCTTGTTGAGCGTAAGTATAATAAATATGTCGAAACTGCGTGTCAGTATGCGGCTAAGTTCGGCCACTTAGACTGTTTGAAGTACTTACACAAAACCGCCAGAGCGCCTTTGGACTATTTGGCCGTGCGAGAAGCGCATAAGAAAAACCAAACCGAATGTTTACGATACCTCCTCGACAACTACGGCCCTTTACCATATGGTTGGCGATACGAGCACGGAGAGTTACGCGTGCCAGAATCAGAAGTATTCTCAAGTTCCGAATCAGAATCAGAATGAAGTTCCGAATCATGAATATAATTATAGTTGTAATAACAGAAAGAGAGAGAGAGAGAGACTTACAGCGTGCGTTCGCTCCTCTCGCTTCCATCTTTTCCTTTTCCTTCGTTTTGTTTTCTTCAGAGATATTGCACTTTTTTAGTAGAACATGGGTCAAGCGCAAACGAAACGCGCGGGAGTAGAAATCAGCGACGCGAGCGATGATTGCGACGAAAATGCCGACGGTAACGAGGAGGCAAGTATCCGTGGTTGTGTAGATATACAACAGGACGATGATGATGATGATGATGATTCGGAGGAGAGAAGAGCGACCGGAGCGTCGACATCATCGAGAGTTGGAAATGAATTTGAAAATGTACAAGAAGACGAAAAGGAATATCAAGAAGAAGAAGAAGAAGACAAAGAAGATGAAGAAGTTGAGCGCGAGTTTCTGGAAACCGAGGAGGGAAACGAGGACGCGCGTTTAGTCGCAAAATGCGACGATTTGTGCCCGGAAGAAGAAAGAACGATGCGACTGGCTCGGTCTGATTTCGACCCAAGGTTCGAAGGTGCAAAAGGCGAATTGCTCATGAAACGATTTTCGCGAACGTTTAACGGGAATCCGGAGGAAGTGAGGACTTTAGATGCGATAGAGAAGAGTTTGGAACGAGTAGCGACGGTGATTGAAGAGACGATTGGTGGTGTTTGCGATTGTTTGAAGCGCGATGAGAACAGTTTGGATTTCGAAGCGTTGAAGACGTTTTCTGAACTCGCGGATTTTGTTCGGGATCGTTCTCGAGCGATTCGAGGAGACTTGACTGCGCAATCGGCGAGTGGACCAAAAAGCAGGCGAATTATGCGACGTCTTGTGCACATGATGATTCGATTCGATTACGAGATCAGAAAACGACAAAGACTGAGAGCGTACACATACATCGCGCAATGGGTGAAATTCAATTATTCGGATCCGGACGCGAGAAGAATGATACACCGGGATCATTCCATGGCGCTACAGTTTCGTGAACAATTGGGGAAGTCGTTGGCTACGTACTCGATCATGTGCACGGAACGGGCTGAGTTCGTCTCACCGGAGGATAAAGCTGAGATTTTGTCCTATCGGTTATTACTCAGACTCTCGGCAAAGGTTGAAGAAGAAGAGGAGGAAAAAGAAAAAGAAATGGAAGGAAACCGTTCCTCTTCTTCCTCGTCCTCTTCTAAACTCGACAACATCGATTTTCGCGCGGCTGAACTCGACGTTTTGAATTCTCCGATCGTTTCGAGAGCCATGTACCTCTCCGCCTGCGTAGATGCGGGCAAATACGTCTCCTTGTTCAAAACGATCGATTCGGAATCCTTCACGTTTCTCGAATTCTGCTGTGTATACGCGTGTCTCGACCCGCTCCGCGCTCGATACATCTCGCGCTCAAACGTCAGCCACAACCGCATGAAAATGAAAAAAGAAGACGCTTGCTCAATTTTGAAAATACAACACGTCGAGAAACTCAACCTCCTCCTCTTCAAAACTTTCACGGATTCTGGCGAGACCGATATCGAGTTTAGCGCCGCTTGCAAGAGGGAACCGAAGGAGTACGAAGTCTACAGAACGAAACTCGAATCAGTAGCCATAGAAAACTTTTACCTAGAATCTGCGCTGACTGTCGTTCGTGCGTAAAGTAGTAGTAGTTTAGCTGTTTTTGCGCGTTGAAAAGAAGAACGCGTGCGTAAATTTAATTGACGCACACTCAGGCGACTCCTCCTGACTAGATTTCGATTTCAAAATCCTCACAAACACACGCGCACACTTCACTTCTTTATTCCGCTTCTCCGGTGAATCAACCAACCGGAAAAGAGAAAGAACAAAATGGACTTGGAAGTTGCCGCGCTCGTGTGCTCGTCGGCGGCGAATTACTCGTCCTCACAAACCGGCGCCATCGTCCCTTCGATTCATCCCTCGACGACGTTTTCCCGGGACGGTTCCTACAACGCGCATACGCTGAATAATGGCGAACACCCCTTAATCTACTCTCGAGCGGACAATCCAACCGCCTCGCACGTCGAACACGTTTTATCAAAACTGGACGACGCCGAGGAAAGCTGCGTTTTCTCCTCGGGCATGGCCGCGGTGAGCGCGATAATGAACGCGTGTTTTGTTCCGGATTGTGTGGTGTTTTTCCCACGAAGATCGTATTTTATCAACCGGAAACACTTCCGCGAGTGGTGCACTCGGATGCGCGTTCGAATCGTGCAGTACGACACGGATGAAAGTTCGCTGGAGTATTTGAAATTAGCCATAGAGATGGTGTCGTGCGAAGAGGAGAAAGAACACGAGAAGTTTATGTGGATCGAGACGCCGGCGAACAGTTCGTGGGAAGTGTTGGACATCGAGACGGTGACGGGGTGGTGTCGCAAGAACGGGGTGACGAGTTTCGTGGACGCGACGGTGTTGACGCCGTTGTTGTGCCAGCCGTTGAAATTAGGCGCGGATTTTGTCATACATTCGTGTTCGAAGTATTTGAACGGGCATTCGGACGTGTTAGCGGGCGCGGTGAGTTGCAAAGATCGAAAGTCGAAAAATTGGAAGAGGATTAAAGAAGCGAGAGTTACCGGAGGGGCGGTGTTGTCCGCTTTTGATTGCTTCTTGCTGTTGAGAGGGATGAGGACGTTGCATTTGCGAGTGCCGAAAGCGTCGGAAAATGGGATGCACGTGGCAATGTCGATGGTGCAATTTAAGTTCAAAGGAGAGAAGGGCGAAAAGGTGGCGCCGAGTGTCGGCGAACAAAACGCAACAAACGCCGCGGTTACACCGACGACGACGACGAGTTTTCAGATATCACCGTGGTTCGAGTTGGTGGTGTTGTATCCAGGTTTGCCTGGACACGAAAACCACGCTATTTCAAAGCAACAACAAGCCGGGAAGAATAAAAAAATGTTTGGCGGAATGTTGTCGGTGGTGATTACCCCGATTTTACCGGATCCGAAAGCGACGACGGAGCCAGAGAAGGCTGCTGTGAACAACAACGAACAACCAGCATCAACAAGAGGAACGGGAAATCAAGAAGACCTGAAAACAACAACGACGACGACAACAGAAGGAGGAGCCAATTTACCGTCAACGACGGAGCAATACGCAATTAAGATGCACGAAATCGCGTTTGAAATGGCAAAAACGACGGCAACGTTGACCAAAATTTGGCGACCGGCCACTTCTTTAGGCGGTCCAGAGTCGCTTATCGAACATCGGGCGTCCGTGGAAGGCGGATCGTATCCTTGGAGTCAATGTCCAGCGGGGCTCTTACGTTTAAGCTGCGGGTTAGAACCTGGTCACAGACTGGCGAGAGATTTGAAATCCGCGTTACACGCCGCGCATTTGAAAGTGTGTGGCGCGCGTGGTTTGTTGAAGATTTCGCACGTGAGTAAAGTGAGCAAACCGATAGAAGCAAACAGGCCCAGCAAACCGGCTCAGCAGCCGGCCCAGCCGATAGTAGATAGAAATTTACTCCACGGCATATTAGGAAACCTCACGGCCTTGAACGATAAGAAACGGCCGCATCCGGATTATGCCGCCGAAGAAGCGCGTAAGAAGGCGCCGGAACCCGTCGGCGATCTCACGCTCGAAATTCCAGTCGGTAGTTTGGAGGAACCTAATTTAGTAGCAATTAGGAAACCACGCAAACCATCATCGAAAGTGTCGGCTCCACCGGCGCCGGACGAACAAAGATGTTGCAAAAAGAGCTCGCAATGGCACTGCCCGAAATTCCGATTTGGCGCGACGAGATATTGTGAAAGGCACCAAGATTGTGTCTTACGGGATATGGAAGGACCGAAAAAGAAAGGAAGAAAACCTAGTTCAGCGACGAAGACGGCGGCGAATGCAGAGGGTTTCGTCACAATGACCACGAACGGGGTGCCGATGGCGCCGATGGCAACGGCGGCGTTTCTTCACAAACCGGTTTTTCCACAAGAGCAAACTACGGTGGCGACGCCAATGCAAGTCGATCGGGATCCATTGACGATGACGACGACGACGACGCCAGTCGCACCCCGAACGACTGATGGGCAGCCAGAACAAGCACCACAAGCAGGGAATCCAGCGGCACCTGCTCCAGAAACAGCTCCACTTGCGACGACACCTACAACAGTACCAACATCGACAACCCATGCGCCAGATCCACCTTCGCAAAATGTACCTTCGAATGTACCGCAGCCGTCGCCGCCGAAAAACGATGGTATTTTTACCAGCGGAGATCTTGACATGCCGATTTCGATGATGGTGACGGATAGCGGAAAAGTCAATCTACAATTGGCACTGGATGCGCAGACGCGAATGGATAATAAATTTTGAAACTTTTTGAAAGGCATTGGACTGCTACTATATATACGCGCGAGTATTTGTGATTTTACAACTACTTTTTCTTTTGCATCGCCAAAGCTTGTTTCCTTTTCAGGCTTTGGATCATCGAATCCAACTCGTTCTTTCCGATGCCTCCAGAAGATGATGCTTTCTTCTTACCAGCACTCCCAGGAAAATCGTCGTCTTCGTCCACGGTAACGTTTTCACCATTTTTGAGCATCTCTTTGCGCATCTTCTCGAGTTTTGCCAATTTCTTCGCGCGACGTTTCTCGCGTTCGCTCGCGATGAGCGCTTTCGATTCGACGTCTTTGTACCGAGGATCGGTCGGATCGAGTGCAAATTCGTGGTTTTCAAAGAGCGCACCAAATCGTTCATCTTGGACGTTGATACTTTTCTTAGCTTTGCCTTCGTCATCCATGTCGTCGTCCATTTCGTCGTCGGACTCGGCTCTTCGCGCGGCTTTACCTCGAAGTTTTCGCTTCTCGGCCAATCTCGCTTTCTTCGTTTTACGCGTGACTTTCTCTTCGCCTTCGTTGGTTTTCCTCGCGAGAGACTTGTTCTTTTTCAAGCTTTGCGCGTCCCCTCTTCCTAAGATGACATTTTCGTCCATCATGAGCAACTCGAGTTCTGCTTTCGCTTTTCCGTCTTCTCCGTCGTCCAATGAACCTCGTTTCTTCTTTTTCGATTTCTTTTTGTCTTCGTCAACGGTATCGTCGTCATCTCGAACGCTATCGAAGTCAAAGTTTGCATCTGGCTCTTGCGCAAAGAATGGATCGTCGAATCCGTTTGCTCCCTCGTCCGTACCCGCTGCGAATTCCTCCTCTTCTCCTTCTTCTTCTTCTTCTTCGCCGTTCTTTTCCTTCTCTTTCTTCTTCTTCGCGGTCAACTTCTTCTCTCGGCGTTCCCGTTCGCGTCGCTCCTCGGCGGTTTCTTTTTGCCCAAGCGTCCCTTCTTTCTTCTTCTTTTTCATTTTAGTACCGAAATCTTCTAGTCCAGCGTGAAACGTGACTTCCATGTCGCCTGAATTACCGTTCTTGCCGGACTTGTTCCCATATCTATTTGAGAACTTCTTTTGCATGGCGTATTTCGTCGACGCCAACGCGGTGTCTTCAATCTCTTCCGATGACGAGGACTCAGAGTCAGAGGTGTCGTCGTCCTCGTTGAGGAAGAAATCATCGTCGTCGTTGTCATTCGGGTCTTTACTCATGTCGTCTTTATCGATATCGTCCAACTTGACGCCTGTGCGACTCGTCTTACTCTTGTAATCTTTCCCGAGCAACGCGGCTAAATATTTATTCTTCTCTTCCTTCCCTTCGCGCTTACTTTTCTTCTTCTTCTCCTTCTCTTCTTCTTCGTCATCGCTGGAGTCTTCTTCTGAATCAGACGCTAAATAGGCGTTAAAATCGTCGTCTTTCAACTTATCTTCGGTAATTTTCCGACCGAATGTTTTCTTCCTCGCGGGATCGGCGTCGTCCCAGGACAATTTCACGGTGGCGTTTCGTAAGGCTTTCACTTCAAATTCAGGAGGCTCGTAATCTTCCGGCGTGTCCGTTGCAACATCGCGCACTTCGCGTTTCGAAAAGTCTTGGTCGTTCGGGACGTAACGCAAATCCAAAAGCGCCGACGACCGTTCAAACTCTAATCCGTCGCACTGCTCGTACACCGACTTTGCGGTTTTAACAGAGTCGCACTCGATTATCGCGTAATAGTATTTCAATCGATCGCGTTCGTATTGCCTCAACTGTTCGTTGTCGATTTCTTTTCCTTCTTTACCGAATTCAAATTCGGAGAGACTTTTCTTGTTCTTACGTTTCTGGGATAATTCGCTGCCTCCGTACTTGCTCTTTTTAATTTTCGCCACCGCGCCCATCGGCCCGATGACGTTTTCCTCTTTCATTCGCTCGAGACCAAAATCGGACGGGTACACGGTCACTCTGTTCACTTCTCCACTCGACGGACAAAAGGAGCGCAAAATGGTTAAAATATCAACCGCTCGTATTTGCTGCCACTCGCAATTGACCAACGCCAACCGCTTCGTCGCGTCTTGTTCCGGAACGGAGCTTTCGTGCCCCGTTTCCCTTCTTTCCGCGTAGCTCGCTAACACGCCTTCGTCGGACAGCTCTTCACCGTCCGAGAATTCTTTCAACGCGTCGTCCTCGTCGTCGCTCGTTTCGCTCTCGCTACTATCTTCCTCGTCGTCAGAGGAAGAAGAAGAAGAAGAATCCTCGAGACCAACGCCTCGCATCCGATCTCTCGACGCGTCCAGTTTCGCCTGCATCGCGGCGTCCATCTCCGGCAAATCCCGACGATCAACTCCCGATGGTTTCTTCCTCCCACGTTTCCCTTCATCCTCTTCCTCGGTATCCTCTTTTTCTTTCTCGTCTTCATCTAAATCGTAATACGATTCTAACCCTTCCCTCGTAATCTCTTTCCTCGATTTCCCGCTCCCGTTCGTTTTCCTCCCGAATTTGTCCACTTTTCTCCCTTGCGATTCGAATCCGCCGCCACGTTGGTTGCCGACGCGAAAATTTTCATCCTCGAACATCTTCTTAAACCTGGAATCGATTTTCACTTTTCTCGACTGTGTACGCATGGTCATAAATCGAGGGTCGCTTTGCATCTGTTGGAATCGAGGGTCGGAAATCACATCCGCGCGGTTTATCGCTTTCGAAGGGTCGAAAGAAGAGGGTGGATTTTTTCTCATCTTGCCGCTCTTTTCGTTCGTGTTTTTCCCGGACGTGATGTTTCAGCCTCCTCGCAGGAAGAAGAACAACAACACGAACAACAACAACAACAACGCGATGCGTGTGAAAACGAAGAAGGATTCAAACGACTGCTGAGTATTGGTTTTCGGATTGTTCGGTAGTAAATGGTGTTCGAATGTCTTTTTACCGGAGTGTTATGTGTGTGTTTATAATGCAGACTTTTTGTGCGAATGTGACTTTTGACGTATTATGAGGCAAATTTGAAGAGTTCCTTCAAGCGTCTAAAGTCGTCGCTTTTCGCAGAGAAGTTGGGACTTGCGATGTCAGGACGACTGTAATAATACTCTCTCGCCAATTTCTGTTTTAACTGCTCGCAGTGTTCTTTACTTTTTTTCGCTCGAAGTCGTCGCGCGTCTCGCGCCTGTCGCAACGCGGCTCTCGTTTGCGTTTCGATTTTACGGGCGTCTTCGGAGTGCTCCTGTTCGAGCGAGGCGGTTTTTCGTTGCCACTTTTCACGCTCGCGAGTGAGTTTGGAGAGGGTTACTTCCATGCGCTGGAGTTTGGCGTCTTTCAGACGGTTTATGCGGCGGAAGCGGTGGTGGAGGAGTTTCGGGTGATACGCGTCGTAGGCGGAGTTGGTCGCGGTGGTATTCAAGAGCGTCATCAATTCGTCTCCTTCGTTTTCGTCGAGATCGGTATTACTGTCGTCGTCGTTATCATCCTTCCTTTCTTCGTCGTCGTTTTTAGTAACACGCATGCCTCCGTCGTCGCGTGGTGCCGCTCTCTCCCTTTCACATCCACTCGCTCGATACACGTCTCTCCTCGCCCTTTCCAACCTGGCGCCGAGCGTAGACCGTAAATTCGCTCGCTCTTCCTCCGCTTGGTTTTTAATCTCCGCCATCGTACTCGCGTGTCTCGGAAAGTTCGAGTTCAACTCCTGGTTTTCAAATCGCGTGGTCATTTCCTTCATCGCCCGCTCGGCTACCGCCACGCGCTCTTCGTGCGTCTTTCTGACCTCCTCCGCTTCTTTCGCAAACGCCGCGAACGCCTTGCGCATGCTCTCCTCCAAATCCTTCCGCATTTGTTTCTTACACTTCAACGCGGCGTCGTAAATCCTCTCCGCCGTTTCTAAGTGTGCTTTTGCCATCGCCCGCGTCTGTTTCTCTGCCACATCCAACTCTCGATCCAACTTCTCCGTCTTCTCGTCCAACCGGTCAACGAGTCTCTCCTTGGCAATTTCCCTTCTGTCTTTCCTTTCCTCTCTCGTTTTGCGTCGCTCGCAGCGCTGTATCGACCGCCATTGCTCGTGTAAGCCGAGCTCATTCGTTCGAGACTGTTTTTGTTCTTTCGTCGTCGGCGGTAAAGGTGGTGATGGTAATGGTGGCGTCTGGATCTCTCGCTCTTCTTCTTCTTCTTCTTCTTCTTCTTCCTCTTTAGGGGTGCTCGTTTCGCTAAACTCTTCCCGTGGTGCTGGTTTTCCTTCGATTTCAGTTTCCTCCGTCGTCTCCTTCTCGTTCGATCCTTCCTCCCTCTCGCTCATTCTCTCTCTATATGTCTAACTTTCGCTCGCTCTTCTCGTTCTTCTTCTTGTCTTTGTCGTCGTCGTGGGCAAGCGTATATTTTTTTTTAACGTGTGATCTCTACGTGCGAAGACATTTCACATGCGTTGACCGACGAA
>JACLAB010013211.1_pt1 | contig 28915 bp, 34 predicted proteins | sample 8027921 | NCBI WGS metagenome assembly JACLAB01 (sample SAMN15725117, study PRJNA655200) | protist metagenome | isolation source: fluorescence activated cell sorting (FACS) single amplified genomes of... | place: USA: West Boothbay Harbor, Gulf of Maine | collected 2000-07-19 | reverse complement strand
CTCTGATTATGCAAAACATGCAAATACAGAATTATTAAAGTTTGCAATGATAGAAACTAAAGAATCTTTAGAAAAATTAGATGAGATAATGTCTGTGCCTGGTATTGATGGAATATACATTGGCCCAGCGGACTTAAGTTTGGCTATAGGTGAAGAACCAGGATTTGATAGACCAGAAAATTCAAAAGCATATTCAGAAATTTTAAGAATTCTAGAGCACGCTAAGAAGAACAAAATCTTTGCAGGTATTCATAATGGAACACCTGAGTATGCATTAAAAATGATTGATTTAGGTTTTAATTTCGTAACAATAGGTTCTGATCAAAGAGCAATGAGTGCTGGCTCAAAAAATGTAGTTGAAAAAATGAAAGGCTCTACAAAAGCTGAAGAATCTAAGGCTTATTAATAGTGTCAGATAAAAAAAAAATACTTATAATTCAAAATATTAATGAGGCGGGTCCAAAGTTATTAGCCGACCATCCTGATTATGAATTTGAAATTATCGAAGATATTAATGACCCTGCTCTAAAAGAAAAAATTGTTGATTGTGATGGTGTTTCTTTAAGAACTGCGAAGCTTACAGCTGAAATTATAAATCTTGGAAAGAAAATTAAAGTTATATCTAGACATGGAGTTGGCTATGACAATATTGATCTTAATACATGTAAAGAGAATGAAATTACAATCGCTATAACAGCTACAGCAAATGCAGTAGCAGTTGCAGAACATGTTATGTTTATGCTTTTGAGCATCTCTAAAAGAAAGAACATGTACGACGATAGTGTCAAAACTGGTAAATTTAATGAGAGAAATAAACTACCTAAAACTATCGAAATTTGGGGAAAAAATATTTTAATAGCTGGCTTTGGAAGAATAGGTCAATGTTTAATTAAAAGGTGTTTGGGTTTTGAAATGAACGTTTTTGTTTATGACCCATTCGTGTCTGCAGAAAAAATAGAATCTTTTGGAGGAAAAAAAGTTGATGACTTAAAAGAAGCCGTCAAAACTATGGATGCTATATCATTACACATACCTTTAAATGACGAAACTAAAAACATGATAAACCTAGACTTATTAAAGACCATGAAAAAAAATTGTATTATAATTAATGCTGCTCGTGGTGGGATTATTAATGAAACTGACCTTGATAAGGCTTTAAATGATAACTTGATTTTTGGTGCTGGTCTGGATGTATTTGAAATAGAACCCCCTGAATCAAACAATCCTTTACTTAAAAATGATAAAGTTTTTTTAAGTCCCCATACAGCAGCTTTTACTGAAGAGTGTATGATTAGAATGGGGAAAGAGACAATACAAAACATTATTGATTTTTTTGATGAAAAGTTAGAAAAATCTAAAACTGTAAAATTATAATATAAAAATTAGTTTTGAAAAATTTCTAAGTTACTCTTTTTAAGAGTTCCTGTTAAATATTTATAGCCAATCTTTGCGTATTCAAAAGGATTTGCCTTTGAAGGATCTTGTTCAGCCTCTACTACTAACCATCCTGAGTAATTTTTTTCTTTCAATACATCGAACAAAGGCTTGTAATCAATACACCCATCACCTGGAACTGTAAATGCACCCTCTAAAAATGCTCCTCTAAAACTTAAATCTTCTTTCAAAGATTTTTCTAGAACGCTTTTTCTTATATCTTTACAATGCATATGAATTAATCTTTCGCTAAAATCATTTAATATTTTTAAAGAGTCTCCCTGTGCAAATAACATGTGACCAGTGTCTAATGTAAGTTTTACACTATCATGAGTGTTTTCAAGTAATCTCACCGTATCTTCTTCAGTCTCTATTACAGTGCCCATATGATGGTGATAAGCAAGTGGCATACCTTCATCTTCAAGATATTTTCCCATTTCTGAAATTTTTTCATAGTATTTTTTAAACTCTTCAAGACTCATCTGAGGCCTTGTAGATAATTTTCGTTTTGGATCTCCTTGAATTGAACCAGAAACTTCAGCAAAAACCATGCAAGGTGAATTACAATCTTTAAAAAGTTTTAACTGATCTTGAATTAGATTTTTCTCTTCATTAACACTATTTATTCTTAAATTAGCTCCATACCAACCTGAGCAAAGATTTAAATTAAATTCATTAAGTTTAGGAATTAAATCTTCTGATTTTTTTGGAAATTTACCACCAGATTCAATTCCAATAAATCCTGCCTGACTAGCTTCAGACAAACATTGTTCTAAAGAAGTATCACCTCCCAATTCAGGCATATCATCATTACTCCATGCTATCGGTGCTATTCCTAATTTTACTGACATAAAAATTTATTTAAAAGTTAAATGGATTTTTAAATGATGATGTTATGCGCATCAAGAAAATTATATTTTTAATTGATGTTTAATTCATTATTAAAAAAATGTTCCTTGATTTTATTTTATTAATCTGTTCTATATTCTTATGATTAACTTTTCTTTAATGGGTGCAGGACGGATTGGAAAAATGCATGCTAAATTTATAGCATCACATCCAAAAGTAAAATTAAAATACATATATGACGTTAACTCTCAATTCGCTGAAGAAGTAGCAAAATCAACAGGATGCTCAATTGCATCATCACCAGAAGAAGCAATTAATACAGATGATGTAGATGCAGTTCTTATAGCATCTGCTACTCCAACTCACACTCAATTTATTACAATGGCAGCGAAAGCTGGAAAAGCAATTTTTTGTGAAAAGCCAATTGATTTAGATATCAAAAAAGTAAATGAATGTATGGAAAATATTAAGGGAACAAACGTTCCTATTCAAATTGGCTTTAATAGAAGATTTGATGCTAGTCATGCAAAGGCGCAACAGGCAAAAGTAAAAAAAGAAATTGGTGAGTTGGAAATGGTTGTTATTACAAGTAGAGATCCTGAGCCTCCAGGAATTGATTATTTAAAAGCTGCAGGAGGATTTTTTAGAGATACTACTATCCATGATTTTGATTTAACTAGATTTATATTGGGGGATGATCCTGTAGTTCAAATATCTGCATTTGGAGATGCTTTATTTGATAAAAATGCGCAACAGGAAAAAGATCTGGATACTGCTATGTTTATTTTAAAGTCAAAAAATGGAGTTTTAATTCATATAAATAATTCTAGAAGAGCTGTGTATGGTTACGATCAAAGAGTTGAAGTATTTGGTAGTAAAGGAATGGTTATCTCTAATAATCAAACTCCTACTTCTTTAGAAAGATACACAAGTACATCTACAAATGAAAAAGAACCTATACATTTCTTTTTTATTGAAAGATATGAGCAAGCTTACAGAGATCAATTCAATGAATTTGTAAAATGTGTTGAAGATAAAACAAAACCATTAGTTGGATTTGAAGATGGCAGAAATGCTTTGATAATAGCTAATGCAGCATATCAGTCGCTTGAAAGTGGTAAAGTAATAGATATAAAATTCTAATATGTCCAATAAATATATATCTGATCAATCTAACCAATTTAAAAATAAGATAATAATTGTAACAGGCAGTACTCAAGGAAGCGGAGCTGAGACTGCAAAATTACTAGCAAGCAGAGGTGCTAAGGGAATAACTATTTGCGGAAGAAATAGAGATAAAGGAAATAAAGTAAAATCTGAAATAGAAAACATGGGTACAGAATGCTTATACGTTCAAGCAGATTTAGAGAAACTTACTGACTGTAAAAAAATAGTTTCTGAGACTGACAAAAAATTTAATACCGTAGATTCTTTTATTAATGTTGCTGCTTTTACCGAGAGAGGAACGATCTTAAGCACAACAGAAGAAAATTATGATAAAAATTTTAATGTAAATGTAAAAGCTCCCCTTTTTATGATGCAAGATGTTATAAAAATAATGATAAGAGATAAAAAAAAAGGAACTATAGCTCATGTTTTATCAATGGCTGGATATAGTGGTATGCCTTTCTTAACTGCTTATAGTTCTTCTAAAGCAGCATTAGCAATAATGATCAAAAATGTTGCAAATTCAGTGTCTGGTCACCAAATAAGAGTGAATGGTGTAAATTTAGGTTGGACAGATACACCAGCTGAAACTGTAATACAGAAAAATTTTCATAACGCAGATGATAATTGGTTAAAAAAAGCTGAAGCCAAAGTTCCTTTTAAAAGATTAAACAAACCTTTGGATGTTGCTAAGATCCTAGCTTTCTTATGTTCAGAAGAGTCAGGAATTATGACTGGAAGTATTGTTGATTTTGATCAAACAGTTGCTGGATGGCACTCCTATTCAGCATATGACACCAAAATATTAGATGATAGTATTTTAGGTGAGTGATACTAATTTAAATTAACTTATGAAAAAAAATAAAATTAAAGATACTGGTGTAGAAGTTACAGAATTGAGTTTTGGAACATCCTCTTTGGGAAGTATGCCAGATACTTATGGTTATGAAGTGTCTGAAGATAGAGCTCAAAAAACTCTAAATAGATTTTTTCAAGGGCCTGTTAATATGCTTGATACGTCAAGAAATTACGCAATGGGTGAAAGTGAAAAAAGAATTGGCAAAGCAATTAAAGAAAATGGAGGATGGCCTAATGGTTTTCTTTTATCTACAAAACTAGACAGAAATATGGACACCTTAGTTCTTGATAAAAATAGAGTTAGAGAGTCGTTAGAAGAAAGTTTAAAAACGTTAAATGTAGACTCTGTTGATATTTTATTTTTACATGATCCAGAATATGCAAAAGACATTACTGATATTACAAAAAAAGATGGAGCAATGGATGAGTTATTTAAAATTAAAAACGAAGGTCTTGCTAAAGCAGCAGGTGTTGCAATGGGTAAAGTAGATATTATGTTTCCTTTGCTAAAAGATTGGGATTTTGACGTGATAATTAATCATAACAGATATACTTTGTTGAATAGAGAGGCTAATGAAATGTATGATTATGCTTCTAGTAAAAATATAGCAATTTTTAATGCTGCTCCATACGCAGGAGGAGTTTTAGCAAAAGGTCCTGATAATTTTAAAAAAATAACCTATCAGGATGCTACGGAAGAGAAATTAGCCCCTGCTCGTGAGTTTGAAAAAGTTTGCAAAAAACATAATGTGGAATTAGGAGCAGCTGCACTTCAGTTTTCTTTAAGAGATAATAGAATTACCTCAACAATATGTGGTGTAACTAGTGTTGAAAGCATTGAAAAAAACCTTGCTTGGGCTAACACAAATATACCAGAGGAATTTTGGAACGAAGTTTTAAAATTACCTTACTCAACCAAAGATCCAGAATCTGAAAGAAATTTTACACCTGGTTAATAGTAATTTGGGCTGCTGCAACTAGTTCAAGCAAAAAAAGAGCTAAGTAGTTTTTCTTAAAATTTAAAAAATGCAGGTACATTTTTTGTACTTGCCCTTTTTTTTTGCCTGCTATAATTTAAACTATGGATGTAAAGCTTGATAAATGGCACAAATGTAAAGTTGATATTGAAGTTCTTAAGGAACTTTCAAAAAAATCAGATTTAAAAGGACTACAGCACATTTTAGTTTTTTTTGGTTTGTTAATTGTCACTGGTATTCTTGCCTATATTACTTGGGGAACTTGGTGGTCGGTTTTTTGGTTTTTAGTTTATGGAAATATATATTCTTTTTCAAATCCATTGTGGCATGAGACAGGTCATAAAACTGCTTTTAAGTCAAAATTTTTAAATGAATTTTTTTATTATATCTCTTCTTTTATGTCTAACTTCGAACCAATAAGATGGAGGTACACACATTTTGTTCATCATGGAAATACTTATTCAACAGAAAATCCTTTTGATCATGAAATAGAATATGGTAATAATTTAAAAGAAACACCAAAAAAACTAATTATAAATATAATTCCATTTTTAGATTTGGTTTTTATTAAAAAACATATTTCATTTGAAATATTTCAACATGCCTTTGGAATAAAAACAAAAGTAATGGAAGAGTGTATTCCAGAAAATGCACAAGCTAAAGCAATACTTAATTCAAGAATTTATGTTGTTGTCTGGTCTTTAATCGCTTTGTGGTCAATCTTAGCCTCATCTTGGATGCCAATACTATATTTTTTACTTCCACACTTTTATGGAAAAACTTTACATAAACTTGTTGCGTTTACTCAACACGCTGGACTTGCAAGAAATATTAAAGATCACAGGTTTTCAACACGAGAAATGCATTTAAACCCAATATTAAGTTTTTTATATTGGAAAATGGAATACCACTTAACACATCATATGTTTCCAACAGTCCCATCTTATAATTTAGATAAACTTCATCATCATATTAAAGACCAGTTACCAAAAACAAATAATGGACTGATAGATGCTTATAGAGAAATAATTCCAGCTCTAATTAAACAGAGAGAAGATACAAGCTATTTTATAAAAAAAGATATACCTCAACTACAAAATGTCTAAAAATCCTCTAAATGACTTGGTAGTTTTTTATCCTTAGTATGATTGGTAAATCTAGGACTAGGATTAATTTTAGCTTTATTGACCCCTATTTTTAATTTTTCAATCCATACGTTATCAAACTTGCCTTTAATCAAGACTGCACCATCTTTTTTGAATAGATCGATTTCGGCCTTGGTAATAATTTTGCTCATATATTATTATTATAATATAATGTAATAAAAATAAGATGAAAACACTAAGTGATACTTTTGGGAGAAAATTCCCCTACATAAGATTATCAATTACTGATGTGTGTAATTACAGTTGTACCTATTGTTTGCCACAAGGATATAAAAAGACACCTGGAGATACGAGAAGTTTTATGTCTGCAGAAGAAATATCTAGACTAACGAAAGCATTAGCTGAATTGGGTGTTTGTAAAATTAGATTAACTGGTGGAGAGCCAACAGTTAGAAAAGACTTTTTTGATATCTTAAAAGATATGAAGCAAAATTCCAATATTCCTAAAGTTACAATGACGACTAATGGTTATCGTTTGGATAAAATTGCAGAGCAATTATGTGAGGCTGGTTTAGATGGAATAAATATTAGTATAGACAGCTTAAATAAAGATACTTTTAAAAAACTAACAGGACATGACAGGCTTAATGAAATTTTAGAAGGCATAAAGATTTTACAAAAACTAGATTTTAAAAATATAAAAGTTAATGCCGTCTTACTCAAAGGTATAAATGATACCTATGAAGAATTTGAAAAATTTGGAAACTTTATAAAAAAAAACAAAATTGACTTTAGATTTATAGAATTGATGCAAACTGGTGATAATTTAGATTATTTCAAGAAAAACCATGTTTCTTCAAAAATATTCAAAGACTATTTAGAAAAAAATAACTGGATATCTCAAACATTTGGTAAAGATGCTGGTCCTTCATTAAACTTTATACATCCTGAATATGAGGGTAAATTTGGATTAATTGCTCCTTATACTAAAGATTTTTGCCAAACTTGTAATAGATTAAGAGTTACCTCTAGAGGAGATCTAAGATTATGTTTATTTGGGAATACTGGAATTAGCATCAGACATCTATTACAAGATGATACTCAAAAAGATGAACTTGTTGATCTTATCATAAAACAATTACATCTTAAAAAAGAGTCACATTATTTAGAACTTGGAGATACTGGAATTACTCCAAATTTATCTAGTACTGGAGGATAAATGGCAAACTTAAAAGTGATAAACGAAGAAAAATTAAAAGATTGGGCTAAGGAAATTTTTAAAAAAAACTCATTTAACATGATTGATGTTTCATCAAAAAAAGAAACATTTAGAAGAGCGTTAGCTTCTGGGAGAATTTATGTGGGAAAAGAAGTTTTTAATCTAATTAGAAATAAAGAAATGCCTAAAGGTGATCCGATCACTTTAGCTGAAGTTTCAGCAGTTTTAGGTGTTAAAAAAACTAGTGAATTAATTCCATTATGTCACCCACTTCCAATAGATCATACTGCAACAAAAATTATCATGCATGAAGATGATAGCTCTTTAGAGGTTTTTTGTGTTGTGTCAGCTGTTGCAAAAACTGGTGTTGAAATGGAAGCTATTATGGGAGTTAATTCTGCATTAATTACAATCTATGATCTTAGTAAAATTGTAAACCCACATCTTAGAATTGATAATGTGAAATTATTAATTAAAGAAGGTGGAAAAAGTGGTCTATGGATCAATCCTGATGGACTACCAGAGTTTTTAAAAGATATTTTTTAAACATGAAAGTTAAACTTGAGTTATTTGGAGCGAGTAGAGATTTTAGCAATAAATATTACTTAGAATTTAATCTTAAAGAAAAAATTGAAATCAAAGATTTAAGAAGAGAAATCATCAATTACTTGGATATTAATTTTAAAGGTAATGAAGATTTTATAAAAATAGTTAAAAGCTCTGCTTTTTGCTCTGAAGATAATAATATTGTTAATGATAATTTTAAAATTACAAAAGATCAAAAAATTGGGATTATACCTCCTATAGGAGGTGGCTGATGTTACATGCAAAAATTATAGATATTGATAAAAATAAAATAAAAACTTCTGAAGCAGAAGCATTTATCAAATCATCTACATACGGAGCTTCAATTATTTTTACAGGAAATGTAAGAAATATTAATGAAAATAAAGAAGTTATTGGTATAACTTATGATAGTCATGACGAACTAGTACTAAAAAGTTTTGAAGAAATTTATAAAGAGACTACAGAAAAACTTAAAATTATAGATAAAGCAGTCTTTATAGAGCATATAAAGGGCTATGTGGGGCTTGGAGAAACTAGTATAATTATCGCAGTTGCCTGCAAACATAGAGATGAAGCTTACGTATTATCTAGGTATATAATTGAAGAAATCAAAAAAAGATCACCTATTTGGAAAAAAGAACATTATAAAAATGATGAAAGTGAATGGTTAAAAGGTAATCCTATTAAAAATGAAAAAATATAAACATTCAGAAATTACACCAGAATTAATTTACAATAAAAGAAGAAAATTTATTAAATCAATTGGGCTTGGTGTTGGTTCAATATCGTTGAGCAGTATACCATTCTTAAACAATGCTTATTCACAAAATAAACCTAAGCTAACATCATATGAGGATATTACGACGTATAACAATTATTATGAATTTGGTACCAGTAAAAGTGATCCTTATAGAAATTCACAAGAATTTATTACTAAACCTTGGAATGTAACTATTGAGGGGGAAGTAGAAAGTCCGGTTACAATTTCAGCTGAAGAAATAATTTCTTTATTTCCTTCGGAAGAAAGAATCTACAAACTAAGGTGTGTTGAGGGTTGGTCAATGGTTATCCCTTGGATGGGATTTTCTCTAAGTAAGTTACTTAGTAAAGTATCTATTAAAAATACTGCAAAATTTGTTGAGTTTGAAAGTGTCTATGATCCTGAGCAAATGAAAGGTCAAAGATACCCTGCTCTAAATTGGCCATATAGAGAAGGTCTAAGAATTGATGAGGCGATGCATCCTATAACAACAGTTGTTACTGGGCTTTATGGAAAAGCATTACCTAATCAAAATGGAGCTCCATTAAGAATTTTTGTTCCTTGGAAGTATGGTTTTAAAAGTGCAAAAGCAATTGTTAAAATAAAATTAGTTGAAAATATGCCTACATCATCTTGGATGAGATCGTCCCCAAGAGAATATGGATTTTATTCAAATGTTAACCCAAATGTTTCGCATCCAAGATGGTCACAAGCAACAGAACGTGTCATAGGTGAAGGTATTTTAGCTCCTAGAATTGAGACTGAAATGTTTAATGGGTATGGTGATGAAGTTGCAAATCTATATTCTGGTATGGATTTAAAGAAAAATTTTTAAAAATATTTAGTTGGTTTTTTAAACTATGCAAAAATATATAAAAATACCCATTTTCTTTTTTTGCTTACTACCAATATTAATTATTTTTTATCAAATTGCTTTTAACCAATTAGGTCCTGAACCTGTGAAAAAAATAACACATGTAACTGGTGAGTGGACACTTCGTTTTATCATAATAACTCTTGCAATGACTCCTTTACAAAAATTTACTAAATTAAATTTTTGGATTAGCTATAGGAGAATGTTTGGCTTGTTTGTCTTTTTTTATGCATCAGCACACATGATGACATATGTTGGTATAGATTATCGTTTTGATTGGTCTAGTATTGGTGATGATATTATAAAAAAGAAATTTATATTTGCTGGATTTTTAGCTTGGCTTTTATTAGTGCCACTTGCTCTTACTTCATCTAAACGAATGATAAGGTTATTGAGAGATAAATGGAAAAAACTACACAAACTTGTTTATATAATTTCTTTATTAGGAATTATTCACTACTTATGGTTAGTTAAAGTAGTTACAGTTGAACCTTTGATTTATCTTATTATTATAGTAATTTTACTTACACTAAGAGTTAAAATGAAATTTAATTAATTAATTGATTTTTTTTCAGGAACGCAAATCTCAGATCTTGTTAAAAATCTTCTGCCAGTTCCATTGTCTAAAGAAAACATTCCACCCATACCTTGAATGCAATCAATAATTAAATCTGTATTTTTCCATGCTTCATGTTGAGTTTCACTTATGTAAAAAGGAATACCACCAATTTTTCCAACTAAAACATCGTCATCACTTACTAAAAATTCTTTAACAGGGTAACACATTGGAGCACTTCCATCACAACATCCACCAGATTGGTGAAAGAGCAATTCTTTACCATGATCTTTCTTTAGATCTTCAATTAGTTCTAAAGCTGAAGGGGTTGCGGAAACTTTCATAGTTATATGGCCTGTAGTTTAATACAGGCCATTATAATATATCTGTTAAAAGAAGCCTAATTTTTTCTCACTGTACGACACGTGTAAGTTTTTCACCTGTCTATAATGATTAAGCATCATTTTATGTGTTTCTCTACCGATTCCAGATTGTTTATAACCTCCAAAAGCAGCATGAGCTGGATAAGCATGGTAACAGTTAGTCCAAACTCTACCAGCCTGGATTCCTCTTCCCATTCTATAAGCAATATTCCCATTTCTAGTCCAAACACCTGCTCCTAAACCATAAAGAGTATCATTAGCTATTTCTAATGCATGAGCTTCATCTTTAAATTTAGTAACAGATACAACTGGTCCAAAAATTTCTTCTTGGAAAACTCTCATAGAGTTATTACCTTCAAAAATAGTAGGCTGGATATAATTTCCTTTTTCCAAACCACTGTTTAAATTAGCAACTTCACCACCACATAGAACTTTGGCACCTTCTTTCTTACCTAAATCTAAGTAAGATTTTATTTTTTCCATTTGTTCTAATGATACTTGAGCACCAATCATAGTTTCCATTTTTAGAGGATTGTCCTGCTTGACTGCTTTCGTTCTAGCAACTGCTCTTTCCATAAATTTATCATAGATAGATTCTTGGATTAATACTCTACTAGGACAAGTACAAACCTCACCCTGATTAAGGGTAAACATTGCAAAACCTTCAAGACATTTATCAAAGAAATCATCATCTTGATCCATAACATCCTCAAAGAAAACATTTGGAGATTTTCCACCTAATTCTAAAGTTATTGGAATTAAGTTTTGTGATGCATATTGCATGATTAAACGTCCAGTTGTAGTCTCACCAGTAAAAGCAATCTTTCTAATTCTTTTAGATGAGGCTAATGGTTTACCTGCTTCAAGACCAAAACCACTTACAACATTAACAACTCCTGGAGGCAATAAGTCTCCAATAAGTTCCATTAATAGTAAGATTGATGCTGGTGTTTGTTCAGCTGGTTTTAAAACTACACAGTTACCTGCAGCAAGTGCTGGTGCAAGTTTCCATGTTGCCATTAATAATGGAAAGTTCCATGGTATAATCTGTCCAACTACACCAAGTGGTTCAGGTATATGGTAAGAATATTCACTATTACTTATCTCTGAAACCGAACCTTCTTCTGCTCTGATTACTCCAGCAAAATATCTCCAATGATCAACAACTAATGGTAAGTCAGCTGCCATACACTCTCTAATTGGTTTTCCATTATCTAAACATTCAGCAGTAGCTAATAGTTCTAGATTTTTTTCAATAACATCAGCTATTTTAAGTAGCATGTTAGATCTTTCAGTTATTGATGTAACTCCCCAAGTAGGAAAAGCAGCATGTGCAGCATCTAATGCAGCTTCAACATCTTTTGCATCTGACCTTGGAACGGAACATATAACTTCATTATTGATTGGACTTACGTTGTCAAAATATTTACCTGATTTTGGTTCAACGAATTTTCCTCCTATAAAATTTCCATATTTTTCTTTAAATGGAAATTTGACATTTAAGTGAGACGTATCTAGTAACGGAGATCGTCCACCTTTTACTGTTTCTGTGCTCATTTTTATCCTCTCTCTTTTATTATTATTCTTAAGCTTATTTTTTTTGATTGGTTTGTGTAACTTCTTTTTAGTCACACTCTTTTTAACTTTTTTAATAATCTTAGATTTTTTTTTAACTTTAGGTTTTGACTTTTTGGCTGTTTTCTTTTTTTTACCAGCCATCTTTTTTTTAATAGCCATAAAATATTTAAACAAAAAAAGATGATAATATCTATATTTTAAACATTAATTTTTCTACTTAAGATTGAATGCAACCTACATCTTGTGCTTAATTGAAATGTGTCTAATAATTTAGTTATGGATAATGATATAAAAAAAGAATTACAGTCTGCTACATTTGAAAGATTGCTCAAACATCTAGATGAACGAAAAGATGTTCAAAATATAGATATTATGAACCTTGCTGGCTTTTGCAGAAACTGTTTATCAAAATGGTATCGAGAAGAAGCAAAAAAAAAAGGTATTGAAATTTCAGACTTAGATGCACGTGAGCATGTTTATGGTATGCCTTATTCTGAGTGGAAAGAAAAATATCAAAAATAATTATTTTTCTTTAAGCCTTGGAAAAAGTTCTACAAAATTACAAGGTTTATGATTTATATCTAACTGATGTTTTAAAATTCCATCCCAGGCATCCGTTACTCCCCCTGAAGAACCTGGCAAAGCAAATACATATTTTCCATTAGCTAGTACTGCACAAGCTCTAGATTGAATGGCCGATGTACCAACTGTTTTTAAACTTATTGTTCTAAACACCTCTCCAAAACCTGGAATATGTTTGTCAGCTATCTCGTTTACTGCCTCTGGTGTGATATCTCGACCTGTAAGCCCAGTTCCCCCTGTTGTAATTACAACATCTATTTCAGATTGATTAATCCAATCTTTAAGGATTTTAATAATGTCATCTTTGTTATCTTTACAAATTTTTCTATCTATTAATTTATGTTTAGCCTCCTCTATTTTTTTTACTAAGATCGCACCAGACTTATCGTTCTCAAAAGTTCTGGTGTCCGTAACAGTTAAAAGTGCTATATTTACAATCATAAATTTAAATTAATTATTGTGATCATATTATCATTTTTATTTCTTCTAACAGCAACTTTATATTCAAGTGTTGGCTTTGGGGGTGGCTCTACCTATCTAGCCCTTCTATTAATTTGGGATGTTCCTTACTTAATCTTTCCAGTAATTGCCCTCTTTTGTAATATTATTGTCGTATCAGGAAATTGTATAAATTATATTAAAGCTGGAAATATCAATTTTAAGATCCTTACCCCATATTTGATATCATCTGTGCCACTTGCATTCATAGGAGGATCTTTATCAGTAGATAAAGAAATTTTTGAAATTTTACTTTTTTTAGTCTTAGCACTAGCAGGAGTTCTACTTCTCATGAAATTTCAATCTTTTGATCAAAAAATTGAAGTTTATAAAAAGATACCAAAAATATTATCAATATTAATTGGTGCATCTATTGGATTTGTGTCTGGTGTAGTTGGAATTGGTGGTGGAATTTTCTTAAGCCCTATATTGTTATTAATTAGAGTAGATAAAGCAAAAAACATTGCAACAGCAGCATCATTATTCATACTGATTAATTCTTTATCAGGACTTGCTGGCCAATTTACAAAGGCATCAACAATAAATGGAATTTATGATTATTGGCCATTATTTTTTTTTGTTTTAATAGGCGGCCAGCTTGGAAACTATTTAAATCTTAAAATTTTTCCTGCAAGAATATTAGCTCTAGTGACATCAGGACTTGTCATATTTGTCGCTATTCGAATGGGACTGAAGTTGTTTGCATAACAGAAGTATTAAATTATTATAGAAAGATTATGAAAACATTTAGAGCATTTGGACCCACTATAGGAAAAACAAAGTTATCCAAAAAAATTATTACTATATTAAATAATCACATTGATAAGTCTCAATTATCTAAAAAAAATGATTATAGCTCTAAACTTGCAAGTCAAATTAAGAATGAAATTAAAATACCTAAAACATTAATTAATAAGAGTTTGTCTAAAGAATTAATAAAAAATATTAAAGTTTACCTTGATAAGTCAGGCGTTAAAAAAATTAAAGAAATTAAGATAATAAATCTATGGGTAGTTAGGCAATTAAAAAATGAATATAATCCAATTCATTATCATGAAGGACAACTGTCAGGTGTTGGCTATCTTAAAATCCCAAAAGATATGAATCAAAATAAATTAGTTAAGAATAAAAAGATTAAAACTAATGGAACTATTGATTTTATTAATGGTCAAAAAAACTTTTTAAGTAAAAGTATCTATAATTTAAACCCTAAATTAGGAGACCTATTGATTTTTCCAAATTATTTAATGCACACAGCTTATCCATTTAACGTTGATGGTGAGAGAAGATCCTTCTCATTTAATGCTAAAATATTATTCAAGAAGTGATTTACTAATCAGTCTAATAGATATATAAATATTCTACCGATTTGATCCATATTGCAGGTACTAACTGCTAAAAAGGAAATCATTATATAATTGGTAAAGGTAGTTGAACTGTATTGTGCACCTGGCATAGAGCTAAAGCACTAAAAAAGTAAGGAATAAAAATGGATATTAATTTTTTTAAAACAACACGAATTTTAGATGGTGGTATGGGACAAGAATTGTTAGCTCGTGGTATGAAGCCAAACGGCACATTGTGGAGTGCAAATGCTGTTTTAAAAGAAGAATACCATCAACTCTTACTAGACACACATTTAGACTTTATTAAAGCGGGTGCTGAAGTTATTGTTACAGCAACCTTTACTACAAGACGAATAAGATTACGTGATAATAAAATTGAAGATAAGTTTGAATACTTAAACAAAAAAGCTGGTGAAATAGCTCAGAAAGCTAAAGAACAATATCCTAATGTGTTAATTGCAGGCGGTCTTCCACCTCAATATTTAACATACGAAGAAGATACAAGACCAGATGATGAAATTAAGCAAAACTTTTATGATCAAGCAAAATTATTAGACCCTTATATTGATTTTTTTTACTTAGATGTTTTGTCTAGTGTAAAAGAGTTTAAATTAGCAATTGAAGCAATTAAAGAATTTAATAAGCCATACTTAATAGGTGCTCACATTTCTGAAGGAATAAATCTTCCAAGTGGTGAAAAAATATCAGATATTATTAACAATATTAAACATAATAATTTACTAGGATTAATTTTATCCTGTGTTTCTCCTGAAAACTTTTATGAAAATTTAGAAGAAGTAAAAAATTTAGGTGTTCCGTTTGGATTTAAGCTTAATGCTTTTGTGACAACTAATCCTAAAGATGGTTATACTAATAGTTATAATGTCAGTAAAACTGGTAACCCAAATGAATTTTTGGGTCAAAGAAAAGATTTAACACCCGAATTGATGGCAAATTTTGTTAAAAAATTTAAAAATGCTGGTGCTACTATTTTAGGTGGATGTTGCGAAACGAGACCTTCTCATATTAAAGAAATGCTTCAGTTTAAGTAGTCTTTTTTTGATCTGCTTTTTTAACAAAGTAAATTCCAACAACGACTGCTAATAAAGATAATAAAATTTTAGGTGTTATTATTTCTTTTAAAAAAATATAACTCAATATAGTACCGAATATTGGAATTAAGTAAGAGACTTGTGATTGAAATATAAGACCATTATCTTTTAGAATTTTAAATCTTAGCAACCAAGCAACACCTGTTGAAACCATTCCTAGATAAACTACTGATATTGTAGATTCAACGCTTGGAACCGAGTTCCATGGTTTTTCAATAAAATAAACAAATGGTATTAAGATTAGGACAGCCCAAATTAATATAGAGCCTGTTACATTTTCATTCTTTTTCTTACTAATTTTAAGAGTTAAAACTCCTCCAATAACATAACAAGTTGACCCAAGTAATATTAATAATGCAGAAATAAAATTACTATCATTTATTAATAGATTATCTGAAAACAAATAAATAATTCCTGAAAAACCAATTAGTATTCCAAAAGTTTTAACTAAATTGAACTTTTCATTTTTTGTATAAAAGTGACCCAATATTGTTGAACTCAAGGGTGTTGTTGACATTAAGATTGCTGCCAAATTACTTTGTACAGATTTCACACCGTAAGCTATTAAGAAAAAAGGTAATACTAAATTGACAAAACCTATTATAGCAAACCAATACCAATCTTTGGAAAATGCTTCTATCTTAATTTTTTTATAAAAACATAATAATAATACTGGAATTGATCCAAAAAAAACTCTCAAGAATGCAATTGTAATTGGTCCAAAAGATTCTGTTGCAATTTTGATATTAAAAAAAGCTGATGCCCATATTAAAGCTAAAACTACTAATAATGTATAATCAATTAACCTAGGTTGTCTCATTCAATTATATCTTCAACATTTCCATTCGTAATTTTTTGAATATCGTTATAGTTTATTTTAAATACACAGTTTGGATGTCCTGCTGCTGCAAACAATTCATTAAACCTTTCTAAAGAATTGTCTATTATAATTTCAATTTTCTCTAAATGCCCAACAGGTGAGACACCCCCTATTGTATAGCCCGTTTGTGTCTTAACTTCTTCTGGTGATGCCATTGAAATATCTTTTTTATCTTTAGCTTTTTTTAGTTTATTTAATGAACACCTCTTATCGCCTGCTACTAAACATAATATAAAAGTATTTTCTGCCTTAAATAATAAGCTTTTGACAATTGCACCTACATCACAAGCTAAAGCTGTTGCTGCATCCTGAGCTGTTCTTGCTGAATTTTCTAAAACTATTACCTCTAAGGATTGGTCAAAGTTTTTAAGAAATTTTTCAGCTCTTTTAACAGGTTCTTTATCTAATAAGCTCATATTTCAACTAATAATTGATTGATAATTTAACAAATAATGTTGTAATTCATATGTAAAAAACGCATAGGTGATATTTATTATTCAAGCAATATTATTAAAGAAACATTTGTTATTAATTGACCACAAAATTTAAAAAAGGAGAAACTATGACTGCTGCCAATGTTCTAAAATTCATGAAGGAAAAAGAAGTTGAATTTGTTGATTTAAGATTTACTGACCCTCGAGGAAAACTTCAACATTTAACAATGGATCACACTATCGTTGATGAAGAAATGTTAAATGAAGGTGTATTTTTTGATGGTTCATCTATTGCCGGTTGGAAGGCAATTAATGAGTCTGACATGATTTTAATACCTGATACTTCTAGAATGATTATGGACCCTTTTACATCTCATAATACTCTAATCCTTTTTTGTGATATTCTAGATGCTGTCAAAAGATCTCCTTATGAGAGAGACCCAAGAGGAACAGCTAAAAAGGCAGAAGCATATTTAAAGAAATCTGGCATTGGTGATAAAGCTTTTTTTGGTCCTGAACCTGAATTTTTTGTTTTTGATGATGTTAGAATTAATAATGATCCAAACAACACTGGTTTTAAAATAGATAGTAAAGAAGGTCCTTATAATTCTGGAACAGAGTATGCAAATGGAAATATGGGTCATAGACCTCCAGTAAAAGGTGGTTACTTTCCAGTCCCTCCAGTTGATAGTGAACAAGACATGAGAAGTGAATACTTAAAAAGTTTAAAAGAAGTAGGTATCAAAGTTGAAAAACATCACCATGAAGTAGCACCAAGTCAACATGAGCTTGGTATGTACTTTGGAACACTTGTTGATCAAGCTGATAATGTTCAATTATATAAATATGTAGTTCAAATGGTTACACATTCATTTGGAAAAACAGCAACTTTTATGCCAAAGCCGATTGCAGGAGATAACGGTTCAGGTATGCACATTCATCAATCAATTTGGAAAGACGACAAACCAGTTTTTTCTGGTGATGCTTATGCAGGGTTATCTGAAACAGCACTTCACTATATTGGTGGAATTTTAAAACATGCAAAAGCAATTAATGCTTTTTCAAATGCTACAACAAATAGTTACAAAAGATTAATTCCAGGTTTTGAAGCCCCTGTTCTGCTTGCTTACTCTGCAAGAAATAGATCTGCTTCATGTCGTATACCAATTTCATTAAGTAAAAATGGTGCAAGATGTGAAATAAGATTTCCTGATGCTTCAGGAAATCCATATTTAACTTTTGCTGCTATGCTTATGGCTGGTTTAGACGGAATTAAAAATAAAATACATCCAGGCGAATCTTTTGATAAAGATCTTTATGAATTACCTCCCGAAGAAGTTAAAAACATTCCAACTGTTTGTGGATCATTAAGAGAAGCAATGGAAAGTTTAGATAAAGATAGAGAATTTTTAACTGAAGGTGGTGTATTTACTGATGATCAAATTGATGCTTACATTGCATTAAAATTTGAAGAGATACATAGATTTGAACACGCACCTCATCCTGTAGAGTTTGAGATGTATTACAGCAGCTAAGACTAATTACTGTCTAGTTGTTGCGATTGTATCTTTGTTAATTCCTTTTTTGACAACGTAATCCTGTGTGCCATTAGCACCAGTGTTTACTTCTTTTCTAAGAGTCTTGAAAAAAGTTCTTTCTTTCAGTGACTTTTCTAGAGATTTAACAAGATTTTTAAATTCAAATTTATTCATAACTAATTGATACCATAGATATGTGATATTTGCAATACTGATATGCGTTTAGGTAATGTTATACTTTAAATGACTCGCCACAACCACAACGTTCAGATTCATTGGGATTATTGAATACGAATGATGATGAAAATTCTTCTTTTTTATAGTCCATTTCAGTGCCTAATAAGTACATAACAGCTGCAGCATCAACAAAAACCTTAACACCCTTATCTTCAATTATTTCATCTGAAGGATTTATTTCTTTTGCATATTCCATTACATAAGACATGCCAGCACAACCACCAGACTTAACTGCAACTCTAACTCCAATTGAATTCGACTCAACCCCAGACATAATTTCTTTAATACGACTTGCAGCATTATCACTTAATTTAATGATAGGGTTCATTATAGATTTAACTCCAATTTAGCAGCTTCAGACATCATTGATTTTTCCCAAGGTGGTTCAAAAACTAAATCTAGATCAACCTCTTCAATGCCTTCTACTTGCATTGCACTATCCTTAACCTCCTGAGGTAAACTTTCTGCAACAGGACAATTTGGTGTAGTCAAGGTCATTATAATTTTAGCTTTAGACTCGTTTACCTTAACATCATAAATTAAACCTAATTCATAAATATTGACCGGTATCTCTGGGTCATAAATTTTTCTAATTTCAGCTATTACTTGTTCTCTTAAATCCATAATTTAATCTAATTTTTCAGTATTAATTTCTTCTTGAGTATTGTCAATTGCAGAAATTAAAGTATGCCATGATAAAGTCGCACATTTTACTCTCATTGGATATTGTTTTACTCCAGACAAGCACATTAATTTAGTTTTTTCATCTTCTTCTAGGTTTTTTGATTTTAGCTCAGGGTTTTCTTTAATCATACCTAAAAAGTCATTTACAATTTCTTTAACTTCCACTTCTTCTTTGCCTTTAATTAAATCAGTCATAATTGATGCTGAGGCCATTGAAATTGCACAGCCACTACCTTCAAATGAAATATCTTCTACTTTTTTATTCTCATCGAGTTTTAAAAATACATGTACATTATCACCACATAATGGATTCTTACCCATTGCATCTTTATTAAAATTTTCAGTTTTTCTTAAGTTGCGTGGATTTTTACCATGCTCTAAAATTATTTCTTGATAAAGTTCTTTTAAATTCATTATATATTAAAAATTTTCTTACAGTTATTGATGGAATTATTAAGTTGATCCAGATCATCTTTTGTATTGTAAACACCTAATGAAGCACGTGCACTTGCTGGTATTCCTAATTTGTCATGTAGGATTTGACAACAATGATGTCCTGCTCTAATAGCAACACCATCTTCATCCAATATTGTAGCTATATCATGTGGATGAACGCCTTCTATAGTAAAAGATAAAACTGCCGATCTATGTTTTGGGTTACCAATTAATTTAACTGAATTATTTTTTCTTAAAATTTCTTGGCCATACTGGATTAATTCTTGCTCATGTTTAATCATATTTTCAATTCCAATTTTTTCTAAAAATTTTATAGATTGATCAAATGCTATAACTTGTGCTGTAGCCATTGTTCCAGCTTCATATTTATTAGGTAAATCACCATATGAAATGCTATCTTTTTTTACATCTTGAATCATTCCACCACCACCTTGATAGGGTGGTAATTCCTCTAGCCACTTTTTCTTTGCATATAAAACACCAAGACCTGTTGGCCCGTACATTTTATGGCAAGAAATAGCATAAAAATCACAGTCTATGTCTTGCATATCAAGTTTTAAATGAGGAGCACCTTGGCATCCATCTACTAAAACAGCAATACCTTTTGAATGAGCAAGTTCTGTTATTTCTTTAACTGGTAAAACTGATCCCGTTACATTTGATAAGTGTGTAATAGCAATTAATTTTGTTTTTGATGTAATTTTTTTTTCAATGCTTTCTAAAGTAATCTCTCCATCATCATTAATTTCTGCAAACTCAATTTTAATACCTTTAGATTGTCTTAAAAAATGCCAGGGCACATAATTAGAATGATGTTCGAGTTCTGTTATAAGTATTTCATCCCCTTCTTTTAAAAATTTTTGACCATAGGTATTAGCTACAAGATTAATTGCCTCAGTTGCACCTTTAGTGAATACAATTTCATTTTTATCTTTAGCATTAATATATTTTTGAACAGAAGATCTTGTATTTTCATAAAGATTGGTTGCAGCTACCGCTAAGTAATGAACGCTTCTACCTGTGTTTGAAAATTCATTTGTATAAAAATCATTAACTCTATCAATTACAGATTGTGGTTTTTGAGATGAGTTAGCACTATCAAGATATACAAGATCATTATTATGAACTTTATTATTAAATATTGGAAATTCTTTTTTAATATTTTCTATACTCATTCTACAACTCCCATCATCTCTTTGATTAAATTTTTGATTTCTAAATCAGTAATTTTTACAACTGCATCCATTAGAAAACCATTAATCAATAATTCTTTTGATTGCTGATAACTTAGACCTCGAGACATTAGATAAAATATCGAGTCTTCGTCTAGGTTGCCTGAAGTTGATCCATGCGAGCATTTTACATCATCGGCGTAAATTTCAAGTTCAGGTTTACCATCGAATTCTGTATTTTCATTTAAAAGTAAAGCTTTACTTAGTTGATACCCATTTGTTTTCTGTGCTTTTTGATCAACAAAAATTTTACCTTGATAAATACCTTTAGAATTGTCATTTAAAACTGTTTTGATTAATTGATAGCTTTTTGTATTTTCTGCTAAATGATTTATATTCGTTTTAATTTCATGATGTTGTGAGTTTTTTAAATTTATCACACCATTAATAAATGCTGAACTGTATTGATCATTTAAATTACAATTTACTTCATTTTTGATAAATTTAGATCCTGTCGAAAAAATAAAATTTTCAGAGATGCTATTTTTTTCAAGATTAATATTATTATAAAAATATTTAATATTAGAATTGGTTTTATGATCAATTTTGTAACTTTTAAGGATTGCATCTTGAGCAATATCAAAATTTTGATTTATATTAATGAAATTATTTTGAGACTGATCATCAAATATAGTAACTAATTTCAAGTTACTATTTTTTTCTAACGTAATATCTGTTCTTAAATTGAGTGCAGTTGAATTAACATCCTCAGTAGTAATATTGTATAAAACCAAAGGTTTATTTAATGAATAATTCTCTTTAACGATAATACCAATATGCGCACTAACAAGAGCATGGTTTAAAAATACTAATGAATTAATTTCATTTGTATTGTTGCTTAAATCTAAATCATTATTAATTAAAACTTTAGTGTCATCCTCGTACTTAATGTCTACTTTTGAGATAGCTCCATTGATAAAAATTATCTTATTATGTTCGAACTTATTAATTAATGATATTTGATCTTTAGGCTCATAAGTCTTATCATCATAGAAACTTAAATTTTCAATATTAGATGAGATAATTTGATTTAAATCAGAAAATTTCCAATCTTCAATTCTTTTATTTGGAAAGCCTTTATCAATAAAATTTGTTAAATTTTTTTTTCTAAACTCAATATTGTTTTCAGAAAATTTTAAATTTTCTGTCATCTTATTGAAATCTGATTTTAATTGTTCAATCATTTAACTAAGAGTTTCGTAACCTTTGCTTTCTAATTCCATTGCTAATTCAGATCCTCCAGATTTAACAATTTGACCATTAATTAGAACATGAACAAAATCTGGTTTAATATAATCAAGTAATCTTTGATAGTGGGTAATAATTAAAAAAGAACTGTCTTTACTTCTTAATGCATTCACACCCTCAGATACTATTTTTAAAGCATCAATATCAAGTCCTGAATCTGTTTCGTCTAAAATAGACAGCTTAGGATTTAGTATAGACATTTGAAGTATTTCATTTTTTTTCTTTTCTCCGCCAGAAAACCCTACATTTAATTGTCTGCTTAATATTTTTTCATCAAATTTTAATTCTCCGGCTTTTTGTTTAACTAATTTTAAGAATTCAATAGCATCTAATTCTTTTTCACCTTTAGCTTTTTTAATTGCATTTAAAGATGTTTTTAAGAATATATTGGTATTAACCCCTGGAATTTCTAATGGATATTGGAATGCTAAAAATATTCCTTTATGAGCTCTTTCTTCAATTTCTAATTCTAAAAGATTTTCGTTAAAATACTTTACTTCACCAGTTACAGTGTATCCTTTTTTCCCTGAAAGAACATTTGATAGAGTGCTTTTTCCAGATCCATTAGGCCCCATAATTGCATGCACCTCTCCTGGTTTAATTTCTAAATTTAAACCTTTTAAAATTTCTTTATTATCAATATTCGCTTTAAGATTTTTAATTGTTAACATTAACCAACACTCCCTTCTAAACTTATTCCTACTAATTTTTGAGCTTCAACAGCAAATTCCATTGGCAATTGTTGCAGAACCTCTTTGCAAAAACCGTTAACAATTAAACTAACAGCCTCTTCTTGATTTAAACCTCTTTGATTACAATAGAACAATTGCTCATCGCTAATTTTAGATGTGGTTGCTTCATGCTCAATATTTGAGCTAGAATTTTTATTCTTTATGTATGGAACAGTATGCGCTCCACACTTGTTACCCATCAAAAGAGAGTCGCATTGAGTAAAATTCCTTGCATTGTCAGCATTTTTTGCAATATCCACTAAGCCTCTATAAGTATTATCTGCAAATCCAGCTGAAATACCTTTTGATATTATTTTGCTTTTTGTATTTTTACCCAAATGAATCATTTTAGTACCTGTATCTGCTTTTTGATGATTGTTTGTTATTGCTATTGAGTAAAATTCTCCTACAGAATTATCACCCATCAATATACAGCTTGGATATTTCCATGTAATTGCTGAACCTGTTTCAACTTGTGTCCAAGATATTTTTGAATTTTTTCCTTTGCACAAACCTCTTTTAGTTACAAAATTATAAATTCCACCTTTTCCATCTTTATCTCCTGGATACCAATTTTGTACAGTTGAATATTTTATTTCAGCGTCATCTAGTGCAACTAATTCTACATTTGCTGCATGTAATTGATTTTCATCTCTCATTGGTGCTGTGCAACCTTCTAAATAACTTACATAACTTCCTTTGTCTGCAATGATTAAAGTTCTTTCAAATTGACCTGTTTCTGTAGCATTAATTCTAAAATAAGTTGAGAGTTCCATCGGGCATCTTACGCCTTCGGGAATATATACAAATGACCCATCAGTAAATACTGCAGAATTAAGTGTTGCAAAATAATGATCTGAAATTGGAATTACAGACCCTAAATATTTTTTTACTAATTCTGGATGATCTTGTATAGCTTCAGACATAGAACAAAAAATAATTCCTTTTTTATTTAACTCACCCTTGAATGTTGTTGCAACAGAAACTGAGTCAAATACAGCATCAACTGCTATTCCATTAAGTCTTGCTTGTTCTTGAAGAGGTATTCCAAGTTTATTATAAGTTTCTAATAATTTTGGATCTAACTCGTCTAAACTTTTTGGTTTATCATCCATGCTTTTTGGTGCTGAATAATAATAAAGGTCTTGATAATCTATTTTGGGATATTTAGGTTTTTGCCAATTAGGTTCTTTTAATTGCTTTAATCTTTCAAAGGCTTTCAATCTCCAATCAAGCATCCATTGTGGTTCTTTTTTAATATTTGAAATAAACTTAATCACTTCTTCATTTAAACCTTTGGGTGCTCTAGTATTTTCAATATCAGTTGAAAATCCATATTTATAATCTTTTAATTTTTCTATTTCTTTTTCTCTTGCATCCATTTTAATTTCTACTTTCTGAAGAATTGCTTATAAGATCTTTTAAATTTTTTTGTTCGAAAAAATGATTGATATGAACTTCAAGTTCGTCCCATAAATTATGTGTGATACATTTCGTAGTCTTGCTATTGCATCCTTTTTTAGACTCCTTCTTGCATTGAACAGTTTTAACTTCTTCATCAACGGCACTAAGTATGTTTGCTAATTTAATTTCTTCTGGTTCTTTGTTTAAGATATAGCCTCCATTAGTACCCCTAATGCTTTTTACAATATTGTATTTTTTTAACTTAGAAAAAATTTGTTCTAAAAAATCCAAAGAAATACCTTGTCTTAACGATATATCTCTTAAAGATACTGGATTAACACTATTGAACTTAGCAAGATCTGCTAAAGCCATTACTGCGTATCTACCTTTAGAAGTTAATTTCATATTATCCTTATTTAAGTGGGCTTTTTATACAAACCTGACTAAATTAGTCAAGTATACAATACACAAAAAAGATAACATATTGTCGCTTAGTTATGATATGTGTATTTTTTTTTGAGAATAATAATCAATATCATTTATGGACAATAAAATAGTTGAAGTTTTTATACCTGGGCCTGCTGGAAGAATGGAGGCCAAGTATTACAAAAGTGAAAAAATTACATCACCAATCGCGTTAGTATTACAACCACATCCTCAATATGGAGGAACAATGAATAATAAAGTTGTGGTTGATACATTTCATACTTTTATGGAAAATGGATTTTCTGTATGTAGAGTAAATTTTAGAGGTGTTGGAAAAAGTGATGGTGAATTTGATAATGGTCAAGGTGAACTAGCTGATGCTGCTGCAGCACTAGATTGGTTAGAGCGTGAAAATTTTGATAACTCACAATGTTGGGTTTCAGGATTTTCCTTTGGGTCTTTAATTGCAATGCAATTGTTAATGAGAAGACCAGAAATAAATAGATTTATTGCAATTTCGCCACAACCAAATGTTTATGACTTTTCATTCTTATCTCCATGTCCAACTTCAGGTTTAATGATTTATGGAAAAAAGGATGAGTTAGTTCCCTTAGAGCATATTACAGATTTGGATAAAAGATTGAGTGCCCAAAAAGGTATTAAAGTTGACTTTCAGGCTATAAATGATGCTAATCATTTTTTTACTAAAACAGAAGACGTATTAGTAAAATGTTTAGATAAATATATCAAAAAAGAATCTGCTTTATTTTAATCTTAATAGTTTTTAACTAAAACTCCACCTATTGATGGTTTTTTGACATTTGTAGTATTAGGGAATGAAATTACTTTTTTAAGTGCAGACCTAATTGCAAGATAAGCAAAAGCTTGTGACTCGATGAAATCACCATCAATTTTATAATCATCAATTATTTTTAAAGTGATATTTTTTGGTAGTCTTTTCCTTATGCTCTCCATTAATGAAAGATTTTTTCTTCCACCACCACAAACTATTATTAATAACTTTTTATTTTCTTCACTGTTGATTGATTTTAAAATTGATTGATAAATTATTATTGCTGTAAAATCTACTAATGTAGATAAGCCATCCTCATATGTTAGACCTTTTACAAAACTTAAATCAAAATCTTTTATATCAAATGAAAGTTTTTTTTGATTGCTTATATTATCAAAATTATCAATCGCTTGATTTAGAATAACTTCACTTGTTTTTCCTATATTTGATGCTTTTCCATTTTCATCATATTTCATTTGTGTGTGTCTTCTAACCCATTCATCTAAAAGACAATTACCAGGTCCTACATCAAAACTTTTTAGATCTTCATTATTCTTTGAGATAACAAGAGTAATATTTGCAATACCTCCTATGTTTAACACACAAGCAGGTTTCTCTATTTTATTCTGGTTTACAAGTAAGTTGTGAAAGATTGGAGCTAATGGTGCTCCTTGTCCTCCATTATGAATGTCATTTTCTCTAAAGTTATAAACTACATTTTTTTTTAAAAGACTTGATAGTAAATTGCCATCTCCTATTTGTTTTGATATTTTTTCCTGAGCATTGTGAAAAATTGTTTGACCGTGAAACCCAATTATATCTACATCTACTCCTGCATTCTTTATAATTTCTTTGCTAATTTTTGCATGAAATAAGGTAATTTTTCTCTCGAGCTCGTTAATTTGATAAGAATTATCTTGTAAATCTTTTATTGAATTTATCTTATCTCTTAGATTTAGTAAGTTTGAGTAAATTACTCCATCATACTCAAAATATTTATCAAATATAGGTTCATAGTTACTTTCGCCGTCTGATCTAATAATTGACGCATCAACTCCATCCATAGATGTGCCACTCATTAACCCTAAAGAAGTATAAAATTTTTCCATTCTTATTTTTAAAGTAAATATTGTATATTCTAGATAGCATATTTATGAATAAATTTTTAAAAGAATTTAAAGATCGTGGTTTCTTTTACCAGTGTACAGGTGAAGAAAATCTATCTCAATTATTAGATAAAGAAAAAATCAGAGCTTATATTGGTTTTGATTGTACAGCTGAAAGTCTTCACGTTGGTAGCTTACTTCAAATTATGTGTCTTAGATTGCTCCAAAAACATGGCCACCAACCAATTGTTTTATTAGGAGGGGGTACTACTAGAATAGGTGATCCATCCGGAAAAGATAAAACTAGGACAATTTTATCTGAAAAAGAAATAGAAAAAAATATAAATAATATTGAAAAAATTCTAAAAAATTTTTTAGATGATAAAGATCCAGAGACAAAACCTATATTTGTTAATAACTACACATGGCTTAAAAATTTAAATTATATTTCTTTTCTAAGAGATGTTGGAAAACATTTTACAATTAACAAAATGTTGAGTTTTGATAGTGTCAAAATTAGATTAGAGAGAGAGCAGTCATTAAGTTATATGGAATTTAACTATATGATTTTACAAGCATACGATTTTTTAGAATTGAACAAAAAAGAAAAATGTATGCTTCAAATTGGTGGCTCTGATCAATGGGGTAATATTGTAAATGGAGTTGATCTTATAAAAAGATATTCAAATAATCATGTTTACGGTTTAACGACACCTCTTATTACATTGGCATCAGGTGCAAAAATGGGTAAAACTGAATCTGGAGCCGTTTGGTTAGATAAAAAATTTCTTTCATCATATGACTATTGGCAATTTTGGAGAAATATTGATGATCGAGATGTCTTAAAGTTTTTAAAAATTTTTACAGATATTAATGTTAATGAAATTGAAAATATTAAAGATGATAATATTAATGAGTTAAAAATTTTACTTGCCAACAAAGCTACTTCTATGTTGCATGGAGAAGATGAGGCAAGTAAATGCCAAGAAACAGCCAAACGAACATTTTCTGAAAATTCGTTAGGGGATAACCTGCCAACAACTCACATTAATAAAAAAATGTTAGATGATAATATAAGTATTCTAGATTTAGTAATTTTATCAAAATTAGAAAGTTCTAAAAGTGAAATTAGAAGATTAATTAAAGGGAATGGAATTAAGATAAATGGTCAGGCTATCTCTGATGAAAAGTTTTTAATTACTGAGAATTTATTTAAGGGTAATTTAATTAAACTTTCACTTGGTAAGAAAAAACATATTAAAGTTGAGTTAATTTAGTTCTTTTTAATTTTTTCTAAAGTTCTTGTTATAAATCTAGGTGTTAGTGTTTTAATTGGATTAACTGTTGTTGATAAATTCTTTGGAGGTCCTTTTATTTTAAAACTTACACCAAAAACACCTTCACCCGTTTTTTCTCCTATTAGTATTTTACCCAGTAGTGGAATTGAGGCTATAGATCTATTTATAGTTGTTGCTGGAACCAATGTTCCTCTCAAGCTAATCAATTTCTTTGATTCAATATAGCCATCCATTAATATAGAAATAGCAGGTCCAATTGCATACATTTCTTCAATATTAGTAAGACCTTTTTGACTTGAATATCTCATTTCAAAATCGGTAAATCTTATTCCCTCACCCGTTAAAAGATCTGCAATACCTTGAAGTGACGCTAGGCTTAAAAGCTTAGCGAAAACAGGTACCTCTTTAACTTTAAAGTTATCAATAATTAATACAGAATTAGAAACACCATCTTTTTTTATAGAATTAAAATTTAGATAACCTTCATCAAAACCTTTAATGAAATCATATCTTTTAATCAAAGGTTTTGGATAGTTTGAAAAGAATTTTGTAATAGTTTCATTTTGGTTATTAGTTTCAATA
>JACLAB010014089.1_pt1 | contig 28939 bp, 17 predicted proteins | sample 8027921 | NCBI WGS metagenome assembly JACLAB01 (sample SAMN15725117, study PRJNA655200) | protist metagenome | isolation source: fluorescence activated cell sorting (FACS) single amplified genomes of... | place: USA: West Boothbay Harbor, Gulf of Maine | collected 2000-07-19 | reverse complement strand
CGTAGAAGGTCGTTGAATGCGACGCGTTGGCGGCGTGCTCGCTGTAGGCGTGACGTTGTTTTGTGCTAAAATTCTATCAATCATACCGCCGGAGGTGTCGAATGGATTATCCGACGCGAGCTCAAATTCTGGCTCCAACTTTTGTTCGTTACCGGCAAAGTCCACGTTCCTCGAAGAAGTCGTCACCGGTGCGTCTTCTGATAAGCCCCACCTTTCGCGATGTTTTCTATTTTCTCGAGCAATCAACGCTTCTTTCTTTCGCTCCTTTGCCGCTTGTAAAAGTTTGTAGTCTTCTTCTGCCGTACTTTTCGAGAGTTCGGCTATTCTTTCGTCTTCCTCTTTCTTCAGTTCCGACTCGATGGCTAACGCTTCTTTTTGGGCGAGTTGAAGCGCTTTTCTCGTGTTATGCTTCCTTGACGTCGAGGAGGCGCCGACAGATCGTCCATCGGTGCGCCTCGAATTCGTTCCAGTGCGTTTACTCGTGTCTCGACTTTGTCTATCGTCCGATAACACGGAAGAGATATCGAGCTCGCTCGCATTTCGTACGCTTCCTCTGTTGTATCTGCTGCTGCCGTGCGCGTTATTATTTTCCACGTCGTCTTCCGGGTCTGAATCGATGGCTAGATCTTCCAACGTCAGCTTTTCGAGCTCTTCTTGCGTCATTTGATTTCCGTTCATCCTTTGTCCGCCTCCATTTCCTCCTCCTCTTTGCGTCGTCGTGGCGTGACTGTACAGCGAGGACTTTTTCGGAGTCCCCACGCTTTTTATTTTCCCCGTTTTCTCGTACGATTCTCGGTCTCTAATTCGCTCTTTAATAACCTCTTCCTCGTACTTCGCGCGCTCGTACTCTTCCTCCGCGGGGTCTACGTGAGAGCGTACGTTATCGTTTATATCCCCTCGGAATGATTGTAACGTCAACGGCGACTCTGGAGAGACATTTTTCGTGCCCTTCCCGGATTCGTCTTTTGCGTGAGCAGCGTGTCGTCGAATTCGATCGAACGCGTGCGTCTTATTATTCCCTTCTCCTTCTTCACCTCCGAAAGCGCCGTCGTCCTGTTCTGCCGCTCTCGAGGCAACGCGATGCGACGACATTGTCGTTCAAATATCTTCTCTACGAAACGATTTGATATACACACGCGCACACAGCAGCGGGACAATTTTCTTGTGCGCGGTTGTCGCGTCAATTACGTCTGAATTCTCTCTCTGTTAATTGTGTGTTGTTTTGTGGCAGATTATCAGAAGAGCAAGCAAGAATTTTTTTGTTTTGGGTGAATTTTTTTGTTGGGTTTTTGCTTTCTCATCATCGCTCTCTCCCGTATAATAATCTCGCACGACGACGACGACGAAGACGACGACAAAGAGGAAGAAGTAGTCTCTAGAAGAAGAAGAAAAAGAATAAAAGCGCGCGTAAATACACGACGCACTCAAAAAAGTAAAGAAAAAGAATATGTTGACAGCACCGGTGTCACAAACTATTGCCTTGATTGGTGGCAAGCCTGCGTCATCATCGCCAGTGCGGAAAAATTCGAGAAAGACTTTGATGCAAACGCGCTGCACCTTAAAGGGAGGACAACAACAACATAATAATAATCAACAACAAAAACAAAAACAAAAAGACGTGGCAAGAAGACGAATGAAGTCTAACACGAATAACGGCTGCAGTAGTAATCTCACTCGACGCGGCTCGTTGTTAAAAATGAACATGGGAAGAATAGATGCCAAGAACGAGTGGTGGCTGAAGGATGCTTCGCCGAATATGATAGATATAAACGGGACGCCGGAACTTTTAGAGGCATTGTGCAATAACCAAGATAAACTGGTCGTCGTGGACGTTTACGCCAAGTGGTGCGGAGCTTGCCGAGCTCTGTATCCGAAGTTGTGCAAAATGGGACGACAGTTTGACGGGAAGATGGTCCTGTTGAAAGTAAACTTTGACGAGAACAAAGACATGTGCAAGACGCTTGGCGTGAAAGTGTTGCCGTATATGATCATGTACAAAGGCAATAAAGGACGCGTGGAAGAGTTTTCCGTCTCTATTTCAAAGATAAAGATGCTCAGAGAAAAGTTAGACATATACACGACGGATATCCCCGGGGAAGACTACTCAAAAGACGAGTGTAATTTAGAAGAGTTTGGCGATTCAGTTTGGGGAGACGTGGACGTGGAGAATGACGCGCCGAAAGACGCCGAAGGAGCGCAAGAAACTCTTCTTCCTAAGGATTAGAGGAAAAAACGAACGATCGAGCGATTGTGCACGTGTAAAGGCGTTGTTCACGCGCGAAGAAGAAGATATCGCGTAAAAAACGAACGTTGTATTGCTATACACTAATTTTCATACCACAAAAACTATCGTATCATCGCGAATGATAACCTTTTTTAGCGAGCAACGCGGTGCCGTAGGAAGCCTCGGTGTATTCACTCGCAACGACATCGATCGTAGAACCAGACTTGTTGTCAATGCTCAAGCAAGAGCTTCTCATTTTACACCACGTCGCATTTGCTGCGCCGCCGCCAGAGGTGTACACTTTCTTCAATTTCTCAGACGCTCCCATCGCGTTTGCGTTATCGTAGCACCTCTTTTCAGCCTTAGCAATCGAGGAGAAAATTTTGCACAAAAAAACGGCGTCGTTCTCGCACGTTTCTCTTTCACTCTCGCATTTTTTCACCGCATCGCTCACTTCTAAGCCAAAATCACCACCGGCGTTACTTTTGAAAAAATCCGCGTCCCGAACACCGAATAGATTCAACTCGAACATGTTTTCCATCTCGATGGTATCGGTCAACGATTGGAGTTCGTCGTTGGTGAAAAAAGCACGCAAAATGTTTCCTCCCGTATTGCACGCACCACCGACCAACCAATATTGGTCTCCAATTTTGTGAGAATAAATACCAACGCTAGCGTCATCTACGCGCGCTTCGCTAATAAGTTTCCAGGCTAACGTGGAACCGAGAGATGTGCACGCGTCGCCGGGCTCATTCGCACCCGAAGCTATGAAGGCGGCGACTGAATCAGTCGTTCCCGTACAAACGATGCACTCAGAATTCGATAGGAATTCCTTCGCGCGAGGGTTTTGAACGACTCCTATGCGTGCACCAGGAGGTAACATCGTCTTTGGCAGTGCTTCTGCAAAAGGCAAGTCCAACATCCATTGCGGATAGGTTTCGGAGCCCGGATCGAATCCAAGTTTTAAAGAGTTGTTGAAGTCAGATACGCCCATGTTCTCGTGTAATTTATAACTCAGCCAATCCGCGTGATGCAAAAGCTTGTACGAACTCGGTTTTGGATGTTCGTTTGCGAAATAGTGCGCGAGTTTACTTAACGCAGAAGTGCTACTTCTCGTGACGTGGCCGTCTGGCACTCGACAACTCTCCGAGGCGAGATATTGCGCGCCAACTTCAAACTTTTCATTGTACATCATGGCCTTATACAAAGGTTCGCCGCTCTCGGGATGTACAATGATAACAGTACCGGAGGTGCCGTCGATAGCGACGGATACAATGCGCTCTCGCGTTTCTCTAGGAATATTTTCGAGACTCGTCCACAGCGCGTCTTCCCAAATCGCCGTCATCGAAGAAGAAGAAGAAGACGTTTTGTTGTTCGCCTCGCGAGTATCCGTGTATTTCACCGAGGTTTCAAACTTTTGCACGCCGCGCTCGTCGATGAGCGATACGCGACATCCGGATGTTCCAAAATCCATTCCCATGAATAGTTTACCACCGTGTTGTGCTTCTCCCGCACCCGAGGCTGAGAGGCTTGTTTTTCTCGTCGTCGTTGTCATCGTTTTCGTAGTACGGTGGTGTTTACGAAGATGACGAGGTTGACGACGGCGAAGTTGAGTAGCTGTGAAAGAAGAAGAAGAACGAACGAGAACAACAACAGTCATGTACGCCTTACTGCTTTACTCTAAAAACTGCTCCTCTTTTTGCTCCATCCGCGCGCTCTTTACTTTTTCTCTTCTTTTCTCTGGAGGAGAGAGAGTCGTGGTCAGTTGGTTCGTCTTTTATGCAGTTTGGAAAAAACAGAAAAACAGAAAAAAAACACCGCATAAAATCAAGCGTTATCGGAGCGAAAATCAAAAAGTGTCGCGCGGAGCGGTGCGACTGGACGCGAGTAAACGCTCAAACAGTGCGTGTATACGATACTCATCACTCTTCCGTTCATATTTTCAACCATCGCATTCGCGATGTGGATTTCTTTCGCGATACGACGTCGCGCACACTCGCGAGCGCTGGCTTGGATAAAAACCAACTTTTTCCGTGTCACAAATTTAGAACATTAGAAGTATTGACCGCTCGTTTACTCACCCTCCTTTTTACAACTTTCCATCCAATTGAAACAGTGTCGATGTCGAGCGCCGAGTTTGAGAACTATGTCTTTAGTCGAGGAGGGAATCGCTTGATTCGAACGGTGCTCATCGCATCCAACGGACGTGCGTTCTTCAATTTTCTTTATTTTATTTTTCCTTTTTTTTTCTTCTCTCGTTCTTTCTCTCGTTTCTCTCGTTCTCTCGTTCTCTCGTTCTCTCTCTTTCCTCAAATCACAATCGACGGACGCGTTCATTTTGTGTCAAAGACGCGGTCACTGTGTACTATGATTATTATTTTGACGCAACTGATAACATTTCTTTTTATCTCTCTCTTCTGTGTATAAAATAACAATAACAGTTGGTGCGACGAAAGCAATCAGAAGTTTACGCTCCTGGGCTTACGAGACGTTCAAATCGCACGATGTGTTACATTTGGTTTGCATGGCGACAGAGGACGATTTAAGAACGAACGCGGAGTATATTCGATTAGCGGACGAATACATCATCGTAGAAGGCGGCTCAAACGTGCATAACTTTGCAAATGTCGATTTGATTGTAAAAATTGCGCGCAGATGTGGCGCCGACGCCGTGTGGCCCGGTTGGGGGCACGCCAGCGAAAATCCAAAGCTTCCGGAAGGATTATCCCATCACAACATAGCCTTTCTCGGCCCGCCGAGTTCAGCCATGGACGCTGTCGGTGATAAGATTTGTGCGAATATTCTAGCTCAATCGTGTGGTGTTGATGTCATCCCCTGGTCCGGATCCGGTTTGACTTTGAACAACGCCGATGATACCGATTGTTCCATACCGGAAGATTTATTAGCAAAAGCTACGGTCAGAGACGTGGAAAAAGCCGAACGCGTAATCAATGAATCGATCGGATATCCGGTCATGATTAAAGCGTCCGAAGGAGGTGGAGGTAAAGGTATTCGAATGGTTCGCAACGATGCAGAACTACGCGCTTCGTTTCAGCAGGTGCAACAGGAAGTGCCGATGAGTCCAATTTTCATTCAGAAATTGTCGCAGAATTCTCGTCACTTGGAAGTACAAATGGTGGCAGATCAGTACGGTCAAGCGATCGCTTTATACGGGCGCGACTGTTCTGTACAGCGACGTCATCAGAAAATTATCGAAGAAGGGCCAATTACCGTCGCTCCGAGGAAACTGTGCGAAGAACTGGAGCGCGGCGCGGTTCGTTTGGCAAAGAAAGTGGGTTACGCCGGCGTAGGCACCGTGGAATATCTATTTAACTGCATTACCGGAGCGTATTCATTTTTAGAGGTCAACCCGAGATTACAAGTAGAGCATCCTGTCACAGAAACTATTACTGGAGTAAATATTCCTGCAGTACAACTGCAAATCGCCATGGGCATTCCGTTGCACAAAATCCCACACATTCGCAGATTTTTTGCGCAAAGCGACGTTATGGGCGTTAGCTCGATTGATTTTGATACCGCGAAACCAATTCAACCGATTGGACACTGCGTAGCTGGGAGAATTACCGCCGAAGATCCAGATAGTGGGTTTAAGCCGACATCTGGTGCCATTCACGAGTTACACTTTCGCACCATGCCTGGCGTAAACGGCAATTTTTCGATTGGTTCTGGAGGCGGAGGAGTCCACCAATTCGCCGATTCGCAGTTTGGACACATTTTCGCTCATCGCGAAACGCGAGAAGAATCTTCAACTGCGCTCGTGCAAACATTATCTGAGTTCTCTGTGCGAGGACAAATCCACTGTAACGTAAAGTACTTGATGACTCTGCTCGAAAAAGATGATTTCAGGGCTAACGTCCACGACACGGCCTGGTTAGACGGCTTGATCGCGATCGGGGACCGAGCACCAGAACTTCCCGATCACGTCGTCATTGCGTGTGGAGCTGTTTTGAAAGCCTCGGCGGAGTCTAAAAAGCTCGAGGAGCAGGTTGCGCAGTGCTTGAGAAGAGGTGTCCCGCCGGAGCTCTGGATGGCAAACTTGAGCGAACACTCTTTCGAGCTCATATACAACGATATTAAATATTCCTTGAAAGTCTGCATGGGAAGTAAATCAAGTTTTTGCATTTACATCAACGACCAAATGCTCGCAGCGGAGTCCTTGCAACTCTTTGACGGAGGTTTGAAAATCATTTTGAATAACCGCTCTCATACTGTGTACCCGGAAGAGTCCAAAGTCGGGATGAAAATCCATATCGACGGATATCCTTGCTTTTTTCCGGAAGATTTCGACGCGACCAAATTGTGCGCGAATACCACAGGAAAACTATTGAAATTTCTCGTTCCGAACGGAGGAAGTTGTAAAGTAAACGAACCGTATTGCGAAATCGAGGTGATGAAGACGGTTATGCCGTTGATATCGACAACTTCTGGTATCGTCAGTCACGTTGCGCAAATAGGCAGCCAACTTGAGCCCGGGGACGTTTTGTGCGCAGTAGTGGTCGATGATCCAAGCTCTATGAAGCTCACAAAACCATTCAAAGGTGTCTTTCCGGTATCTAAACCGCGGAAGTTTACGGTGAGCGCGGCTGGATCACACCTGGATAAGTTTTCTAGAAATTCTGCGGCTATGATTCAACTCCTGCAAGGGTATCACTTCGACGGCGATCCATTGCGAGAGTTATTTGAAGTTTTGGGTACGATAGAACTCGTCCTCGAGGATTTCAAAGAGGCACGCGACGCGATCGCGAGTCGATTAGACGAAAAGACGATAAAGGACTTGCATCTCATCGCGTGCGATATTGAAACTTCGCAATCATCTCCGAGCGAATCGGCTCGATATACAAACACCGTAGCATCAGCGGTACAAAACGTTCGTAAAATAATACAAGAGAATGATACTACGTTTGCATCTTTGTCGAAATTCTGCGATCGTCACGAAGGTGGATTGCACTCATCAAAAGCTCGCGTGCTGACTGGATACATGGAAATGTTCTTGGATATTGAAGAGACTTTCTCGAGCTGCGCGAGCTTTGAAGACGCAATTATGCTTCTGAGAGAATCGCATCGCGATGATATTTTTACAGTGACTCAATACGCACACGCGCACGCGAAGTTAGAGCGCAGATCAGAACTGATAGTCACAATATTAGATTATGTTGCCGATAATGGATTTATGGATATCCACGCGTGCCATTCCGCGGTGCATAGATGCATGAACCTCGTTGGTCACAGACACGAGAAGCTATCCCAACGGGCGCGCGAAATTATTGTGAAGAAACAAGAAGTCTCGAGACAATCCAGACGCGAAAAAATAGCCGCAGAACGATCGCGCGTGCGACGAGAAGAATCGTTCGCATCCTTCACGCAGCTTTCTTTGAACGAGTCTTTCGACACGCCAGGTGGAGGTGGGCATTCGCGCTCCAATTCACGAGGATTACGCAGCGCTGGATCGCTGTATGGAAGCGAAGTTGATTTACAATCCGTAGTTTCAGAAGATGACTCCTCGCTTTCTTACACCGGTGGAGGTGAATCGACGCCGACGAATAATACACCGTCAGGCTCGCAAACGTTCGCTCGCAATGTTGGAAGAATCTATTTGGATAAACAAAATACGCTTTCGCGATTGGAATCTTATGACGATATTTCAGAGATTGAAAACACGCACTTGCAATACAACTGGGACTCACTGTTCGACGGTGTATCTGAAACCGCGCGATTTGATGCCATCGAGGCGTTGTTTTCATCCACTGGAGTGGATTTGAAGAAGATTGCGGGTGCCGATCCGGAACCGTGCCGGACCGAAATGACGGTGACGAGCGTCAAGTTGAACGGTTCAGATTCTATCGTTTTGTTTGCGCCGTCTCTCGGGCAAGCGGTAGCAGCATTACCAGAAGCATCGGATTTAAGTCCGCGGGAACTTGCTTTTGTCATTTCCTATCCCAGATTAGTTGGCAGAGATGAAAAGGAAGTTCGCGCGGCGGCGGCGGCTTTCGTCACAGGGCAAAACTTGGCGGGCGCATTTACTAGTACAATTACGAAAGTGAGCGTGACGCTTTTGTCATTGGATGCTCGTCCGCATCACTTTGCGTTCAAAAGATCTGGCACTGCAGCCTCGGGAGCCGATGGCTTTGATGAGATGTACGCCGCGAATGGTTTTTGGCCGCACGTAGCTTCTCACATGGAAGTCGATCGACTCGATCCTTTCGAGAAGATTGAATGCGTCGGAAAATTGAATTCCAGAACTCGACAGCGTAATCCGAACTTTGTCACGCCTTCGGATTACTCCATCGGTGTTTTTCTCGCCGAAGAGACTCCAAAGAAGCCTGGACACAAGCAGCCGCAAAGAGATCGTCGCGTCTTCTTACGGGCGGCGGTGTACGATAAAGACTTACTTCTCGTAAATTTCTCACCAAACCCCACCCCCCGGCCGTCGAGGACATCTTATTCAGATTCCGGCATTTCAGCAGAAGAAACACCGTTTTTACCACCAGAAGATTCGGTTTTGGCAGATGTTTTAGGATCACTGGAGCTAGCCGTCGGTTCGCACAGAACGGCGTGGAATCACGTGTTTATCCATCTCGTCGGCGCCGACGACAAGTTAGATTTACCACACGTAGAAAGTGCCATCGATTCCTTCGTTAACTTAGCATTCGCGGATTTGAAGAGATTAAAAGTAGTGTGCGTAGAAGTGCGCGTCGGTGATTCTGGATCTGTCGTTGCTCTGAACACCTCCGGATTAAAGTTCAAGATTCAAACCTCCCTCGATCGGGGTGTACCGGAAGCGCATCCGCTCCTAAACGTTACGCAACGCAAAAGAATGGTTGCTCAAAACTTATCATCAACGTACGTGTATGACTTCCCGGAGATTTTTGCAAACGTGCTCCACGAAGAAGGTGGCTGTATCTCGTCAATTGTTGAACTCGCGCTTCAAGGCGGCTCTTACTCAGGCGGCGTATTGGGCAATAATGGTCCGACGTCACCGCGATCGTCGATTGGCTCGATTTTAGAAATCTTGCCCGGTCAGAAACGAAAGCTTGTGCCAGCGAACCGCCCTGCCGGTCATAACGATTGCGGCATGGTTTGCTGGAAGCTCACGTTAAATACGAAGGAGTATCCCGATGGAAGAGATATTATATTAGTGTCAAATGATATAACGCACATGTCGGGCTCGCTTTCGCCGCCGGAAGACGCCGTGTACAGAGCCGCCATGGACTTGGCAGTTGAGTTGGCTATACCGTGTGTCTACGTCTCGGCAAACTCTGGTGCACGCATTGGCCTCGACGAAGCCGTGAAAGCTGCATTTCAAGTGTGTTGGATAGACGAGAAAGATCCGCGCAAAGGATTCAAGTACATTTACCTCTCCGAAGATGATTACGAGATGCTCGGTGCAAATGGACGCGTGAAAGGAACGCGGTTACTCGAGAACAACGAAGTTCGCTACGCGCTTACGGATATTTGCGGTGGACAAGGTGTCGAGTGCCTTCAAGGTTCTGGCGAAATAGCTTCCGCGACCTCTCGCGCATACCAATCTACCGTAACTATTGCATACGTTACCGCGCGCTCGGTAGGCATTGGCGCGTATTGCTCGCGATTATGCCAACGCGTCGTGCAACACCAAGAGGCACCGCTCATCTTAACTGGAGCGAGCGCTCTGAACAAAGTTTTAGGACGAGATGTATACACTTCAAACGCGCAAATTGGTGGCCCAAAAGTGATGGGTTCGAACGGCGTTTCTCATATGGTTGTTCCAGATGACGTTCAGGGCGTAAAAGCCGTGTTAAATTGGCTATCGTACGTTCCGGCGAGTATTGGCGGAGCACTTTCTTACTATCTCGATAACGACGCGGATGCTTTCGAAAGTGGCGGTGACTCTATCCACAGAACTTTGAGGTTTGATCCGGCAGCTACCAAGTCGCCGTACGATCCGCGCGAGATTTTGCGCGATTTTTTCGATACGAACTCGTTCACGGAAGTCATGCAAGATTGGGGTAGAACTGTCGTCACAGGACGCGCGAGATTGGGAGGATTACCCATAGGGTGCGTGGCGGTTGAAACGAGAATGGTGAACAAGACGATACCGGCTGACCCGGCGTTTCCTGGCGCTCAAATTGGCGAAGAGACCCAAGCTGGGCAGGTGTGGTTCCCGGATTCCGCGTTCAAAACCGCGCAAGCGATTGGAGATATGAACCGAGAAGGATTGCCGCTGATTATATTTGCAAACTGGAGAGGATTTGCGGGAGGCCTGCGCGACATGTACGGAGAGGTTTTGAAATACGGCGCGTGCATTGTCGACGCGCTGCGCGAGTTCAAGCAGCCGATATTCGTTTACATTCCTCGAGGCGGCGAGTTGCGCGGCGGCGCCTGGGTAGTAATTGATTCATCCATCAACCCCGAACAAATGGAGTTCTACGCGAGCGATGGCGCCAAGGGGGGCGTTTTGGAACCGGAAGGTATCGTCGATATCAAGTTTCGAAAAGACGATTTGGTAAAGACGATGCGTCGAACGGTGAAAAGCTTAGAACACAACAGTCATCTCCAGAAACAGCTCACGCCGACGATGAAACAACTCGCCGTTCATTTCGCTGCTTTACACGATACTCCGGGCGTCATGCTTCACAAGAGGGCAATCAAAGCAGTCGTTGAATGGGAAACGAGTCGGGAATTTTTCTCTTTGCGACTGCGTCGACGCGTCTGTGAAGAGCGCATAAAGAAGTATCTTCGCGAAAATGCGAAGAGAGACATCGCGCCCGAGGAAATGCGAAGTTACCTCTCCGAACTCGAACACGTAATCGATGGTATTGTTGATGCCAAGAGCGGCTCAGTCGAACCAGAAAAAGTCACCTCGGTGATTGAATTCGCGATGCAGTTGTAATAGATATATTGAAAAGTGAAAATAAGCCACGATACTATATTATTCATTGCTCCCTTCTTCTTTATCTTCTTCTATCGCGTTCGATGACGCACCACTATCGCTTTCTACTAAATCATCCATCTCCACAACCATCGTCATTCCAGGACTGAACATTACGAATGCAACTACCGATGAAAGAGCAAATAAAACTGAATACACCGCATGACGGCGCATTTTCTTCTCCTCCGGCGAGAGTTTCCTCTTTTCCTCTTTTTCTACCCACCCTTGTTGTTTCTTCCGTCTTGCTCCGTCGCGCCAAGTCGTCGGATCAATATTCTTCCCATCTACATTCGTTCCGTCATCTTCTCCCGCATTCAAAGGTTTTCGAGCTTGAACGTATTTCTTCACGTTCTCAACATAGGCGATGCATTTTGGGTACGCTTTGAGATCGCCTCGAAGACTTTCCGTCGCGTTTGAAAATACGACGTAATACAACACTGAAAACAAATCCGCATCGCAGTTTGTAGGAGTGTTCGAACCCAGCGCGAACAACTTGTCGCTTCCGTTAGTATCGTCCGGCAACATCGTTTCTATGACGTCGAACGCTTGACTCGCAATCACTCGCGCTTTAATCTCGTCGCACGTCGGCGCACCTCTCTTCTCTCTCCATTTGTTCGGGACGATTCGATTGAGCGGGAAAGGATACTTACTCCCATACATAGGTCGCGTTTTCTCTATAAAAGTACCCTCGTGCGTCCAAGTGAAATATTCGCACGCTTCCTTGAGAATGCCGTTTGCTATTGAAGAGAAGCACACATCTCGTGCTCTATCTGTCTCAGAGAGCCCTTCGTTGAGATTCTGACATTCGTGTTTCAGATGGTGCAATATGCGGTACGTGGCAACTTTTGAATCGTTTTTGATTTCATCCCCCAAACCACCAACGACGGTATACTCTCCGTTGCCAGCTTCCAAACACGGCAGTACCGAGGATGGCGAAGATGACGGCGTGGGACAGACCTCCGTCTCGTGCGGAATGCCGGCGAGTCGCAAGAAGGTTTCTACTTTTAAGCACTCCAAGTCGAAGGAGAGGTCTGACGTAGAAGGATTAGAAGAAGGAGGAGATGCCCATTTATGCAAGACAACAACGCTCATTTCATTACCGGCCATGTTTTTGGTATGTGTTTTTATGACGTGCTGCGAGTTTGAGGAGGAGAAAGAGCATCTTCACAAAAAAAGCACCAGTTTTCTTTCGCAGTTGTTTTTACTCGTGTTTCGATTGAGAAGAGATGTATACCTGTTGTGCTCATCACTCGTTCCGCGCGGCTCCTCGCTTTCTGACGCCGCGCGTAAATAAGAGCAACGCTAAACGCAGAAACAAAGGGAGAAGAATATCGACGACGGCAAAGTTTGGTGAACCGAGAAACTTTGACGAAGACGGCGTCGGCGGCGGCGACGGCGACAGGGATTTTTATAACAACAACAACAGGCGCCAACAACATCAAAACAATTCTTCTTGGAGAGAAGATGGACGACGAACAATGAGGGGAGGAGACAGAGGAGCGCGAGAATTCGATGGCAGACGCAATGGGGACAGAGATTTCAGGAGAGATGACTTCGACAGAGGACGCGGAAGCGCGCGATTCGGAGGAGGAGGACGAGGAGGAGGACGCAGAGGAGGAAGAATCGGCGGCCGGGGAAGAGGTCGTTACGGGGAAGGACAACGAAGAGATAGAAATGAAAATTTTAGCAGCAATAACAGAAGCAACTCGAGGGAAGGAAATATAAACCCATTCAAAGTTATGGTAGGCAACCTCTCCTACAGCACGACAGACGAGAGCTTAGGTCGAGCTATGGAACGTTTTGGCTACGTCGCAAACGCTCGCGTCGTCTTGGACAGAGAAACCGGCCAATCGAGAGGCTTTGGTTTCGTAACTTTTGAAGACGAGACATCCTGCGCGGAATGCGTAGAAATTGGACCAGGGATGCGAATAGACGACCGCGAAGTTAAAGTAGAAGCGTCAATTGACAAGAATTACGTCCCAACACCTTCGTTTTCAAGCGCTACCAATTCTCAGCGCAGGTATAACAATTTTGACGGCGACGACGACGACGACGAAGAAGAAGAAGAAGAAGATGACAAGAATCATGCACACAACGACAGGTTCTCGGCACCCGCGATGATGCGTGTTCTCGATCGACCGTCGCCTTCGTTCCTCAATAGTGCTCGAGAAACGAGAAACCGAGGAGGTTTTGCCGCCGATGACGCCGACGACGCCGACGAAGAAAGGTCCGCCAATACCAACGCAATGTCCGAGGATGAATTTGAAGATTGGGTGCTAGAAGGATTAGAAGACGATCTTGTAGACTCAAGGCGACAAAATAGATCAGATAATGGGCCGTACGGTGACCAAAACGATGAGGCGCGAGAATATGTGCCCACATTACTCGCTAAATACGTCGAAGATGATTTTGAGCCAGAAATGTTTGTTCGAGAGCCGGACGACCCGGATGAGTATTTTTTCTACTCCGGTGCAAAGTTCAAAGATATTGGAGCTTCAGAATTGATCGTCAATGCTCTCGAAAGCCGCATGAACATTTCACGTCCTTCACACATACAAGCGCAAAGTTTCAAGATACTCCTTCACGATCATAGTGACTCCTACGATGAGGAGAGCTCTGTCGCAAATGACGATGAAGGTGCGAATCATGTTCTACTCGCCGACCAAGCAGGGAGTGGTAAAACGTTGAGCTACTTATTACCACTTCTTCAAAGGTTAGAGCGGCTCGAACGAGATTCTGGAATGAGTGTTTCGAAGCGTCCACGCGCGCTCGTTTTAGTTCCAACTTCGGAATTGGCGAGACAAGTAACTGAAGTTGTCAAAGAACTTTCGAAAGGTGGCGTCCGAACGAGATCGATGATTGCGACTGGTGGTGCTTCTGATAGAACAAAAATTAACCGCGCAGAACAATCAACTCGCGATTTGACCGCGAAGTTTACGTTGACGCAAACAAAAACTTTAAAGAGTGGCGTTGACATCGTAATTGGAACTCCAGGACGCATTCGGTACTTGTGTGAAACGGGTAGAATGGAGTTGGATGATTTAGATAGCATTATTTTGGATGAATGCGATGTACTACTGGGAGATGCGTTTGAATTCGCGTCTCAAATCAAACCGATTAAAGATCTTGCCAATCCAACAAGTACGCGATTCGTGTTGGTAACGGCAACGATTCCCGATCAAGTCTTGCGCGAACTTAAGCAGTTCTTTTACCCGCAAGATATTCGCGTTATTCAGGGACCAGGATTACATCGCCCGTCTGCGGGTACGCTAGAGCGGCTCGTCGACTGCTCTGGTGGTGACGTCTCGGACGAACAAAGCGGGTTTTATCGTAAATATGCCGCGCTCATGAAAATTTTGAGGGACGACATACTCCCGTCTACCGCTGGAACTACTGCTAAAACGAGCAAGAAGAAATCGGCGTCGCGAACGTTACTGTTTTGCAATAAGATTGAAACCTGCCGTAAGTTGGAAAATCTACTCATCCGAAGCGACCCAGACGGTGCCAGTTACAAAGTGCTACCCTATCACGCCGCGTTGAGCCGCGAGAAAAGGGACGAGAATCTACGCAAATTTCTCGGGCGAAGAAGTTCGAGCGAAAAACAGCGAGGCGAGTTTACCGTCGACGACGACGACTCAACGCCGCAATTATTAATTTGTACAGACAGAGCTTCTCGAGGATTAGACGGTAAAAAAATTAAGCACGTGGTATTGTTTGATTTCCCGCGCGATCCATCAGAGTACGTCAGGCGCGTTGGAAGAACTGCTCGCGGCGCGTTGGGAACTGGGACAGTGACGGCACTCGTAATAGGGAGACAATTAAAGTTGGCCAGAGAAATCATGCGACGAAACTCCAGAGGCGATCCGGTTGAAGGTACGCCTACTACGACATGAACGAGTGAATATCCGTCACAGGGACTGATGATATCCGGAGAGTGTTCGAGCGTTTCATGTACATAATAATTCGAATACAAGTTTGTTTTTCTTAAAAATCCCTCTCTGGTACTCTTTTATTATGTGAGTGGTTTCAGCATATTGAATCCATAATCCATCCTCGTTTCATCGAAACGTTTTTTTTTCGTTTTGATTTTTATTTCTTGGTCCACATCCAATACGGATTCATGCACCCTTCTTTGCACACGGGCATGCAGTTACACACGGCTTTATACGCCAGATTGCGATAAACGGCGTCTCCGGCGCCATCGTTCATATTTTTGCGCATGTGATACTCCCTACGCGATGAAAAAGGAGAAGAGAATTTGAGAATGAGTGAAGAAAATATGGAATTGCCCTTTTGCATTTGACAGCAGGGAAAAAAGGAAAAAGAAAAGCGCGCGCACCAGTGGTCTTCCTTGATTTCTTCGTCAGCCGCGGCTTCAAAAATGTCGGGTCCTTGGTTGTATTCTTCGTCGTCGCTTTCGCTTTCTGAGTCGGACGTCATGGCGAATTGGATATTGATGTATCGATTATTTGTGTAATAATAATAATTCTGAAGAATAGAAAAAAAACGCTTGCTTTGTGTTTTTTCCCTTCGCTGATGAGATCAAAAATCTCTTTCTCAAAACAAAAACACACTTCAAAAGTTCGCGCGCGTTTAAAGTCTTCACACAGCATCGTCGTTATCATCATCGTCCTCTTTATATTGCTCCTCTGATACGGCACTTTTTATTTTCAAATCAAAAAAATGATTGGTTATGATGATACAAACGATCGTCGAGTGGGGCTCCCTAGAGGTCCGGAAGTGTTTGGAGCAACGGAAATAGATGACGAACGAGATCAGTTAAAGAATAAGATTTTGGAGTTTGAGAAGCGAATAGACAAAAACAATAAAGAACACGTTGATATGCTGGAAAAAATGCGGTTGGAAACGAGAGAACTCGAACGCTTGAGAGGCGTTTGGTCAGAGAGGGGATTACCGGGTGTCTCTCGCGATTGGAACGTTCAAGAGGCAAAAACCAAGACAGAACCACCTCACATGCGGTTGGAATATAGAGAGTACATCGATTACAAAGAAGTTGAAAGGAAACGCGAGAGTAGTGGGCCAGATCGGCATTTGGTTACAAAAATGACGAAACGCGAAGGCGTAGACGATGTTCTTGCCAGAGCTTTACCGTCGACTGTATCAAAGTCTCATGGCGATTCTTCTTCTTCCCCTTCTTCTGCGCTGAAATCAAAATCGAAAAAATAATAGTAAACGAAAACACCGGCCGCGCCTCTTTCGACTCTTAATATACTAATATAAATACAATTAATTTTACTCAACTATTTGAAAAATCTCCCGTGCTAGCTCTATATGAAATTGCGGGTTTGACGTTTGCGTTATAGCGCCGCACAACGTTGCCAATAGAGATACTGAAAGAGTCGCGTAAAGCAACTGGAATTCAGACTCCTCGATTTCTCGGTTCACTTCTCCTCTATGACACAAAACATAAAATCTAAAAGCAAATATAAATGCGAATGTTGTTGGTAAGCGAATCAGTAAAGGTGGAGTTGCAGCTAAATTGAGCAAATTGGCGTGCAAACTAAACGCATCACCAAAGGCCTGCGCTGGCGCGTATAATAGCATCGTCAAGCAGACTTTTTCTAGAGCTTTCATCGTCGGCGTCTTTGGTCCCTTCTCGACGACTGGATAGTCATCCTCTGACAGTTCGTACGCACCTAGCATTGCAGAAAATCCAATCCAGGTAAAATTCCACGCCGTGGCTGAAATCATAGAAGCAATGCTATTTGGTGTGGGTGATTCGATAGGTGCCAGCCAGCCAGGAAAGTCGGGAGAGATGGATACTTGAACAGCTCGTGATATCAGCTCCAGAATCCATAAAAGACTCATCTCGCCAAGAATCAACTGAACATCAGTCACGCGTATATCCAATCTAATGTCGTCGTTGTTGGTGATGGTGTTTTTGTTTTTGCTGTTTTTGTTTGTTGTTGTTTTCGTTCGTTCGTCGTTCTCTTCATTATTACCGCTGCACCTGAGTAACTGTCTCGTCGCACACGTTTTCATTTTCTTTAGCTTTCTCGCAGCGCGAAAAGAAGAAGAAAAAGAAGAAGAAGAAGAAGAAGAACAGTAGCGACAGGTCTGACTTTGCAACGCTTTCAACGGCGACATCATCGTCATCGTCATCGTCATCATTTTTTTCGTGTGTTCTCCACCGCTAATATTAACAACACCACTTTCATCATCATCTTTTATGAAGACGAAGGACGAGAAGTAAAATTTCTCCTGCATGCTTGTTGTTTGTTTTTTTTCCTTCTTCCTCCTCTGTCTGTCTTTTTGTCGTACTTCCCGCACACAAAAAGTCACACACGATGTCAGTCACAGACGATGCGACGATGATGGATGCGTCGGAGAAAGAAGGACTTCAACATCATTCATCGCCTTCTTCCTCATCCCTACCCTCGACTGAAGTCTTTAATTACGTCGTCACCGCGCATAAACCGACGGCTGTATCCTATTCATGCGTGGGACATTTCACGCATTTGGAGAGACAAAATTTGATAGTTGCACGATCCAATCGGATTGAGATTTACCTCTTGACCGAAGAAGGATTAGAACCAGTTCTGGAGACGACGGTTTATGGACGCATCGCTATGCTTAAGCTGTGCGAAGGAAGAAAAAATGGTGACAGAGAAAACATACCAGGTCGTCTCGTCGTCGTTACGGAAGACCGATACTCGCTCGCCGTTTTGTCGTACGATGCGGCAACCAACACGCTTCGAACGGTTTCGAGTGGCGATGTTTCCGATTTGACTGGACGACCAGTCGAACACGGCATGCTCGGCGATATCGATCGAAATGCCAGGGTTATCGCTTTACACATTTACGATGGTTTAATAAAATTTATTCCGTTCGATGAGAACGGAAACTTGTTACAAGCGTTCAACGCCAACCTGAACGAACTCAAAGTTTTGGATTTCGTTTTTCTTCCGTCGACGTCATCGTCGACATCTGGGATCGCAATAGACGCGAGTGAATACGGTAATAATAATAATAATAATAACGGCAACGCATCGGACATGAATATAACATCGTCGAACGTTTCGAGCTTGACGAGGAGTATCAATCGAGAAAACGCTGGGGGCGGCGGTTTGAGTTCAATGCCAGTCATAGCGGTTTTACATAAAGACGTGAAGGACGAACGGCACGTCTCGACTTATCGCGTAAACTTACGTGATAGAGATTTAGAACCAGGTCCATTTGAACAGCGCGAAGTTGAAATAGGCTCAAAGAAACTGCTTGCTTTATCCTCTCCCATTGGAGGTTGCGTGGTCGTTGGCGAAGAAACGATTGCGTATTTAAATGAACCCGCGGGAACGATGGATGACCACGAAAACAACAACAACAAGAATAACAACACCGCAACGAAGAATGCTACAAGTACGTTGAGCAATAATGCAAACAGTAATGTCATGTTTCGCGGCGAGAACAAGTCGTCTACGTCGGCTTTAGTACGAGCTATTACTACTCCAGATTTGCTCATGTTTTCTTCAGCGTGTCTGATTCCTTCGGACGAGAATGTTTCGAACCAGCTCGTCGATAGATTTCTAATCGCGGACGAAGACGGCGATTTGTACCTGTTGATGCTGAGCAAAGGCACGACATCGACGATGAGCACTTCCATTGTTTCGAAGTTGACGATAGAAAGGTTAGGTAAAACGTCCTCGGCATCTGCAATGAGTTATCTCGACAACAGTGTGGTTTTCATTGGAAGCGCGTATGGAGATTCCCAAATAATTAAACTGCACACGGAACAAGTCAATACCATGATGTCAGCTTCGAACGAACTACCAAGCTACGTCGAAGTTTTGGAGGAGTTTACCAATCTTGGTCCTATCGTAGACTTTTGCGTCATGGATTTAGAGCGTCACGGTCAAGGTCAACTCGTCACGTGTTCGGGGGTAGGCACGAGCGGATCTTTACGCGTTATTCGGAATGGAATCGGAATCCGAGAACAGGCTCAGATTTCACTCTCAGGGATTAAAGGTCTCTACTCGTGCAAGCGGGACGAAACGATGCCTTTGGATTCCTATTTGATTGTGTCGTTCATCGCGGAAACGCGGATATTAGCAATAAACGATAACGACGAGTTGGAAGAGGCAGTGTTCCCAGGATTTGACGCATCTTCCCAAACGATTGAATGTGCAAATATTTCTGGAAATGTGATCTGTCAAGTCACAAGTAAAGGCGTTTACGTTTGCGATGCTTCGTCGGGAGAACTTGTCGCTTCATGGGTGCCGTCTGACGAGAGTCCTATAACTGCCAGTTCAGCGTCAGAGAATACCATAGCCGTCGCCACTGTCGGTGGTAATCTTCATTACCTTTCTTTTCAAGGTGGGAAGATTTCAGAGACTGGAAAAATGACTTTCGATGCTGAAATATCTTGCATCGATAAAACGCAGTGCGGCGATCGTAACGTCTGTGCGGTTGGATTGTGGAGCACGAAGGTTTTGCTGGTCGAATTAGGATCGGGGATGAAAGTCTGTCACACAGAAAATTTATCTCTCGATGTCGTTCCAAGGTCGACGTTATTTTGCTTCTTCGAAGATACAATCTATTTACTCACCGGTCTCGGTGATGGGCACTTAATAACAAACGTCGTCGATTCTTCGAGCTCAGCCGGAGGATTTGCGTTGAGTGATCGAAAATCTGTTTCCCTTGGCACGCAACCGGTTACTCTGAAATTATTCAAGTCTCAGCATTCAATGCATGTCTTCGCGGGATCGGATCGGCCGACGATTATATATTCCAACAGTAAGAAGCTCGTCTACTCAAACGTGAACTTGAACGAGGTTTTGCACGTGGCACCGTTTAATTGTGACGCTTTTCCAGATGCGCTAGCTTTAGCCAGCGGCGAACATTTGACGATTGGTGCCGTCGATGATATTCAGAAATTGCACATTCGTACGGTTCCGCTGCGCGAACAACCTCGTAGAATTGCGCATCAACCGGAAACAAAAACTTTAGCGGTGCTTACCATGAAAGAGAGCGATGTTCCTGGGCAAGAAGAAGAGTTTTTCGTGCGATTATTCGACGATAAAACTTTTGAAACTTTGGCAAAATATCCCCTCGAACCGAACGAGAACGATGCAAGTATTATTTCGTGTTCTTTCGACGGGGACGACGATATATATTTCGTTGTCGGAACGGCTTTTGCGGACCCTCATTCGGAGCCTGAATCTTCTCGAGGACGCATACTAGTTTTCAAAGTTTCGAACACATCGTCGAGTGGCGGTGGAAACGCTGTTGTCAACGGGAATGACCACGGCGACGGCCGCGCTTCCGCGTCCTCGTCTGTGCTTCAAAAGAGTCTCACGCTCGTCTGTGAAAAAGAAACCCGGGGTGCGGTGTACAATTTGAATGCCTTTTGCGGTAAGCTACTCGCCGGTATCAATTCTCTGGTGAAATTATTCAACTGGGGCGTTTCCAAAGAAAATAAACGCGAGTTAGTGCACGAGTGTTCTCACATGGGACACATCATCGCACTCAAGGTTGAAACGAAAGATAATTTGATCGTCGTTGGTGATTTGATGAAGTCGATAACGCTGCTGCAGTATCAGCGAGAATCCGGCAGGATTGAAGAAGTCGCGCACGATTTTAGCTCGAATTGGATGACGGCGGTCGAGATTTTAGACGATAACACATATCTCGGAGCTGAATCTAGTTACAACTTGTTTACCGTTCAGCGGAACGCGGACGCAGACACAGAAGATAAACGCGGGACGCTAGAGCTTTGCGGCGCCTTCCACTTGGGAGATTCCGTGAATAGATTCAGACGCGGTAGTCTGGTCATGCGCATGCCAGATCTAAGCGACGATACGAGCTCCTTGTCTGAAATCTCCACTTGGCTATTTGGCACGATCTCTGGTGGTTTAGGCGTCGTTGCGACTTTACCGAAACGCGATTTCATGTTACTTAACAAAGTTCAAGAAGCCATGCAAAAGGTAGTTACCGGAGTGGGAAACTTTAGTCACTCTGACTTCAGAAGTTTTCACAACGTGCAGCGAAGCGTAGAGATGCGAAACTTCATCGACGGTGATTTGGTCGAAATCTTCTTAGATCTATCCAAAGAAGACCAAGTCGCGGTGTCTGAACTGTCTGGAGTTTCGAATTCCGAGGACTTGGTAAAGAAGATTGAAGAAATTTCTCGTCTCACGCACTAAAGAAGAGGAAGACGAAGTAGAAAAGTATTGTACTCATTTGAAAAAAGAATTCAATAAAAACACAAGCTACTACTTCGCCATCCAATAAATTAAGACTAATGCCGAGCATATGGCACACACGGCGCTGAGAACAATCGCATCCTTGTTCTTTTTTCTCTTGATAGCTACAAGTAAATTGTTCACCACCGGGAATTTACTCCCCGCCGTGGCGAGCGCGCTAATCGTGTTATTGAAAATTCCTCTCTGCTCGTACAACGCGCTCGCCGTATTTTGTGCAACGCCAATCGCATCGTCTACTGCGATTGATGAGCTCAAGATTGAGTTTCTCTCTCGCATTGCTGCGGAAGAGTTACTCTCATCCCCTCCTCCTAAAGCGCCGTTACTTCCCCGGTGTCTTCCCTGTAACAACGAAGCGTGTTCTCGCTCTTGCTCTATGTAATCTTTCATTCGTCTGAACTCGTGATTGAACTCTTTCGCAACGTCTCTATGTCTCGCTAACGTGTGCGTTCGAGTATCCGAAGAAGCGTTCGCTCCGCTATGAATGGATGATGCCAAAGCTCTGGTCACGTCTGACAAACGCGTTAACAACGCCTCGATCTCTCCTTCTTTCGATGCGATGACATCAAAGTTTCCCTCAATTTTGTTCGTCGCCGTGTTGGGGTACTGATTATACCCACCACTACCACTCATACCGCCACCGCTAGACGTCGACGTTGTCGCGTTGTTGGTACCAACCCCGGCAAGTTTTGAAAGCGAAGCGAGGTTCGCATCAATTTCATTCTCCAATTTCCTCGCCTCTTTTCTCAACTCTTCCCACGCCGTCGAAGGAACTTTCATCTGTCCGTCGCGATACAAATGTTGTTGTTGCTGCTGTTGTTGTTGTTGTTCTTTTGCTTCTTTTTCTTTCTCTCCTCCGATTCCTCGAAAATGCTGATTTTGCATGTATGCACTTTCTCGGACGAAGAACACACTTTGCGCGTGCAATAATTGTGCAGGTCGGTTTGAGAAACTTTTTGGCAAAAAGGAAGAAAATTAGAAAAAGAAGAAGAAAAAGAACACGAAAACGAGGACGAAGAAGAAGGAGAAAAAGTGTGTTCGGATGCGAGGGAAAGAACGAGAGGAAAATAAGGGAAATAATGGAAGGCGAGGAGTTTGAGCATCGCGACATTCAAGCAAATACCAAAAGATAAAATTTACACTCTACTATTAGCTTCGCGATCCTCTCTATTTTTTGTTTCTTTCGAATGTTTACGTCAAAATGCTTTAATTAAAGAATGAACAAGAAATTTACATTTAATGCATCATTCCGCTTAGGCGATGACCATCTTGATGGCGTGGATCGTGGCGTTGTCGACCTTGATGTCGTTCTTCTTGTACGGGAAGTCAGCCGGGACGATCTTCTTGCCAGTGATGGTTTCGAATTCCTTGCCCGCAGCCATGTCCGCCTTGGTAACCGTGCCCTTAACGACGTGGTTCTTGCAGATGTCACCCAAGCCATCCATCTTCACAAATTCCATTCTGGTAACACCCTTGGACTTGATGAAGTCCCCGAAGGCATCGTCATCGGCGGCGAAGACCGTGATCGGGCCTTCTTGCGTGAAGACGTCTTCCTCGCCGGCGGCGGAGATGGCGGAACCCATCATGGAGTAAGACGCGGCCTTGCAGATCATACCTAGATAAGAGAGTAACAATTAGTACTAATTTTTACGATTATTATAATAAAGTCCGTACCGAAGGCATCGTTGTTGAAGGATCGGCCCCCTTCTTCACCACCTGTTGTTGTTATAGTTTTGTAAAGAGATTTTTGTGGTCAGTGGATTTGACACCTTAAATATTGATATCTTTTTTCGGAGAGGAGAAAGAGGACGATCCCGAGAGCTCTCTCTCTTCTTCCCTCCTTCTTAAAGGTTGTGCGCTCTCTTTGGATATCAAAGACAGGGCAGAACCAAAGAAGAAGTCAAAGAAGAAGAAGAAGACAAAGAAGGAGAAGATCCAACACGCTTTCGAATCCTTCTTCAATCGAAGGAAGCAGACGATCTCTCCTTTTCTTCACGCGCGGGAAAAAAACAGATAAAATCCATCTCTCTCTTCTTCTTTATCCATCGAGAGACAAAATTTGTGGATTAGTTCTCTTCTTCCTTGAAAAATTGTTCTCTCCTCTAAAGCGTACCTTTGCCGTGGGCAATCTTCGCCGAGACGACGGTGGATCGTTGTTGCTTGTTGGCGACAACTTTGGAGACGACCTTGGCGCCGGCGATTTGGGATTGTAAAGCGAACATTGTGTGTGTGTGTGTGTGTGTGTTTGTATGCGTTAAAAAGTGAAGCTTGAGATGGGTGAGGTGGAGGAAAGTTCCACGTCACTCAACTCAAAAAGCTCCGACCCAAACTCCTTTTCCCTCCCAAAATTTTTTGTCTCTTCATCAACACCACAAATCACAACAACAGAAAGAGTCCAAGAATTCTTCAAAATTCAGTCTGTCGTCAAAAAAAAGTAAAAGAGCAGAAGAAAGAAAGAGGAAGAAAGTGTGTTTGTTTGTTTTGTTTGTTTGTTGTCTCCCACCACCACCGTCACCTTCACCACCACCAACACCTTACCACCGGAACCAAACGCTATTCTAACCTAACAGCAAATACATGGCGGCAACGTCGCATTTTCGCACGCCTTTCAATGGCTACAGCGTTAAATTCTCGCCGTTCTTTGCCGATCGCATAGCGGTATCTGCGTCGCAAAACTTTGGCATCGTCGGGAACGGCCATCAGTACGTTTTGAGAAGAGAGTTGAACGCGCTCAATAACAACAACACGAATAACAACAACAACAATTTTCCTCACTCTGGACCGGCGACGCTTCCGCTAGTAGAGGAGGCGAGATTTGAAACCGCAGATGGGATATTCGATTGCGCGTGGTCGGAAGAATCGGAGAACGTGTTAGTCTCCGCCTCTGGCGATGGGTCCGCAAAACTCTGGGACGTATCTCGCCCACCGTTTCAAAATCCTTTGCGTTCGTTCAACGAACACGAGGCGGAAATTTATACCGTTTCTTGGAACCCGACGAGAAAAGACGTGTTTTTAACAGCGAGTTGGGACGATACTATTAAGCTTTGGAATCCGAGAGAGAATGCGCACACGCACGGCTCGTTGAAAACATTTAGAGAACACACGTATTGCGTGTACGCCGCGGAGTGGTCGCCGCACCACGCGGACGTTTTCGCCTCTGTTTCCGGTGATTGTACACTAAAAATTTGGGACTGCAGGAAAAATCACTCGACGCTATCCATACCCGCGCATGATTTTGAAGTTTTGTGCGTGGATTGGAATAAATATAACGATTGCGTCGTCGCAACGGGATCGGTCGATCGAACGGTGAAACTGTGGGACATTCGAAATCCAAAGAAGGAACTTTCTGTTTTGAGAGGTCACGGTTACGCCGTGAGACGAGTAAAAATGGATCCATTCGACGAAGATATATGTTACACCGCAAGTTACGATATGACTGTAGCAATGTGGAATTGGAAAATTAGCAACACAACTAGCATTAGTAATACTTTAGGATTAGGAGAAGGAGGAGAAAGAGGCGTTCAGCCTTCGCCGCTTTTGCGGCAGTGGCGCCACCACACCGAATTTGCGGTTGGTTTAGACGTGAGTGTTTTGAATAGAGGAGAGTTAGCGAGCTGCGGTTGGGATTCATCCGTTCAAGTGTTTAGCAATCACGGACCGGATCCGCTTCCCATTCTTTAAAGATGTTTACGTAGATACTCAAGTACTGGTAGTTTTTAATTATATTAAAAGAATGATTTGAACGATGAACAATTTTTTAGCTGGAGAAGTTTGACTCTCCCGGACACTTGCACCCAGATTGTTGAATGATGGCATTGGCGGCGTAGTTACCACCCTTGCAGCAATCCGCTAATTCCTTACCGTGTACAAACTGGGACAAGAACCCGCCGACGAACGCGTCTCCCGCGCCGTTCGTATCGACCAAGTCTTCTTTGGCTAGTTTGATGACGTCGTATTTCGTGACCTTGCCGTCTTTGGCGACAATAGTAGCGTCCGCACCTTGCGTGAACACGACCGTTCTCGTGCAGTGGTCGCTCGCTTTCGGCATTTGACTGATTTTCAACGCAATCTCGGCAACGTCCGTGACGCCTTCCCACTTTTGAGATTCCGCAAAGGTGACCGCTTCGGATTCGTTTCCAAACAACACGTCAACATACGGTAAAGTGTTCATCATTGCCTCCAAAAACGGCGGCACTTGCATTAGGAACGGTGCAGACAAGTTCATCATGTAACATTTCTTGTTTTCCGCGGAGTGCTTGGCCACCGCCATCATGGATTCTGGTGACACCGTCAAGAAAAAGCCGGCGCTGTAATAAAACTTGGCGTCTTCAACAATCTTCCAGTTTTCTGCTTCTTGCAAGTGCTCGAACTTGTAGTTGTTCGCCGCGTTCAACGCGGCAATCAAAGATCGCTCGCCGTCTTTCACTAAAACCCCACACGTCCCCGTTGGCGTCGCTTTGTCGATCATGTACTTTGTCGTCACGCCGTCCGCTTGGCACGCTTTCGTCATCTGGGTGCCAAAATCATCCTCACCGACGCATCCGATAAAGGTCGTCGCGCCGCTCGTCTTCAACATCCACTGGCACACGCGAATAGAGTTTTGCGTGGCACCACCGGCGATGTATTCCACCGGATATTTCTCCACCATTTCTTTGTACAACGGATTGTGCTTTTCCTCGGCTAAGATGGCGTTATTCAGTTTTAACTCGTACTTGTCCAAAATGTCCTGTTCGACGACGGCGGAGATATCTAAAAGGGGATTACCCATGCCCAATAAAATACTCATTTTTTGTTGTTGTGTTGATTAATTATGTGTGAAAGAATATGAAGAATATATTGTTAATGTTGTTCGTGATACTGTGTGGTAATGTTCTCGTATCTGTGTTGACGAGCGCGCAGCAAACGTGAGTACTTTTAGTGACGACGATGAGTTTTCTTTTTCTTTTTCTTTTTTGTGTTCTTTGTGTGTGGCTGTGATTAGAGCAAGACCACTTTTTTCAGTCTTTGTCAGACATGTCAGAGCATTGTGTGTTCATCAACAGAAGAGAGAGAGAGGAAAACATCATCATCATCATCATCATCACAATTAATAAAATAATTTAAAAACGAGAAGAGTCTGCGACGCGATATGCCACCACACCCGTCCAAAGAGGAAAACGACGACGGTGCTCTTCCACTACCACCACCACCACCTCCTCCTCCACCTCCTGAAGAGGACGCGCCGGCGTTGCGCTTCGGTACCGGGTTGAACAACAACAACAACAACAACAACACGAATTTTAACAACAACAACAACAACAACGAAAAAGAAGAAAACAAAGCGAAAAAATTGTCCGAAGATGGTTCTTGGCAGTGCGACTCGTGTTCAAACACAAACTTCGCGTGGAGGAAAACCTGTAAACGATGCGATTTACCGAAATCTCAAAAAGTGAAAGACGAGGAGAAGAAAGCCGCGGCGGGATGGTTGTTAGACGGCGTGGACGATCCGACCAACAATCGAATTTTCGTCAAAGGATTCGACCCAGAGACGACGACTTCGGACGATTTGAGAGAGTTATTCGGCGGCATCGGGATGATTTCGAGAGTACGTCAACGCACGGGATTTCCCGATCAGTGGCCTTGGGCGGTAAAGATATACTCAGACGAGTCCACGGGAAAGAACAAAGACGAGTGCACGATTACCTACGACGATCCAATGGCTGCGCAGTCCGCGCCCGGGTTTTACGACGGATACGACTTCAAAGGGAAGAAGATTAGCGTTTCCTTAGCGACGAAGAAGAAAAGAGAAGAGGATGATTTTAGTAGAGATAACAACAATAATAATAACAATAACTACGACGGTGGTAGAGGTCATAACAGTTATGGTGCGAGAGGTTCCTATGGCGGCGGTGGCGGTCGGGGTCGTGGAGGACGAGGCGGCGACGGATGTCGGATCTGTGGTCGATCCGGGCACTTTGCGCGCGAATGCCCGGATAATCGAGGCGGCGGCGGTCGAGGTGGAGGCTATGGAAATTACAACAGAGGTGGTGGTGGAGGACATTATCGTCGCGACCGGCCGTATTAAATCAGAGATTCATTGTTAGAAGAAATTAATTTCCAAGTATATTTTTACATTACATGCGTGATTCTATTTGTAGTGTGCGTTGTTAGTATTATTGAAGGCTTTTTATACACCCAAAACGCGTTGTTGATACCTAATCCAACTCAAATATCTTCAAGTTACCGCGAGAATTGGACGCTAACAGTCGCTGACCATCAGGAGACCACGCGACGCTCGTGACGAACGCGCCCTTGTCGTTCGTGAGAACGGGTTTGATGCCGCCGCATAAACCAGCCGTGGGACCTCCCTCTCTCAATCCACAACCAGGAGTCATTCGCATGAACGAGTGTCCCGCAACCGGTAGCGGTGCAAACTTTGCGTACATTCGAACCGTATTATCTTCAGAGCCGCAAGCGATTCTACCATCACTCGTGACGCTGAGACCGACAAAATTTTTCTCGTTCACGTGTCCGGTGTACGTGCGAAGACAAACACCTCGCGATCCTTTCACGTCCCATAGTCTGAGCAAAGAGTCCGTGGATGCCGAAACAAGCTCATTACCCATCCATCTCACATACGATACTGCTTTCTTGTGCGTTTCCAAAGTCAACATCGGCATCACCGCGTTTCGAAGATCGTAAACGTGTACTTTGTGATCTGCTGAGCCGACTGCGATCAGATTTGAGTCCATGCGAGAAGAGTTCACCGAACATATGTTTGCTTGATTCGGATCATTAATCACCATGCACTCTCGTCTTTGCGTGATTGACCAGACTCGAGTTGTGCCATCGTCCGAAGCTGATAACAGACGAGTTGGATCGATCGGAGAAAACTCAGTCGACCAAACCCGTTTGGTATGATTCTTCAATCGCATGGTTTCCATGCCTTTCTGGACGTCCCAGATTTGCATCGCGCCGTCATACGTCGCAGATGCCATAACCGGCTTCACGTACGGATTGAAACTGATTGACGACAACTTTGAGCTCGTGGAAAGTTCAATGGCTGGACAATGCACGGCGTTGCCCAACTGCATGACGGAGGCAACCTCGTAAATACACAGCCGCTTCGAAATACCCGCGGTAGCGAACAAGTCGCCGTCGCGATTCCACGCGGTAGAACACACCATATCGCTCGAACCACCGACTAAATCTCCGCACCCCAGCCTAGCGACGACTCGAAATCGCCACTTTCGCGTTACGCGAGTTAAACAGCTGCCAAATTCTTTCAAATCATCCGTTAACTGTTCTTCAACGTTTGTGCGTTTGATCATGTTTGAAATCCATTTTTCGTCGTCTTTCACCGATCCTGCGCGACCGGTATTGTACTCTCCACTAAATCCACCGCGCGCGAGTTGAAGAGCATGGTTTTTGCACGATTTCGCGTATGCTTGAAATAACGTTTCTTCCAAAGATTCAAATACAATTTTCGGCAAGTCGTCAAAGGGCACGTGATCGAGAGCGCGCTGCGACTCTGGAGGTTGCCTTGCCCACTTTTCGCTGTTAAGTGGGCCGGGAACATCTGAAGAGTTG
>JACLAB010002337.1_pt1 | contig 28970 bp, 49 predicted proteins | sample 8027921 | NCBI WGS metagenome assembly JACLAB01 (sample SAMN15725117, study PRJNA655200) | protist metagenome | isolation source: fluorescence activated cell sorting (FACS) single amplified genomes of... | place: USA: West Boothbay Harbor, Gulf of Maine | collected 2000-07-19 | reverse complement strand
CACTGTGTATATACTGTATAGGAACCGCCTTTATTTCGACATCACCGAATACTTCTGGCCAATGTTTAATGACTTCGGGTGGAAGTTTACCTTTATTATTAGGCACTTTCTGCAGACTTCGCTTTGGCTTTTCTTTTAGTTGGTACCAATTCCTCAGCTTGTCTACGTAGCGCGGCCGCTTCTTTACTTAAACGATCAGCGTCTGATCTATATTTTGCCGCCAATGCCGCATCATCTAACACATCGTTTTGTACAATAGCAGGTTCGTTTGACGACGGTACATCACTTACTGATGCCAATGTCTCTGGACCTTTTACAGCTAAGTCAGATACACTAACACCTTTTTGTTGTGCAATAACTTCGTTTAATTCAGACAACAAAATAGTTGTGTTTGAATTAGGAACCATTTCAACATCGGCTGTTTTAACTTTAACCATTTTACCTGTTTTATGAAATCTAGCTAACATAGTGCTACCGTCAGATAACTTAGTTCTAGCCATTACTGTAGCAAGATCCTCAGCTTGTTGACCTGCAGGAGATTCTACTAACTTAATTAATGTGTCGTGATCTGCTGCTTCTAAATTCTCAGTAGTTACTACTACACAGCTATCTGGTTCACTGGGTAGAGTTTTGTATGCAACTACAATTCTTCTTTGATTTTGGACCATACGTCCTATATGCTTTAACATATTATACTCCTTGTGGGGGTTGTTGATTTGCTGTCACCGCACCCAAAAATGCATCTAATTTGTTGTAAGTTTGTCCTACAGTCATCATTTCGTTTGGCTTAAATGCGCCACGTTGACTTGCAACATCAATGATGCTTTTTAATGCTTGTAAGTCTGTAACTGTCAAGTCGGGTGCTTGTTGCTCTGTAGCTTCAGCAGCCGGTGATTCATTTACGTCTGCTGTAGTTTGTTCTTCGCTCATAATTGTCTCCTTGTTATAGTATATATGCGCATATTATTTATTTGTACTTCAAATGTGGACAAGCTAACATGAAATAACTCATATCTTTGCCGTCTTCAAAACCTATTGTAAGTACTTGTGTTAATTTATTGTCGTTATCAAGTACAACATTCTTTCCTACAAAGAATCTATTTTTTAGATGACTCTTAATCCATTTAGCTATTGAGTCTTCTAAGTTGTAAGTAAGTGCTACATTAATATATTCAAAATAGGAAGGCGGATGATTTACCTTCCTAGCATTAAACACTTCTAACGGATTAATTTTTCTCTCTTTTATCATCTTATGCCGATAGTTCGTAATGTGCTGTTTGCCCAAATGGAGCTTCTAAGTTCTTATCATGGTGTGAATGTATAACAAATATAGTATCACAATAGTCTTCATCGCCCCAACTATTCCAAGGATATCCGTCTGTGAACATAATAAACTTTTTAGGGTTAATGTCATGTTCTTTCATGTAGTTCCAGTTAGCATCAAAGTCAGTGCCACCACCACCCATAACTTCGTAGTCTTCTAAGTTTTCACCATTATCTGCTGTGAAATCCTGTTCGTTATATACTTTAGTATCAAAGCACCAAATTTTAATATTGTAGTCCGGAAACTCGTCCATAATACCTTTAACTTCACCTAAGAAGTCTTTAGCTTGTGCATCTCCAATTGAGCCACTCATATCAATTGAAATACAAATATCAATAGTATTTGAAAAGTTCATGCCTGGAAGTATAGCACCGCTCATTTGACCTTTGCGTGAAGGACGACTAAACGAGAAGTCGCTCTTGATAGTTGATTGTATTTGTTGACGAAGAATTTGACGCCAATTCATCTTAGGCTCTGTCATTTCTTTAATCATACGCTGTACACCTGCTGGCGTATTGCCTGCGCCTGCACTCTGTGCAGCATTAATCATACTTTCTTTAACTTCATCGCGTATCTTTTTAAGCTCATCTTTGGAGTAGCTAGGACGTCCTTTTCCAGGCTTATCGCCTTCTTTACCGGACTTATCACCTTGTGCTTCACCTGCACCGTCCGACTCCCAATCAATATGCTCGTCAAGTAATTCGCCTAATTGATTTAATTCTTCTTCGTCGTATTTGTTGAAGATATCATCGTATACATCTTCAGAAGACCAATTCTCGTATTTAAAGTCTTGGAAGCAATCAACTATTTTAGGTATTTGACCAATACGATCTCTAACTAACAAGTTGTTAACAATATAATCAGCGGCAATATTGTAGATCATAGGATCACGGCCTTCTCTACGTCCTAAGTGATCAAAGACGCAATGTAGTATCTCATGCGCAATAACAAACTCAATTTCTTTGTTTGATAGTGCATTAAAAAATTGTGTGTTAAAATAAAGGTTACGTCCGTCTACGGCGGCTGTACCTAGCCAATCGTCACCTTCTCGAATGCGTAAACGTGTAGCCATATTACCAAAGAATGGATGACGTAGTAGTAAGCCAATTCTAGCAACAATAATACGATCAAGCACCTCAACACGCATCTCTTCAAGTGCTTTAGGTGTAATATCTGGGTCAGGTTGCCAGTTCTTTTTACCTGCTACATTGTATAGTACGTCTGGATTAAACATGTGCTACGTCCTTTATTTCAGTTTATAAGTATATTATACACGTATTTACAGTAATTGTCAACCAAAAAAAGGAGAACGAGCCCAAAAGACCCGTCCTCCTAGCCATTAATGGACTGTTTGAGCAGCCTTAATGTATTTTCCAAACCTCTCGTGGAACTCGTCAAAGCAAGCCACTTCGTCTGGATCAATGGGTAATTGATACTGTGTTAGTGCGAGCTTAATGCCCATAACTACTAGCTCAGTTTCAAAATTATCCATTGCAAATTGCAGGAAGTTATTGACTTTGTCATCAAACTTTTTATCACCTTTGTCTGATGCTTCTTTCAATTCATAGCAAAGAGATACAGTTAAGGAATACATAGCACTGATTTCTTTCTGATGCATCTCTTTTACTTTGCCTGCAAGTATGTCAGTAGGGTTAGGCATGCTCGACGCTACCTTGCGGTGAGCCATAAATTTGACAGCCAAACCTTCGCCTACTGCACCAGCTACAAGATCTGTAGTGGTGTTCTCGTCAACACCATCTTCTAATAATTCTGATACAAATGTCCACGAACGTGGAGTTGCAAAAGAACGACTAGATGATTTAGGATCAAAGTCGTAAAGATCCTTTTTGCTGAATGTAATATAACCTAATACATCTTGGTGTATCTTATTATCAGCGGCCCACTGGAACCAATCGTCAAAAGATACAGCAAGTTCTAAGTGAATAAAACGGTTAGCCAACGGAGCAGGCATTCTGTATGTAACACCCTTGTCAGCTTCACGGTTACCAGCCGCAACAATAAGAACGTTGTCAGGTAAACAATACTTACCTACTTTACGATTAAGAATAAGTTGATACGCTGCCGCTTGTACGCTAGGCGCCGCAGAATTCATTTCATCTAAGAACAATACGACATAGTCGAACTGTGATGCAAATTCTTCTGTAGGAAGTTCCTCTGGTGCTCCCCAAACCATTTTACCAATATTGCTATCAAAGTAAGGAATGCCTTTAATATCTGTAGGTTCCCATAATGACAAGCGGATATCAATTAAGTGTGAGTTGCCTAATCCTTCAGTAATTTGACGAACAATGTCAGACTTACCAATGCCTGGAGGTCCCCACAAAAAGACTGGGCGTTGCTTTTTAATAGCATGTTTGATTGCGCCTTTGGCGCTGTTGGGTGATACGGTGCGTGTTGCTGTAGTTTCCATTATGTATTCCTCATTTCAGTTATCAGTGCTTAATTTCTAACTATATATATATTATACAGTCTTTATAAGAAATGTCAACCTTTTTCTAAAAAAAGAAGTTGTTTAGAATCAACAACTTAGGAATTTTCTTTGCTTTTCTTTTGACGAGTCATTGCTTTTTGTAAGCCATATTTGCGTAAATCACCTGAAAATAACGATAATTCTACAGCTTTCTTTTGATCAGTTACAGTAATACACCTATTCGAAAGATAGTACGGACAGTCGATAAATTGGTCTAGAAAGATAGCAATTTGTGGAGTTAGAGTCATTTCTTTAGGATACGGTATGTCGTAAGTAGTAAGCTCTATTTGCTGAATAATATCTAATCCTGCATCAGTTAGACGTAGTCCGCCGGAGTCTTTTGATCTCGTATTTTGCCACCATAACGGCAAATATTCTTTTACGTTGATGTCGTTTGAACTCTTACCAAGCTCTCGTAGAAAGACTTTAGTAAATGTTTCTTTCCAGTTCATTCAGGAACTTCTTCACCTGATGTTAACTTAACTACGACAAACTCCTCGCTTCTAAACATTTCGTTTAACTTTTTTGCAAGATTGTGTGCATGTCCAGGATTAGAAAAACTTACTTTCTTATATTTTGGACCTGGGTAATTAGTAATAGCATTAGCACTTTTTAAATTAAAAGGTTTATCTTTATAAAATACTGCCCAAATAGCTTCAGCTTCTAATACTTGTTCACTTTTATAAGTTTTGTTATTAATGTGTTCTAATAGAACAGTTGGTTTTGGGCGACTCATATGCATATCCTTAATATTAACTACGCATATATTTATCTCTTTTGTAGGTTAACTACGTATTTTATTTCCAATCACTGCCGCCATTTAGTTCTACAGTAATTACTTCTTCGTTATTATTTTTAGAATCAAGAACAAGTTTTTCTAAATCGCCTTGTAATCTAGACATAACTATTCCTAATGTAAATGCAAGATTCTTTGCTTGCTCTATAGTTATTTTAACTTCTCTTGCCTTACTTGCATCAGCATTTTTGACCTGCGTAAGGAACTGTTGTATTGGTAAAGTGTTAATTGGTTGCACGACTTAACTCCTGACGCATTTCAATTTCTGTCCTAAACGGACCTTTTGTTTCGTAACGTTCAACAGTGATTAGTTTAGGACAAAAGCTCTTTACCCAACCTTTGTCAAAGTGTATAATATAATATCCTGCACAGTATAAACTTTTTGATTTTGCGCTTTTAGTAAAAAGGGGCAATTTACGTTGTACATCATACATAGTATTATAAGGTGTAACACTAGTTGGAAATTCGTATACAACTAAATCTTCCTGTGTTACTTCTTTTGGTGTAGATAAATCTGTCCAAACTATTTCTGAACCAAATCTTTGGTTTATTTGACGCTTATTATCAAAAAAGCAAGTTTCGCCTGTAGTAGAGAACATATACCGATCGTCATTCCACGACATTGTTCCAATAAGTTGTTCGTTGTTTTCGATAATCCAAAATTTATCTTTTAATACTGATTTTGCTTTAAATGTCATATAGGGTATCTCGCTTGTAAAGGTGTTGCATATGTTTGTGCTTGATCTGCAATACGTTGCATATCCCACTTAGCACAAAACTTCATAAGACGCATACCTACTTGTTGTATTTCTTTAGGTGTTGCGTTTTCTGCAATAGTTGTGTCAATAATCTCTCTAATGTCTGCAGGCTGCGCGGTTAAATCACATAGTGTAACATTGCGAGTATAGTCGTCAAGTACACGATGCTCGTCGCCGTTATGGTCAGTCCAACGCTGTAGCATCATGTTATTCCAGTTGTAGCCTTTTTTGTCTTTATCTGCAAACGCTTCTAGTAGACCAACCTTGTTCTTAGTGCCTTTCTTACGTACACCAGGATATGCGCTAAACACGTTATCACTAGTATCGCCACGCATACACTTTTCAAACAACATGTATTCAGGATTAGGTGCAGGCTTTTCTTCTTTAGTCTTTTTGTCAATTACACGCTTGCCTTTTTCATCAAAGTAGCCTTCGTGTGTAATAGTAATGTTCTGTATACCATTGTACTGTCTACAGTTAGGAGCAATAAGCTGTGCAAAGTCACCGTCAGTACTAATAATAACATGATCATCATTAGGATGTGCTTGTACCCAGCCTGCAATAAGATCGTCTGCTTCTAGTTGCTTGTGTCGCATAACAGTACAATTAGTCTTGTTAGTAACAAAGTCTTTAAACTCGTCAAAGATTTCCCAAAACAATGTATCTTCTTCTGCTTGTGCAGGAGTAAGAGCATCACGGGCTACTTGTCTATTGCGCTTGTAAGGTTCGTAGTAATCTTTGCGCCAGCTACGACCTTCTAAACAAAACACAACATGATCTGCATTAAAGTCAGTCCATGCTTTCTTAACACCGTTAAGAGTAATGTGTAGAGCCATACCTAGTTTAGTATCTAGATCCCCACGTACAACATGTCGGGCACGGAAGAATGTGTTAGCTGTGTCTACTAGAATGTAAGTTGCCATTAGTTTGCCTTTGTGTAATTTATAGTACTATTATAGCACCAGATCTGGCTTGTGTCAAGCATTATCAGTCCCAGAGATTTTCATAATATTTTCCAAATAGTTTAAAGCCGTTGGTCATACGTTCTTGATGCTTCTGTCTACCTTCGTCGTCTATCCATTCAAACCGACCAAATAATTCTCTTTTATCTTCGCTTTCAGTGTACGGTCCATAGTAATCATCTTCCCAATGGTCGCGATTCTTTTGTTCGAACGCCCAAATCATTTCATCTAGTATTTCATTCCAACGTTCTTCTGTAAGTTCGCTAGGGTATCCATGTGTTGTTTCTTTTAGTTGCACTAGCATAGGGTGGATGATCATGGCAAGGGTTAAGTCCATACTCCAAGTGTCAAACGGTTCAATCTCAATTTTTTCCGCTCTATTCTTTCGGTATGGACCTATGCGTACTTTCATGATACTTCGCTTTTGTCTTTTCCAAGTGGATTAACATTAATATATCCAGCACCGCGATTGGTATCTTGTCCTTCTGCATCTAACATATTATATACAATATCACGGAACCATCTATCTACAATTTCTTCTTCTGGGTCATTGTCAACGCCATAGCCTGCTTCGACAAGTTGTGCAATAAAGTATTTGTTCCAGTCTAGTTCAAAGAATCCGTTACGCACATTCTCTTCGTTAACTTTAACATCGATAACATTTACCCAAGGCTCTTTTTTGCGTGTGTAATAGTCTTTAGGATCACGTTGTTTAAGAAGTTCCATCTTTTCAGATTCAACTTGTGCCTTTTCGGCTTCTACCTTATCTAGTCCTGTTAGTTTTTTTAAAAAGTTTTTCATATTAATCCCCTTCGTCTCATTTCTTCTGGGCTCATAGGTTGTTTAATTGGAGCCTTCATTGCTTTATCAAGCCTTTCTTGTTCCACTTGATTAAGTACCCCATGCATTTCCGAATAAGGATATGTGGAGCCTTGGGGTAAATCGCCATCCTTTTTCCATACACGCTTCTGCCACGTCTTTAACATTAAGGGCGTATTCTTCACTGCGTCCGCCCAACGGCATAAGATATACTGGACATTGTACCCCGGCACTTTGATAAGCACTGACAGCCTTTTCAACTTCTGCAAAATCATCTTGAGTAGCGACAACAAACTTAAGATACATGTCGCTGTCAGTAACAAGCTGATACTCACTAGCCACATCAGGCTTAATAGCAGTATCCCAAGGTTCTCCGCTAACACTAAGTTTTGGGGAACAACTCCAAGTGACTTGGATTCTGTCCTGATTGTTGAGATAGTCAAAGAGATCGTCTTTGAGAAATTGTGTAGTGTTTGTTTCAAATGTAACATTTTTTAAATCCTGCATACGTGGGTGTTCAAATAGTTCTACATACAGTCTTTGCCATGCAAGCAAAGGTTCTCCACCCGTTAATATCAAATGAACATCCTGTCCATTATCTTGCACCCACTTACCGTTAGGAGTGAGTGAAAGCAAATGTTCAACTACTTCGTCTACAGTTGCTTGTCTATTAAAGTGTTTAAACTCAGGATAGATGCTTGCATATGTATCGCAACCTGTATGTATAATAGGTAAGTCCTCAAACTTTTCTGTAGTCTTATGCACATCTTTAGCAATTAAATCTGCTACTTCTTGATTGTATCGTTGTCCTTCTGCATGTAACTCTGTGCGATTCTTTTTAGTATCTACACCAAAGTTCATGCAACGAAAGTTGCACCCAAATGTGCGTAAGAATACACTAGGTACTCCTACAAACTTGCCTTCGCCTTGTACGCTATAAAACGCTTCTGAATATCTAAGTTTCATGTTTTATTTCCCACATGCAAATTCTTGTTGTAGTTTAATATTGTCCATGAACTCTTTCTTTGTACCTGCATCATCTTTGAATGCGCCTTTAAGAACAGTTGTTTGTGTAAGACTACTGTGTGCTTTAACACCTCTGTTCTCTACGCAACCATGTGTTGCTTGTATGTAAACGCCTAAGTGTTCTGCACCTGTTGCTTTTTGAATCTCACGTACAATGTCGTTTGCAAGTTCTTCTTGTAGTGTACCTCGCATAGCACACCATTGTGCAATACGTGTATACTTACTTAAACCAATTAATTTGTCTGATGCAATAATACCAATGTACGCTACACCTCTAACTATCTGGTGATGATGTGAACACATACTTGTAAGTTCACTACGCACAACTAACATACCTTCATAACGATCATCGCTATCATTTGGAAATGCTGTTGCATGCGGCATTGGTTCATAACGTCCAGCCATTAACTCATTGATATACATCTTTGCAAGACGTTTGCCTGTGCCGTGACTGTTAGGATCGTTCTCAGTGTCAATTACAAGTCCTTGTAATACGTCTTCAAACTTAACAGCAAGCTCGTCAATTAGTACTTGCTTTTCGCCGTCCTTAATAAAGTCTGAAATGTTGTCGCCGGCCCAGAAGCGTTTGTCTGCTTGTTGCAAACGGGCCTTTATCTCTTTACTTTTACTCATATACTTCTCCGATGTTTAGGCAGTGGATTGCCGATATAGTGTATAACATAATTATATTATACATGTTATTTAGGTTTTTGTCAAGTATAAAAAAACATTTTAACCTGCTGATTTTTCTGCAAGATTGTCCCAGTCAATGTCAGAAGATTTATAATTACCCTTTTCGGGAATAACATTTCTAACCCCGCCAGTGGGATTTTTCATATCTTCATCACGTCTAAATATTAAGTGTACATGCGGATACATGCAAGTTTGTCCTGCACTTTCTCCCATGTTCATACCTATGTTAAAGCCTGTAATGTCAGTATTTGCCGATACTACATTTGCTTCTCCAGTTGCTATAGCAAATTGAAAGCATTTTAATACTGATGCTAAATTATTTTCTTTTGGTACTATTAATAGATGTCCTGATGTAACAGGATACTTGTCTCTAAATACTGTATATTCTCGAGTATCAATTTCAATATCGTCCCAAGGCGCTCTTCCTTCTTCTTGTGCCTTTAGTAGTGTATCCATTTAATACTCTCCTACTTTTTCCCAAGGATATACTAGCCACACATCCTCTTCTGCTTTGTTAATTTCATGACAAGTGTAATCAACTTTACCATCAAAGTCGCTGGCTAGATTTTCTGTTAGTGTAGCAAATCGTACATTGTCGCCCCATAATTTATTCCATCTAGGATCATTTGGTAAACAGCTCGCTTGCCAATCTTGTTTAATCCAATTAAATGTAGCACCAGTATCATTGATATCATCTACAATTAGAATTTTTTTATGTAGCGGACTTGCTGTTACTATTGTACCGTCATTATATCCAAACGCATCTTCAGCCATCCAGGCGTTAGATTCGCTTTCACTGTTATCGTCACGCAAACTTACTTTAAGTGCTTCACACCTTATTCCAGTCATATTACTTAATATAGTAGCAGGAACGTTTCCGCCTCTTGTAAGACCTACAATATAATCAGGACGCCAGTTGTCTCTAAACATCTGATTCATAATGCTTATACACATACGCTCTATGTCAGTCCAACTGTAATAATGTTTCTTAATCATGTTTAGCACCTCTTGCTAAGTAATCTTTATTGTGAATCCAAATACCATTCTTTAAAAAACCCCAAGCGCCTGCTTTACGGCCCATAAAGAACAAACTCCAACATGGAATTTCATTACCGTCTGCATCTTTGCCAAGTTCTAACCAATGTGTATCATTTGCTTTACGATAACGGAAATGTCCAGGTCCTCTCCAAAAACGCCCGTCTGGAGTATTTTCCCAATAGCCGCCTTTGATAATAAATGTTGCATATGACCAAGGATGATCATGCAGTATAGGTTCATCACTTACAAGAACCTTGTGTAGTGTTATGTTAAAAGGAAAGTTCTTTCTGTCCTTTAGAAACACATAATATCGTACTAGGTAAGGCACATCGCTATCACGTTCTGTAATAACTCTACGCCTACCAAGTTTATCCATTAGTTTAGAAAAGATCATTATTTTGATGGTTCCCTTTATAATCTTGTTCAACCATTTTGTAAACAGTTTTAAAATTTTCTAATGCTTTTTCAAGTGCAGGATAATGTTGACACATATCTTTCACTACGCTCATAGCAGGCAAATGATCTATCCATTCAGTACCAAAGCCTGTACTAACAGTTGATCCTGATACAATACTATCAATGTTAATAGTATCATCTAAAGTAAAAACATAATCACTATCTGTAATTGTTAAGCTATCAGTAGATATTGTAGTAGTAGTTGCCATATCGTCAAATGTAATATCATACGAATCACTACATCCTGTAAGTATTACAATGTCATTATCGTCTTTGGATTGTGTCATACAATTCTGCTCCGCTAAAAAACTCTTTGTTTAACTTTGTACGTTGTTTGTCTAGACTTACAAGATAGTCATCGTAGTTTTCTACATAATCACGTATCTTTGCAACAATCTCGCCTCTGTGTTTTACATATGCAGAATAGTCTTCAGTCCACTTGCTAGGATATGCAAACTCTGGCAATGCCATTTCACTGTAGCTCAATCTATTAGGCACCATAGGAATAGCATCAACTAATGCACCTTCGTACCAACTAATGCCTAATGTTTCCTGCAAGTTAGCACTAAACACAATCTTTGCTTCGCCTAACAAGTTATGGTATTCATTTTTAGTAAGTTCGCGTTCTTGACATACTACAAATTCATATTGCGGAAGCTGGTGTGACAAGTCTCTAAAGATATCAACTTGTTTCTCTGGAGCAACACGATGTGGAAACAAAATCAAGTCTCGCTTTTCCATACCCTTGTAACCATCTAGACTACCTTTTAGATACTCCATAGGCCAACCTACACGATGTACTTTATCATCAAAATCTAATGCTTCTTGTGTTGTCCAGTGATCATTATTTTCTTTATCTAAAATTGTATCACAAAACAGATCAATATGAAAATCTGTAGCATAAAAATTATCATCAAAGCATTCATACATACTACGTTCAGCATGTCTTACCCAGGGCTTGTTACCTATTAGCCTACCAAGGAAATCATGAGGATCATAAGAACCAGCATGCCAAAGACCGCCGACTCTAATGTCGACCCCAAGTAATTCAGCCATGTATTTAAGTTGAATAACAGTTGGGTTCCAAGCATCCGTATATAAGAAATAATCTCCATCTTTTACATCTCCGTTGCAGAACATTTCGCCTATCTGTTCTAGTTGTTTTGATTTGTAAACATTAGTGCCACCAAAGTTAAGAAAAGCCCCAGGCGTAGTTGCCTGAGGCGTTTCCCCACCACTAATAACTTTTACGTCTTCATTTGTAGCACGTTGGAGCTGTCGAGGCAAATAGTCCTTCCACTGTTTAGTATAACGTGTGTCTACTGCTTCGATGTCTACAATATGAATAGTCATTAGCTTCTCCGGTTGCGATTTTGATTACGTGCCTTAGCACGTAGCCATCCTTGGTACTTTTGGAAAGCGATCCAATTAGGATCTTCTTTTTTATAAAGTGCTCTTTCATCAAACACTTTCCCTTCGGAACGACAATAGTTACGATAAGTATCCAAGTCATTAAAGATCTTGTTTACTGCGGGGTTTTGAATAGTCATTGGATTAATTCCTCTTATTATGACTTTGCAGGATAGTAAATTAAACAGCCATTTTCATTATCTTCAGCTACGCTGATCTCTACAAATCGGCCTGGATATTTTGTAGAAATTTCTAAGTACAAGTCATCTGCAATCATTTCGCAGCTCTTGTGATCTAGTTGTATAACATCTTGTGCATACAACCGTTCCATCCAGCGTTTAAACTGAATGAATTCAATATCGCGATCGTTGTGAAACACTTCGATGCGAACTTTAAAGTGGAAAATATGACGATGTGGAACGCCTAAGAATGATACATCATCCCAATCGCCTGTTGCTAGTTTAGGGTCTGTATCAGCACCGGGGTACATATGTACACCTTCTTTAGCAAATGTAACCCAAATACTTCGTTGCGCTTCTTCCATGTTATCTTCTTCTCTCATTCTACGTTGCATGTATGCATAATAACGTTCTTGTTGCATTGTTTAAGTATACTTTCTATTAAGCAGTTTGTCAACATCTTTATTTACAAAGGTAAAATTAAGTGTACATTGTGTACCTGTAGTTGGTCTAGTTGAAGCATGTAAATAACTGCCATCAAAAATAGCCAATCTTCCCTTTTTAGGAGTAACAGACGCTTGCACTTCTTGCCAATAAGACCCTGGGTCATTGTACATTTTATTGTATATAACAGTATCCCCGTCACTGTCGCATACATAATATATTGCCTTCAAGTGCGGTATTGTATGTGATGTGTTTTCTTTGTCTAGCAAGATTTCTAAATTAGTTTGGGGTAGTAAGTTAGCTGATATTTCAAGTACATCATTAGGCGGAACTTTAAATACAGTATTACCTAATAAAACATCAAACCACGGACAATCTAAGCTGTTTCCTGCGTTCCATACAGTATTAATAAATCCAGGCCTTTTAACATATCCTTGTGCTAAAGTATTAGGATTGTGTAACATATCAGATTGATAATACCATGGGAATGCTTTTTCAAGTAGTAAGTAGTGCATACGATCTACTACTTGTTGATCAACGCAATCGTCATATACTAGTACCATTATAATACCTTATCTTTTCCGTACTTAGACCAATCTGTAAATTTATCACGATCCATTAGATCATGTAAGCTATGACACCAAACACCAGGATTGCTTGCATTAAAATCTTTATCATCAATCTTAACCATAGTATTATAGTTCCATTGCTCAACGTAAGGAATTACTACCCGTATTTGAGGAATAAAGTTTTTGTATTCAATTAGTCCACCGTCTAAAAACCATTCCATGTTAATAGTGCTTGGAATATCTAAACTGCATAGAAACCCTTCTTTTAGGAATACACCAATCATTGTATCCCAGATATCAAACTCTTCTGCTGTTACGGGATTGTAACTGTGATTAGCACCAAAGAAAACATGTTCGACTTGTTCGTTTGCAATGTGCTGTTTAATTGTTACATAAGAATGTATGCCTGTAACAAATAATGTTTTCATTCCAAACGCAGGAGTCTTTTCAACTTCTGTACCTACAAAGAACTCTACGTCACTTTCTACACCTGTGTCATAATCACGTTTCATTTGTTTCTTCCTTAATCCAAACATTAACATGAGCAACTGCACCGTCTTCACGAGTAACTACATAATCTAAACCCGCTTGTCTTAAAGCAGCTCTAAGTTTTTCAAGATTTTTATTAGCTATCATTCTAAACCTTTTTGTACTAAGTAAGAATTAATTCTGTGCATTTCATCTTTTAGGTAAAGTTTCATAGTTTTCATACGCCTAACTTCATCTGTTACTGTTATATTATTATACTTTACTTCGAGCTCTGTGTCAAGTTCTTTATGCTTACGTTCTAGTTCTGCATAATGAGCTCTAAGTTTATCCTCAGTAGTGTCATAATTGCTCATCCTGTAATTCCTCTAACTTAGTTTCATCTAATTCGTCAACAGGTTCGACAGTTTCCTCTACATCAAATAATGCATCAAAGAATGTAGAACTGTTTACAGTCTTTTTACCAATAGCACCTCTAGTACCTGGAATTGACATCCAAAATTTGGAATACTGATCAATGACTGCTAACGACTCTTCTCTTGTTGTCTTTGAAAATATTTCTTCCACAACATCTCTAAATGTAATTCTGTCAAACTTTTCTTGCACTAGCATATTAGGAATTACACCTGCGTCATACTGCCTATTAGCTTCTTGTACAGCGTTAACGTGTGTCCATACATTATGACCCATCTGTATAGCATAACTAAAGCTATCCCAGCTTGTGGAGTCTTTCTTACGTACAATTTGATTACCGCTCGCATCTAATACAGGATTATCGTTTTTGTCTAGTTCAACTTCGCCTGCACTTACTTTAGGTACCCCAATCTTATTACGATCACCTTTGGCATATGTACAAATGTCATTTACCAGTAATCCGTCACTTAAAGGACTATCCTCAAACACTTTAAAAATACCGTCTTGTGTCGTAGCATCCTTAAACGTTCTAGTATCTGATGCATACTTTAGTTCGTCTACACTAGGCAACATTCGATAAGTCCATTTACCTCTATCAGGAGTTTCATTGGATGTATATACTTGTCCGTTAGCTGTAGCTAAGAACGGACTTGCACAATCAAATGTAAGCATCATAGTAGGGTTGTAATACTTGCGTATAGCCCGTTGTACGTCTGTTAGCAGGCATGCCCACTCTAGTTTACTTGTACCTAGAAAGTGCATTACATCGTGTATACCGCTTTGTAATAAGCCATCATAGTGTAGTGTAACAACACGTTTAAGAACTAAATGCACATCGCACATGTTCTGACCACCCATTGACCACCCATTAAAATGTGTATCAGGATACTTGATTGGATCACAGTAGTCTTTCATCTGCTCATACCAGTCATCTGCATCTGCGTGATTCTCGCCTTGTAACACATTAAGGAACTTACATGCTCCTGTTCTATGTTTCATAAAGTAATCATTGTTGATACGTGTTGCGGCAACTGCTTCTGCATATGTACTAATGCCTGTTGCTTTTGCGCCTGCTGGCGAACGTGCTACCCAGGCCGGAATATCAAGTATCATTCCATAGTCCATGTAAGCGTCCATCCAACGCAATACACCATCTCTTTTCTTTTGTGCTTTAGGACAGTTAATGTCTTTCCAATCGCCTTCCCAAACACCTTTACCAATTTGGAAGCCACCTGAGTCACCTAGTAACCAAGTGTTTTCTCTATCTCTGTTACGCACCATATCTTCTTTAGGCACAAACTTAGTTGTATCTAAATCAGCATGTCCTGCAGAATAGAGCGTCCATTTATACTGAAACGCTCCGTCTGTTTTATTAAGATAGTTTAGTGTTTCGATACCATTAGCAAAGTTACTAGGAATACGAGCTTTATCAACATATTCGTCATACCGCTGTTTGCCTACATAAGTGGCATAAAAACCACTTAGTGCAGGAAGGAAGTGCGCATAATCTTGTTGCGCCGCGGTTAAATCTTTATTCATTATTTGCTCTGCGCTGGAAGAATATAATCGTATGTTGCAATGCCACTATTTACTGTAATTTTCATTGCACCTTGATCACTAATACTCATTGTTAAGTCACCGTCTAAACTCAAGATACTTTGTACTTGTGCTACTGGCCAACTCCATGTATGCTGTAATGCACCTTCTACACTGTGTTGGAATACAAACTCTCCAGCATGTGTACTTGCATCACCAAAGCTAAAGATCAAGTTGCTGTCTTTAGTAGTTACATTAAATGTAGGCTCTTCAGAATGTGCCGCACTCATTAACTTCATACGTGCAATTGCTGCCTGTGTAGGAGCAATTTCTACATTCCAAGCTGCACCTTTGAACTTAACAGTTTTAAGTTTTTCTTCAATGATTGCTTTATTCATAAAGCGGTAATCATTTTCAAAGTCGCCTGCTGCATTTTCAAAATGTATATGTGTAGGAATAGTTTCGCCGTTACGATCTGCTTTCACAATATCGATCTTTGCGTTATCTTTGTATTCAGGATTCTTTAAGTGTAATGCTAACTTATCCAAGTTAGGCATACCAAATGTACCATCTGCTACTCCATGAGTAGATGTTGCGTTAAGAATTACTGAACGGTCTTCTGCCATTGAATCAATGACTGTTTCGTTGCCACCTGTTACTTTTACTAAGCTAAGAAAGCCTAATGCATGTGTGTGTGCTACTACGTCTTGTAAGATATCTTTCATGTTATCGTTTCTCCATCGAATAAGTTAATTATATTGCCTTTATTGCCATTTGTCAAGAACTTTTCTACCGAGTATTTAGGTTTAAAGCCTAGAGCTGACATTTTTTCTGTATTAGCGCAAGTAAATTCACGCTCTCCCGGGGTATTTAGACGAACTGGTAAGTTTGGTGCTAAGTCTCGGATCCTAACAGGATTCCCCGTACCGATATCAATTGTACCTTTTATATAATGGTTATTGATTAATAGTTCAACAGCATCAAGTACATCTTGTAAATGTATAAAATCTCTATGATGCCTCGTTACATAACTTAAAGTATTGTTACGCAACTTGTTAAAAAACATATTTTCCCGTGGACAAGTATCACTATAAACTGTATGTAATCGTAAGCCTAGTGTATTAGGATAACGTTCAGCAAGTTCTTCTAGTACATACTTAGATGCTGCATAAGGATTTAAATCGGGTTCGTAGGCACTTGAGCTACTTGCATATATTATGCGTGTATCTGGATATGCTTCAAACAATCTACGACTTGCTTCGATATTATTCATCCAATAACCAGACGGGTCTGTTAAACTTTCTCGTACTCCGCTTTTGCCTGCAAGATGTATAACAAGGTCAATGTTTTCCGGCCATTGTGCAATATTAAGTAAGTCTTGTTCTTTACCGTTCTTTAGGTCAATACCAGTTACTTGGTGCTTCATACTTACTAATCGATTACTAAGTGCAGTACCAATAAATCCTAAATGACCTGTTAATAAAATATGCATTAGTTTGCAACTCTTTGCTCTTGGAACCACGTTAAGTATTCCCAAGTTTGACGCCATCCTGTAACATGTTTAGCATGATGCACAACTTTCTTTAATGGATAATCATTACCACCTTCGTGCATTGCATCTCCAAAGAAATAAAGTTTATCTTCTTTGTCAAAGTCTTTTACAATTTGACTCTTATCTGCGCCCTTAGGCGAAATATCAATACCTGTTTCCCCGCCTACTTTTGCTTCTAAGTCAGGAAACATTATGTTAAATGCGTTTGCTATTGTAATCCTTTCGTTTTCGTATGTATCATACGCTACATACTTTGTACGTTCTACAGAACCAGCATTACGTCCTACAACACTAAAGTTTACCATACCTGGACGTTCTTCGATGTGATTGCCTGTACGTAGAGTAAATGGACTTTCATACTCGCAACTAATTAAAAATGTTCTTGCTAGGTCTGGTAATTGCCAATCAGTAGTTCTTACGTTAGTACTGCCTTCGTAGACATCATTGCCATTGCACTGATAAACACGTTTACACTGATTGTATATTTTTATACCTACTTGTTCAACTGTTTTAGGCTTATCACTACCAGTAACAAGATAAACATGATTATTTGTACAAAAGTCAAAAAAGAATCTTTCAAATTTTTCGTCTATCCTACCACGGCTTGGTGTTAGTGTTCCGTCTACGTCAAATATAAATTTATTCATGTAATCTCTCGTTCTGTTACTCGTTTACGTAAGTCACTTGATGAGAAGCGATGATCTCGTTTGTTAAAATGTAGCTGGATACCTCGCTTCTTGCAAATATCCTTGCCCGTAAAATCCTTTTCACGATACTCTTCACCTAATATTCTAACATCTATTTGATACATTGTCAAGATATCTTCTAGATCTTCTTCAGTACCGTAAGGAATAATTTCGTCTACATACGACACAGCTTTAAGCTGTGCATAACGTTCTACTACAGTTTGTATAGGAGCGTTTTTTTCTGCTCTATCTGTACTTGGATCGACTTGCAATCCGCATATAAGATAATCACATTGTTCTTTTGCTTCACGCAACATTTGTATATGTCCGGCATGTAACAAATCAAATGTACTACATGTAAACCCTACTATCAATGGCTTCTCCTCCCGTCAAATATACAAATAAATTCTAAACCAACGTCACTGTTGTTGTGTACTTTATGAAATACATTATCTTCAATCAATACAACATCACCTTCTTTAACATCGAACATTTTGTAATCAAGTTCCATTTGTCCGCTACCTTTCACAAACACATAAACTTCTTCTTGACCTGCATGTCTATGTCCGGTAGTAGTCCTATTAGCTGATAATCTAGTACTACTTAAAACTAAGTTTTTAAGTGTTGTGTTATCCTTAAGAAGATAAGTTACATTATCTTTAACAACTTCACCGCCAATGTCAGTTACGTTAACTTTCATCATCATCCTCCTTATAACGTAGATTTTCAATAATATCTAACAACGATTCTAATTCTTCTCGATCTTTTTCTGTATCTAATTCTATTTCTAATTTAATTTTCATATTTGTAATCCTTGGACCAAGTTCATAGCAACGGCTGTGCCGCTAATAGCTGATCCTATCATAATTGCTCTATCACTCCATGTCATCCCAACAAATACCCATCCACATGAGCTAAGGATATATAGTGCTTGTCCGTAGAGTGTCCACCCTGCACTGAGTGCAAATACGCCTAGTACTGCTAGTATCATACTAGCCCATTTAACATACCAGTCAATAGTTCCAGTTGGCGTAGTAGGAGTAAGATCCTCTACTTCTGCTTGTACTTGCGCAAGTTCTTCTTTAAGTCGTTTACGCTCAATGTTAAGTTCCATAGCCAGTTTGCCTGCTTTAGACATTTGACTGTTTTGGAATCTATCTCTAGTTTCTTCAGTTAGTTCATCTTCTAATGCTTGTTCGCTCATATCATCCTCCAAAGTCAAACAAACTTGTAAATGTGTTGTGACGTTTAGTATCTTCTAACGGATAGTTAAGCACACCAATTAAGTTGTCTAACTTATTATCAATAATAGTTTCTGCCATTGCTGAATCGTCAAATGGCAGTTCTTTAAACCATTCTGGAATACGCAGTTCATCTGTTGGATATGCAACACTTGTGTAACCCAGCGGATTCTGTTTTAGTTTACAAACAATAACTTTCATACCATCTACAATTTCTTGAGAATATTTATCACCGTTCATACGCTTCAATGTATTCCAATTAAGACTTGCACGAACATGCCCGGGCATGTTTGCTTTGCCTTGCTTTTCTTCTAGTCGTCTGTAGTGTCCTACTTTGTTTGCACGTTTGGGCGAACCTTTCTCCCAACCTGGACGCTCACTAAACTCCATACGGAACTGAGTAATACGCTCTAGCACATCTTCTTGCGGAATATCAGTAAGCACCATTAGCAATAGCTCTTTTAAGAAGTCTTGCATAAACACAGGTGTATCTGACCTACGCAAGTCTAGACCCATTGCTTTTACCTTACCTGGACTATCTTCGCTATCTGTTCTAAAGCCTTCGTTATCAATTACTAGTGCCGCATAACGTTTCTTAGTAATATACAAACCTGACTGTGCTACAATTTCTCTACCCGCTGCAATAACATCACTACGTGACTTTGGACAGTGAAATGCTTGCATCATAAAGTCTGGAAATGTTGTATTTGCTTGTTCACACACTTGATCCATAAGAGTAATGCATTTATCTTTGGACCATTCAAGTTTGCCAGCATCTACATCATCTTTAAGCATAGGCCATGCACTAAAGTAACAGGAGTCAGTATCGCCATATATCATTGCTTTACCAACGTGATCATATTCACCAGTAATAACGTTGTTTACTTCTGCACTCATGTGCTTAACAATAGTACGTCCTGTTAGTGTAGTAGACTGACCAATACGTTTATCGAAAAAACGGCACCCAGGATTAAGAATAGCGCCGTACAAGCTATTAAGATTAATTTTTTTAACAAGTTGTCTTTTGTCCCAATATTCAATTTCTGCGGAGTTCTTAGCATCTTTTGCTTTGATTAACATTTTCTGCATGTCTTTACGTTCAGCATACCAACGCTTTAGTAATCCAGGAATAACACCTTCAAACTCTGTTGTAAAGATTGTGCCATTTGCACTAAGCATCCAAGGCATTTGCGAATCAAATATAAGCTGATATAGTTCTGCTCCGCTTAGTATGTCGGTACGCCCGTCTTCCCAGTCAACAGTCATTGCAACATCTTTGCGTTGTGTCATTACAGCTTCATATTCTTCTGTGCTAAAGCGACCTTCCCAGCTGCCTGCAAACGACTTTTTCTTTAGAGTCATGTCTTCGTGTACACGGGCTTCACTAACTTCAGGACGTATTTGTCCTATAACGGTTTCTGGCGCCATATTTAATGCACGAATAACACTAGGATATAGACTGTTTAAGTCCATTGATGCTACCCACTTGTGTAAACCTTTCTTAGGAAATGCAACATATGCTCCAGCGGCTTGTGTATTCTCTGTGTCATCACGCGGACGTCTATTAGGAACTTGTAAGCCTCTATTGTGCGCTTCGTTAATAATACCTTGCTCTGTAACAGCAACAGCACCCATTGTAGTCTGTAGCAACACAGTATTTTCGTGTGCAACAGTGTTACTAAGATCAATAAAACGTAACTTCTTATCTAGTTTGTCAAGTAGTGCTGTATCTTGAATGTTGTATTCAATAAACTTGCGAAAATCTTGATTATATAATTGATCAAGTGTACCTTCATACGCAACTTTGTTTTCGCCTACTTCAATTTCACCAATGGCATCTAATCGATATGTATGTCGTTCTTCATATGTGTACTTACGATATAGTTCTAAACTATCTAAGTGTACGCGACCAATTAAGTCAAACGTAACTGCTTGCTTCCCATACTTTTCATATTCACGTTTCTTAGGCAATTGCCCCCACAAGCAGAATCTACGTGTGTCGTCTTTGCTTAGTACACGCATAGTTCTGTTTACAGTATACGGAATATCATAACCTTCACTGTTCCAACCTGATAAAATATCAGCATCTTCGATTAGTGTTAAGAACGTGTCAATCATGTCACCTTCTTTTTCAAACAACATTACATTGTCAATGCCTTCTAGTTCTTTTTCAGCTTGCTCCATAGTAAGTGTTTTAGGCGGAACTGCTAAACACACCATTGTTTCTAGCCATTGCAAATACACAGAGATACTTGTAATAGGCATAAACGGATCTGCAGGATCAGCAAAGCCTTTCTCTGGATCAAAGTCTGTCTCAATATCAAAAAACGCAATGTTTAATTTAGGAGCATCTTGGTTAAGATAGTTCTCGCTTAAACATTGGAAGATAGGATTTACGTCACTTTCAAACAAGTTTTTACCTTTGTTAATAGCAACTTCTTTGCGAAAGTCTTTTGTGTTCTTACATACAATACGACTTAGAGGATCACCGTACACACTCTTGTACTTGCCTCGTTGGTCTTCATAATAAAAAGTATATTTTGCTTGATATTCTCGGAAAGTTCTCTTCCCGTCTTTACGTTCGACTACTCGAATAATATCTTGATCGCGATCAAACATCGCATCAACGTATGGCATTCATTTCTCCTTGTTGTTTGTGGCCAACATAACCTTCAACCTGTTCGTAAGTGAACGACTCTAACATATATATGTTATCATATAAAAAATAGTTGATATAATGAATATGCATTCATTGCTGTAAACCAACTACATAATACAATAACAAATGCTGCTTTTCTAATTACAGCACTTACAATACCTAGCATACTACCTACAAGATACATTGGAACAAATGTCTTAGTAGCAGGATCTAAGATAGTGAAGGCCAAAACAGCACTTGCGCCAATAAGCAATACTGCTTCGACCATTTCAGCGTAAAACGCTACTGGACTAGTTTTATAACTTTCTTTAAAGAACTGTCCTATTTTTCTAATCACTTATCGTAACCTAACGTAGTAATAATTGTTTCTAGATCATCATATGCATCAGCATGTGAATCCCAGTCACGTTTTTGTGCAATTTTAATTGCTTTGTTAATAAGACTTGGTTTGATATCCATTTCTTCTGCAACAGCTTTTACTGTTTCTTTTAGACCTGTGTTTAGATCTTCTACTTCCTGCAATACTGTTACACCTTCTTTGACAAGACGTTCTAGTTTTGCTTTTTCTTCTGCTCCGTAGGTTCGGCTACCCATACTATCCTCCTATTAATAGTTTATGTTAGCTTATATTATACTACGATTTTAGGGGGTTGTCAAGTATTATTTTGACTTTAATGCCGCCCAGAGTTGGGCTTTGATAGACTCATTAGCATAGTCTTTTTTATGCTTTTGCTTGCGGTCCGGTTTGTTCTTTTGGAATTGGTCTTTATGTACACCCGAACCACTTGACTGTGCATGTGATGCAACAGGGTTACGATTCTTAATTGGAGTTTTCTTTGTTCGTTCTTCTTGTAGCATTGCTTCTAATTGCGCAACACGAGCTTCTAACTGTGCAATTCGGTCATCATCTTCGCCTACAAGTTTATCTTTTAATGGATGTTTAGTACGTCCAGGTTTTGCACTAGGCATAGGATCTTTACCTTTTGCTTGTCCTGCAGAACCTTTCTTTTGTGCTTCAGTAAGTGTAACCCCTGCTAGAGCAGCAAAGTCACCTAAACTGTAGTCACCTTCAACTGGCATAGTACCTTCTTGTACTTCAACACTTTCTTGCACATAATTCACAGTCTCTGCTACATTTCCCTGCGCCTGACCGCCTGCTGACTCAGTTAGTTTGCGCAAGTCTTCTGCTGGATCACTTGGATCTAGTGCAAATAGTTTGTGCTGTAGTGCATTAAAGTCCATACTAGTCTTCCCAAATTTTTGCTAGTCGGTCACCCATTGCTCTAATTGCTTCTGCATCAGACATTTGTGATTGTGGCTTCTGAGGTTCTGTTGTAGAATTTACTAGTGGCGCCGCGATTGCATTTGGTTGCATTACAGTCTTCTCACGATTACCTTCTACTGCGTTAAATATATCATCCGGATTTACTGTTTTATACATATTATGCCTTTACACACTTGTTTACACGTTTGCCTTTGTTCTTCCCAGTACCTTTTTGGGTACCATCTTTTTTATAACCAGGCCAACATTTATCAGGTCCTGCTACTTCGTTCATTTTGGCTTGTAGTTTATCTTGGAGTGATTCTTTTTTTGCTTTTGATGCATGTACTGCTTTGCGTTGTGCATCGTTCTTGTACTTGCCTTCTTCGACAGCATTACAGTTACAATGTTTACAAGTTGGCGGACATTTGCAATCTTCTCTCTTAACGTCAGCGCCACAACATTTGTCTGAACAATGTGTGTCTTTTGCTTCGCTTACAGGTGCAGGTTTATTTTTAGTTTGAGCAATGCCTGCTTTTGCTTTAGCAAGTCTTTCCTGATCTTTTTTCAACTTTGCTGCTTTGTCTATCTTACTTGTTTTCTTTGATTGAATTTTAGCAAGTTTCGCTTCTGCACCGTCTGCACGACCAGCAGTTGATAAACGTAAATTACCTTGCTTATTTACTACTGCGCCTTTCGCGCCTTTAGCAGCAAGTTTAGCTCCGCCTATTGCACCTTTGGCAGCAACCTTAGCACCGCCCATTGCACCTTTAGCAGCAAGTTTAGCACCGCCCATTGCACCTTTAGCAGCAAGTTTAGCAGTACCTTTAATACCACGCCCAATTGCTCCTAGAACTCCTTCTTCAAGTATTTCTAGTTGTTCTATTGAAAGACATTCAAGGTAAGCATCGACTAGATGATCTGGCATAGCTAAAAAATCTGTTGATTCTATTAATGCTATTTTATTTGTGTTGTTACTTTCGCCTACTATCATTGGCTCTTCACCCATTGGACTTTGATCATAGTCCATATGATGATATACGCTACCAATCATGTCTGCTGATTTAGTAATCTTAGATTGTACCCAACCTTCTAAGCCTTCTGCTTCGCTTACACCTTTTAGCATGTCGTGTAGTTTGATAGCATACTTTGCTAATTTGTATAGTTCAGCACGAGCCATTTGTACTTCATGGTCTCTTTCAGCAACGTCTGCTAATTCGCCTAATCCTTCACTAATCTCTTGTTCTCTCATTGAGTACTCCAATACGTATTATGTAGTATTTATGTTTTTTTCTTTGCTTTGGATTTCTTTTTCTTTGTTTTTATAGACCCTGATCGTGTTAGTGTACCAGGTCCGCCGTTGACAAATCCATTGCCGCCGCCCATACTAGTTGCAACACTGGCAGATGTCATCTCTGTCGTTTCTGTCGTTTCCTTTTTTCCAAAGCCCAATCTTTTAAATATAGAGCCTGCGCCGGACTTTTTTGGCTTGGTTAAAGAATACGCTGCAAGTCCGGATTTGGCATTAACTTCAATTTCCCATCCAGACTTGTCGCCCCACATCTTTAAAAATCTTTTATAAAGTCTTGCTCTATTACCGTCTTGTTTATTTGCATAGAAAGTTATTTTTCTGGCACTAGTTTTGTCCAATTGCTTCCACCATTTTAACATAGCGGCTTGTACTGTTGCAAAAACTCTAAACTCATCACCTTGACCAGAGCGTCCCATTTGTTTATTTGAACCATCTCTTGCAAATTCTATCTCATAAACGCCGTCGGGTTCTTCACTAAAATGAATGTCTAACGCACTACCATCGTCAAGTTTCACAATACCACTTGAGGCACCTGTTGGATTTAAATATTCCCATGTTATAGGGTAAGGATTATCAAATGCTTCTTGTACATTAATATTTTCACTTACAATATCTGACATTTTCATTTTACTTTCCTATCGTCTAGTATATCTTTCATTACATTGCTTGCTGTATCTGTAAAGAAACGCGGAGCAACTGCGTGTATAACAAGAGTAGGCACTATCAGTTGTAGCTTAATAGCGGCAGTTAGTGCAGCTTTTAGATGCTGACATCTAGTTTCATTTTGTTCTTGTAGATGTAGTTTACATTGTTTACTAAACATTACTTCTTGCCACCTTTCATATTCGCACACCAGTGATACATTTTAGCCTTCTCACCACTTGCGTTCTTAGCACGTTTGCGTAGTGATGTTACTGAACCATTGCAACTAGCACCAGACTTCTTTACTCTGCCTGGTCTGCTTTTGCCTTTTTTCTTACCATCAGCAAAGTTTTCTTCTACGGATTCTGATAATCTACGTAATGCTTCCTGTATATCTTCGTCTGTTACTGTAAAGTGTGTATTGCTACGTGTTTTTACAGTTTTGCCATTTAATTTTTGTAATATATAGCTTAGTTTTTCAATATCCGTTTCTTCTTGTGCATACTGTTTAATTGCTTGTTGTAAATGTTTAATCAACGACTCTTTGTCTAACACAAGATCAGATGCTTCGTCTACTTGTGCATCATCACCAGGCTTATCAGCATCCTGTGTTTTGTATCCTGCTTTTTTAAGACCTTTCTTAAGATGGTCTTTTTCTTTCTTACCGCCAAACGGAACAATCATTACATCAGGTTCGTCTCTATTATCACTTTTCTTAGCATTTGATAAGTTAGAAATACTTTTGCCTACACGTATAAAGTCGTATGCAGTGTCAGACTTAGATAAAAATGTATTTTTTGGATTTGGTATTTGTTTACCTTCGGTCATGCCTAAGTTAAATGCAACATTAGTTGAACTACCTTTAACTTTTTTACTTAGTGTAGGCGGACGTCCGTCTTTGTCTACCTTGTTTCCAAACTTAGCAGCCTGTTTGGTAACTTCATCAGGGCCAACATCAACAGTTTGATTCTGTTTAGTAATGCGTCCTACACCTTCTATAATATCTTTTGCTCTCATACTACCAAACCTTAATTACATGAAAATCAACAGGTTTCAAAAACTTAATTTCATTTCTTTGCTCTTTTAAGTCTATAAACACAAAGTGCTTAGGACTAGTTTTAATTAATTTTTTTACTTTATATTTCTTTGTTTTCCATGTTTCAGTCCTAACACCGTCTTGATGAGTTGTTACAGTATCAGCTACCCAAATAATAAGTTCGTATTCTTCGAGCCAAAACTCGTTCCACCACTTTTTTATTCTACTCATATCTATTTACGTCCTCGGAAAGTGTGTCCTGTCATGTAAGGTTTTGAAAACCACAATTCAAACCATTCTTTATCGCCCGGCTTTATGTTTTTATCTTTTTCTACTTGTTTTAGATCAGTTGCAGTCTGGCTCATGTTTTCTAGGGTATACTCAGTATAACCTTTGTATTCATTTACACCTGCAAGTTGTTTAAGTCTTTCAATATCCATATTGGCGCTCTGCTGCTACAGTGTCTTGTACGCCCATGCCGTTACGTACAGCATCATACATAGATTTTGCTAACTTACTGTTTGGAACACCTTGTGCAAATGCTTCTTCTTTGCCCTGTGCAGCCGCTGCTCTCATTTTACTTGCACTCATGCCTTCGGCACCATCTGCATCAGGATCACGTTCGCCAGCACTTACTACGTTAAGTGTATTAAATTCAAAAGGAATATTTCCTGATTTGTCGGCTTTACCATTGTATGTATCAAACATCTTTTGGAAACTGTCGACACGATCTGAACCTGCAATAAATGTAACATCAGTATAACCTAAACTTTGTAGCATTTGTAATGCTTGTATAGGAGTCTTTACTTTTGAATGTCCTATACGCACTCCAGGAAAAGACTGTTTTACAAACTTCATTTTAGTTGCAAAGTCTAACGGGTCTGTTTTAGGTTTCTGTGTTTGCGATAAAAAAAGGTAATGGTCACCTCGTTGTGCTTCAATGGCAGCTACTAGTTTAGCGTGTCCAATCGTTGGAGGGTTAAGCCGTCCAAATGCAAGAACTGCTCTTTTTACTGATGGTTCGAACAGTTCTCTTAGTAACATTAGTATGCCCCATCTTTAATCATTTTCATTTCTTCGCCATATATTTTGCTCATAATCAATTGCTTATCTTCTGGCTTAAAAATATTTTCTGGAGATCCTAATTTAAATTTCTTACAATATGATGTCATTGCCTCTGTACAAGAACTTTCTAAACAACTACTTTCATTAGGTGTTTCGCCTCTATCATAAGAATCTTTCATTTTCATAATTGCTGGGAATAAACTTTTACGATAGAACATAGGATCGTTACGCATATATACACATACGTCATCAACTACATCAAACGGTAGTCGGTCATTCATTGGTTTTGCAAATTCGTCAATACGCATATTACTTCCTTACCATTTACGACATGACCAGTAACGTGCCTTTGTGCGCGGTCCTGGATTATCACAATTGTGTCTTGCTCTAAACGATTTACGTCTTGCAGGGTTAGATTTCTTAATCTTCATAGCCTTACCTTTAACACTGCTTCCGCCGTGTCCAAAGTTTACTTTTTTAGTATTACCTGTTTTAGGATCTTTTACATATACTTTAAACTTCTTAACATCACCTTGCATAGGCTTACCAAGTTTTACCTTACGTCCTTGGTACTCTGCTTCGTCCATTGGATCGTCATCGTCGTTGTAATGTAAAACACCATACGCTTCGTAAAACTCATCGTCGTCGTCGTATGTTTCTTCATCAACGTATGAATCTTCGTGACCCATTTCGATATCAAAGTCTTCATAACCTTGTTCAAACATATAGTTTGCTAGTTTCTCAGCATATTCATTTGCTTCGTCTTCTGATAATTCTCTTTGTAGTGGAATTTGGAATACTGTACAGTCCTGCTCAGTTACAAATGTTTGACTTTCTGAAAAGATGCTTTCGTCTAACTTAGATACACCTTCTTGCTTTTCCATTACTACTTTTACAAAATATTCCATTTTAATTCCTTAATGATTTAGTAAAATGCTATTTACTGATCCGTCTGTATAAACTATTTTAGCTCTAATCCAAACGTGATTTCCTGTAAAACTTGCTATTTTACTTTCAGTTATGTCGTATTCAACGTCAGCAGCATGGGTATGTACATCAAACCAATCAGCGTCAACAGGTGTAACTGCAAGCGTTCCTTGGATAGTAATAGTACCTTTTAAACCAGTATAATTATACTGTATGCTGTGCAATCCGTCACTACGTCCGTAGTATCCGTCGCCTTTAAATTTATCTCCGGTCACAGTCTCAGTTGTACTGTCTCCAGGATGTGTGTTTGCTGATAATATAGTTTCACTCTGTGCCATATAACTATTTATCTATATTGTTATTGTAAACCAATTTGTCGACTCGGCGTATTGCACAGCCTGCTAGTAAATAAACTAAGTTTAAAACACGGTCATCTCGCACGTACATGTAAAATCCGTTTAGATTCCCACATTCTTCTAAACACATTAATGCTTTATCTCCTATGCGTGATTTGTCTTTGTTAGAGGCTAGCCAGTTACTAAAGTCACCCGGAACTCTATTATTATTAAACCAGACTCTTAATGGGAATTGCGGAAGATTATTGACAATTACTATATTCTTTTCTTGTTGCAATAATTTTAGATCTGTATCTTTAGGCTCCCAAAATTCTTCAGCACTAGCACGGACTTTGTTTATTATTTTTACTAATAAACTACGGTCATTAGTGTAAAGAATAAGAGTCATGTAAGGAGAAACTCTTAGTTTATAATCATCTGCAACTTTTAAACATGAATATATATCTTTAGCATCTAAATAATCTTCGACATCTAATTGTATCTCTGTTCTAAATGCTTTACGTGTAAGAGGAATATTATTCCTATACAGTTCTGTTAAACTATCTAGTTGTTCTCTAACATATGATAATTTGCCGTTTTTTTGTAATTCACTTCTAAATATATTACAGAGAGGATTGCGGAGTACTAGTTTATACAAGTACTCCCCATAGTGTAACTTTCGAGTATCATACAGTTTCAGTGGTTTTTGCGGATTCATTTACTACATTTAACTCTAAATTGTCGTTAACAAAGTCAATATTAACTGTGCCGCCATTTTTCAAACTACCAAATAGTATTTGTCTCGATAGCGGACGTTTAATTTCCTTGTCAATAACACGCTGTAAGGGTCTGG
>JACLAB010011894.1_pt1 | contig 28980 bp, 17 predicted proteins | sample 8027921 | NCBI WGS metagenome assembly JACLAB01 (sample SAMN15725117, study PRJNA655200) | protist metagenome | isolation source: fluorescence activated cell sorting (FACS) single amplified genomes of... | place: USA: West Boothbay Harbor, Gulf of Maine | collected 2000-07-19 | reverse complement strand
CGTGAAGGTGCTCGTTTTGATCGCCCTCGCGTTTTACGCGGTGTCTGTGATGACGGTAACAAAGACGACGACGGAAACGAGTTCACCGATGATGATGATTGAAGGAAAGAAAGGAGAGTTGGAAACGTTGAAACATTTCTTCGAGAACGCCAGATTGTTTTTGACGAGAAAAAGAGGAGGAGAGATGGAAATTAACGGCGACGGCGCGTTGCTAATTTCCACCACGTCCTCAAAGCCATCTTTGGGCGAGGATGACGCGAGAGGGACTTTGACGACGACGACTGCGAAGAAGAAGAAAGAGGAGGGCAGCGAAGAGGAGAAGCGTCGACGAAAGGAAAAAGAGGAGAAGGAACGAGAAGAAGAAAAAGAAGAAGAAGAGGAAGAAGCGTTGGAAGAACTATTAGTCGGCGTGCACGACCAAGTGTACGGGAAGAAACATTTGATCGATAAGAGCATATTGCGTAAACGAGAAGGGAAAGAGTTGCCTATTTTCATTCACATTCCAAAAGCTGGAGGGACTTCGGTCGAGGCAATGGTCGCCAACGTCGGCGCGAGGATTGGAAGTTGTAACAGCAGAGAGACGAACGGGGCGTCGAACGAAGCCGCGAGGCCTTACGAAGTGCACCCGGCGTGGGACGTAGGAAAAGCGGAAGATTTTCATTCGCCGCCGAAGGTGGCAAAAGGGAAGACGTATTTAGAAAATTCATTCACGACGGTGAGGAATCCGTATTCGAGAGCCGAGAGCGAGTATTTCTGGTACCTTTTAAGAAAGTACCCGAAAGAGTACGAGTTGTTGCAAAGCTCGACAGATAATTGGCAAACGTACGTCAACAACGAAGGAAAAGTGTATTACTATAACGAAGTTTTAAATCGAGCGACGTTTGATGAACCAAAACCGTCGTGGATGTCCTGCGAAAAGTTTGGCGTCTGGTTGAAAGATTCGAGCGAATTTGTTTTGAAGAATAATTTATTGGAGTGTTATCGACTGGGCAAGTATAGCGAAGGGAGCATTGCGGCGTGCGACGAGACGTTATCGCGCGCGAACGGCGGGAAAGGCCCAATAGAGAGCGACGGGTCGAGCACGATAATCGGGAAAGACCACACGCACCACGTGCCGCAATACGTTTTAGGACGAACGGCGGAAAGAGTGTTTAGCATTGAAGATTGTTTCGACGATAAGGAAGGTTTTTGTACGGACGTTCGAACAAAGTCGAGCAATACGGACGCGGTGATGCAACCAAACTTGATGTCGTATTTACGAGAAAAGTTCTCGCCGAAAATTACCCCAGAAGTGGTCAATTCCATCTCCGGGAACAAAGATTTGAACAAAGCGACGTTGAGTCAGTGCTGGCGAAACGGGAACATGCCTTCAGAGACGATCTCGAACTTCTTGAAAGCCTACGACGTTGATTTTGAAAAGTACGGGTACAGCAAAGAGCTTCCCGGAGGAAAACAAAAGAGCGCTGTTTTGACATCATCATCATCATCTTCTTCTACTTCAGAGGCTGAAATGGGCCACGACGAAGAGGAGGAAAAATCGTTGAAAAAGATGTCCACTTCTTGGGAGAAAGCGCAAAAAAATCGCTTCGAGAAAGAAGACGAATTGAAATCGTTAGCCGAGGCGAGAAAGCAAGAACTCGAAAAGCAAGCCAAGCTGGCGAAAAAACAAGACGAGGAAATTGAAAAGCTGACGCGAATGTCCAGCGAACTCGCCGACGCTAAGATCCAAGCGGAAATCGAACTCGAGGAAACGCAAAAGCAAATCGCAGAAGCGCGCTTGAAACGCTCGAAACGCATCGTGAAACGTCGACGTAGTACTCGTAAACTTTTAGGTGGCAATAACGTGGAAATTCCCAGGGCGGCGACTTTAGAGGCGTACGACGAGGAGGATTTACCCGCCGACCGCGAGGGAGGAGGACGTCTGGGTGTCGTCGTCGAAGACAAAGAAGAAGACAAAGAAGAAATCGAACGAGAACAAGGAGACGCGTCCGTCTTAGACTTGGACCACGACGAACCGACGAACCGTAAAATGCTCTTTTGCGCGGGCGGCTTGAGAGTACCGAGAGTGCACGTGGAGAAAGATAGCGAAGTTGGATGGGCGGTGTGGAATACGAACAAAGAGCTGCGAGACGAAATGATCGAAAGAGGCGAGCTCGCCACTTGATCTTTCTTCCGCGGAAGTACTAATAATAGATAGAGCTTGTAAAACGCCAAAAGCAGTATATAGTCGTAACTAGCAGTATCTGCGTCGTACACTGTAGCAGCGGTAATTAAGCAATCTTTATCGTGTAATATGTAAATCACATTAAAGAAATTTAAATAGAAGTTATTGATTATGGCTAATAATAGTAAATCGTCTCTCGGATACTACGTGTGTTGTGAATCGCTCTTCGATTCTCTCTCTCTCCCTCCTATATCTTGTGGTGGTACATTTTATTCTTCTTCGATTCGGTTTATTTTATGGTTCTCTTTCTCGTTCGTGTCTTTGCTATGGTCCAGCGCTGTATGCCGGTCCAATGCCTTCATAAAGCGTGACTTGTAACGTCCCGCCCGAATACTTATTCATCATATCCGCGGTGGTTAAGTTGTAATCCTCCTTGGCGACCGTGTACCCCTCGATGTAATCCTTCATTTCCGGAACAAAATGTTTGCGCGCGTGCTCTTTAAGACCATCCGGAGTGATAAAATCCTTCACAAACTGCGTAGCTTGCTTGGAAATCTTAAACGCCTCCTCCGGGTGGCTCTCCGCCCACAAAAATTTCTCGTGCAAATCCGACATGTCCTCGTTCAACGGAATGTAATGCACCCACGGGGTTATGTCATCGTAAAACGAATCACGCATCATCGTTTCGTGATGGAACAAAACACCCGGCATGGCCAAGAATCGAAACGTAGACTTCCACGACGTCCCGCCGCCGCCTCCGATATCGACCAAATATTTATACTTTTCAAACTGACAGGCGTTCCACACGTCTCCGCTAGAAAAGAGTGGGATTCGATCGTCGATGCAATTCTCAGCCGGCGCTCGCGGATTACTGTCGCTAAATTTGATGTCGTAGTTGTCCGGATATTTGTTCGCAATGATCGCCGCTCGCAATCTCGGCGGCACGCGGTGTCTCACGTCCGTATCCGAGCGACCTCGGTTATCCAAGATGTTCTCTTGAATAGTATCGATATCTTTGTCGCACAATCCCGCGATTCGCACGTATCTGTTGGCATCCAACGTCCCAACTTTCGGGTACGCTTCCAAGTAGTGCCAATCCGAGCCTCTCCAGACGGCTTTGTTCAACAGCTTATCGAATGCTTTTCTCTCCGCGCTCTCCGAATTGTAATTCTTAAAATCCAACCTCGCGCTCGCGCACATCGGTTGCTTCGGGTCCGGATTCTTCGTGGAAAACCAATCGCACTGCGTTTTCACCGGATCGTACGCGTGCGCTAAACACGGCGTAAACGGCAACGTCGGCGCTTGCGATAATCCAATCATTCTCTTGTTATTCTTCGGTACGGTACCGAACGAGAAAATTCTCGTCGGTAAACTCGGGCACCCTTTCTCCGAGTCGATGCACTCGACTTGCGGGAAATCCGAAGTCACCCACGGCACGTGAAACGGCGCTTGCCCGGCTTTAAATCTCTCCGGAAACTCCTTCGGCATGATCGCGTTTAAGAACTGAACAACCCCAGAGGATCGATCGTCCACGTTTTCCGGTGTCCCGGTTTCTTTAATCGTCCACGATTTAAACCCGTACTTCTCCGTCCACGTGAACAAGTGCGTCGGCATTCGTTTTTGTTCCGGCAAGAGTGCTTCTCTGGTGTCCAAAATGTCCTGGAACGTGGTCACGTCCCAGCTGTGATCTCCGGGTAACAAGAACCCTTCCGGGATGCAATTCCCGCCTTGGCATCTTTGCCAGACGGAAACCACCCCGACGACTACTCCGGTTAACGCGAGCGCGGAGACTAAGATGGACGAGAGGTATTGAAACGTCGACTCTCCGCTTTCTTTTTCATTCGTTCGCTGCGCGTCCCTTTTTCCATCCCGATCGCGGCCACTGCTACTTAACAGCGACGATTTCTCGCCGTGTTGTCCGTTGTTGTTGTTCTCGTGAGAACTACTACTGAGCGATCGACCCATACTTATTATATATATATATACACTCGTTCTTCTCTATTTCTCTCTTCTCTTCTTAAACGTGCGCGCGCTGCTGCTCGTAATAGAAAGAAGATTTGATGATGATGATGATGATGCCGCGGCTTCAGAAATGGGGGAGCTTTTTTCTACCACGAAAGCAAAATCTCTCTCTCTCTTTCTCTCGAGCACAAAACACCCAACCGCGCGTATGCGAGAAGAACTTCTTTATTCCGCTTTACGAGAATGAAGAAGCCTCTCTCTGACCTCTCTCTTCTTCTTCTTCTTCTTCTTCTTCGAAAGAGCGCGTTTGAGAGAGCACAAGTTTTATTATTACTCTCTTTTGTAAGAATACGTTGTTTTTCTCTCTTCCGTTTGCTTGGAAAAATGAAGCTTTCTGTCCGTGCTTTTTCGTCCTCTTTTTTCATTCTTTCTTTTTCGTTGAGAGTTCTCGTTTTGGAAGCTCTTTTTCTCCACCAGCTTTGACTGAATGAATGCTTTTTTCAAAACGAGAGGACGAAAAAGTCGATCGACACCCAACACCCTCTTCTCTCTTTGACTGTTTTTGTGGGAAAACTCTCTTCTTTCGATTCGTTTTACTCAACCACACAATAACTTTTCCCTACTCTCTATTCTTCTTCTTTCTCTGAAGACGCACTTGCGTAACTCAAAGAGAGTTTTTAAAGGTGGTTTGAAACGCAGAGAGTTTACGAAAGGTCTTGTTCTTTCTTTCTTTCTTTCTCTCGGAACTTTATACATCGTAAAGAAGAAAGAAGAAGATTTATAAGACGAAGGGATTTTTGCCGCGGGATTAAAAAGCGATTTTGTTGGAGGGAGATTTAGATACGACACACAGAAAGATGATCGAGAACAGTGTCGGCGAGGAGCAACCTCTGATCAACGGAAACCATAATAATGGGTCTTCCTCCTCTTCTTCTTCGTTGCCGACGTTGAAGAAGACGGTTGGTTTTGTCGCCTTGGCGGGCGCGACAGTTTTAGCCACGGCGGGGACGATGAGCAAGATGAACAACAGTGAACAACAAAAACGCTCGTTCCCGTGGTTAGGATCTGTGGACGGGTACCCGACCGAAACGTATTCCGATCCAACGAACTTTGATCAATCCATCGCTGGGAAGAAAGAAGGGCAAGAATTTCCAATCTTTCTTCACATTCCGAAATCTGGAGGGACGTCGGTGGAATCTATGGTTGGCGCCGTCGGCGGTAAGTTGGGATCGTGCAACTCGGAAGATTTAGGTTTGACGAGACCGTTTGAAATTGCCCCGGCTTGGGTGGTGGGAAAATCGGAAGACTTTCACTCGCCGCCGGCGACGAGACACTTGAAGAACTCGTTCGTCACGGTGAGAAACCCGTACGCGAGAGCGGAATCTGAATTCGCGTGGTTCAAGGCGAGATATTTTCACGAATCTCCCTTGGACGCGGGCTATAGCGAGAAGAACTGCGAGGAGTTTTCCGAGTGGATTCATACCGTCACGAGATGGGTGTTGAATTCGCCGTTGATCGAGTGCTACAGAGAAGGCGAGTATTCCGACAGCGCCATGGCGGAGTGCGACTCGAAGATTCCGCCGACGGAGGACGAAGTCAACGCGTGCGTGGCGGAGAAAACCGCCGGGGAGATGGTGTGGAAAGATGCGTTCCCGATTTGTGCGGACATGTTAGGTGCGGTTACGTGGCACCACTCGCACCACACGCCGGCGTACATCATCGCCAGACACGCGGAATACGTGTTCCCGTTGGAGACGTGCATGATCTCCGACGTCGACAAGAAGTGCATGGACCCGAGAACCGGAAACATGCAAGACAACTTGGTGAAATACTTGAAGGAAAGAGTATCCAGCAAAATTGAGTACACGGAAATGAATGTCGTTCACAGAGGCACGGAAGTCGGACAGTCGGTCAAGCCGGTCGTGACGTCGTGCTGGACCAACGGGCACATCTCCGATGAAGATGTGAACAACTTCAAGGCGGCGTACGCCATCGACTTCCAAAAGTACGGCTATTCCTCGGAAGTTCCGACGCCTGGGTACGACCAAGCGCCCCAAGTTGGCATGTCAGAGAAAGAAAGAGTGGTACACAGAGGTGACTCTGGCGCTTCTTCTTCCACCAGCCGACATTCCTCCTCCTCCTCCTCCTCATCAAAATCCTCTTCTTCGTCGAGAAGAGGCCAATCCACCACTAGAAAACTTCTCTCGATCAACGAGTGGACGTCCAAACTCTTCGGCGGCGAGAAAACGGAAAATCCTTCCACCCAAGCATTTCCCTCCACAATCGCGCGAGCCGGTAAAGCGCAAGGCTCGCACAAAACCGTTCGAGTCTCCGATTTTACCCCGAACTTAGGCACCGACGAACGGTGGCCCGTCGTAGAAAACTTTGGTCACGATTCTCAGTTGCTGGAATTTTACCCGTCCTGCCCGCCGCCGGATTGGGACGCGAGCGCGCAAACGACCGGCTTACACGCCAGCAGATCGTTGAATTAAAAAAGGAAGAGTTGAAGAACTGAAGAAGAAGAAGAAGAAGAAGAAGAAGAGAGAGATTACGACGCGGATGATGATTTACGTTACTTACGCACACACTACTTTATTTTAACGAGCTTGAAAAATGTTTTAATACATGTAAGTTAATACACACATTAATAATAATAAACCTTCTTCTACGTACGCGCTACGCATAGTAAAACGCATAAACATTTTCAAACAATGCTACTCTTCACGACGATGCACCGTAATCGTACGAATACTTTTAGAGTAAACAACAAAGCACTCGCAAAACAAAAATCCTCCCTCTTGACATTTGAGTCCCTAAACGTGTCTCAAACCATTCCGCGGGAAGAAAACAACGAAAAATCCATCCTCACAACTGAGAGTACTAAGAAGAAGAAGAAGAAGACGAACAGAGAAGAGCTGCACCACTGCCGCCGCGTGCAAAACACCTTTTCTTTTGTGTGTTTGTACGTAGCATGGCTTTTTCTTCTTTCTCCGAGCGCGACGCGCTCTTAGAAAATGATTCCGAACACCACGTTGAAAGGTCCATCCCCATCGGGATGGAAGCGTCGACTTCTTCCAATCATTCATCGTCATCTTCCTCTTTCGCATCGAGAATCACGACGAAATCATTCGCCCTCGGCGTCGCCGGGATGGTTCTGTTCGCCTACGGTGGGCACACGGTGAAACAGAAAATGCTCGGGGCCGAACACGGAGGCGATGCGGTACGTTTTTATCGTTCGACTTTGAGACGTTTCAGAGCTCTCGTTTTTTCTCTCTTTTGCCGCGGGGGGTGATGGGTCGTGATGCCGCCGCGGTTTTTCTTTCTCTTCTTCTTCGTGTTCTTTCAGATGAAAGAATCATCCGCATCGAAAGAAGAAGAACGAGGAAGATGATGATCTGTTCTTCTCGAGTTTTTCTTTTCTTTCGCGAGTTTGATGCGTTTTCCTTTCGATCGTCTTCATCCTCCGATGACGAGCGCTTTTGGTCACGGGAGAGATCAACACCCAAAAGGTCTCCCGAAAAGAGAGATGTGGAGAGAAAACGACGACTTTCGCGGAGAGCGGACGGTGGACATTTTTTATCGATTTGCCCTCGAAACTCACCTTTTAAATACCTCTTTTTGTTTTACTTTTATACATGCAGCCGTTAACGAACGAATCCTTGGTTGAAATCTACGACGCCATCACGCAATCCCGGCTCCCGGGCAACGCGGATCGAAGAAACGATCCGCTGTTGAAAGCGGCGGAGAAGGATTTGCCGAACATCGGCATCATTAAATCCGTGGATCCGACCTGGCAAGCGCAGTCGGGGTGGCATCATCACCCGGTACCTGGGGATGACGCGCAAGAGGGGAAGTTTACCATGTGCGTTCCCGGTGAGTGGGATAACTCGTACACGTATAACTTTTTGTCCTTGTTTAGAAGCGGCATGTGCATTAAAGAGGTGAGAACGGATATTCAAAACGGTGATTTTACCGGGTGCGATATCCGCGTGTTTAACCAGTACGCGTTTATTTGGAGGAACGATTTTAAGGTTGGGAACCAAACCGCGCGATCGGAGGAGAACTTCTTCGGTCCTCCGGCCAAGTTGCACTCGAACGTGGTTGATTTCTATTACGCGCACGAGTCGCCGGATCATTACGGTTACGAGTTGAGAGGCGATACGGAATATTCCAAGAAATCGTTGAAAAACATGCAATATTTGGCCTGGTTTAACGGCGATCCGGATTCATCGCATCGATCGAGTTTGTGGTTTCCGTTTGGCCCGTCTATTGGTGAGTTATTGAGAGACTACTCGTTGTTTTCTATGCCGAGAGAGAAGAGAATTCCAGTCATCGGGTGGATGTCTAAAGATTGCGTGTTGAGAGAACGCATCAACGTGTTGGTGGAAATTTCCAAACACTTTCCAGTGTTTAGCATGGGGAGATGCGAGCAAAATATTCCGCCACCGGCGAATGACCCAGGACGTTTGGGTGACTTTGGCGACCAGCAAAAAACCAAAGCGCAATACATGTTTTACTACGCGTTGGAGAACGGCATTCAGTGCCCGCACTACATGACGGAGAAGATTTGGGACGCGTTATCGAGAGGTTCGATTCCGATTTACATAGGCTGGGACGGCATGGAGGAATACATCCCTTCTAAAGATGCAGTTATTGATTTGAGAGACTTCTCTACTCCCGCGGAATTGTCCAAAAAGTTGACGGACATCGCGACGAACGACGCGGCGTACGCCAAGGCGCACGAGTGGAGAACGAAATCGCCGGATCAGTGGCCACTGAAGTTCCGCAACTTGATACGTCAAGTCAGTTCGGACATGAAGTTTGGCATTTGTTCGACGATGAAGGAGGGTCCGAAGAACCATCCAGCCGCGGTGCCAACGGAGAAGTGCGATCGTTCCGTGAACATTATGGGCATGCCGGTCACGGAGTACCCGGGGAGAGAAGCCGCGTGGTGGGAAGTTGCCGGTTGGAAAGTTGAGACGGCGCACAAGGTGGACAGCAGCGCAGTGGCAAGAGTTGAGATCCAATCGCCGTTGAAGTTCTTGACCAAAACTTGCGACGATCACTCGGTCGATTGCTTTCACACGTTGAAGACGGCGTCGGCAAAGATTGGGAATCAAGAACAGCCGAGACGCAACAACAACAACAATAACAACAACAACAACAACAACAACGGCGGAGGCGGAATGCGAAGAGCGGAGAGCGGTAACAACAACAACCAAAACAACAACAACAACAATAACCAAAACAAGGGAGTCAGTTCCAACGGTATGCGACGAATGAAAGAGAAAGGCGACGGGTTGCCCGATTACGTCAGCACCGTGGACGTGCGCAAAGGTAAAACCCCGGTGCGTTTGAGTAACAACAACGGTTCCTCGCACAAGGGCGAATCGCACGGTCGCGAGGAAGACTACGGACCAGTCTTGTCTAGAAAGAACTCCTTGAAAACCGCGAGCATGGGTGAATCCGAGTTGCAATCGGAGGAAGACGTAGAAACGACGACATCGACGACATCGACGAAAAAGTCAGGTTCCAAGTCCTCCAAGAAGCACGAAACCGAGAAAGAGAAAGAAGAACGACTCAAGGAGGAAAAAGAGGAGAAAAAATTAGCCGCTAAAATCGCCAAACGCGAAGCCGAAGCGTTAGAACGCGTCCACGAAACCGTCGCGGACTTGCCGGTGATCAAGGAAAAAAAACCGACGGCGCCACCCCCGCCCGGGGAAGCGAAGCACGACGTCACGAAAACGACGGACGACTTTGACGCCGGAGCGCCGAGCGCGGATAAAGAGGAAGTGGAGGCTTTGAAAGAACGGTTAGCGCTGTTGAGTCAAGTGTCGAGCAAGAAATCCTCCCGCGGCCACCATTGAGCAGCGGTAACGGATTTTAGCACATTTTTTACTCGACGAGATGAACGAGAGAGAACGAGAACAAGAACGAGAACGAGAACGACGGGAGAGGACATGTAAGTCCAAAATCATCACCCTTTCTCCTTCTTCTTCTCCTTCTCCTCGAGGAGATCCACCGACCGCGAGGTTGTTCGTCTTCTTCTTTTCGCGCGGGCGTAGAAAGCGCTTTTACGCCCCCGGTGAAAAATTTGAAAATTTTAGCCATATAAGAGTTTGCGCGTTTGCGGGTTTGCGCGCGCACACATATACATACACACACACACACGCGGGAGAGACAAAGAGAGACAAAGAGAGAGAGAGAGAATACGAGAGAGAGTCAGAGAGATTATTACAGAGAGAAAAGAGGTTTTTATTAAATGCTATTTATTACTATTATTCTTTATATACCGCACTTCTTACGCACACCAAAGCCAGAGACAAAAACCCTAAACGTCCAATGTCCCAATTTTTTCTTTCTTTTTTTCTTCCTGAGAAACACTTGAAGGGGGAGACGCACTCGTTCTCTCTCTGGATACTTACGCATTAAAGCACCGTCTCTCTCGTTCTCTCTCTCGCGTTGTGATCGTGAAAAGCGATACTCTCATGAGGGCGCAGTATTATCGATCGGTGGAGGATGACGTGGAGCAACGACGCGTGAGCACTCTCGGGGAAAATGATGATGATGATGAAAGAGATGATGATGCCGCGGGGAAAGGATTTGGATCTTCGCCTTTTTCTCGCGTCTCCGCGTTTGCGCTCGGTGCGGTGGCGTTGTTAGGTTTTGGCACGATTGCGAGTAGTAGGAGTAGTAATAGTTATAATAGCGCGAGAGGAAGCGTGTCGTTTCGATTGGGATCTCGGCATCACTCTTCTTCTTCTTCTTCTTCGTCGTCTTCTTCTGCGAACAGTCGTTTAGGCGATGGCCCGGACGGAGCTCCAATTTGTAGTCAAGACTTGCGGATGATTGAAGACAAGATGAGCGACGGCGCGAACGCGAACGATCCGATCAAACTCGCCATTCAGAACGATATTCCGAACCTATCGGTGTTTCCATCGATTGACCCGAACTGGGCGCATCATAAGAGTTCGTGGTACCACACGCCGGCGTTTAGCGGGAGCAGCGGCGACGACGGGTTCGTCATGTGTTTACCCGGGGAGTGGGACGATTCGTACACGTATAACTTTGATTCTATGTTTCAAGAAGGCATGTGCATCAAAGAAGTGAGAACGGATGTTCAAAATGGCGATTTTACCGGGTGCGACGTCAGGGTGTTCAGCCAATTCGCGTATATTTTCAAGAATGATTTCAAGCAAGGGAACATCACGTCGAGAGCGGAGGACAACGTTTTTCATCCGCCACCGAAACTGAGTTCAGATGTGGTCGATTTCTATTACGCGCACGAATCGCCGGACCATTACGGTTACGAGTTGAGAGGTGAATCGGAGTACTCGCAGAAATCGTTGGCGAATATGCAGTATTTGGCGTGGTTCAACGGCGATCCGGATTCAAACTTGCGATCGAGCGTCTGGTACCCGTTCGGGCCATCTGTTGGGTCTTTGATGAGAGACTTTAAGTATTTTACGAAAGCAAAGGAAGAGAGAATCCCAGTCGTCGCGTGGATGTCCAAAGATTGCGTCCAGCGCGATCGCATCAACTTGTTGGTGGCGTTGTCGAAGCATTTTCCGGTGTTTAGCATGGGGAGGTGCGAGCAAAATATCGCACCACCGCCGGACGATGTGGGACGTTTAGGTGACTTCGAACAGCAGCAGGAAATGAAATCGAACTATATGTTTTACTTCGCGTTGGAAAACGGCGTCCAGTGTCCGCACTACATGACTGAGAAAATATTTGACGCGCTGACGAGAGGTTCGATTCCGATTTACATCGGTTGGGACGGGTTCGACGATTACATCCCGTCCAAAGATGCCGTGATTGATTTGAGAGATTACGCCAGCATCGACCAGTTAGCGGCGAAATTAGCTCAAATTGCCACAAGCGAGAGCGAATACAATAAATTCCACGCGTGGAGACGCAAGTCGCCGTCGGAGTGGCCGCTGAAGTTTCGCAACTTGGTTCGCCAAGTCAGCTCGGATTTGAAATTCGGCATTTGCTCAACTTTGAAAGAAGGACCGTCGAAACATCCACCGGTAGAGCCGTTCGGCCGAGCGCCGACGGACAAATGCGACCACGGCGTGAACATCATGGGAACTCCAGCCAATCAGTACCCGGGGAGACCGGCGGAATGGTGGGAAGTTTTAGGCTGGAAAGCGGATACGGCGGGAGAGGTTCCCAAAGTCGAAGTCGCGGACCCGAAACAATTCTTGACGCAAAAGTGCGATAAAGTGCATCACCCAGAGTGCTGGGATTTGAACATGCCCGGTTTAGTGTCATACGCTGAGGTGTTGTACGCGTCCGAAGCGGACGATAGCGAGGAGGACGCGGAGGAGTCCGGAGTAGAAAACGAAGAGGAAGATGAACAAGAGGTTGAAAAAGCGCACGAGTCGTTCGTCGAAGTCATGGAAGACGTCGTGGACGAAGTCGAAGATGCCTTCGACGGCGACGATGAAGACGACGACGCCTTATCCGACGACAGCAGAACATCTAGCAACGAGAGAAGTCACTCTTCCCACCACCACCACAGAGACGACGACGACGAGGACGAAGAAGAAGAAGAAGACGAAGACGAGGACGAGGACGAAAGCGGAAGCAGAAGCGACCTTCAAGCCAAAGGCAAAGAAGTCATCGGAATGCTCGAAAACCCAGCGACGACGCCGTCCGACCTCCTCCTCCTCCGAAAAGAACTCGAATTGTTAGAAAAAGAAAACGCGCTCCTGACGGTGAAAGAGAAAGCCGCTCGATTGGGCGTCGAAGTATAACGACACCGACGCCGCCTTTTCGCCGCGTCGCCGCCGAAGCCGCCGCCACCTCCACCTCCACCACCGCGACCAGAACGTTTGTAAGTAGCTCCTCTTAGTCTTCGCGCGACTCTTGGATACCGTGTAATCATTATTTAAATCGTAACACTATGAATAATAAAACGCTCTCTTTCATCGCCGACGCGCTTTCAAAGGCGGAATATTTCTCTTTTCAGCATATTCTCTCTCCTTAGAAGTTGACCTCCCCCACTCGTGCACATATTTATACATCGAACAAAACTTTACTCCGGGAAGAAGACAAAGACAAAGAAGAGGAGAGGAGAGGATCTCTGAGACGCGTAAAACACACACACACACACACAGAGAGAGAGAGGGAGAGATCATGTCCATTAAATCTTCAGCCTCTTCTTCGAGCGCGTTAAGAGGAGGACGACTCCCTCGCATTCCGTTGGGGAAGAAATATTCCTCAACGGATAACGGCGAGACCACGAACATCGCTTCTCCCTCTTCTTCTTCTTCGAACAACAACAACAACGTGAAGAATCTCCTCAACGCGCCGTTACAAAAGATCAAACTCCCGAACTGGACGTCGATTCCAAACGCCTGCGTGGCGAGCGCCATAGCGGTGTGCTGCACGAACCCGATGGACCGAGCGAAGACGTTACAGCAGTTACCCGGGAAGAACAATTGGGGCGAGAGTTCGTTCGAAGTCGTGAGGAACATGGCGAAGAGAGAAGGCTTTCTCGCCGGGCCGTATCGAGGGTTACCCTCGGCGGTCGCGAGAGAAGCGAGCAAGAATATGTTTAGAATTGGTTTGTTCACGCCTTTGTTGTTAGCGTTACATCCGCCGGGGAAACATCGAAACGCGCAAACGGGAGAGGAGGTTCCCGTGCCGGCGTGGAAGCGGTTCGTGGCGGGGAGTTTGAGCGGCGCGTTAGGCGCGGTGAGCTCGAACCCATTCGATTTAGTGAAGACTAGGATGCAAGTTCCCGCGGATATGTGCGAATATACCGGGTTGACGAACGCGTTTTCGACGATTATGAAAGGCGAAGGGTGGAAGGCGCTTTATAAAGGGGTCGGCGCGTCCGTGTGTAGAGATATGTTGGGGTCCTCGGTGAATTTAACCGTGCAAAGCGTCGCGAGCGAGTGGATGATTCAGAAAGAGGTGTTTCCACCCGGGTCGCCGTGGTTAGGGGGGGTGTCAGGGGTGTTGAGTGCGGCCGCGAGCGTGGCGGTGATGCAACCGATCGATACGAGCAGAGCGTACGTGTATTTGAAACCGCACATTTTTTCAAACTCGATCGAAGCGATGCGATACATCGTATTGAAAGAAGGACCGCTGAAGTTGTATAAAGGCGCAATTCCACACTTTTTGAGAACGGCGCCGCACTACGCGGCTATGTTCAGCATTTTAGAATACATCACCGGGAAAGAGCGGGTTATAGTCAGAGATTTGAACGCCAAACGATTTCGAGAGCTTGGGATTTTCGATAAAGACGTCTCCAACGAGCTCGCGAAGATGTGTAAAGTTAAAGTGTTCAAACCGAAACAAGAGATTAGCAAAAGCGGCGACGTGGAGAAAGAAATGGTGTTGATCGTGCGCGGGAAAGCGTTGACGCCTAACTCTGGCGTGGCCAGTTCTGGGTCGTATTTCGGCGAGCAATCGTTAATTCACGAGAACCACAGAGCCGGGGAAACCGTCGTCGCGAAAACTTCGACGACGTGTTTAGTCGTCGACAAGATGGATTTCAAGAGAGCCACGTTGCGAGCGCAACGATTACGCGGACAAGTTAAGAAGAGGACAACAAAAGAAGACGAAAAGGACGACGACAAAGATCAAGACCGATTCACGGCGGCCACGTCCGATTTCTCCACCGACGGCGACGCCATGATGGGATACTACGCCAAAAAAATGGACGAAATAGAATATCGCGAACAACTCTCCACGAGCTGGCGAAAGTCGCGCGACAAAAAACTCATCGACTCCGTCCAAGTCTTCAAAGGCATGTCCCCGTACGAACGCGCGTTAATCGTCGAGTCTGCTAAAAAACGCCGCTACGAATCCGGCGAAAAAATCATCCGCGAAGGCGACCGAGACAAGGAGAAAACGTTCTTCGTCGTCCTCAAAGGCCGCGCCGCGATGGTCGCCAGAGACGCCGATTTCGACGAAGACAAACTCATAAACATGAAAAACCCGCAGCAAATCCGTAAAATTGTCCGAACGTTCGCCCCTGGCGGTCATTTCGGCGGCAAAGCGTTATTAACCGGCAATCCTCGCCAAATGACCATCGTCGCTCGAGGCAACGTCGAAGCGTTAGCCATCGACGGCCAAAGCTTGCGAGAGTTGCGAGAGAAAGATCCAAACTTGGTCGAAAAGATTAAAAAGAATTTGAAAAGAGAGAGCGATAAAATCGGCGATTGGAGGTTTAGCAGCATGATGATGGCGTAATTATAATACGTTTAAAATGTTCAGATGTCGTTCTCGCGCGAGAGAGAGAAAGAGTAGTTTTTTGTCGTCAAGACAGCCGTCACATTACCAGCACGCATTTTCACACATGTCCACTACTGTCACCGTCACCGTCCTTTACTTCGCCTCCGCTCGAGAGGCGACTCGAACAGAGTCCGAGCGAATTTCTTTCGCCACCTCTTCCTCTTCCTCCTCCTTTGCGACGACGAACGTGTCCGCGCTTAAAGTCGCTCTGATTGAAAAGCACGGGGAAAAACTCGCTCGGATTTTAGAAACGGCCGCGATATCCGTCGATTGCGAGTACACGGAAGGGGATGAAGATGAGATTCGGAGTGGGAGCGAGGTGGCGGTTATTCCGCCCATTTCTGGCGGGTAGTAGTCTTTTGTAGCTTTTGTGTGATGTGTGTGATCGTCTCGTCGAGTCGTTCGTCGTTCGTGAGTAGTAGTCTAGGAGTAGTTAAAAGCGTAACTGACATAAACGCGTGACACAGTAGCAAGCGAATATCGTTCACTACAGTTACGAAGAAGGAAGAACACACATACACACGGAGAAAAAAAGAGAGAGAGAGATAGAGAGATAGACGCACGCACGAAAATGTACAGTAGTTATACGGCGCGATATACTCGTAGACACCAAAATACACTTAAAGACAACTTCAAGACACATTGAACTCCACATATATAACACTAATAATACTACTAAATGCGTTTCATCACCATCGCGAATAGCAACAGTGGGAATAACTACGGCGAACTTTGGAAGCGAGTCGTCGTCAGAGCGAAGAACGCGGGGTCGATGATGATGCGCAATACTACTACTACTACTCCTCGTGGTCTGGGGAAATCCGCCAACGGTCATCGGCATCATCAGCCTTCGACGACGACGAAAGCGGCGGCTGGTAGCAACGGTGTGGCGCACTCGTCGTCGTCCTCATTTAGAATACCACCAGGAATGATGAAATCCGCGCTCACGAGCGCTGGTTTAGGCATCGTCGGCGATTGCGTCGCGCAAACTTTGCAACACCAACACCAACGAAAACAACAACACACGAGCAACAGTTTTAGTGAGAAGTACGATTACCCGAGAACGGCGAGACAGTCTCTGTTCAACCTGACCTTCTACGGTCCACTCCAACACGTGTGGTACGCGTTCCTGGGAGCAAAATGGCCCACAGTTTCCGGTTCGTTGGCGTATGCGAACATCCGCCCGTTTGCGACGAAAGTCTTCTTGAACCAAGCCGCGCTCGGGCCGGTAGTCGTCGCGTGCTTCTTCGCCTGGTCGCAACTGCTCACGAATACGTTCACCGCGACGAGTTGGCGAGAAAAAGTGCAAAGAGACGCGTTGCCGACGTTACAAAAAGGCTGGGCGTTTTGGGTGCCCGCGAGCTGCGTGAACTTTGCACTCGTTCCCGTGAATAGGCAGGTTTTGTACATGTCTTGCTGTTCCGTCGTGTGGAACTGCATATTGAGCCAAGCCGGGAACACGACGAAAGAAGAAACCCGCGACGCTTCAAAGAAGACGAAGACGAAGAAGAAATAATAACGATACTACTAATAATACGCACGTGTAGAGTAGAAACAGAAGAACAAGAGAGAGAAATGAGAGAGCGAGAGTGTGTACACCGTGTCGTTTAGACTCTGCGTATGTATTCGCAACCTACATATTAGTCCTGTATATTTGTGAAAAACTTGCCTTTTCCTTCATTATTTTTCCGTTCTAAAATTCACACAAACTCAAAATATCATGGACAGATACCGCGCAGAGTTTTGGCGCAAAGACTTATCCGACGTCGCGTTCTTCCGAACGGTCGCGTGTGCGCTCTGGGCGTCGTTTGGCATGGTCGTGCCGGTACGTTTTTGTTTTCTCTTGGTCTTTTTAAAGAGTCGTTATTGTTCGGGAAATTCAAAATCGCTCATTTTCCCCCTACTCGTGTGTTCATGGCTGACGTTTACGTGCTCTCTTCTTACTTACCTCGAACAACAACACTAAAACGACTCTGTATCAAAGGTGTCCGCGTTTTACTTCCTCCTGTTCCTTGTGAGACTGGGGACGTTCGCGAATTTTTGCAAAACGTCCGGGATTTTTTTTGCACTCGCGATGCCGGTCTCCTTCGTGACCGCCAGAGCAGGGAGGCCGACGACAGCGAAAGCAGGCGGAAACGGCGGTCGGCATCAGAATATCCCCGGAGTTTCAGATTCTCGAAACTATCACTTTCTCATCTCGAGAGATATGCTGGATTCGAGTCACGGGATCGCGCTCCCTGATGCGAGCCGTCCTTCGGCGAAGCGAGCAGAGGAGGCGCGCTCGCATATGAACGCGACGCGATGGAAAGCGAAAAGAGCGACGGACGCTTTGGCGTTTGTTCTCGTGAGAGTTTTCGTGGCTGGGATGTTTTTGATGCCAATGTTTAGTAGTCGTGGTAGTGGTAGCAGCGGTGGTGGCAAGTATGATAGCGTTGGGTATTTTGGAGCCTTGTACGCGTTCGTGTTGTCGGCGGGGAGTTTAGGTTTGGCGCGGGCGTGGGCGACGTGGAATTGGTCGGTTTGGTCAAACGTGAGAACAGTTTTAGCGCCATTTTCCGGGCACGGGGATAGGATCGTGCAATCGTCGAGGATTTTGTCCTGGTTGGAGAAATCGAGGAACCAGTTTAGTGGTGGTGGTGGTGGAGTGAGCAAAGAGTCGTCGATTTTAAGGGAGAAAATTGTGAGCTCTCGCGCCGATGGGAATCACAAAGCGTTGTTGGAGAAAGTGCGATTGGCGGCTCTTACGTTTCCGAGATTTCACGACGACTTACACTTTCAGTTTTCGCAGGCCGGTCAGCGCAGACGGTATTATCGAGTGAAACGAATCGCGTTTGATGTCGCGATGGACCCAATTGTGGTTTTATATTCCGCGAAGATGGTAGTCGTCGCGTTTGTAGCTCAAATTTGTTTGAGTTGGTTTCGATTGGCGCCGGCGACGTCTCTTTCTTCTTTGTTTTCAAAGTTTGTTCCAGGGTACGTCGTTTACGTCGCGTTTAAAATTTGCAGGGACGTGTGCGAATCGATATTGACCGAACCGTACGCGTTTCGACCGGATACGAGAGCCGCAGGGACGGAACGCACAGCATTGGAACCGTTGATGAGAGCGATGCGAGGCGAATTCGTTTCCGAATACGCGTTTTCGCAAATCTTAGCGTTTGACGATTGCTTGAAAATTGTGAGTGGTGACGACTTCGAGTACGGGAGACTACCGTTGCTATACAGTAGGAGCGATGCGATGGCATCCGCTGCGTTTGGCGTTGTGGCGCCGGGGAGAAGACGATTCGCCGCGGACGCGAACGCGGACGAAGACGACGAGGACGAGGACGGCGAAAAGACGCCAGATTTCTTGGACGTTTTATCTATCAAGCGCGCATTCTTAGCGTGCGCTTTAGCCCCGGCAACGGCAGTGGCGCGAGCCATGCGTGACTTCAACGAGAAGGCTATAGTGGCGGACTCGAGATCGAGCGCGGGACCTCCGTCTGCTGTTTCCATGTCCAGCGTCGGCGGCGGCATAGTAAGAGGGGTTGACGGCTTCGATGGCGTAGGAGGGAGCATTGGTGGCATGTTAAGCCTCGAAGCGATACAAATGCGAAAACACAGACAGTCGCAAGCGTCGATTGCATCCAAAAGAGCGGCACAAGCGGTGGAAGATTACGGCGCGCTCGCTGACTTAGGGATGGCAATCGCCGCGGCCATGTTTAGCAACGTGGACGAGTTTGGGGACGAAATGTTGAACGGTAAAGGTAGTATTGACCATCGAAACAATGAGAACGTTTTAGGTGAGCACGAACGACCGACGTTTAGGGACGTTGCTATTGCGACGTGCGCGTATCGCGAGGCGGTCAAACGCGTGAGACAGGTGACGTTCCCAGATTCTGCGCTGACGACGACGACTTTGTCGACGCAGAGCCACTCGGAACGCGACGCGACGGATACCGTGGCGCCACAAACAACGACGACAGCGCTGGACGGTACCGTCCATGAACCAATTATCCGCCCATCTGGTACACCATTCCAAACTGGATGGACGACAACATCTGCTCGGGGAAGAAACGAAAACGTTTCCTTTTGGTCCTCCCTCGGCGGCGGCGGCGGCGGCGACGTTGGTTCCTCTGCCTTGTCCTCTCTCTACTCCACCTACCCTGCGCTCGCGCAACTTTCAGTCGCCGAAGCCGCGCGACTCCACGAGTCCTTCGCCAATACCGTCGTCTCCAAACTCGCCTTACTCTCCCAAAATGGCGCGTTGTTCGCTCGACCGGGCGCTCGACTCGCCTTTCTCGAGAAAGCCATGAACAAACCGGCCTCGCCGCCTATCTTGGGTCAATTCAAATCCAGACGCGGATTGAGCAGCATTCGTCGTCGTCCTCGTCAATTCGGCAGCACAGATGCATCATCATCGTTTCTCGACGACGACGACGGGAAGAATTTGGAGGAGGAGGAGTTTTACGACGACGAGGATAACGACGAGGAGAGAGATTTGAGGTGTTCCTACTTCGGCGACGTCGACGCGCACGAGAAAGTCCTCGCCGGCGCGGTGTCCTCCTTTAACGCGGCAGCTTAAGGATTCTTTTCGGAAATCATGAGAGCATCAAAATTGATGAGAGCGACGGCGTTCTGGGCGTAGTAGAAATTGTATACATTTTTTCCCTCTTTGGGGCTGCACTTTTTGTCGCACCATTGGGGAAACGCATTCTCACAGACACACATAAAACATCGGATAAAAAATGGCGGCACTTCTCGTTTCTCGCGCGAGGAACATGTTCCTCTCCTCGACGCCTTCTTCTTCTTCGTCCCGTCGTTACTCTCCTCCTGTGCCTTTCTCGCGTCGTCGTCGTCTCGGTCGTTTTCCTATTCCTCCTCCTCGGGACAATTCGTGCGCCGGCATCCGCACCCAAGCGTCTTCTTCTTCTTCTCCGAGTAGTCGCAGTTCCTCGGGGACGGAAAGAAAAGAAAAAGAAGAAAAGCATCACGAGCTAGAGAAGACGAATTTCAAAAAAGGGCGAGGATTGGACGTGGACGTGCGCCCGCACAGGTACGAGGAGGAGTTGAGGGAGAAAATATCCAAAGCGGTGGCTGTTTTGTTGCAAAAACGAATTAAGACAACACCAACTTTGTTGAGTAGCAGCGGTAGCGATGGAAGTAACAACATTGAAATATTTAAATCGAAGCAAACGAATGGCGGTTTCCGCATGCGAGCGGTATTTGGGGTGCATTTAGACGGTCCAATAGACGCGAGGTATAGCATGGTTGAAGTTTTGGGGACGTCGACGCTTCCGTCCGGGAAAATCTACAAGGAGAAGAAGACGGTGTTGGTGGATTCGTTCCCGATGGGATCGGACGCGATGCGAGCGGCGATGCCTTCGGTGAGAAGTTTAGTGGAACGAGACGATGCGAATTTGAGGAGGAGGCTTTTTCAGGTGGAGTTTCTGACCGCGACGAGTGGCGACGTGGTGGTGACGATGTGTTATCACCGGAAGTTGGACGAAGAGTGGGTGAAAGCGGCGGAAGGGATGCGAGAGGAGATGAATAGGATGCATCCGGAGTTGAACGTGTCGATTGTTGGGAGAGCGAATAGGATGAGAAAGGTGATAGGGAATGCGTTTGTGATGGAAAATGTTCACTTGGACGGTACGGTTTTGAAGTATAAGCAATTGGAAGGGCAGTTTGCTCAACCGAACGCGCAGATTGCGACCGAAATGCTCAAGTTTGCGCGTTCGTGTTGCGCGCCTTCTTCGAATACGAATGATTTTCTAGAACTCTATTGCGGCAACGGCCATTTTACGGTGGCACTATCGCCTTTTTTTCGAACGTGTTTATCCACGGAGATTTCGAAAACGAACATAGCCGCCGCTCGAGAAAACATAGAAATGAATGGGATTAAAAACACGCACGTCGTGCGCTTATCCGCCGAAGAGGTTGTTCAAGCCATCGACGGCGAACGCGTGTTCACGAGATTGAAGGACACTCAGTTAGATTTAACCACGCTGAATATCAAAACTGTCCTCGTGGACCCGCCTCGCGCCGGATGCGGCCCGGAAGTCTCCAAGATGCTACAAAGATTCGAGAACATTGTCTACATCAGCTGCAACGTGGAGACCTTGGCGGAAGATATGCTCATCCTCTCCGAAACGCACGACATGAAGCGCTTCGCGGTGTTTGACCAGTTTCCATACACACCCCATTTAGAATGCGGCGCGTACTTAGTTAAGAAGTGTACCGGTAGTTAAAATGATAGAATTATAGACTAATAACTAAAAAGCATACATAAAAAATAAAAGCTACCTAGCTAACGACATTTAAAAGAGCTAATGATGATACGGTTCCCCTCGAACAATCGTCCACGCTCTGTAAATCTGTTCCAAGAGGACCATCCTCGCCACGCGATGATTCATCACCATCTCGCTCAATCGCAACGACACGTCCGCTCTCGCTCGCACTTCCTCCCCGTGCCCGAACGGCCCTCCAATCACAAATACCAACCTACCGTGGCCTAAATCCCCGCTCTTGCACAAAACATCCGACGCAAATCTCTCCGACGTGTACGATTGTCCTCGTTCGCACATCAAAACCACAAAATCTCTCGCATCGATCTTCTTCATCACCCGCTCGCCTTCGCTCGCTTTTTGCTCTTCGATACTTTTCTCATTCTTTGGATTTTGTGGGCAGGAAATCATCTCAAACTTAGGATTGTATCGCTTAATCTTCGTCTCAAAATCAACTTCCAACTTTTTATACAAAGTGTTCTCGTCCCCTCCTCCTGATGATTTGACCGCGATAATCGCGGTCGGGATTGGGAGACATTCGCGCCTGTTTTTTATTCGATTCGTGTCCAACTGCGTTTGCAACGAGAGATTCTTTTTTCCCGACGGCGAGGAAGAAGAAGAAGAAGAAGAAGAAGCAGTTGTTATTGTCGTCGATATTCTCGATATCCTCGCGTTCTTCCGCACGCGCGCACATCTCGCGCATCTGATCAGATTAGTCGCCCCTTTCGTTCCGAAGAGGAGGAGGCCCCGGTGTGACATGGATATCTGATATCTGTTGTGGTAGGTATTTCGTCTGGGGAAATGAGGTGAAATTGCGCACAACTTGCGCGCGGAGTACTCTCATCATCGTCGGCTTTAAAATGTCCTCCCCTCTCCCAAAAGCGACCACCAAAAAGAAGAAGGAGAACGAGGCGAACGACATAAACAAGAATAAGAAGCAAAAGAAAGTCGCAGCGGCACTCATTCCAGAAATCATCCCCCGAGATGCGTTGGAAAGCGCAGACGAAGATTTCAAAGACGACGACGACGAAACGAAGCGTCGCTTCACCGCGGTGGCGTTCAACGTCGCCGGTTTGCGCGCTTTGTTAAAGAATAAACCCGAATGTTTACGAAAAATTGCGGACGAAACGAAGTGCGACGCGATGATGTTCTCCGAGCACAAGCTTAATCCGGAAAACGTGGAGGAGGCGACGAGACAGTTGAAGGAGTTGTTGCCTGAGTTTACGACGGTGAAGTTTGCGTGTTCGACGGCGAAGAAAGGGTACGCTGGAGTTTGTGTTTTGGCGAAGGGCGAGTGCGAAGAGGCGAGAAAAAAAGAAGGTGGGAAATCGCCGATGAAACAAACGTCGATTAAGGATATGTTTGGCGGCGGCGCGAGCGAGAAGAAGAAGGAAGCGCCAATCCCTACGAACGCCGCCGCCGCGAGGCGATACGACGGACCAAAGCTTTTAAAAGTCACGGAAGGGTTGCTCGATGGGAAACATCTCTCGGAAGGCCGCGCGATTACTTTGGAATACGAATCGTTCAACGCACTATTCACGTACGTTCCAAACAGCGGGCAAAAGCTGGACCGTTTGGATTGGAGAATCAACACGTGGGAAAAAGAGTGTCGCGAGCATTTGAACGCGTTGCAGGCGAAGAAACCGACGATTTACGGCGGTGATTTAAACGTGGCGCATCTAGATATCGACATTTATAACGTAGACGCAAAACACATTCCAAAATCAGCAGGGACGACGCCGGAAGAGAGGAACGCGTTTGGAGTGATGACGAGAGAGTGCGATATGAAAGACGCGTTCCGCTATTTCCATCCTGGGAAGAGCGGGTGGTTTACGTATTGGTCTCAACGAGTCGGGAACAGGCCAAAGAATAGAGGTTTACGTTTGGATTACTTCTTAGCTAGCAGCAAAATGTTCGCAGAAGACGCGCATGTGAAGGTGGTGTCCAGTAGAATATTGACGGAGATGAATGGAAGCGACCATTGCCCCGTATCGATCACGTTGGCATTGCGGGAGTAATTAATTGAGGCGCTCAAGATTTTTCATCATCGTTTCTCTTAACCTCCAACTACAGATACTATTACTACTGTTTTACATCTTTAGAGCATCGCGTCGTCTACTTCTACGTCTTTTAGCTCGTCGTCTTCACTTTCTTTCCTATTCTTTCCTTCGTGCGATTTGGTAACTCGATCGCGTTTTCGCGCAACTTTTTTGTTTTTCGGAGTAAGCAAGCGTTCGTATTTCACCTCGACGCTATCCTTCAAAAACGAAAGCAGGGATCTGACGCTAGAGAATTTCGGACTCGATTTCGCATTTTTTGTCAGGAAAGTTTGAAAGGTGCTCACGTATCGCTTGCATCTTTCATCAAACGGAAATGCGATACACGCCGCGACGGCTTTGTATTTGCAAAGCGCGATGTTCGAGAAAGTAATTTCCTTCGGATTGGCAAACATCCGTTCCGGCCACCACGCGCGATTCGTGCTCACGTTTTGAAAGATAATCTCGTATTGCCTCGCGTGCGCGTCGTCGTTTTCTCCTATACACGTTTCGACGCCCACTAGCGCGGTGCTCAAATATTTCCAAGACTGTTCGTCTTTCGGAAAACACTCAACGCGTTCGCACGCGACGTGTAATAACTCGTTTACATCAATCGCGCTTCCGATGTATGCGACGCTTGCCGTATCCATCGCGCTAAAATTATCCCCCGCTTCGTTGATACTTCCTTCATCATCGTCATCGAACGCATCTTCCAAAAAATCAATTCCTTCTACGCGTTGCACATTCTCCGCTTTATAATTGTACTTCCAGCAATGCATTAAAAAGCGCGTGGATATTTCGCACGTCGGGTCGACTCGCACGGCGGCGAGACACGCACTCGCTATGTTTTGCGCGTCCATGCAGTCAAGAGGACGGGATTTAGGCGGAGCAAAGCCTTTTCGAGACCTTTCCGCGTGGCCTTTTCGATACCCGCGTGCGTATGCTCGAATCAAAAAAGTCGCCAAAGCCTCTCTCGCGTCTTTATCGTTCGGGAACTCTTCGACGAGCTTTCTCAACTGCTCATCCACGGTGACCATAGTCATTTCCGGTTCTTGCCAATTCGCTGGATTTTTGGCCAAAGTGAGCATCGCGAAAGCTATGGTAAGTTTGATCGCGTCGTCGCTCGACGACGCCGAAGAAAAATTCGCATTAATGTCCTGTCGTTCGTTGTTGCTGTTGTTGTTGATGTTGTTCTTTTTTGTCGCCCTGGCCTCGAGTAAGCTCGAAATGGAAATGAGCGCACTCGTTCGTAGCGAATCGTCGCCGTACGCTCCACTCTCGGCTCTAGCATCCAGGGTTTTCGCAATCGATTTACCTCTTCTTTTCATTTCTATCTCTTTACTCGTGAGTGGCGATCGACACATCTCCAGCCGTAGCACGTGTTTTCGCACGGTCTCGTCTTTCACGGATTCAAACCAAAGCGCGACTTTCAACATCGCCGCATCCGTGAGCAAACGCGTGCTGGAACGTAATTTTTTCTTCTTGTCTTTGGGAAAGAAATTACACATCTTGACGCCGCGACCTTCGAGTAACCGCACGGCCTCTGTCACTTCAGGTCCCAGGTTTATTTCTAGCTTATTGTCCTCCTTCTCTTCTTTCTCTTCTTCTTCTTTCTCTTCTTCGTCGTACCCGCCAAACCGGGAAGCGTGCGGCAGCGCTTTCTTCCTTTTCGCCTTCCTCAACGCCTTCGCCTTCTCCGTGCTCACCCTCGCCTCTCTCGCTTTCCTCCTCGCGGCTCGGAAAAACTCCCCGAACGCGCTCTCGAACCTCGCCTGATGCCTCTCGCCCCCAACGTTCGCCTCTTTCAATAAATTCGCATAAATCACCTTCGCGTCTCTCTCTTCCTCTTCCTCCTCTTCGCCTCCTCGACCTCCACTCATCAACTCCAAACAACTCTTCATCGCTAATCGCTCGTGCTTCTTGTGCGTCTCCCACTCATTCCGCTCGACTTTATGGTGCCAACTCAACGTCTTTCTCTTCCTCCGTCTCTCATTCGCCTCTTCGTCTTCGTCCTCCTCTTCTTCATTGTCCTCGTTCCGTCCTCCGTCCTCCAAAGCCTCTTCCTCCCGGTACATCCGCTTCCGACTGATGGCTAACAACGCCGCCGTCGTTCGCGCCGCTAACTCGAAATCGCCGCTCTGCACGCAACACGCAACCAATCGATACACGTTCTCCGCCGCGTGTTTTCGGATGGACGTTTTCTCCTTCTTGATGACTCCCGTTCTTGTCGTCGTCGTCGTCTCGGGTGAACGCAGAAGAAGCATTCTCTCCTTTTTCCCAAGGAGTCTCAGAGGAAACAAAAGTTCTGATTCGTCCGCAATCTTCTTCGCCGAGCGTACTCCTCCTCCTCCTCCTCCCTTCCGATCCGTTCTCCTTCTCCTTCTCCTTTTCGTACCCGTTTTTCTGCGGTCGTCGTCGAAAGAATCGTCCTCCTCATCGCTTCGTTCCTCCTCCTCCGTCAAATGCGTTCCTTGGTCTTCTTCGTTCGACGACGACGCATCCAATCGCTTCTCTGGATGTAAATGTTTCGTCCGTTTCGAACGCGCGTTGCGCGTGCTGTGCAACGTTCTCGACACGCCGGAGGAGGATACTTTCGACGCTTTGCTTTTGGTCGTCGTCATCGAAACATAGGAGTAGAAGAGTAATAAGAGTGTTTACGTCGTTTTGCGTGGATTTTAAGTCACGAGAATCGACAGACATTTGAGACAAAGAGGATACAACGGAGGATGAATACTACTCGCATTAAAAAGCGTCGTCGTCTCTAAAAAACCCATCTAAATCATCCTCTCTTCTTTTCAACTGATTCATCGCGACGTGCGCTTTCCTTTTTTGTTTTTTCGCGACTTTTCTGGCGTAGACGTCGCTGTCTTTTTTCTTCGCGTCCGCGCGTCGCACGTTCGGGTTGACGAAGAGTTCGTCCTCGTATAAGACTTTCCCGGTGAACGCGCCTTGGAAGATTTTGATCGGGTGGAGGCAAAAGCGCGGGCCGACTTCGGTTAAGGAGAGTCCACCGGAGGAGACGCCGTTTTCGATGGAGGAGAAGTTCGCTCGCACTTCTTTCCCTTCCGGATGGACGATTTGGTAGTTTCGAAACCACACTCTTCCGTCTTCCCAATAAAAAGACATCTGGTGGTCGTAGAACGGTTTCATCGCGTGGTGTTTCCACGGCGTCGCGAAGCAGTGGACTAAAATCTCTTTAATCACGCGCGTGTGCATTTCGTCGTCGAATTTCGGATCGAAGTGTAAACTCGGTCGAGAAAACTTCAAATGGTTCCCGGTTAACTTCAACTCCGCCATCGTGTGAATGTTCTCCACGTGGAATTTTATCGACGGTCCCTCGGGCGTCTTCGCGAACCAGGCGTAGGAATCTTGCCGTTTCCTCGATTCAAAGAATATCGCGTTGTTACACCCTCTCAACTCCGCGCACTCCACCACCGCTCTTTTATCGTTCTTCGAATCAATCTTCGCGTCTTTCTTCGCGTTCGGGAGTAAACAGAGTAAATCTTGCATCAAGTGGCGAAACCGAGCGACAACCCCTCGACTTGTCAGTACGAGCGTTTTTTCTTTCCTATTGATGCCTGTATGTTCCGGTTCTTTATGTTGTTTACTCTTCTCTGGTTTAAACAGCGCCTCTTTTTCCAAAACCTCGCCAAACTGACCTTGGTACGCCTCGTCGAACTCGTCCTCGGAATCCGAGGCGACGTCCCCGCCGGAGCCGAGCAAGACTTTCGTCCGGTCGATGTGGCGATGCTTCGTCTGTTCCTCCCGGATTCGATTCTCAAAGTCGTCCCGTTCTAAACGCGCTTGGCGCTCTTGCTTGCGCTTTTTGTTTTTCATTTATTATGTATAAGACTACTCTCAAAACGACTACTTTCTAAAAGTGATGCTCGTTTATCGCGTTTGTATCGGTGATGATGATGGTTTGGTGATGATGATGATGAGAGAAAAAGTGAAGTTTTTGGCGGCGGTCTTTGGCTTCCCTTTCTCGAAAATACTACGAGCGAAACACCAATCAAACGTATTCGTCAAGAACTCCTTGTCGATGATCGATAGGAAATTGAACACGCAGAGTATACTGCAAAATATATATATGTACAACTTTTTTTCTACGATCGGCTTTACCCGCCGACGCGTTCGACGAGCTCTTGCAAAATGACGCACGCGGAAAAGGCAAAGATGGCGAATAAGGTCCAGTCGCCACCCGGTAAAGCGATGGAATCGATCAAGGCTTTTTGTCGCGTCATTTCGGTCGACATGGTAATCTTAGATTCAAATTCTTTGGCAGATTTTCGATAACTGTACACCATTAAAGGCGGCAACAAGCCAAAGATGACGATGACGCCGAACGTTCCGGCGTTGTCGATGGCGGAGATGAAGACGTCGGGGTAGGTGATGGCGAAAGTTAACGGCGGGATTAACGTCAACGCGTAGGATATGGGTTCGGATTTCACGTCGACCGATCGTAACCCATCCGCGATGAACGATTTTAATCCGATGGTGAATCCGATGAAGGACGTCGCCACGGCGCTAAAGGAAAACGCGTCGATTAACACCGTGCCGTAGCCACTTTCGATTTTCGAGGCTAACAGATCCACCGGATTTACTCCTGAAGTCATTAAATCTTCTCCGGATAAAGCACCTAAAACGACCGCATTCCACAGCAAAAACATAGCCAACGGCACCGCGGTCCCTAAAATAGTCGCTTTCTTAATCTTGGGCACGTCGCCCTCCAACGAGGAAACCACGGATGGCAACACGGATTGATACACGAACGCAACCGCTACGCCAGGGATAGTATTGCCTACCACGCTAAAATCACTTCTCTCCAAATTCGCCGCGTCTACTTCACCGACGCACAAACTCACCAACCCGATCAAAGCGCTAACGATAAAAAGCACCAACAATCGATTGGTGAAATCCAAAACTTTTTCGTTGCTCAGCGCCACGAACAAACCTATCGCACCACCAAATACTAAAACCGCTTCGTCGAATCCACCATCCGCGACGTATTTCCCGCTCGACAAAATCTCCGCCCCTTTTAAACAACACGCGATGGTTAAACACTCGTGCATGAATACGTACGCGGCGCTAAACACCAAAGCACCACCATTCCCGAGCGTCGAACGCGTCACTGAAAACAAACTCACCCCATCTTTAGAACTCCCGAGCGCGCATAACGTCGCCAAGTTGACCTCCGCCAAGCAAAATCCCGTCGCCACGAAATACATCCACATCGCGACCAACACTTCCGAACTCGGGAGAAACCCGCTCGGCCCGGTTATTTCCGGAAGCGCCAACACGC
>JACLAB010009787.1_pt1 | contig 29012 bp, 38 predicted proteins | sample 8027921 | NCBI WGS metagenome assembly JACLAB01 (sample SAMN15725117, study PRJNA655200) | protist metagenome | isolation source: fluorescence activated cell sorting (FACS) single amplified genomes of... | place: USA: West Boothbay Harbor, Gulf of Maine | collected 2000-07-19 | reverse complement strand
ATAGAACCTCCGGTGCTAAACCGTCGAAAGGTAAAGCGAAGGTCAAAGTAACATCGACCGGCAAGAAAGTTTCCTACGGGCAGAAGGGCGCAAGCGTCCGCCCGAATACTCCGAAAGGCGACGCTTACTGCGCTCGATCGTATGAGCAAATGAAGCAGTACCCGAAAGCCGCCAAAGACCCCAACTCCCCCCTCCGGCTATCGCGTAAGCGGTGGCAATGTTCCGGCAAGAAGAGTGTGAAGAAGTAATGGCACAGGCAGGCAACTTGCGCCGTCAGGCGAGAACAAATTTACGCGAAGGGAATGTCAGCAACCCTCTTGAGACTTACGGTCAGGGGTTGCTCGGTATCCCGCAGACAGCGGCACAATACATTAGTGGAGCGACGCCTTCTTCGTTATTATCTGATGCTCAAGAATTTGCTGTACAGAACGTTACTGGGATGTACGAGCAGGCGACAAACGAGCCAATCGATTTTGCTCTTGATATGTTGCCGATTACCGGTGAGATCAGGGCATTTAATGAAGCCCAAGAATTGCGTAAGCAGTCAGAACAAGCACGTCAAGACGGAAATACGGAGGAAGCAGATAAACTTGCTCAATTAGCAACTGTCACCATGTCAGGAGCAATCCCATTGCTAGGGATGTTCCGACGGATGACTCGGATGGGGATACGTCCTGAATATGAAGTTAAAGACGATGGAGTCTACTTGCGCGTCAGAGAAAAGTCTGAAGGATCTGATGCCGGAGTCGGAGATCGTCCCGATGACGATGGAGGACGAGGAGGGGTTCGCGAATCTGGCCCGACAGAGTTTTCACCGGAAGAGTTACAAGACGTTTTTAGCGACCCAGAACTCAACTTCGCCTATCAACTCGCAAACGAAGAATCGCTGAAGAGAACCGGAGAACCATACGATTTAACGCTAACGAAGAATATGCCTGAGTCGAATATCATTAAGCAGTCGGCGATCGGGCAAACTTTTCTGCTAGCAACAAAGAATGATCCTCGCTACGGCGAGATTGTATTTGAGGAGTATAAGCGCAAGTTCCCAGAAATCATTGAAGAGACTGGGGCAAAGAATTATGACGAGTTTGTCGCTTCTGCGTATGGCCAATTAGGGCAAGAGGTCACGGAGCAATTCGACGAGCTTGCGAGGTCAGGTCTTCAAATGACATTTCATCGTGGCGATCTGAATTACCCAGATAGCGATGCAATGCGTATGGACCTATTCGGGAATAGGAATCTGGATGTATTCCGTGGTGGCGATCGACATGATTACCTAAATGAAGTAGATCCTCTGACTGGACTCAATACGAATGAACAATTCAGGGCGGTCCACGATGCGATAGGTCATGGGGCAGAAAGAACCTCATTTGGGCCTGTTGGAGAAGAAAAAGCGTTTGGAGTACATTCACAAACTTTATCTCCGCTTGCTAGGTTTGCACTTGCTTCTGAGACGCGAGGGCAAAATAGCGTTGTGAACTACACCCCTTTAAACGCCGAGGTTAAAGCCAGAGTTAATAAGTTGAGGCGGGATGCAGAGTACGCATCCCCAGAAGCGAAAGCAGAGATCGAACAAGAGATACGGCGCATCATGGATAATGAGTTCCAATACGCGCCGCAAAACGCCGTCTTATTACCTCCTCAGTATACCGACCCTATGTACAGGAACCCTTACGGACAGAGCGGTTTGTTAGATGAGCTTAGGCCATTGGTTGAGCCGCCTGAAGGCACATCCATATCTTCCCCTGCGGTCCATCTTAGTAAGAGAGGCACGATCGGAAGGGAGGTCGGCGAAACATATCAAACGAACCCAGAGGCTTATGGTTCTGGGGCTAAAGGGGAGGAGTCATCTCGCCTTGAGCCAAACAGTGACACAAAACCGCGCACATACTTTTATCTTGGTGACAATGAGAATGTTGTCGGGGAGACTGCTAGCAATATCAGGCAACGCCCGTATCGCTATGGAGCGAATCTGTCGGGCTTGTACGATATAAACCAAGACCCGTTGAATTTAGGGTTGCTAGCTGATGTCACGCCACTTCCTAGTTATGTAAACAGGCAGAATATCAAAGAGCAGTTGATTAAAGATTATGGGTACACTGGATACGAAGGGAAGCCATTAGAGGGGCAACGTGCCGGTCTGGTATTCTATCCGCAACCAGTCAGCCTTCTGGAGATCAGGAACTAATGGACCAATACAAAGACGACGACATGAACGGCTCACCAATCGACCAAGCGATGAACTCGCTGTCGGAGATGGGTATTGAGATCGATAAGCCAAACGAGATGAGCGATGATGAGTTCAACGGCATCATTACATCCGAAGTGCAGGACGCGATCGACTACATCGACAATACGATTTCGCAAGAGCGCAATGCCGCATCTCAGTATTACCGTGGCGAACCGTTCGGCGATGAAGAGGAAGGTCGTTCAGCCGTTGTCTCGATGGACGTACGCGATACCGTACAGTCGATTCTTCCTTCATTGATGAAAGTGTTTACGTCCGGCGAAAAGGTGGTGGAGTTCGTGCCACACGGAGCCGAGGACGTTGCTCAAGCCGAGCAAGCGACTGACTACATCAATCATGTATTCATGCAACAAAACCGTGGCTTCAGCATCCTATACGACGCGTTCAAGGATGCGTTGGTCCGTAAAGCGGGAATCATCAAGTTCTACTACGATGAATCCGTTGAAGTGTCGACAGAGAACTACACCGACCTGACACGCGAATCCATGATGATGTTGCTTCAGGATGAAGACGTTGAGGCGTCTGCTGTGAAGGAAACGCCGATCGGCGAGCCAATCATGGTTCAACCGCCGGTCATGGACGAGATGGGCAACATCATCCAAGAAGCGGTGATGGATCAGCCAATGTCATACGACCTTGAGTTAAAGCGCCGTACCAAGAACGGAAAGATCAAGTGCGAGGCGTTACCTCCAGAAGAGTTCCTGATCGATCGCCGTGCAAAGTCAATCCACGATGCAACGATCGTCGCTCACCGGAAGATGGCGACTGTTTCCGAGCTAGTCGCGATGGGTTACGACTTCGACATGGTGAAGGACCACGCAGGTGAGGACTTCCAGTTTGACACCAACAGCGAATACTACAACCGTAACCCCGTTGCGACGCTGAAGAACTATATTGCCAAGGACGATGCGAACAAGCGCGTTCTGTACATCGAAGCCTATGTGAAAGCGGATTACGACGGTGACGGCATTGCGGAACTGCGTAAGGTGTGCTGTATGGGCGACGCTCACGAGATTGTGCGTCATGAGCCATACGACCACATTCCGTTTGCGGCGTTCTGCCCAGACCCAGAGCCACACACGTTCTTCGGGCAGTCGTTGGCCGACATCACGATGGATATCCAGAACATTAAGTCGCATATCCTTCGCAACCAGTTAGACTCACTGGCGCAGTCGATTCACCCACGCATGGCCGTTGTTGAAGGTCAGGCGAACTTAGAAGACGTGCTTAACTCGGAAGTAGGCGGGATTATCCGTATGCGAGCGCCAAACATGGTGCAGTCGTTCTCTCAACCGTTTGTCGGACAACAAGCGTTCCCGATGATGGCGTACATGGATGAAGTGAAGCAATCGCGTACAGGCATCAACCGTGCGGCGGCAGGCTTGGATGCTGATGCTCTTCAGTCAACAACGAAGACAGCGGTTGCGGCGACTGTCACGGCGGCACGTCAGCACCTAGAGTTGATTGCTCGCATCTTCGCAGAAACCGGCATGACTGATCTATTCAAGGGGTTACTGAAGCTGACGATCTTGCATCAGGACCAACCGCAGATGGTTCGTTTACGGAATGAGTTCGTGCAAGTTGACCCACGCGCATGGCAAGCAGGTTTCGACGTAACAGTGAACGTCGCGCTTGGCGGAGTGGATGATGAGCAGAAGATGATGCTTCTTGAGTCGATCGCTCAGCGTCAGGAAAACGTGATCTCGCAGTTCGGATTAGATAATCCACTTGTCACCTTATCTCAGTACAGAAATACTGTCGGCAAGATTATCGAAACGGCGGGTATTAAGGATGTCGATAATTACTTCCTTGATCCGAATGGTCCGCAGGCTCAGCAGATTATGGCGCAGGCGTCCCAGAAGCCGAAGAAGCCAAGACCTGAAGAGATACTCGCGCAGGCTGAGATTGCGAAGACACAAGCCGAAACGCAAGCACGGATTGCGGCGATGAACTTGGATCGCGAGAAGATGTTCATGGAAGATGAACGCAAGCGCGATGAACTGGATGCGAAGATTTCGATGGAAGCGTTGGAGCTTCAGGCGAAGTACGGAACTCAGATCGACGTGGCGCAACTCAAAGCTGAGATCGAGCGCGAGAAGATGACGATCCGTGAACGCGGAGCCACATTAAGACAGATGATGAATAACGCACCACGAGGTGACTAATGATCTTTACAAGACGGGACGTTGAGCTTGGAGAGAAGGCTCGATCCGTCGTCGAGAACGAGACATACAAGGACGCACTTGTTACTGTTCGTAACAGGTACGTCGAGTCTCTTATCAACACGGCGGAGGATGAATCGGCCAAACGCGAAAAGGCGTATATGGCGATCAGGATGCTAGAAGAGGTGGAAGCACAGCTTGTTAGCGTTATGGACAAGGGAAAGTTGGCAAAACAATACCTTGACAAACTAAACCGTAGATAAGGGATAATGTAACCATGAGTGACACCCAAGAAACTGGATCACTATCAGTCAAACAAGCCGCTAACGTATTTGGCGGGCTAATGGAAGCGAACGCTCAACCGGAAGCCGTTGAACAGGAAGTGGTAGAAGAGTCCGAAGCAAATGCAGAGGACGTTGAGGTAGAGGACACGTCGACCGAGGAATTTAGCGAGGACTCGGAATATGACCCCGAAACCAGTCAGGAAGAAACGGACGAAGCGAACGAAGAAGAGAGCGCCCAGACTTACACCGTCAGAGTAGATGGTGAAGAAGTCCAAGTGTCGATCGATGAATTGTTGAGCGGGTATTCGCGGACTCAGGACTATACGCGTAAAACGATGGCACTAGCGGATCAGCGCAAGTCACTGGAAACAGAGCTTGAACAGATCCGGAGCGAACGCGCACAGCTAACGCAGGTTCTTGAGCAGATTGATGTTCAGGACCAAGAGCAAGAGCCAAACTGGGATGCGCTATATCAGCAAGACCCACAGCAATGGCTCATTCAGCGTGAAGTGTGGCGCGAAAGGCAAGAGCGTAAACGCGCACTTGTCGAGGAGAAACAGCGGTTGCTCCAAGCGCAGGAAGCGGACAAACAGCGAATCGTCGCACAGTTTGTTGAGCAAGAACGAGGCAGATTAGCCGAGGTTCTCCCTCAGTGGCGTGATGAGAAAGTAGCGAAGGCAGAGAAGGCGAAAGTGGCCGACTATGCCAAGAAGATCGGATTCACCGATCAGGAGATCGCTCAGTTCTACGATCACCGCGCTGTGACAACGCTCTATAAGGCGATGAAGTTCGATGAGCTTCAAAGCGGTAAACCAAAGGCCAAGAAGCAGGCAACGCCTGTTGCGAAAGCCGGAGCCGCGACAACAACGCCTAAAGGTCGAGATGCCTATCGTAAATCGCAACAACGACTCGCAAAGACAGGCAAGGTCGCAGACGCGGCTAATGCATTTAAACATTTGCTAGGTTAGGAGATTTAACTAATGGCAACTTTTACTACCTATGACGCGGTTGGTATCCGCGAAGAACTGGCGGACGTGATCTAGACGTTTGGATCACATTAAAATCGGGTGAATTGCCGGAAACCCCTTAGAGCCTCAAGCACCACAGCGTAACTGGCAACGGTAAGCGCGAAGGTTTAAAAAGATTGAGGATTGGGCAATCGGCCTCCAAGCACCTTGGGGACAAGGTGAAGGATCAACGACTAACAGCAAACCACTAGAACAGTGATGAAGCTGACACGAGCGCCCGACACACGAGAGTGTGATGATATAGTCTGATCTGCATTGAAAGATGCAGAAGCCGAGGATAAAGAGCCACGGCGGTAACAGAGAATGACAACATCTCGCCAGAAGAAACTCCGTTCATCTCTAACGTTGGACGTAAGTCTGTTGCGAACACATTGTTTGAGTTCCAGACAGATTCATTGGCTTCAGTCGATACATCTAACGCTGTAATCGAAGGTGCTAGCGCATCTGCATCTGACGCTTCTGCAACTGCAACTAAGCGTATGCAGAACTACACGCAGATCAGCCGTAAGGTGATCTCTGTCAGTGGTACAGAAGAAGTGGTCAACAAGGCAGGACGCAATTCAGAGCTTTCCTACCTTTTGGCAAAAGCAAGCTCCGAGCTAAAGCGCGACATGGAAGCGATTCTGACTCGCAACCAAGCCGCTGTTGCAGGCGATGCGTCAACTGCGCGTACAACTGCATCTTTGGAAGCGTGGCTCCGCACTAACACTAGCCGTGGTTCAGGCGGTACAACTGACGGTGCAAACCCAACGTTGTCTGCTACAACTTCTGGTTACCCAAATGCGGCGGCGACAGATGCTTCTAACGACGCACTTCGCGAGTTCACAGAGACGCTCCTGAAGGACGTCGTTTCTAGCGTGTGGACCGAAGGGGGGGATCCCTCAATCTTGATGGTAGGCCCAACTCAGAAGCAGAAGGCATCAACCTTCGCAGGTATCGCGGCACAGCGTTACATGGCTCCAAACGACGGCCCAACAACAATCATCGGCGCGGCTGATGTGTATGTGTCTGACTTTGGTTCGATTCAGGTTGTACCTAACCGGTTCCAACGCGATCGTACTGCGTTCGTTCTCGATCCTGAGTACGCGTCAGTGAACTACCTCCGTGATTTCGAGGTTGTTGACTTGGCCCGTGTCGGTGACTCTGAGTCCAAGTTACTCCAGTGCGAGTACGGCTTGGAAATCAGCAATGAAGCCGCTCACGGTGTGATTGCAGATATCGACGTTACTGCCTAAGTAGCGTAACCACGGAAGGGGCTTCGGCCCCTTCTTTTTATCTAAAGGTGTTGCATGGGAAACAAAAAAGTATTCAGCCATGATCCAATGACTGGGATCACTAAGTATTGGCACGATAATCAGGATGGCACGGTAACGATCGAAAGCGATCAGGATGTTAGTGAGATCCTGAAAGCAAACCAAGCGAATCGCAGTTCTTTTGAGAAGGGCGACAAGTGGGGAGAGATGAGTCGTGTCGCTTCGATTCCTTTGACTGTATACTATGACCTGAAGCAGAAAGGTATTCTGGATGACCAAGCCGCAATGAAGAAGTGGCTTAATGATCCAGACAACGAATTGTTCAGGACTCGCAAAGGTAAAGTCTAATGGCGATTACGAACTACGGTGAACTGAAGAGCGCGGTTGGCGACTTCCTAAACCGTTCAGATTTAACATCGGTGATCCCCACGTTCATCGATTTCGCGGAAGCAGAGTTCAACCGAGTTCTTCGCATCCGCCAAATGATTGCCCGCGCAGAAGCCGTGATAGACTCTCGCTTCAGTGCTGTACCGGCTGACTTCCTAGAAGCAAAGGACTTGGCGATTGTTACGGGAAATCCGGTGACGCCATTGCAGTTCATAACTCAGCAGGAAACGGCGCAACTTAGAAACACAACCATCACGAGCGCGGGCAAACCTACTTTCTTCACTGTGGTTGGCGATCAGTTTGAATATTTACCAACCCCTGACGGCGAATACAGCTTGGAGATGACGTACTACGCAAACATCACTCCACTGGTGAGCGATTCAGATACCAACTGGTTGCTGACAGATTATCCAGATCTTTACCTGTATACTTCGCTTATGCACTCGGCTCCTTACCTGAAGGATGACGAGAGAATTGGTATTTGGGCGAACCTCGCGAAGAAAGCAAAAGAAGAGTTGGTTGAGTCAGACTTTTCAGCATCTTACGCAGGATCAACACCACGAATCAGAGTTAGGAGCTTTGGATAATGAGTTTTTCAAACTATCTTGAAACAGAGTTGTTGGATCATGTATTCGCGAACAACGCGTACACAGCCCCATCGACTTTGTATTTAGCGTTGCACACAGCCTCACCTGCTGAAGATGGATCAGGCGCAGAAGTATCTACGTCAGGCACAGCTTACGCGAGACAAACCGTTGCTTTTACTGTGTCAGGGAACACAGCAACGACTAGCGCGGCAGTTGAGTACCCAACAGCAACAGCAAACTTCGGAACAGTGACACACGTTGGTATCTGGGATGCTTCAACATCTGGGAACTTGATTGCGTATGCGGCATTAACCACATCAAAGACAATCGAGACAGGTGATGTGTTCCGTGTTCCTGCCGGTGATCTCGACATCACTCTGGACTAAACGATGCCAAGCAGTCGCGTTGGTTACGGGTACGGCACATATGGATCTGACGATTTTGGCGTAGAGGGTGTCTTAGCGACATCTTCTGCGACCGTCACGGCATCCGTAACCACAACAACGACTGCAACAAGAATACAGAACGCCAGTGCGGTTGTTTCTTCAGCCGCATCAAACTCATGCGGTTCAACCCGTGTCAGGGAATCAGACTCACTTGTCTCCTCAACCGCATCAACTGCATCGGTTGGTGAGCAATTCGTTCTCAAGCTATCGACAGATTACCCATACGGGCTTGGCGCATATGGGGCGAACAGCTACGGCACGGATGAACTGCAAACTGTTGTTTACGCAGTAGCCGCAGTAACCGCGACCTGCTCTCGCGTGAAGGTCGCGTCTGCGTCAATTAGCGCATCATCTTCGACTGACTCTTCAGCGAAACGTGTCAGGGAAAGCGACACAGCAATTACTTCCACGTCTACTGTAACCGCGACTGGGCAGTTCAGCGTTACGGCGTCTGCCGCAAGTGCGCCAACGGCAAGGGTGTCATCAAGCTGTGTTCGTATTAGAATAGTGACTGAGGTTGACACTGTGCAGTCAACGTCTGGCGTTCTAGCAACGGCCAGAGAGAAATGGGAACCGATTGTTATTACTCCACAAAGTTGGAGTACAATAGACGCAACAGCAGAGACGTGGACGCCAATAGCGGACACCGCAGAGATTTGGACAGAGGTAGCTTAAATGGCTGATACAACGACCACTACATATAGTTTGACCAAACCAGAGGTCGGCGCATCAACAGACACTTGGGGAACCAAGATTAACAACAACCTAGACTCCATTGATGATCTTCTGGATGGAACAACCGCGATCTCGCCAAACCTATCTACGCTGACTATTGGAGGCACTGCGGTTACGGCAACTGCGACTGAGTTAAATCTGCTTGATGGCGTTACTGGTACTATTTTGACTGATGGTGACTTAGGCACATCAGTACAAGCCTATGACGCTGACAACGCAGTCACCGATGCGGCACAGACTTTCACAGCATCACAGCGTGGTACAGTCACTACTGATGACGATCTGTCGTTCGACATGGATGTAACCAATTTCTTCAAATGCACACCAACAGGCAACGGCACACTGACGTTCACAAACATCACATCAGGACAGTCTGGCAACATCTGGTTAGACAACTCTGGCGGTCACACTATCTCAGCCGCCGCTACCACATACATTGCCAGTGCAGACCTCACTACCATCTCAACAGCAGGAGTGTACTTCCTGTCGTACTACTCTGATGGTACGAACGTGATGGTCAGTGCGACTCCGGCAGTCACAAGCGCAGGAGCATAACGTGGCAGTATTGCAAGGTAATGCAAAGCAAGGCTCTACACGGGGCTTCTATCCTAAGACCATTGAAGGATCGCTACGGTTTAACGATGATGACTCTGCGTACCTGACTTGGACTCCTGACAGTGCGGGTGACCAAAAGACTTGGACTTGGAGTGGTTGGGTAAAGCGTTCGCAGTCCACAGATGCAAACGGTGATATGCTTTTTTCGGGTTATGTCAACGATAGTAACCGTGATAGTTTTGGGTTTGCCACTGGAATCATTCAGATATTCAATGTTGTTGGAGGCTCAGTAACAACCCAATTTGATACGTCACAAGTTTTTCGTGACCATTCATCTTGGTATCATGTTGTAATTTCGATTGACACAACACAAGCGACCGAATCAAATCGCTTGAAAATTTATGTGAACGGCACTCAGATAACAAGTTTTTCAACAGCAAACTACCCAAGCCAAAATGAAGAATTTTCATTTAATGGCGCAAATGTTAATTACTTGGGCGTTTACGGTTATTCAACTTTGGGTGGCTACTTCGACGGCTACCTAGCCGAAGTCCACTTCACAGACGGTACAGCCTACACTGCTGATGCGTTCGGGGAATTCAAAGAAAATATCTGGGTGGCGAAGGCTCCATCGGTCACCTACGGTACGAATGGGTTCTACCTCAACTTCCAAGACGATACAGAGGTTGAGGCGTTCAACACAGTTTTGTATCGGGGTACAGGTACAGAGCAGTCGATCACTGGTATGGGCTTTCAGCCTGATCTAGTTTGGATAAAGTTAAGAAACTCTGTTGATTCCCATGCTTTATTTGATCCCATTCGTGGTGTAACGCAAAGATTAGAGGCTAATAATACTTCTGCCGAAGCCAATAACGCATCTATCTTGTATAGCTTTGATTCGGACGGATTTACTGTTGGCACAAGCGGTCAATCTAACGGCTCAGGTAACTCCTACGTTGCTTGGGGTTGGAAAGCAGGAGACTCCAACGTATCCAATACTGATGGCTCGATAACCTCCACAGTACGGGCTAATGATACCTACGGCTTCTCGATTGTTAGTTGGACTGGTACAGGTGCTAACGCTACGGTAGGTCACGGGTTAAGTTCTGCTCCAGACTTTATGATCTTTAAATCAAGATCAACCACTACTGATTGGACTGTGTACCACAAAGATATTGGCGCAACTGGCGGTGCTTACCTTGATTTGACTGGTGCGGCATTTGTTTATTCGCCTACATTCAATGATACAGCACCTACAACATCAGTGTTTTCAGTAGGGTCGAGTAGTCAGACAAACCCTTCATCTCAAACGATGATTACCTACTGTTGGGCAGAGAAGACTGGCTACTCTAAGTTTGGGTCTTATTCTGGGGATAATTCTACCGATGGCAGTAATGAAATTACTGTTGGATTTAAACCCGCTTTTGTAATTATTAAAAATACTGGGGCGGGTGAAAACTGGAACATCTATGACAATACACGGTTTACTGATGGTGATGGCTACATTGAAGGTAATTTGTTTGCAAGCTCAAGTTCGGCAGAGGTAACAACTGCCCCGATTGAATTTACGGATACTGGCTTTGCTCCACGAGCAAGCGGTGGTGGTGTTAATGCGTCAGGAAGCACATACATCTATGCCGCCTTTGCAGACACAAGAGAAGCGGCCTTCTGGTTAGATCAGTCTGGTAATGACAACGATTGGCAACCAGTCAACCTAGACCATAACGATACCGTTGCAGACAGTCCGACTGATAACTTTGCAACTTGGAATCCTTTGTTTAGAGGTGGTGAGAAATCAGCATCCATTGCGGCAACAACAACACTGTCTGATGGAAACCTCAAAGCATCTGTACCAACAAACTCTTATATGGGTGCAACAATGCGTCCAACAAGCGGACAATGGTACTGTGAAGCGACTATCGACACGGTAACGCTTGAAATTGGTTGGGGTTGGATTCAGGCAACAGAATACTCTGCAACTACTGCACACGCAGGACAAGCAAACAAATGGGGTGCTGAGTATAGTGGTTATGCTCCTGCTGATATTTTCCTCAGAGATGAAACAACTGCGATTGCACAGCCAACAATCACTTTGGCTAATGGTGATGTAATTCAATGGGCTTGGGATATTGACAACGGTAAAGGATGGCTTGGTGTAAACAATAGTTGGTATGACTCAAGTGGCGGTACAACAGGTAATCCTGCAACTGGTTCAAATCCAACATTTACATTCACTGCGGATGAAGCAGAAAACTTGCAAGTCTATGTAGCGAACGGTACTGGTACAGCGGTGTTCACAGCCAACTTCGGCCAACAACCATTCAAATACGATCCACCTGCGTAGGAACTAGACATGGCATATTTACCACTCAGCACAGCCAACCTACCCGATCCTGCGATAGACCCTGCACAGGGAAGCAGTCCAGAGGATTACTTTGGAACATTACTATTCACAGCGACAGCAGGTGTTGCGGGTTCTGTTAATGGTTTAGGTTTTGCCCCGGACTTTTCGTGGACAAAAGCACGAAATGCGGCTCAAAGTCATCAATTGTTTGATAATGTACGAGGTGATGGGGTTCGTCTCATAACAAATTCAACAGGCGCAGAATCCGATTTAGGTGCTACATATGTTTCACTTGAAGATGATGGAATAGATTACGGCTCATCAACATTTACTTCTAACACATACGTTGCTTGGAACTGGAAAGCCAACGGCTCTGGTAGCACGATTGCCACAGGAAGCATTGACGGTACAAACCCAACCATTGCCTCACAAGTGAGTGCGAATACGGAGTCTGGGTTTAGTATTGTTGGATATACTGGGAATGGTACAGCAGGAGCTACGATAGGTCATGGCTTATCTGATACTCCTGAGATGATAATTGTCAAAAATAGAGATGCAGGTGAAGGTTGGGTTGTATACACAGAAGCTACTGGAAACACTGGGTTTTTAAATCTTAATGGGACAAGTGCTTTTACAACTTCAAGTGGTGAATGGAACAATACATCACCTACTAGCTCTGTCTTTACAGTAGGGACTCAGGGTAGGGTAAACAGTAATACCCTAGACTACATCGCCTACTGCTTCCACAGTGTCGAAGGCTTCTCAAAGTTTGGCTCATACACTGGCAACGGTAATGCAGATGGCCCATTTGTGTACACAGGGTTTAGACCTGCTTTTGTAATGGTGAAGCAAGCAACCGTATCTTCTCGTGACTGGATCATCTTGGACGATACAAGAAATGAATATAATGTTGCTGATTTACAGTTACTTCCAAATACTAGCGAAGCAGAAAGCACAACATTTTTTAGCTCTACTGCATATTTAGATTTTTTGTCTAACGGCTTTAAGATTCGTAATTCGTCTGTTCGCAATAATGAAAATACTGCAACATACATCTACATGGCCTTTGCCGAAAACCCATTTAAGTACAGCAACGCTCGCTGATAGGAGATAGAAACAATGTGGACTTACTTAGGTAGAGTCATCAAGCAAGGCAGGGCGTGGACTGACGCTGAAGGTACACAGCATCCTGCTCAGTGGAATCGTTGGACAGACGAGGAGAAGGCCGCTAAAGGTCTGGTGTGGAATCAGTCATTACAGCCTGTACCGTTCGACAATCGCTTCTACTGGAGTGCAGGTGTTCCAAAGGCTCTGGATGATGTCAACGCAGTAGACGAGGACGGCAATCCTGTACTAGATGCTGACGGTGTTCAGGTTGTCACCAAGGGACTCAAGAGCAATGCTATCGCACAGACGAAAGTGACTGCTAGCGGCTTGCTTGCTCCGACTGATTGGATGGTCATCAAGGCGGCAGAGGTATCTGGATACACTGTCCCTGCTGATATCACAACCTATCGTGCGGCAGTGCGTACAGCGAGCAACACTATCGAGACTGCGATTAATGGTGCGGCAGACCATGCGGCGTTCATGGCGTTGTATAATGCGCCAGTAGATGCTGACGGTAATCCTACCGGAAACGCACCTATTAACGATTGGCCTGAAGCAATCTAATGGACATGATGCTCTGGAACATTGTTCTAACAGCGGCGTTCGCCGCGATGTCGTGGTTTGCTAAAACAATGTGGGCAGAGCAACAACGCCTGTCCATTTTGCTTAACCGCACACGCGAAGAGGTTGCAAAGGAGTACGTCACGAAAGCCGAAGTTCACAACGACATCAATCGCGTGATCGACCGGCTTGAGGCGTTAGATGCTAAACTAGACCGTATTATGGAAGGACGGACTAAGTGATATGGCGTACCAATCTCAACCCCCACAACCAACTGGCGATCGGTGGGTTGATTGGGCAACGCGCTTAAATACATACCTCAACAGAATACGCACTCAGCTTCAGCATAAAGACGCAAATGAGTCGGCAGAGGTTGACGGTATTTTTCTTTACGACCCTCAACTGGACCAATGCGTCGTTTCGGTCAACGGCGTTTGGCGACCTCTCGGGTTTGGGTCGAACGCTGTTGGCTCATACGGTGCTTTCTACACAAACGTTGAACATGGCGCAGGGACGGTAAACACAGCCACAGCGATCACATGGGAAGGCACTGGGTACTCAAACGGTGTCGCAATCGACGGCACAACCACTAGCCGGATTAACTTCACAAACGCAGGCACATACGCAATCGACTTCTCGGCTGAACTCCACTCGGAGAACTCAAGCGCAAAGAAGATTTGGATATGGCCACGCATCAATGGAACAGACGTTCCCAACTCCACAATCGTCACGACGCTGACATCAAACGACGACAGAATCGTTGTTAGCCGTGCCGGTATGTTCACTGTATCAGCGGGGGATTACCTAGAAGCAGTGTTCGCAGTAGATAATGTCGATCTCGACATCCACGGGACAGCCGCAACAGCGTTTGCGCCTGCATCTCCGTCTGCGACCATTTCTATATTTGGAGTTGCGTAGATGATCTTTGAGGCCATAGCCGCGATCAAGATAGCGAACGAAGCTATTGGAGCGATCAAGGAGTTTGCGGGTCACTGCCAGTCAGTTGGCGAAATGGGCAAGGATTTGACAAAACTTGCAGACGCAAAAGAAGAACTCCAGAAGTCAGCGGCAGACGGTGATATGGACGCCTTTTGGACGCTCGAATCTATCAAGAATCAAGAGGCTGAGATCAAGCAAATGTTTATCTACCAAGGACGCGCCGGTCTTTGGGATGACTACTGCAATTTCATCAAGAACCGTCAAGAAATGAGGCGGAAGGCGAAAGAGCGTGAAGCGGCTAAGCGACTGGCTAAGAAGAAAGCCATTAAGACTGCACTTACTTATGGTGCTGTTGGCGTTTTTACTCTCGGTATTGTGGGCGGGGCCGTGGCCCTACTACTGTTTCTTATTAGTCACCGAGGTAACTAAGCAATGATCTGGATACTGTTTATCATCATGCTCGACTCCGATCGCTACTACGTTCAGCCAAACAGTTTTTACTCATCAATGGATAAATGCTTTGAAGCGCGTAGCGTCTTCATGGCAACCGCCCCACAGCCAAAGATTAACTATGAGGCGGTGTGCATACAAACGGATAAGGTGCAAATGCAATGACGACAATCGAGAAATACGACTTAAACGGTGATGGCGTTCTTGATGCGGAGGAGCGCAAAATCATGCTTGAGGACCGCCGACGCAAAATGTTGGACGATGACTCACAACGCGATCAATCTAGACGCATGATCTGGTTCGTTCTATTCGGGATGCTTGGCTATCCGTTCTTCGTGATCGCCGCTGAAATGCTTGGCCTCGGTAAAGCAACTGAGATTCTTGGATCGATGGCGACAATCTACTTCCCTGCCACGTCCTTAATACTTGCTTCGTTCTTCGGGGCAAACGCGTATCAAGCGAAGAAGAGCGACTAATGAAAACCTGCGCTTATGTGTATAAACAAGGTTTATACATTGCGGAGTGCGGGTCTGAATCGATCTTCCGTCCCACGAGTCGTTGCGACAAGTGCGGGCGGAAAGTTGTGGAAAGGAGAAAATATGTTACAGGCACTAATCGGCCCAGTAAGTAGTTTATTAGATAAGGTGATCCCTGATGCGGACGAGAAAAACAGGCTCGCACATGAGATCGCGACGATGGCTGAAAAGCAAGCTCACGAAGCGGCTATGGCTCAAGTTGAAGTCAACAAGGCAGAAGCACAGCACAAATCAATCTTTGTCGCCGGATGGAGGCCGATGGTCGGTTGGACGTGTGCGGTCGCGCTTGCATACCACTTCGTGCTTGCTCCACTTATTCTCTTTGGAGTTGGCATATCTGGTGTCGAAATACCTGACCTCCCTGCGTTCGATATGGACTCGCTAATGACTGTTTTACTGGGGATGCTCGGTTTGGGCGGATTAAGAACTTACGAGAAACAAAAAGGATTAACTAAATAATGTACGAGTTATCACAACGTTCACTCAGCCGATTAGATGGCGTCGACGAAAGGTTGGTTAAAGTAGTATGCGCGGCAATCAAACTAAGCAACGTCGATTTCGGCGTCTCCGAAGGATTACGAACAGAAGAGCGGCAGAAAGAGTTAGTTTCCAAAGGCGCGAGCAAGACGATGAAGTCGAAGCACTTGGAAGGAAAGGCGGTTGACCTTGTTGGGTATATCGGCGGCTCCGTGTCATGGGAAGTGACGACCTACGACGACATCGCTGATGCAGTAAAGATGGCGGCTCAAGCGGAAAACGTCAAAGTTCGTTGGGGTGCGGCTTGGCATATACCTGACATATGCGAGTATAGCGGCACGATGGAAGAAGCGATGAACGATTACGTCGATCTGCGCCGTTCCCAAGGCAAGCGACCGTTTATCGATGCGCCGCATTTTGAGTTAATGGATTGATGTGAAACCGCGAGTCGATGGAAGGGATACCGAAGACTCGCAAAGAGGCGATTGCGAGTGGCAGTGATTACTACTTCACCAATGTTCCATGTAGCCGTGGACACATCGCGCCCCGCTTCACCAGTAACAAGAACTGTCGCGACTGCATTAACGAGCGGAATCGAGAACGAACGGCCAAAGGTTACTGGAAGGGATACGGTAACCTTGAGTACAAACGAAAGAAGCGAGAAGCCGCAAGCGAGCATTACAAAAAGCACAAGCACTTATACAGGGATAACAATCGAATTAGACGGAAGCGTTTACTGCTTGCGTCGGTGTTCACCGAAGAAGGCGAACGTCGTATGAAACTCAAGTATTTAGAAGCGCAGAGACTCACACTGGAAACTGGCGTAGAATATGTGGTAGACCACATTGTGCCTTTAGCGCATAAACTTGTCTGCGGCTTACACAACGACGCGAATACGCAGATCGTGACAGCAGAAGAGAACGCAAGAAAGCACAACAGTTTTAGCATTGAGGATGACTAATGCCATTAGTACCACTCGACATACCGGCAGGCGTTTATCGCAACGGAACAGAATACGAATCCAAAGGTCGTTGGTTTGACACAAACTTAGTGCGTTGGCGCGAAGGGCGTCTTGAGCCAGTCGGCGGATGGGAGAAGTTTGACTCAACTCAATCCACACTGACAGGTGTTGCCCGTGGGATCATTACATGGCGTGGTAACGATTCCGGTCGTTATATGGCGATCGGAACAAACTCAAACTTGTATGCGTCCCAAGGCGGACAGATGTACGACATCACGCCCTCCGGTTTTACAGCAGGACGCGCAGATGCAATCACCGGATATGGATTTGGCGTAGGCGTTTACAATGAAGGCGACTACGGAACGATCAGAACATCTTCAACGGCAATCGACCCAACCATCTGGCATTTGGATAACTGGGGCGAATACCTAGTCGCTTGTTCGTCTTCCGACGGATTGATCTACCAATGGGAATTATCACCTGCATCAGTTGCAACGGTTGTTAGCAATGCGCCTGACGATAATGTCGGGATCATCGTGACAAACGAAAGACACTTGGTTGCGTTAGGCGCTGACACGAATAAGCGCAAGGTTCAGTGGTCAGATCAAGAGGACAACACAACATGGACTCCATCAGCGGATAACCTTGCAGGCGATTTAGAGTTGAACACGTCTGGGCGGATCGTGACAGCCAGACGCGTTGGCAGTGACATCTTGATCTGGACAGATACCGACTGCCATTTAATGCGTTATCTCGGCCCTCCCTATGTTTACGGGATTGAACGCATTGGTAGCGACTGCGGAATTGTGGGAGCTAATGCGATTGTCGTTTCTGGTCGAACCGCTGTTTGGTTATCAGAAGGCGGCTTCTGGATTTACGATGGTTCAATTAAGCCACTGCAATGTGATGCGCTGTTGGACGTAACCGACAACTTCAATCGCCAACAACAGGCAAAAACTTACGGCGGGCATAATTCCAAGCACGGCGAAATGTGGTTCTTTTATCCATCAGCAAGTTCAATAGAAAACGACAGGTATATTGCTTGGAACTATCGTCTAAACCATTGGATGATTGGTTCTTTGGCTAGAACCTGTTGGGCCGATCAGGGCGCGTTTAACGACCCAGTGGCAATGGGAACCGACGGATACCTGTACCGGCACGAAACCGGTTGGACTAATGATGGGACATCCAGAATTGGTGATGTGTACGCGGTTTCTGGCCCAGTGGAGCTTGGGCAAGGGGACCGTTTAGCAGTCGTTGATCGCATTATTGCTGACGACTACGAAAATCTGCCGTCGCTGAAAACAACTATTGGCGTTAAGAACACTCCAGAAGGGTCTTACTCAGACACGGAATACAGCATTAACGAATCAGACGGATACATCGATGTGCGTCTGACAGCACGTCAAATGCGCGTTAAACTAGAAGCAACGCGGGATGACGGGTTTAAATTTGGTACAATTCGCATGAACCTGAAGCAAGGTAGCCGGAGATAAGCATGGCGTTTACAACGAATTTTGGTGGTGATTACGAGGACGTTCTCCAGAAATACTCGACCACTGCATTACAGCAAGCGGAAGATGTCGCGAATTTAGGATATCAGCAGTACGGCGGGGAACGCGTTGCAGGCTTTTCGCCGACTGAGTTAGCAGGTCGTGAACGTGCGGCTGAACTCGCTCAACTTGGACTTGGGATGCCGCAAGTACAGACTGCGGCTGACGTAGCACAGAGAGCGGCTGAGTTCACCTACGCTGACCCTTCACGCGTTCAGCAGTACATGAACCCGTTCTTGGAAGCGGCGCTTGATCCGACACTTCGCGCAATCCGTGAACAGCAAACACAAACCATGCAAGGACTTGGCTCTCAAGCGCAAGCGGCAGGAGCGTTCGGAGGATCACGTCAGGGCGTTCTGGAAGCACAGACACTTGGTCGATTTGGTCAACAGATGGGCGACGTGATCGGAACTGGTTATGCACAAGCGTTTGACCGCGCAACCAATTTAATGGGTGATGAGCAATCACGTCAGTTGGCAGGTGCTTCAGCATTAAGCCAAGCGGCTAACCAGTTGCGCTCAGTCGGTTACGCAGATGCGGATGTGCTTCGGACTTTAGGCGCTGAAGAGCGCGGGTTGAAGCAGTCGCAGTTAGAGTCTGATTACAACGAGTATTTGCGCTCGCAGGCTTTCCCGTACCAATCTCTTCAGGCTCGACTGTCTCCGTTAGGGTATGGCGCACAAGTGGCAGGAGCCGCTCCAACAATTCAACAACCTTCGCAGTTCCAGTCGTTGCTTGGGAACTTGGGCGCAATCGGTTCAACAGCTTATATGGTTGGTAAAGGGTTCGGCGCTCTACCCGACTCTTTTAATCCGTTCTCAGGGTAAGGAGCTACCATGAATAGACCAATACGAGTTGCTCCACTTTCGCAGACACGGATGATCTCTGAGAATCCGTTGATCCCTAACACGATGACGAACGAGCAATATCTTGCGAACCAGTTTGCGAGCGGCGCCCCCCCCAGTTGGCGTTCCTCGCCAAACGGCTCAGCCAGTATCTCCCGTTGCCGGTTTAACGCAACTCGGACAAGAAGGGCTTCAAGGCGCAGAACGCATTTCTAAGCAAGTTGCTAAGTCACCAAAGGTCCAAGGGTTGCTTGGAGGTTCTGAAGGCGCGAGCGGTTTGCTCAGTGACATCCAAGGCGATGCGGCTCTTCAAGGGTTGTTCGCAACGATGCAGGCGATTGGTCGCCCAGTACGTCGAGGCGAAGATCGGTTTATGGGTGCAACTCAATACGGTCAGCAGGTGATGAACCAAGCGCAACAGCGTGGGATGCAAGACTTGTCTACGCGGATGCAGTTAGAAAAGTACCAAATGGAGCGTGATGCGTTACAGCGCAAGCAGGACACTGAACAAAAACTTCTTGAAGCATGGAGCAATGTGAACGCGACAGGTGGGACAGCCGTTAATGCGGCATCTATGTTCGGCGAAGATTTGACAGATCAAATGAGCGACGCGCAAAAACGCGCCGCAGATCAAGCCGCTCGGCTTCAGGCAAGGGCGCTCCAGTTGTCATCGTTGGGTCCGCAATACAATGACGCGACAAAAGACTTGCTCGATCAGTCAAAGGTTTTCGCAGATCAAGCAACTGTTGGTCTTTTGACCCCTGAGAAGAAAACGAATTTAGTCTTAAGCGAAAGCAAGACGTTCCGCAAAGAGGTTTATGAGCCAAAAGCTGAAATCGTTAATGCGCGTAACGACATTGTTCGACTGGTTAATTCTAATCAACCTGCAAGCGCGTTCTTGTCGATTGTTAAGTTGGTTAAAACTGCCGAACCTGATTCAGCAGTACAACAAGGCGAGTTTGAGACAATCGCAGGTTTCAACAGTTTCTTGGATAGCGTGATTGAATTTGCTCAACTGCGTGGCGAAGGATCAATGCCTCAAGACATGAAGGACAAGTTAGTCCGCACGGCAGACGCTTTAGCCAAAGGCGCTGTCGACGATTATGCTCGGGAAGCAAGCATCGCGACAGAGCGTTATGACGCATTAAAACTAAATTCGTCTCAGATTGTTCCAGAGATCCCCCCACTAATCGACTACGCTTATGGCGGGGAAAATCAGACGGTCAATCCGGCGTCCGCGCTTAAAAGCATCAAGACACGCGGCGGGGTTACTCAATAATGTCAAATCGAGAAAGAATCCAACGAATCAGAGAAGAGACTGCGGACACTGTTAAGTCTTTTGAGAAGACCTTCAAGGAAATCGATCGACTGATCGAAGAAGGCGCATCAGACGATAAGATCAATGCATTTGTTATGGACTCAGGTATCCCATCTGATGCATTTATTGACGCGTATCAGCGTTACGACAAAGCAGGCGGTATTGTGGATTACGGCGCAGGCCGCGCATTGCTTCAAGGCTTGTCGTTTGGTTTCGCTGATGAGATCGAAGCGGCGCTTCCCTCTGCGCTCACTGGACTCGAAGGTGATTACGAGCAACGCGTTGGTCAGATTCGTGCAGGACAGAAAGCATTTGAAGCGGCAGAACCGGAGACGGCACTTGCGGCTGAAGTCATGGGATCTCTTCCTTATATGGCATTACCTGTTCTTGGCGGAGCGCGTATGGCGTCAATGGCGGGTCGTTCTCCTTCGTTAGCTCGCACAATGGGCTACGGCATGGGCATTGGTGCAGGGGAAGGTGCTTTAGGTGGGCTAGGCCGAGGTGAAGGCGCGGCTGATAGCGGGCAACGTGCATTAACAGAAGGCGCATTAGGCGCAGGGTTAGGCGCATTAGCTCCTGCCGCGATTGCAGGCGGAGCGAAGGTATTGAGCCGAGGCGGATCAGCGCGGGACCAAGCGGTTTCTCAGTTAGGTCGTGTCATTCCAGAGGAAGCGCGTGAAGGCATTTCTGAGCGGATCGCTCAACGTGCTACCGAAACAGATACGCGCCCTGAAACTCTTGCGGACATTGCAGGTATTGAAGCGCAACGTGAGCTTCGTGGTTTGCGTGGTGGCTCATCCGAGGTACAAGCAAAGACCGATCCGTTCATTGAACAGCGTATGTTCCAACAAGGTGAGCGGATTAAAACAGACGTTCAGGCAGGTCTTGGCTTAACGCCTGACGATACAACGAACATCAAAAAAGTAATTCAGCGGCAAGAGTCAGCGGCGACTCCGCTGTATCAGCAGATCCGCAAGGATTACCCAGAAATCGATGTTTCGGATATGATCCCAATTTTTGAACGCCCATCGTTCAAGAACTCTTTCGACGACATCATGAACGCCTTGCGTGATCGCGAGGGGCGTACAGTGCCGGCAGGAACCTTTGGGAACGCGCCGAAGACTTATGATGAGTTCATGGAGAATTTGCGTTCAGGTGCAGACACCACAGTACCGTTTGACTTCTTGGATCAAGCGAAACGCGTCATCGGTTCAAAAGGACAAGGCGCTAAGAAGACAGACGCAGACTTAGGCGAGCGTTTGTTTGGTGTTGCGGGTGAAATCCGCGACGCCGCTGATGCGAAAGTTCCTGCTTACAGAGAAGCGCGTCGTGTGTTTGCCGGTGAAGCCGAAATCGAAGAAGCGTATGACGCAGGTAAGAAATTTGGCACGTCATCCGCTGAAGAGATCAGCGAAACGCTTACCGACCTAACAAGCGACTCAGCGCGTCAGGCGTTCTTAACTGGGGCGGTTGAAGATATCCGTCGCGTAATCGAAAACGCGGCTGATGGTGCAGACGTTGTGAAAAAGGTTGCGGGTTCTCCGGCTAAGCGTAAGAAGTTAGCCGCCGTCATGGGCGGTGAAAACTCTCCTGCATTTAAAGCGTTCATGGATGCGATGAACCGTGAAGCAGAGATGGTGAAGTCAGGTCGCCTAATTGCGGGTGGCTCTCAGACTGCCGCCTTCCAACAAGACATTCAGCGAGCAGGTCTTGGATTCGATGACGTTGTAGACGTTCTGATGAACCCAACGCAGGTCGCGAACGTTCCACGACTCACGCGCTTGTTCCAAGGCGTAATCAACACAGCAACAGGAAAGCGCGGACGCACTGGAGAAGTGTTGAGCGACTACTTGCTTGAAACAGATCCGCGTAAACAGCAGGCGGCATTGGATGCTATTCTTGCGGCTAGCCGTAGGGCGGAGCAAGGTCGTCGCACTGTGTCAACCGCAGGGATGGGCGCTTCTGGGGCGGCAGGTATGATTCCGTCACTGCTAGATTTAGGGGAATAAAATGAGGCTAACGCTTAACGGTTTCGACGAAGATCAGTTCCGGTGGTGCTTCTGGAGCGCGTCTTCTGGCACAGGTACATCTGATGATGCTTACGGCGGCGGAGAGTCAAGCACTGCAAGCGGTGACCCTTCGGAATCCTCTACTGCTGATTTTGGTGGAGGCGACAGCGACCGAGGTGGTAGTCAACCGTCAGCATCCGATTATGCGGCAATGGAAGATGCGTATGACGCCGCAATGGGTTATGACACAGGTCCAGATTTATCTACAAATGTAGGCAACGGATCTCCTGCGGAAAGAGGATCAGTCGGCGTCACCCCATCGTTCGCACCGAACCTCATCAATCAACCGCTTGCCGTTGGATCGAAAGTGGCTGTTATGCCATACGATTCTTTCCAACGCTCGCCACAGCAGATGTTTGGTTATGGCGGACTAACGGCTTCACCTTATGCGCCTTCGCAGATTTCGTATCAAGGCGGCGCACCTGCGGGTACATATAATCCGTTAGGCGGAGCGCAGATTTCTCAGTTCGACATGGGACGCGCGCCAACGCCTGCCGGAACACCGGACGATCGCAACTTCCTTGAGCGAGCATTTGATGCGATCGGCGGACGATCTTATGCGAATCAACGTGCAGGCGTTTTCGACCCTCGCACTGGAACATTTCAGCAGTTCGACGGCCAGACAACGCTTGAGAAAACAAGCGATAACGTACTCGGCGATTTTTTCGGTAACGCAATAGCGGGTGCTTTAGGTGTCACGCCTTTAGTTGGGAGATTGGATACCAAGGAGTACACACCGCTTGCAGGTGGAGAGCGTCTTCAATACTCCACTTCATCAGGTGGATTGCTCAGCGACATGATCGGCGAGCAGTTGATCCCCTACTCAGAGCTTGAAGCGCGTCAGGCGCAAATGGGTGGAGGCGGTGACGGCGATCAACCGCTAATCATTCCTCAAGAGGTCGCGCAGATCGATCCAGAGACAGGCGAGCCAACGCAGTTCCCGCAGTTCACGCCACGCGAGTATAAGTATCAGCCATACACGGCTAAGTTCTACTCGATCCCATCGCGGTTTACGCAACCCTATGGTTTGCTTGGCTAACAGTTCCCTCATCGTGTAGCCCCCTACACGACACTTCGCCCACTTCGGTGGGCATTTTTTTACTCCTAAGTGTTGCAAATGGTACTAACAGTAATTATATTCACCATTCGCAAACATGATCTAAAGGAGATCGAAATGATGGATTACGTTGCTTGGGATGCTGAGATGGGTGTTGCCGCCGAGGTGTATAACACGGGTGGGGACAACTGGCGCATTGTGATGAAGGATACTGATTGCGATGGCATCATCAGCGTCTTGAATCTGAAGGACAAAACCTTCAAAGAAGTGAAGTTACGCGCTGAAGAAATCGTTGGGTTCCAGAACTAAGGAAGCATGGTGAATCTACAAAAGCTAAAAGAGGAACTGGTTATCGCGAGGATGTATCGACGCCTCGCGATTGCCCGTGGGGAGTTTATCGAGTTCGCGCATCTCGATCGAATGGTCGAGAAGTTAATCGAGCAAATAGAAGAAACCGAAAAGGGGAATAGTAATGGACTTTAGTTCAATGATCGAGGCACTACGCCTCAAGCAAAAGAAGGCGGCTCCACGTTTGGAGCCAGTCCTGCACGTCGTCGTTCGGTACAACCCGTTCTGGAAAGAGTGGGATGTGAATCGTTACGACGCCGATGGGATTGAGTTAGCAAATGAGCGTTATCCACTGCAAGGCGCGGCACGTTATATCGCAAGCACTTGGATGGATATGTACAACGTTACGCAAGTCACCGTGTATCAGATGAATGGTAAGGTGAAGGAAATCATTCAGCAGAAGGACAAAGCAAATGGTTGAGGCGTTTATCTATCTGGTTGTGTTTGTGGTGGCGACATCGTTTTTTACGGTGCTTGCCATATTGTCCGATGTCGTCTTGCGTTACACTTGCAACAAATCATTGTTCCCAAAGGATTACTTTAAGTGATAAACCAAGAAGCGTTCGATGTAGCTCATAAGCTACAAAACGAAATGACCGAAGCAGGAGTTAGTCGTGCAAGAGTCCTCTCCGAAGCAGGCGTTAGCCGAGCTACTTTTTGGCGTTGGTTGCAGAACGCCTCATCTCCACGAAAAGCAAGTGTTACTGCAATTCGCGATGCTATCCAACGACTTTCTCGCGAAGTTGCGGAGACGGACGTTTGATTTTAGGAATCGATGTCGGCATCAGTGGGGCTGTCGCACTATTGGATGGAAACAAACTTGTCGAGGTACACGATATGCCGACAGTCTCGGTGACGGTCGGCGGGAAGAAGAAACGACGCATTGACGCGAGGGCGTTGTACGAGATTCTCCAGTTCGAGAAGCTTGAACACGCCTTTATCGAGATCGTCAACGCCAGACCGAACCAAGGCGTCAGTTCGATGTTCGCGTTCGGTCAGGCAAGTGGAATCGCTGAGGCGATTGCATGGGTGATGACGCCGGACGTGACAGGCGTCAGACCGCAAACATGGAAGAAGCATTTCAAACTTGGCAACGACAAGGCGTCGTCGCGTGAACTGGCTTCTCAATTATGGCCCGATCAAGCGGATCGGTTTAAACGCGTGAAGGATGATGGACGAGCGGAGGCCGCGTTGATCGCCTTATGGGGGCAGCAATGCATTTTACCGGACAAGAAATTGCGCTGATTGTCTTTGTCGCTTTCACTTTTGCGTTCTGGCTTTTGCTGAGTGATAAGTATGAAGACTAAATCGTTTCGAGATTCGCGGTTGGCCGTTAAGTACGCGCACAACTGTCAGCAAGGGGGGAAGTCATGCGCCTTGGTCATCAAGCGAGACTACTTTGTCGTGTGTCCGTTGGAGTCGATAGACCACTACCGCAAAGACAACGAGCAAGCGGAATACTTTGATGCCGAAACCACATCAACACGCTAAGGCGATCCATGCATGGGCCGATGGAGCGGAGATCGAGTTTCGCGTGGACACTACGCGGATCGCGTATGGTTCGTCGAACGACTGGAAGCCATGCCGCAATCCAGACTGGCATGAGAACTTTGAGTACCGAGTCAAGGGCGGGCTTAGCCCAAGCGCGACACTAGATATTGCTCGGCTGAATGTGCTTGCCAAGATGCACGAAGACGGCGACTGATATTTTTTTGCCTAAAGGTGTTGCATTTGGTACGGGATCGATTATTATGAAGGCTCAAACATTGACTATTGGAGTCTAAATTATGTCTAAGTTGTATGAATCAGAGTGTTCACGTTGCGGCGGCGCAGGCGTTTGGATGACAGGCGAAATCACGTTCACTGTCAATGGTGTTCAAGATCGCCACTGTTTCAAGTGCAATGGTTCCGGCAAGGAATATTTCAAAACATCTCCAGAGCAACGCGAGAAGAACCGCGAGGCGGCTCGCGTTCGTCGCGAAGCCAAGCTCATCGCTGAAGCTGAAGCGCGTGAAGCGAAAGAGCGCGAGACTTATGGCGGCTATACGATGGCCGAGCTTGCGGAGATTCAAAAGAAGCAACGCGCTGAAGCCGAGAAAGCTGAAGCCGAAAAGTCTGAGTGGTTAGGCGAAGTCGGCGACAAGGTTTCGTTGACTGGTGTTTGCTTGTTCACCCAGACTTACGATGGGTTCTATGGCCCTAAGACTCTTTACATCGTGAAGACTGATGCCGATAGCATTTGCAAGTTCTACACAACATCTCAGACTTTTGATGATGTCAGCAAAGGTAGCACTGTCGAAATGACTGGCAAGGTTAAGGCGCAGGACATTAACGCCGATCGTCACGACCAGAAGGTCACAGTGCTTGAGCGCGTTAAGTGCCAAGACACATACAAAATCATTGAAGAGGAGACGGCGTAAGCCGTCTCGGGGGGATACGAAAATGGAAACACCAGAAATTAAAATTGAAGAAGCGGTACACGATTTCATTCAGGCGCTTGATCGTTTGATCGGTGATAGAAATGAGTGGGGCGTTGTAAGTTGTTTGTTTGACCTTCGGTTTCGCGGAGCGGTGAAGCGTGTTCTTCATTTGCGTAACTTGGCCGATGGCTGTTGGTCTGAAGGAGCCTCAACGGAGGCTCGCACTTATGAAGCGAGGGCATCTGAGGTTCTGCGCCAGTTTTTTGCTTATCTCAAAGACGGGATGGCAGTCATGCTGTACGAGCGCAAAGAAGATATTGAGGAGCTGGTTCTCGATACCGACGAAATCTTGCTTAATCTTATTACTGAATTACGGATGATGGGTCGATAATGCCCATCCTTCCGCCGCATCCGTTCAAGGATCTTGAGGACACGGAGTTCTGGAATCAGCATGGGATCAATATGCGCTTGCGGGCGCACATTAAAAAAGATAGATTCGGTTTCGAGTTCAAGAACCCGATAAGGAAAGTGAGAAGAATGAATCCATTCCAACATCATGGCATCAGCCATCTTAGCCCTAGCGCCGTAAATATGTTTACGGGCAGTCCATCTGCATGGATCGCCAAGGCGTTATTCGGCCACAAGTTTTCAATGGGGGCGTCGGCTTGGCGTGGGATCGCAACTGAGGATGGCTTGAACGCGTACATCTTTGAGCAGGCAGACCCTAAAGCGGCGCACGATATTACCTTAGCTAAATTCGATAAACTCAAGGGGACGATCAACCTCAACGACGCTGTTGAGAAAGAGCGTACACGCTTGTATCGCTATCTGATGAACAGCATCGACGCGATGATCGAACTGGAAACAAACCACGGGATTGGTAAGCCGCAACTCCCGCCGGTAGGTCAGACGTTCAACGGCCAGTGGGAAGTTGGATTGCCATGTCGGTTCGGCGATCAACACCACGAGAAGGTCGATGTGATCGGCTATCTCGATTTTCTTTACGCGAACGACGCGAACAAGCATACGATCGTCGACCTGAAGACCACTGCGCGGATTCCGAGCGACTGGTCAACGTCACACGCGATGCAGGCGTCGTTCTACAAACGAGCGCATGGCAACAACCCTGACGTGTACTTCGTGTATGCGAGTCCGAAGGAAGAGGGTAAGCCAAACGCGTATCACATCCTGAAGTTAGACGATGAAACGTATCAGCGTTCGTTGAAACGATTCAAGGATTCCATTGTTCGCATGAGCAAGTTCTTAGCTCTAAGCGAAAACCCATTCGATCTTGTGGCCGGTGTGCCGCACGACGAAGAGAGCTTCTACTGGGACGGCGAGCCTTCGCTCAATGACATAGTAGAAGAAGCAAAACGGCAAATCGAAAACACAAAAGAGGAGAAGTAGAAATGCCATTAAATCTAGGAGGCGGTGAGGGTAAGCCGTACATTCGTTTCAGTCCATCCATCAAAGCTTGGGAAATGAGTTCACCTGAAGGGAAGACTGAGTTCACTTGGGACGCTCCTGCGGTATTTGACGTTGCAGGACTAGAGCTTGGTTGGCTGAAGATCGACTCGCAAGGGCGCGATTGGATGCCGTGGCCGAGCATAACTAATCGACTGCCACAGCCTGAAGAGAAGGACCGTGATGGTAATCCGACTTACAAGTTAGGGTTCCGGATCGATGTGGTCAGTACAAAGCTGTTCGGCGATGAGCCGGTGCGTGAGTTTAGCGCAAACACCTTTGGCACACTGACATTCATCCAAGAACTGTACAACCATTGCGAGGACAAAGAGGAGTTCAAGTCTGGGAAAGTCCCAGTTGTTGAGATCACTGGCGCAAAGCCGTTGAAGGTTGGGAAGGGCAACACGCAGATCCCTCAGTTCGAGGTTAAGAAGTGGGTGGACCGTCCTGCGGAACTGTCAGGCGGAACGACAGAAGCGGTTGTAGTGCAATCTGCACCACAGCCTGCACCTCAACCTGCACCAACGCCTGCTCCGGCAGACGATGATGAGTTCTGAGGGAATGACGATGTTAGTGAAACTCAGCACACCGGATTGCACGGAGGTCTTGATTAACCCAGACCAAGTGCAGGCGGTATTCAAGGTGACCGAGAAACGGTCGAATATCCAGTTCGCCAACTCGGATCGTCATATGGCGGTCAGCGAAGGCATTGACGTGTTGAATGAGTTGTTCAACACCAAACCGGCTTCCAATAGAGCTAGGAAGACTACCTGATAAGCGGGTGACTTAGCCCCCTTCGGGGGGCGTTTTTTTCTAACAACAAGATAGCTCTGTGGGAAGAATATGGAACAACCAAACACATTATTGGAGTGGGCCAG
>JACLAB010001289.1_pt1 | contig 29055 bp, 32 predicted proteins | sample 8027921 | NCBI WGS metagenome assembly JACLAB01 (sample SAMN15725117, study PRJNA655200) | protist metagenome | isolation source: fluorescence activated cell sorting (FACS) single amplified genomes of... | place: USA: West Boothbay Harbor, Gulf of Maine | collected 2000-07-19 | reverse complement strand
ACGCAGAGCTGCTCGCGAAGGAGGAGAGGGTGCTGGCGAAGATGTTGGTGCATGAGAAGTGAGAAGTTAAAGGATTATGAATGAATTATTGTAAAAGCTGTGCACAATATAAGTACACAATATACATACAAAGATAAGAATGCTAGTTGACAGCTGATATTGTTGAAACTATTGTTGGTCTAGGGGCTTATGCATTTGTTCACAACACTCAGCAAGTGATTGTTCTCCAAAGCAGCCGCCACTCTCTCCTTATCGTTCAGTTGTTTGTTCACAGCAACTTCCGATTGATGCGTTCCAGGGTAGATTTCTATAATAACCTTGAACCGAGCAGGCAGAACACGCAAAAGCTTTACACGTATGCATAGCCCTATCAATGTTGCCATGCTGCAGTGAGGGATAGTAGGGGTGAATCTTACTACCACAGTATTTCCAGGGTCTTTCACTTCTACATGTTCCTCACACACCACGTTCAGCTGCTCTAGTGTCAATGGGTGCTCGGGGTCTATCAAATTGCGGATGTGATCAAACACCTCTCCCGAACTTACAAACTCGTATTCCTCCTCGTCAATACCATTCTCAAGGTCAGAAAGCGACAAAATCTTCACAGACTCGCCTTCGTACTTGGTACTATACACAACTGGGTTGCTGTTCTGCAATGAAATAGTGTCCATGCCAAAATATTAATCGTATGTGTCTAAATCCGGCAAAACTTTTTAAAACGTACGCAAGATCCATCGCCATTTTGAGCCCTCACAAATCTGCCTCTGACGCGTCCGCGTACAAAACCTTTTTACTTCAATTAGTAAATTATGGTTAAAAGATACAGCAAAAAGGCTGCCAAGAAAGCTGCACCTGTCAAAAAAGGAAATAGTGGTCGTAAGAGCAAAGATATCTTCGAGGCAGATGATGAGCCCAAAGTTCGTAATATGAAGCGAAGGGTGTACGGTGACGACGATGATGGCGCTATGGACTCAGATAGCGAGGATGATGGGCAACATCCTAAGTTTCGCAAAGCCAAAGACGACGAGTCTATCGACGAAGACGGAAGCGACATAGGATGGGATTCTGAAGATGAGCTTATGTACGGTAAGATTTTGGAACATAGAAACGTTGGAGGAGATGACAAAAAAGAGGATAATGAAGACGATATATCTGATCAGGAAGAGCCAGAGGAAGGGGAAATGCTACTATCCGACATTCTTAGTGGAGGCAAGAAAAGTTCTTCCTCTTTATCATCAGCGAAGAAGAGAAAAGCAGAGGTAAAATCTGAAAGCGAAGAGGAAGACGAAGAGGAAGACGAAGAGGAAGAGGAAGAGGAAGAGGAAGACGAATTCGAATATGATTACGAGGACAAACTCGACGAAACGGAACAAGGCGAAGATCCCGATGAGGAGGAAGGGAGTGAGGACGATTACGAGGCAGATGAGGGGGAGGAAGACGATGAAGATGGAGACTTGGACGCAGTACACGACCGCCTAATATCAGCCATAGACCAATTCGCCACAAAGCGCAGCGACAGAGTGGATAAAGGCAAGAAAATTTCCAAACTGCAACAGATAGGGGAGAACCAATTTAGCAGCGCCGCCGAATCCTGGGGGAGCGATGAACTGACGATGGATGCACTACTAGGGGCCTTGGATGGCGAGCAGAGCTTGAGTGTGGTCAAGCAGCGCTTAGGTGATCTGGAAAAGGGTATGGGGGCCCCAGTGTATGTGGAAAAAGTGCATGCCGACCGGGCGGAGAGGATTGTCGCCTATGAAAACAGCTCCAAGGACATGGAGAAGTGGAAAGACACGGTAACTGCCAACCGCCAAGCGAAGACGCTGGACATCGCCAACGACCAGCGAGTGCTTCCGAACTACAAGAACCTAGTGCGCCAATTCAAGCCGGAGACCTTGATGGAAAAAGAGATCCAAATGGTCCTCGTGAAGTCGGGCGCCACGGATAAGGCAGCCCAGGACAGGGAGGAAGACGAGCTGGGCAAGAGGAACCTCACCGTGGCCGAGCTTCGCCAGCGCCAGGCAGAGCTGGCCAAGACACGTGCGCTGCTATTTTACGAGCAGATGAAGAGGCGTCGTATTAATAAAATTAAAAGTAAGGCCTACCACCGCATCAAGAAGCGCCAGCGCGTGAGGAAGGGAGAGGAAGAGCGTCTTTTAGCGGAACAGGACCCGGAGCTGTTGGAAAAGCTCAACGAAGATGCGGCCACACAGCGCGTCAGAGAGCGCATGAACTTCCGACACAAGAGCACAAGCAAATTCGCCAAGAACATGTTAAAACACAGCCATGGCGATAAAAGCATGCGGGAAGCGTTCAATGAGACCGTGGATATGGGGAAGGAGATGATGGCCAAGATACAAGAGGACCCATTCGCCAAGCCTGGAGACGGGGAGTCGGACGGTGGGTACAGTGATAGCGACGAAGAGGGCAGTGCTGGTGGTAAATCTACTGCTTCAAAAGTGGCGAGAGCTCTGCGCAAGAAAGGCATTCTCGAAGATGGGCAAGAAGATGATGCACCAGAGGTCAAGGGCAAGTACAAGAAGCTGTTCGAGATGGACTTCATGAAGAAGGCGAAGAACCAGCAGCGGGAGCGAGCGAGAGTGGAGGCGCAAAACGTGCTGGCGGAGATAGAGCGCATGGAGGCGGGCTCTGACAGTGATGACAGCGATGAAGATGCGCAGGGGGCAGGGGAGAAGGGGAAGCAGCCAGTGGATGCCAAGGCACTCGAAGCTGCGAAGAAAGATATGGCGCAGCAGCTGAAGTCGGGTGTCTCCGGCTTCTCTTCTATGCTCTTGAAGGGCAAGAAGAAGAATTTTCGGACGCTGGACGGGAGTGATGGGGAATGTGGGGGCGGAGGGACTGCTGCGGCGGATGACGACAGCGACCAGGAGGGACAGGGCAACAAATCCAAAATAGTTAAGAATGGCAAGAAAGCAGCACCTACCCCTGTTTCCGAGCAAGCGGAGAACCCCTGGCTATCACAGTCTGTCACCCAAGCGGGCAAGTCCGCCAGAGCCATCTCGGCGCGCCGGGGTCGTGAGGACGCCGTGTACGTAAGTCTGGATAGCTTAATTGACCAGGGTGACAAGCAGGCGGTTACAGGTAAAAATATGCGTAAAAAGGCAAAGAAAGCACAGGAAACAACTGAGTCCAGCGCAGAAAAGTCCGATGAAGAAAAAATGACGTTAGAAAGCAAGAAAGCCCCTGCTGCTGCTGAAAAAAAGGCGCTCATAGAGCGAAAGACTCAGGAGGACATAGTACAGATGGCCTTCGCCGGACCAGACCTGGAGGTGGAGTTCGCCACGTTTAAAGACGCGAAGATCAACGAGGAGCTAGGTGTTGACAAGAAGAAGAAAGAAATCCTGCAGGACGTCAAAGCGGGTTGGGGCGATTGGGCTGGGCCCGGGCAGGAGATTTCAGATAAAATCCTACGCATCAGGGACCGGAAAATGAAGAGCGCGGAGGCGGAATCGGAGCTAAAGCGCAAGGGGCGCAGGGACACCAAGTTGGCCAATGTGATGCTATCAGACCGTCGTATCAAAACAGCCGCGAAGTTCAAAATCGCAGAGATCCCTCACCCCTTCACCTCGCGTGAGGAGTATGAGCAGAGCCTGCGTATGCCTGTGGGCGAGGAGTGGAACGCCTCGCACGTCGTGCGCACCAATACCAAGCCGGAGATCTTCATGCGGTCGGGTAGGGTAGTGGAGCCCATCAAGCTTGGCAAGCAGCACTCCAAGCCAGACGCTCCTAAAGTGAGTAATGCTGCTGGGAAGGACATAAATAAGAAGTTCCAGGCCAGGACGTTCAAGGGATTCTGAAGGGGTTCTAAAAATGCTTACAGGAACAGCCTAGGAGGAGAAATCAAGATTCAGTTATTAGTCTATTTGTCTATTGATGAATATAGTATTTACACCATCTACCCTCTACGTACTACTCATAAATCTTTATATGAGCTTAAAACAAGGGAAATCTCAACTCTTCTAATTTCTTGAACGCCAGGAGGATTGTGTAGCTGCTGGCCACATTGATTTCCCCCCGCCTAATGAGGCGCATGATCTCAGCATAGCTCAGCCCCCGTTGCACTACTATGAACTCTTCGTCGTCCATGGGCCGAGGGTCCTTCACTTGTTCGGCGTCCAAGATAAGATACGGGTTGAATCGATTATCCGAGTACTTGTCGACAGGGACGGTCATATCTTCGTGGTCGAGCAATGGAATCACGTTCTTTGGGGTACTTACCTTCATCTGTACTTCTTCTTCCAGCTCAAATGTGGCGCATTGCAAAGCGCTCACGTGTTTGTCTGACTCGAAGCAGCCATTCACGGTGCCTAGTTGCACTTTGTGAGGGCCAGGATGGTATTCTTTGACCAGTGTGGCTGTCTTGCTCTTTGTGCACCACACAAACATGGTGACCCCGCCGCTTTTATTGGCCGACAAGATATCATAAATCAATGTCTTGCCGTCAGGACCTTTGACCTGTTTCTCTATTACCTGTCTGTACTTCCCTTGATGCGCCTCTTTCTCATCAACGACTTCAAAATCGTCTATATGTAAATCATGGTTCAAATTGCTGCTACTTCCTCCTCTTATGGTCATCAGATTGCTCCTAAACACCAGCTTATTCTTCCTCTCTCCTCGTATGGCCACAGCTTTCATAAACGAGGGCAGACCTCGTGCTGCTATAGAAAACATCAATTTGGTCGTAAGCATTATCCCAAAAATGAATAAAAAACACATGAGGGTGGAGATGCGTGTGTCCTGCTATTTTTTTTAAACCACATTTGACAAAAAGCCCGTGAATAACTCAGAAACCTTATACTATAGGAGAAGGACATTTTTTTAGGAAATTTGTAATGTACACCTAGGCGCAATTTAAACACGAAAGTTAAGTATGCTAGCCACGTATACTGCTGTATTGAAAGTGCTATTTTTAGCATGCTTGTCCAGATTATGGGTCACTTCGATGAAGGAAGATGACGTTTTCTCAGCTCGAAGAGTAGAGAAGGAAATTCCAAAACTATCAGGCGTTATGCTGACCACAGCGAAAGACACGCGGGTGTTTGAGACCGCATTGAAAAGTGTACTAAAGCATTTGGTAGATGTGGACAAGGTATATGTCATCACTCCAGACTACAAGGCAGTGCAGGAGAAATTTGGCAAAACCCTTGGGGATCGGGTGATTTTTGTAGATGAGAAGCAAGGTGGGTTTCCTTTCGACATGGAAAAGGTGGGGGATGTCATGTACAACACGGTGAAAGAGCATGGTGTGTATCCTTTAGATGATGGTAAAAGTCATTATGAGAAGGCATTGTGGGGGAAATTGGGGTGGTTCCTCCAGCAATTATTGAAATTGTATGCAGGAAGAGTGCTACAACTTGACGACTATGTTCTGCTAGATTCTGATTGCGTCTGGCACCGCGATGTGTCACTCATCAGCAGCAACCAGACAGACAGCAGCGGCCCTCCCACGTATTACTACGCCACAAGCACCCAATACCACCCCCCTTACATCGCTACAATGAAGCGCGTTGCAGGGGTGAGCAAGTACGAACGCGGTAAAGGCGAGCGATTCCGCAGTGGCGTGGTGCACCACATGGTGCTGGTGAAGAGTGTGTTGGAAAATCTCATCGAAACCGTGGAGAAAATTCACCACCCACTGCCGTTCTGGCACGTCATGCTCAACCAAAGCGCGCTCGAGATGACGTGCAGGTAGGTGCATGGTGAACTTCAAAGGTCTTTAACTCTGTAACATTGTTATAATATCCAATGTTTTAGAACTCATTAGAAAGCTGTGATATAGCTCTATCACACCCTTGAGTATCATGACCATCACTCACAATCATACTCATACCGACCCTTGCCTACATCCCATCTTCTTCCACCTGCAGGGCCCCTCGCCCAGGCATCTGCGGCGCTGGTAGTACGCTTTCCGAGTACGAGCTGTACTTCAATTTCGCCCAGCAGAAGCACCCACACACTGTGCAGATAAGGCCGCTGCTCTGGGCAAACGGCCCTATGCCCGGGATGCTGTACGAGTCTTAATATGCGTGATCTTTTGAGTACTATATCTCTATGACATTGCGATTACATGTTATACTGGATCGCTCGCGTGAGTCTTATGTATTCTTATCCCCTGCGCTATCATGGACATCCAGTACAGTCGTCATACTTATAATAACCCCTGTGAAAATATCGCCACTCGCCACTGCTTACAGATACTGGCCCGATCCAGCAGACGATGGGCCAGTGCTGGCTACTGATGCGCCCAAACACAAGTGGCTGGGGCACAAACAAGCCGTGACCATGGAGATCCTGAAGCTGCAGATCGACGCCGACCAGGCTGCGGGGTTTGATTACACCGGATACCACGCCTATGCTAGACGACGGTACTTTGAACTGCATGATCCAGATGTGGAGAGCATTTGCGAAGGGGTACCGGAGCCATACAACACCACGTGCAGCTACCGTGGACTAACAGACATAGAGCTAAGGCCTGATCGCAACGTCACCAACTGGTTTGCGGGCTGTGGCTGCTTTATGGCCAGGCATTTTGCGGGGCGCAGATAAATTGGATGAGATATACAAGTAGATTATAGTTTTTATTGGATGGTTTGTACTTATGTTAAATAATATTACAATAGCCATGTCACACTTATACACTTCTTACTACGACACTGATAAATAACTTCTCACAACAAATAGCTGCTCTCCTCTGCCCCCCTTTCACGCTTGTTTCGAATTGATCTGAACAGCAGAGTCGCAGGTATAGTGGAAGCAATTAAGGGTGCGAGCGCGCCCACCAGGAAGGGAAGCGCCCCAGGCAGCACCACGCGATTGTTCCACCGCTGGTGCTTGGACTTCTCATACCTGTATATGGTGGTGTTCAAGGGTCATCATAAGTTAGAATGGTTAGAATGGATGTTCATGATGACAGTGATATAGAGATATAGCCCTGCAAGGTTCACTTATTCACATACATGATGCCCGCCAAGAGGGGACTAAAGACCTTGGCGCAGGATTGCGCGGCCTGGTTGAAGGATAGGTTCTGGCCCTGGGACCAAGTAGAACTATACCTACTAATGAGGCTCACCAGGGCAGTGTCCGCGATGGAGTAGCCGATGATGTGCAGCAGGAACAATGCAAAATGCGGCACCTCTTCTCTAACCAGGGCGATACCCACCATTCCAATGGCTAGTAGCAGATTCCCCAGCACCAGCGTAGCATGTTTGCCGATCAGGTTGATGAGCGGCTTTATCAAGAAAGCTTGGAATATAACTATGAACGCACCGCTCGATGCAAAAAGCGTCGATAGTGCCCTCTCACCGTACCCAAACGACTCCTTCATGAACATGGCATAAATGGTCTCTGTGGCAAATGCGTACATGAGGAAGAAGCCGTTCAGGATCAGCAGCAGCACCACACGCGTGAGCTGTGGCTTCTGGCTGGGCATGAATAAGGCATTACCATCATCATCATCTATACCTTTAGATCTGGTGGCGCTAGTAGAGCCTGTAGAGGCTGTAGTGGTGGCAGCAGAAAACACCTTCGTCTCCCTAAAGAATAGGGTAATAATGACCAGTCCTAGAAGCGGGAGTACTGCGGCAGCCCTGATCTTGTCCCTCGGGGTGAAATCAGTAGCGAGTGCAGCCAATGCAGGGCCTACGACGAAGCCCGTGCCAAAGGTAGCCATGATCCTACCCAGGCACTTCGGCCGTTCCGCCTGGTTATCTGTTGAGGTCACGTCGGCCACGCAGATCTGCATCACGGGCAGGAGCCCTCCACACATGCCCACGATCACGCGCGCCATGGTGATGCCCTTCAGGCTGGTGGCTCTGGACACGCTATACCTGTATGATAGTGATGTTTGAAGGTCATTGTAAGTGCGATGGTTAGGTGTGGTAGCCATGATACTCCGAGATGTGGTAGATCACTGGAACTTTCATATGAACGACTCAATATTGATTATGACACTAATAGCATAGAAGTCTACCCACACTAGGCACGCACAGAGACAGGGCCGAGGCGGCTAAACAGGCGGATAGTACTGGCTTCCTGCCATATCTATCGGATACCATGCCCATGACCATACAGCCCACCGTCTGGGCCATGTACGTGCTGGACATAACTATAGACAGCTGCATGCTATTGCAAGGCTTCTCCATGGACTCCATGATGTAGAATGGTAGGATGGGGGCGATAACTCCGATGGCTACTGAGTCCAGCAGGAAGGATACGTACAGCGGCACCAGCTGCTTGGCTATCCCTATATTCTCTTGTGATGAACTCTCCACCACATTTTGCTTGTCTTTCGCAAGCACTATTGTTGCTTGTTGTGCGCTCAAACTGGAAGTCGCTGACAAGAAAGAGTCTCTAGAATTCACGTCTCGCAGCAAGCCAGAACGCTTAGCCTTGCATTTCAGGCTGATATAGAGCTCCCCGGAATCATTTCGAAAGATTGCGGACACTTTCGCTAAATTAAGTAGTACAGCTATTACGCTGCACACTGCGAGGTAGCTCATAAATATTGCTATGCGTGTATGGAGATAAATGAATTATTGTGTACGTACGTACGAAATCTGCCGCACGTATAATTTGTCGTACGTTTGTAATACGTGGGGTAGACAAATTCCTGTGAATGGAGGAGTGGTCGCCAGGCCATTTTGCTAAGTAAACACTCAGTAAACAATAATATATAATGTCTGAAATCAAGGAGTCAGTGCAGACCTTCGGTCGCAAGGTACGCTAGCTATTCGGGGTTGCGAGGGGTTTCTTGGCGATTTACGGGGTCTTAAAGATGAATCGGGAAGATCGATTATGAGGCGGCCAGGCAGAGCCACTGTGCTTTGCCCTGCTTTTTACCTTTGTGCAGCTGTCTCGTAAACTACCTTGTTAACCACCTATCCTCTATCTTTTTGTACTAACCTTGTTGCATCACGATTTTACAGAAAACTGCCACTGCTGTAGCTCACGTCAAGAAAGGATCCGGTCTTATCAAGGTAAACGGTGTTCCTTACAACAATCTGCAGCCCGATATTCTTAAGTTTAAGGCCTTTGAGCCCGTGCTTCTTGTGGGTCTTGAAAAATTTGCCCTAGTAGACGTTCGTGTTAGAGTGAAGGGCGGTGGTACCACTTCTCAGATCTACGCCATCCGTCAGGCTATTTCCAAGGGCATCGTGGCCTACTACCAAAAGTTTGTTGATGAAGCATCCAAGAGGGCTATTAAAGACGTCTTGATACAGTACGACCGTTCCCTACTAGTCGCCGACCCTCGTCGTTGCGAACCCAAGAAATTTGGCGGCCCCGGAGCCCGTGCCCGTTACCAAAAGTCTTATCGTTAGATTTTATATAGTATAAATAAAGAAACAAATATTAAAACCGCTGCACCACTTTTTTTGCTCATTTCTGTTTTCTCTCTTTGTGTGCTTCGCGAGAGATTGAGAAAGAAATTGAACAAGCCTGTTTTGACTTAAGATTTTACGGAAAAACAATTATACAAGAATATATTGTGGCGGATGACATCACATCAATAGATTTATGACTCAAATCCTTTCAAAATTCCGAAGGAACAAAAGCGATCCCCCCTTCCTTTGCCGAAACTGAATTGCGGGCCTGTCGCCTGTGGCCTCAGCTGATACGGCCCCGGGGTGTCGGAGCCCTTCACTTTCTGTGGTATTCTCTTCGCTATGGTGACGGAAGGCCCTTTCGAGAGCTGCGGCCATAGCATATCTGCATCGGTGGGAGTGCCCTCATGTAAGGGCTTCCGCTTGTCACAATTGAAGCTTATCTTTTTACCACGATCAACCCCATTGAAGAAACAACCTTCAATCGTGTATACAGGACCCGGGGAAGGTGTTTTCACTGCCATGGACTCTCTCGCTGCAGATGCAAAGCGATTTCCACCTTTACGTATGTATTCAGAAATAAAATTAGGAGCGTTCGAGACATCATAACTTCCAGGCCCAGTGGATCTTTTCTTTGCATCTGGATTGTCACATGCATCCTCTCTTAAACTCCCGCTAAAGATCACACTTCGACCTGCGCCCTCAGGTTTCACGTCATAGACAACGTCACTTTGGAATTTTGCCTTCTGCCACGCGAATCTTTCCTCTTTGGCAAAGGATACAGTGGATTGGTCTCGAGGGCCATATCTTGTGATAAGATCTCTTGGTTTCGGCTTTCTTTTCTTCTCAGACATTCTATTATAAATATTTAAGCTTCACAAATTCTTTTCTTTCAATAATCAAATAACCAGGGATTAACGAACCATAAAGTAAAGTGCGAAACCCCAGAGCGCACGTCAATTACTCAGAACGTTCGATAGATAAAAATTACTCAAACTAATTTTTGGGGGCGAGTTTAACCAATATTAGGCCATGGTTATGTTCCACTGGTTTCATAAGGAAGTGAGATGCGTCACAATACGAAATCTGGCCCCAATCGGTGGAGATAACCTTGATAATCTGCCTTCTCCGGTTCTGGAGATTATGCCTGAAGGAGAAAGTAGCAGTGACGAGGAGTTGAAAATATTGACAAGTGCTGTGGTTTCTGAAAGCTGCAATCCGAACTGGTTTACGTCTAATTTCATCGGAAATGGAACAGGCCAAGAGGAAGAATGCGGGAAAGCCATCTTTCGGGTGAAGAACTCAAGTGATGGAAATGTTTTATTAGAAACCGCAGTGGATTTTGAGTCCATGAAATACCTGGGTGCTGGAGTTGATTTGACAAATTTCCAGAAGATGCCGTTTAATACGATATTATTTGTTACTGATGTTGGGTTTTACGTACAAACAGAGACGTATGCATCGTTGGGTCGTCTTGCCATCGAACCTCTGGTAGACAACGAGACAGACAATGCGAGCAGCGACAGCGAGAATGATGGGGAATATGCATCCAGAAAATACTCCTCTGGTGGATCGTCCCAGCTCAAAGAAGAAGAGAATGTGTTTGCCGAAGCCTTAGCGAAGATCAGGGCGGACGTCACGAGGGAGATGGAGGGCGGCGACAATGGTATTAGTAAGGATCAGCAGGCACTGGAAAGAAAGTATAAGGCTTTGCAGATCGCGCAGCTGCGGGTAGAGCTGGAGATGGCGGAACGTGCGGCAGACGAGGAGGAGAAGGCTGAACAGGAGGATCTGAGCGTGCTGCGGGATACAAATGACCTGCAAAAACACACAGACTGCTGCAATGCAATCGCCTCCAAAATAATCTTATTACGCGAGGAGCAAGAAGGGTTGCGCAAGGAAGGTGCCAAGGTGCAGTTCTTGCTAGAAGCCCGACTCGTGAAGCTCTTGAGCGAGCTGCAAACGATCTACCCCATAGAGCCCGTCCCCCACACCGAAGGTTCGTGCCTTAATATGAGTGACAGGGGTTTCGTTAAGGGACTGTATCTCTACATCACTAGTATCGTATTCAGCAATGTGTAGTTCTTGTGAAAGGCCAGAATTAAATTTATCACATCCTCAATTGTCACGAACATGCAGCATAGTCTTCATACTAATAATGACCCGACCCTCCAACCTCCCAAATATCCCGCCCTAGGCCACTACGCCATCCGTGGCTTGGAGTTGCTCTCCTTGGACTGTCCACTAAGAGATGAGGAGCAGCTAACTACCGCGCTGGGGTACGTGCTATATATGATTGGTGGACTTGAGATGGCTGTCTATGTCTTCATACTATTACCCTTGTATCCAATATTACCGTTGTATCCAATTACATGTGGGTATCGTATTAACAAAGACACTTTAATATCACCATATTAAGGTATATTGTGCACGTGGTCATCCTGCTGAGCAAGTACTGCCAGATCAACCTGCGCTACCAGCCGCTGTACTACTCGTCCAAGTCCATGATGCGGGACCCCACCCAGTCCATACCGACGAACCAGAACCTGCCCCTGTACGTGCGGTATATTAGTGATCTCATAGGGCAGTATCCTTACACAATAAGTGCTGTGTTCAATACAAAATATATATACAGCCCTCATACCAATAGTGATCCAAATAAAACAGGTATCGCCGAGACGTGGAGTCAGACCGCTTCAAGATGGCCATCCTGTGGCTGGCCAAAGACATAGAGCAGCTGTTGCAGGTAAGTAGATCGACGCTGCACCTCAGATGAGTATTGATCTATGCCACTGCGATACAATTCAATGTTTTGGGGCTCATTTGAATGGTAGAATCGTGCTTAATCTAAGTAGGAGTATCGTGACCTGCACACACACACATCATACTCATTTTGACGCTTACATGTATCCTTGATCCTTGGTATGCAGTTCAAGGGCCTGGTGTACGACTGGGACAGGGGTCTACTCTTCAACTTGCACCGCGTCTTCGTACACGAAATGCAGCCGATCTTTTCATAATGAAGTCATTTGAGATCAGAAAGAGTAGAAGTATATTGTAAGACTTGATGAAACTGTATTATACTAACAAATAGGCATGGTTCTAAGCGATGATGATCTATCGATAATATATTTCCAAGTTATTTACTATCCAAGTTGAGGCTGTCGAAGAGGTAGGGCGGCACGTACGTGTGCACCACTGAGCGGGGCACGGAGGCGTAATGGCACAGTTGTTCCATGAACACCAGACAGTGCAGGGCCTCCTTCGGGATCTCTACCACCTTGATAGATCCGCCCGCAATAAAATCATGAGTTGTAGGTTGGCATGAGTATGATTGTTGGTGCGATATTAGAGGGTACGGTAGGGCTACACCATTGCCAGCTATCTAATGAGCCATAAAGATTTGGATATTATGACAAGGACACAGAGATACAGCCCTCCAAAGATCAATCCGTTTATACCTTGTTGTCCACGTCGCCGAATGCCTGCTGGATTGATGTGCGTACGAATTGGCCTAAGTACGAGATGAGCTTCCTGGTCACCGCGGGATGGTACTGCCTCAATAAGCAGGCCAGGCCCACCGCAAGGGGGATTCCGTCCAGAGGATAGGCGGACTTCTTGCGGATGAGCGCGCTGAAGTTAATATCGTACTCCAATTTGGGCAAGTACGTAAGCAGGAAGAGGAAGAGTAGTACTGGAAGGCCTTCCAGGGGCTGGGAGGTGATGTAGATCTTGTCGAGCGGGTCGTGCATGCCGCACGCCTCTGCTAAATTGGCCGTCTCGAGCAGGAGCGGGTTGTCCGTGGCCGGGTACCTTCATGACGTACGATAGATATTTGGGGTCTTTATTAGTATGGTAGTTGCACTGCATGTTTATAATAACCGTATAGAAGACAGACCAATATTCATGTTATGTACGTACGGATGCGACTCCGGGCTCTGGTAGTGGCGGTTGATGTCATTGAGCAGGCCGCGGTTGAAGGTATCCAGCGCCTGGTGCAGCACGACAGTGATTTTTGAAGGCTATTATGAGTGTGATCGCAAGGTGTGATGGACATGACAGTATAGATGATAGAGCTACATCACATCTCTCGCATGAACCAACCCGTCTTCAATATGATACTCACAGTGTAGAGATATAGCCCTCCAAAGATCACCAATACATCTATAAAACGTCAATAGTAAAGATGTAGAGATATAGCCCTCAAAGTAAAATTCGCTAATACTAATGTACGTACCTGATGTAACAAGTGTGCGTCTAACTGACACCCAGATTGTAAAACGTTCGCGATCTGCCTACGGATGAGCTGGCACTGACCAATGCGGCGGATGTGCTTCAATAGAGGCAGCATCAGCTTCTCCACCTTCTCGATGGTGGAGTATAAAGACCAATATGAGTATGCTGAGTTTTGCGTAATGTTGTTGAATACTCATACATAAGATAGAGCTACACCGCACATTTCACATCTATCGCACGTCAAGTACTGAATATGATAGCAATGGTATACGGATACAGTCCTGTAAAGTCCCATCAGCACATGTGCTTACCTTCTTTACTACCCCTGCGTACAGTTTGGAGGCGTTGGGGATGATTTTGGACTCAGGGAATAGAGTTTCGCGCACTTGATCCAGCAGAGTGCGGAAGGGATGCACCTCAGACGCGTAGAATTTGAGGAACAGGTTGAACTCGTTGACCGTGCGGAAGGCGAAAAGGCGATCCAGACCTCTTAGTCCGATGACCCCAAGTGCCTTCTCTAATAGGGCGAACGTGCGTAACCCGCAAACTTCTGTTGCGGGTGCAGGTCTTTTATCGACGGACGCAGAATGCGTGAACCAAGCCGAGCATTCCGGCGCGTAGATTGTGCGCGACGAGTCAGTTAGAAACAGTAAGGCGGTCATTGTCTGTCCCATGAAGTTCACGGTACCTGTGGTGATGTGCGATGGATGTTTGAAGGGCATTGTAAGTATGAATGTTGCTATTAATGTTCAAGATAAGTGAAAATGTGATAGATCTAGACAAGACCTTCATATGAACCAATTCATATTAAACATGATAGTTTTGGTGCGAAGTTGCAGCTCCATAACGTTCACCCATTTTAAGCCACGTACTGCCGTCGCTGCTGATGGTCGAGCTGAGGCGCGGGATCGGGACAGTCTTGCTCTGGTAGATGGAAGCACTATCGAACGTTTTTTTCTTCAGATATCTGTTGGATTCCTGTTCAGCGTTGTAATTGATCACGCGAGCTATTTCCTGTTGGTACATTTTCAGTCCGGCAATGTCGATATAATCCTGCAAATACTCGATGGAACGTTTCAAGCCAATTAGTGTAGCCGCCAACCGAGAAATTTTGTCATAAATCTCCGCCCCGGTCATGTCGCGGAACGACATGTTGCTGTGCATGGCCATCGCAATAAGGCGAACCTGTGAATGGATTTGTTTAGCGGTCAATATGAGTTTGATAGTTATATTTAATGTTCATGACACTCATGGATGTGATAGGCCTCGATCAGATCTTTCATATGAACTACTCAGTATTGGATAAGACACCAATACATCTATAGCACGTCATGATATGATCTTTCATATGAACCACACAGTATTAAAGAAGACAACAGTAGTGAAGAGATACAGTCTCCTCAAAAGCACTCGCACACGCACCAGCTCCCGTCGCAGCCCCTCCTGCAAGATCTGTCGCGGCTCCACTTGGATTACACCCAGTAAGGTTTTTTGCATCACTAGTACACCTTCGGTGAACACGGACACCTGGTGCGTAAGCTTGGACAGCTGGAAGCGCACGTCAAGCTGTGCGTACCTGCAAATTATGATATTTGAGGGACGATGTGAGTATGATGGTCAAGTCTGAAGGTAGTGAAATTGTAGGATAAAATACAACTGCACTAGACCTTTTACATGAACTTAGATAGTGTGCAGTCCTGCCACTATCTTAGTTCAGTCAACCCATATACCACACTTACTCCTTCAGGTCCTTGGCCTCTAGTCGGATGGGCACTGCCTTCATCTGGGAATAGAAGCGCATGTATATGCATGCGCGTATACGCGTGTAGGTGTATAAATGGGGATATTGAGGGGGGTGTACACAAAAAAAATGCCAAGGGAATGCGCATGCACCTGTAACACACACACTATGCACCTACATGGTGAGTCTGTATCTTCTCGATCTCGCTCAGGATTTTAAATACGGACACAGGGATCACTTCAAGCACCACCCGCACGAACTCTACCAGCTCGCTAGAGTAGAACTCGGCCACGCTCTCGGCATCTGGATGGTCAATAGTGGTGATGCGCACCAAGGGCACATCGAGGATTGAAGCAGTTTTGAGGAAGGTCGCGCGCAGGAGCACGACAGAAGAAGGGTCTCTGTGGATCCGGTCGTGAAACACTTCCATGTAGTTGCCCAGCGTACCCCAGGCGTAGCTCATGTCAGAGATGTTCTCCATAATATTCAGCACGTCCGACTTGATGTTCACGGTGCGGATCATCTGTCAGAAGAGGATGGAAGAAATGTAGGTAAAGGTCGATATGAGTACGATAGTTGTGTGCAATGGTCATGATACTCATAAATGAGATAGAGATACATCCCGCCTTCAAATGAGCCACCAAACATTGCATGGCATAGCCACGGCATGAGATACATCCCGCAGTATTGAAGTACCTGTCGAAAGATGTCCCGAGCTTCGTTGAGGAAGCTCTTGATCTGCAGCGTCGCGTAAATCATGGATTGAAAGAAGACATGAGTATGATAATATGGTGTAATGGTCCTGATACTCAAGGATATGGCAGAGCTACATCACTTCTATCTAATGAGCCACCAAACATTGTATGAGATAGTCATAGTATAGAGCTATTGCCCTTTAAAGATCGCCCTATACATCGATAGCACATTAATAGCAATGGTGCAGAGATATAGCCATCTAAAGATCACCATATAGCCCTACACCCATACCTGCATATTCGTATCTATGGCCTCGAACTGCTCCACGTCCTCAAGGGCACCGATAAGACCTTGGATCTTCCTGCCAGTGGCTGTGGCGTGGTCACCATCGAAGTTAAGGTCTCTCACAGTCTGACCTAGTCCTGCGAACCACGACATCATGTTTTCATCTCTTTTCACGCGTGTCAACGCCTTTTCCCCAGTGAAATACTCGCTCAGCTCGATCATGCGGGCAGCCGCTGCTTCCTTGCCTTCAGTCCATGCTTTGTCTTTGGCATCTAGCAGCTGCTCCATTGAGGGATACGTGGGTATGACATGAATATAATGTTGGTATGGTGATTGTATGTAGTCAACGCACACTAAACGACCCAGCACTAGTCCCTAGAATACATACCTGCTCGACCATGTCCTTGAGGATGAACTCCAGCTGGGACATATTTAATAGGAGGGTAATGGTGGTCTGTGGCGCCACTCCCGTATTGATGATCTTCGAAAGCTTCTTGTCCTGGGTCGTACTTTGAAGCACCCGCCAGCGGAAGGATATATTGCACATTCGCACGCAGTCCAGCAGACTACCCATGTTATCCAGGACATAGTCTTGCTGCAACACGCCTTCGTTGAGGAAGAACTTGAGCTCTTCGATGGACTGATGCGAGGATGGAGATGATGTTTATAGGGCATTGTTAGTACGATGATTATTATGAGCATGATGGTGAGGTACGATAGATGTTGATGGGGCATTGTTAGTACGATGCTTGTAACATATTCGTGATAAATGCAGGTTGTAGTAGACCTTTCACATGAACTACTCAGCACTGAATGCTGTACTCTTGGCGTAGAACTATGGCCCTCAAAAGACCTAGGATCACTCACTTTGTTCATCATCTGAATATTCTTCTCGTGAGTGGTCTTCACGAATACTGCATTGGTGACGTTCTCCAGGGCGCCGCGGGCGGCAGGGTAGTGCTGCCAGTCGTGCTGCAGGTCTACCAGGTACCCCATGTACAGGGGCACAATCCAGTTGTCGTTGAAGTACTTGTCCACCACCATGCGCATCGTGGCTTTTTGGTTGTTCAGCATGTCTGGACAGAAATAAAGGATGACCATGAGCATGGTAGCCTGCTTGGCCAGCCTGTGGGGTGGTGAATGTAAGGGCTCATTTGAGTACAATAGTGGTATGAAAATGGTCATGATATTTGCGCACAAGATAGATTTGCGTCATATCTTTCGTGTGAGCTATCGATCATTAGATGGCGTAGTCGTGGTATAGATTTACAGTCGTCCTAAGATCAACACACATGCACATACCTGGTAGAGCGGTGCTCTGGATTAGGGAAGGAGATGGACATGAGATAGATGTCGTCCGTCTGCAGGCAGCCAATCAGTAGCCTAATCAGCTCCTCGTCGATGGTGAACCTGCCGAAGTAGGCACTCGGGTGGTTTTTGGGTTTCTTCCCCTCGGGGCCGGGGATATAGCCTGTGTTGCGGCATAGTTTGCACACATCCTCCATGTTTTCCAACACCCCTTCTCCGTGAAAGCGGTATACTGCAATCAGCATCTTTTCTCGAATGTAACCTGGCAATTTTTCTTCCAATAACAACAACATCACGCCATATAAATATAATGATTCGGCTAGTAATTGTTTTCCATCTAATTCTTGAAGAATATCAGACAATGAATGCTGAATATAAAACCCATTCTTTACGTCCTCGATGTACTTTATCAAGTCTTGTTGATATTTCCAAATAGATTCGTACAACTGGTAGAACCGATCCAAGATCTCCTCGTGGTTGTCTTGAAACTCCTGATCTAAATCCAGTAAATCCACATCAGCATTCAATTTCCGCTCATACTCTTCGGGCTCTTTCAAATACTGGAAGTCGAAGAGCACAGGTAAATACTTTGCCTGTTCCATGTCCTGAATTTTGCCTTTACCGAGAAATACCTCCGGAACGGCACCGGAAAGCCTCAAAAGCTCCGCAATAATACTGCTCCCGCGGCATGTCAGCCGAAGAAGAGTCTGTCCACAAAGATTATCTGCCTCCAGGAAGTCAGTTGACCCCGTGTACCGGCTCAAGTCCATGATTTCGTCTTCAGTAAAAAGCTGAAGGCCCACGATGCAGCTTTGTTTGAGAGTATTATTTTTTGGAAAGTAGGGAAGAGCTTCAGCTCTACGGATTATTCAGTCGTCTTTCTGGCTACATTCACGTTATCGAAAACAGCTGTAAACTAGCTGTAAAGATGACTGATGCTATGGACCGATTCAGGCGGTACGAGGAGAACTTTCTGAACTCGTCGCGGATAATATCTAGGAGCTTAACGCGGCTCGGTGAGGCAAATGGAAACGCTGATACTGTAATAATGCTGTGCGTGGAGGTAGAGGGTGAATTGAGTGAGATGGAGGGTTATTTGCGTGCCATGGATGTGGAGTATCGCACCGTGTCATCTGCGGACAAGAGAAGTGCACAAGAGAAGGTGCAAGATTACCGCTCTGAATATAGGGAAATGCTTCAAAACTTTAAGACAACCAAGTATAATGCCGAAGCCTTAGCTTTAAGGGGCGGTGCTAGCGCGTCGCGAACGAAATTGCTTAATGCAAATCAAAAGCTTGATTCAAGCACTGCTACTCTAGAAGCGTCACGCACTCTAGTAGCACAGACAGAAAAAATAGGTACTGCAATTTTGACAGATATGGAAAGTCAACGTGAAATTCTCATGGATGCTGATGACAAAGTGCATGAGACCAGAGGTTTCACGATGGAGGCGAAGCGAGTGTTGAAAATGATGGGGAATCGCGCTTTGATGCACAAGATTTGTGTTTATGCATGGATTATTTTTCTCTTCGCCGCTATTTGCTGCATAATCTACTTCGGATTCATAAGTAAAGACGTCAAAAATAGCAAGTAATTGATTGCTTAGTTCAACCCGAGTTAATTATGTGATTTTGTATACTGCGTAAACATGACTGCATGAAGCAAACTATTAGTATTTCCTCGACTGACCAAAGTCTTCTTCGTCATGATGATGAGAATGAAAACAAGTGAATATTTAAAATCACCAATGTCACTCTTATGTAATTCGATTGAACTATTCCTCTCCGGCCCTCATCTTCTCCAACTTTTCACAGAACCCCTTTTCGTGGATCTCTTCGCAGATGCCCGCCGTGCCCTTTCCCACGCCCTTGATCTTCATCTTCACGATGGCTTTGGCGTTAATCAGAAGCTCCTCGCACTCTCGCACTGCTTTAGCCGCTTTTGAATACACCCCTCCTTTCATGTTTTCTCCTGCTTGGTAGTACAGTCCAGACAGTTCCCTCAGAGCCTCCGCAGCCTTTCGATTCCCCTCTACAGCCACTTGGTCCACCTTCTTTGCCTTCTTCGAAGGAGACTCGCCGTCTGCGTCATCACTGCCTTCGCCTGCGGGAACCTCTCTCTTTTTCCCTGGCTTCTTTTCCGTCTCTTTTCCTGTCCCATGTTCAGCCCGATGGGTAGCTAGAAGTTCCTCTAATTCTTTCTTTTCTACAGCGGCCTTCGTCTCCTTTTCCAAGCCGATTTTCTTTAATACTTTCTTCAGTTCTTTGATGTCCATGTCCTTGGGCTCCTTCACCTCTGCCTTGACCTTCTGGGTAGCAGAAGAGGCAGATGAAGACGAAGTCTGAGACACAGCACCCTCCGTTTTCACTGCAGGCTCATTCTGTCCGAACTTCACAAGCAGTTGGGCCAGGGCCCCTTCTTCGTTCCACTTGCCATTTGCTAGCTTGGGGCAGCTGGAAAGGATGATGAAGCATTCTTTAGCTTTCTTTTGCCTGCCTCCGTCTTCCTCGTCCCTCGCCCAAGTAGCAGGCCAGCGGATCAAAGCTTTATCGGCCGCTTCTACTAGACGTCTTATCGTTTCTTTCAATTCTTCATTCATATTCAGTTTGATTTCATGTAATTTTGGATTTCTATTCTTCTTTTTTTTAAGATGGTAAGTCGAGAAGACACTGAATTAAGACAGTATGGCGGATTTTTTGCACGTGGAACCTACTGTGAAGCTATTTTTGGAAAACAGCTATTTGTTGGAATGCGAGGACGCCAAAGTGGTGAGCTTCAAGTTTGACGAAGAGAAGAACCAAGGTGAGCTGATTTTGGACAAGACCTTGTTCTATCCTCAAGGAGGCGGGCAGCCAACGGACATTGGGACGATCACTGTGCTGAATGCAGGTGACTTCACCGTGACGATGGTCCGTATGAACGAGAACCAACAGGTTGTCCACTATGGAAGTGCTGGAGAGAGAACAAAGGCATTCTTAGCAAGCTCTGGGAGTAGTGCTGTTTTGAAGGTAGACAGTGAGAAGAGAATGATATACACCCGCTTGCACTCTGCGGGCCATGCTTTGGATGCGGCTATGAGGGCATGCGGCTACCCTGCTACACGCCTAAAGCCCACCAAGGGTTACCACTTCTTGGACGGGCCCTTCGTCGAGTACGAGATGGCTGCGGGAGAGCCGCTGCTCTCTCCCGAGGAAATCGCTGCTCTGCCCACGCAGCTCACTGTGGAGATGCATAAGCTCATAGAAGCAGACATCCCTACAGAGGTGGAGGATATGCCGAAGGAGTTAGCGATCGCAGCTCTATTGGAGCAGGACGGGGGGGAGGGAGATGCGGGCCTCACACACTACCCCGATACGGTGAGAATGGTGAAAATTTGTGGGCTGTTCATCCCCTGTGGTGGCACCCACATAAAGAGCACAGGGGAGATAGGGACCGACATCAAGATCACCAAGTTGAAAAAGAAGAAGCAGTGTGTCAAAGTCAGTTATACATTATAGTTGAGAATTTCATTTGTAAATAATTGAGTATGATTAAAGTGTTTGCTTTTTTGCATGTAATTGGTCCACTAGACATTCCACAACTTCTCTGTTCACAATATATCTCCCATTAATTCATCGCATGAGATCAACTTCTGCTAGGTCCTCTTCGCTAAGAAGGTAGTCCAGCTGGTCTCTCACAGTCTCAAGCACATTTTCAGTGTCTCCACACATCTGTTGCCGTTCATCATCACTACAGTATCGGAATTGTCTACCTTGGTGCCCATCCCCTGTCTTCGCACCCAAGCCAGCGCAAGGGCTTCTGTAGTACCTGTAAATGAAAATGCTTGATAGGTATTATTAGTAATAATAATTAGGATGTATGTTTATGATACTTGAGTATGCGATAGAACAAGATAAGGCCTTTCGCATGAATCACTCGGCATTGAATGCGATGCCTATGATATGGACGCACATTGGTTCTTCTGAGCCACACACCCCCCGAGTTGGCCATCTGCTGTGCAGGTTAACTTCTAGTTCCTGTGTTGTTCCTTCAATCCGTCCAGCGTTTGGACGGCTAAGAACGCAATGTCTTGGGATCGTCAATAGTCCAGAACCCCTGTGCAGATGCTGGACATCTCATGGGATGAGTCCCCAGAATAGGAAGAGAGAGTCCCTGTCAAGCAGTGACAGCGCGTTCTGCACGCTGGATACCTTAATGTACTTCTGCTCCACTTTGATGCACTTTATGGAGCAATTACACAAGCCAAACGCAGTCACTACCCGCTTTGAGATGAGGGAGGAGATGCGAATGAGCACATCTTGGGAGTTATCCGAATGCATAGCTCCAAACGACTCCTGGTGGTGCGGCTAGTACGGATCGACAGGCCGCTCTTCTTTCCCATTTTCGGTGTGATAACAGTTCAGGGCTTGATGGCTCGCCCTGATTCGCGCTTCTGCTTGATCGGGTTTCAGGTGGTTGATCCCCCAGCCTGCCGCCTGCCAACTATTGGAATCTACTCCAGTACGGTTCATGTCACCTTGTGAGCACTAGCGCCTGCTTCGCTCTCTTCTGGCCAGGACAAGTCCCCAGAGCCTCTGCCAATGGGCGTACGCAGTAGTGCACTTCAGTTCCATGCCGACAATAGGTGTATGCTGTGTTAGATATATTCACTCCCTGGTCCAGTGCTTGGTGCACCAGTGCTATGGCATCTGCGTGAGATGGGTGCTCAGTGGGGTCATACATACCACTTCTCATGGTTCCAAAGCCGTAATAGTTCAACACACCTCCATCTTCCTGCAGCCGCTGCAGCAGAGAGGTAGAGTCAGACGGCCCCGAGGGTGCAGCACGGGGGGGGGAATAGATACCCTAACCCTCTTAGACACTAAAACTTGCTGGGATTCACACGTTTGTCCTCAGGACATTTTTTTTCATATATTTTCGATCTCCTACGAAATCAGTCCCAAACGCGCATGATGATGGAGAATGAGTCCTATCCTAAAAAGATCAAAACGGAGCATAACGATGTTGTAGAGAAAGAGGATTGCAATGTTTGGCGCCATCACGCGGAGACGCTTAAGAATGCACAGGAGAAGCTTAATTCTTGGAATAAAGTGACAGCTGATTCGTGCATGGATCCACAAATTGCTAGGTGCGAGCGGTGCTGGACGCGCAAGTTCCAGTGTTATTGCTCAGTGTTGCAGGAGAGCAAAGACAAGAAGTCTGCTTCTAGAGAGGATCTGAACGTGGACTTTGTGATATATTTGAGTCTCAAAGAATTGGGAAGGACAGCCAACACCGCACATATATTAAAGGAGTTGATTCCTGAGAACTGTACCAGATTGCTTTATACAGACGAAGTTAATGAGCAGAAGTTAATCGCGGAGATTGCATCTGAAATTCGATTGGGGGTAAAAAGAACTAGCATTTTATACCCCTCAAACGATGCGTCGTCCATACAAGACTGGCAGCATCCCCCAAGTACAGAAAGTGCCGTGTTGTCAAGCGAGACAGTTGAGAAGAGTAGTAAAAAAGCTCTTCCATCTCCCCGCCCCAGGCTCGTGGCGCTGGACGGCACGTACAAGGAGGCGGCCCGCATGTACAAATACCTGCAGCGCTGTTTGCGTACAATCCTGGACGATCCTGCAGCAGTGCTTCCCGTAGTCAAGCTAGACCTGGGGGTTGGGGGTAAGAGGAGCGCGTATCTAGGCCTGCAAGCACAACCCACCAAGAATGCCTTGTGCACCTACCAGGCGTGTGTACTGGCACTGCGAGAGATGGGCCAGTCCGCTGGCATGTGCGAATGGCTAGATGGACAGCTGCATAAGTTTATAGACTTCATTCTGAAGTGCGACATCAAGCACGCGAAGCCAGTGCACAAGGTGCATAAGAAGCAGAAGTGGAAGCCATCGGGACTAGACGAGGATGAGGGCGAGGTACGTACGTCGCTTGGTCGATCTCCACTTCTGTGACATGTAGATTGACTGATATCAATCGTACTGATAACGACCCGAATCATCTATCGCACGTCACCACCGCGCCGATAACCACCCCCAAACACACAACATTCATATCAATACAGGTGGCCGACTATGTGAAGAAGCACGCGAAGAGGCAGTTCAAAAACGACGCCATGCGTGCACTGTACGTGCGGTTTATTCCTGGACTTAGGGCCACATCTCTATATTTTGAATATGCGATATAACCTTCGTGCTAACAACCCCCCTTAATATCATCCTTCGTAGGTACAAGCAGGTGGAAATGGAATTGGTAAGGCAGGGCTGGCGCAGGGGACAGGAGGGGGCCAGAGGAAAGGTGTTGGAAATCATGCGGGCCCAGGGGGCGGACGTGTGATACGTACGATATGTATTGTATTGTCAGTACTAGCAGAAACGGTAACGTAGATTACTTCGTTGTATGGTAAAATGTACGTTATTGAATGTTTAATACTTAACTATTGTACTATGGACAAGAGCAATCAAGGAAGTGCCTATGAGATACCTCTACCACTAAGAAAGATGAATGGAAGGATAGATCCATCGACTGTATCATTTGCTATTCTTTCTATAAGCAGTAGACTGTAGATGCAAGGCTTATATGGCTATGTCTACGGACTGTGCATATGAGCTGACCATGTATCTACATACGGAAGACGCCGAACTTGGTGTCCTTAGGTCCGTCGTTGTTGCCCATGGTGGCGGCAAAGGACAGCCCAAGCACCGCGCGAGTGTCGGCAGGATCAATCACTCCGTCGTCCCACAGACGTGCGGAAGAGTAGTACGCGTGAGACTCCTTGTCATACCTGAGAATGGTAATGTTTAGGAATCATTATAAGTACGGCGGTTGGGGCATGTCCATGACGTGCGGTAGTGATGTTTAGAGGTCATTATCAGTATGAAGGTGAAGTGCGGTCATAATACTCCAAGATGTGATAGAACTACACCACACCTATCATATGAACCACTCAGTACTAAATACAATACTCGAAGAATAGATAAAGCCATCCCAAGTTCACTCCTATTCACTTACTTGTCCAGGATGGGCTGTTTGAACGCGGCCTCGTCCTCCTCGCTCCACTCTTTGCCCGCACGTTCAAGGTTCTCGCGCTGCACGGTGGCCAGCACGTTGGCGGCCTGCTCGCCGCCCATGACGGATGTGCGTGCATTGGGCCAAAGATACATAAAATTGGGGCTGTAGGCTCTGCCGCACATGCCGTAATTACCGGCTCCGTAAGAGCCTCCCACCACCAAGGTTATCTTGGGAACCTTAGCACACGCCACTGCCTGCACTAGCTTGGCACCATTTTTGGCAATGCCTTCATTCTCGTACTTGCGGCCCACCATGAATCCTGTGATATTCTGCAGGAACAGCAGCGGAATATTGCGCTGGGCACACAGCTCGATGAAGTGCGCACCCTTGAGGGCCGACTCTCCGAACAATATACCTTTTATGCATGGTAAAGTTTGGGGGTAATTATCAGTATGATGGTTTCCTGTGTGCTCATGATAACCAAGCATATGATAGAGCTACATTGGACCTTTCACATCTACCGCACGTCATGATTCTCAAGCATATGATAGAGCTACATTGGACCTTTCGCATGAACCGCTACATATCGAATATAGTAGCAATGGTAAAATATACCAGCCCTTCAAAGTCCATCAATACACCTATAGCACGTCAACAGCAATGGTAAAGAGATACCGGCCCAAGAAGTTCTCTCTATATTAACCCACCGTTGTTTGCGACGATGCCCACAGGCATGCCGTAGAGACGCGCGAAGCCCGTGACCAAAGTTGGTGCATATAGAGCCTTAAACTCATGGAATCTACTGCCGTCCACGATACGCGCGATGATCTTGCGCACATCGAAGGGCTTGGCGGTGTTTGTGGGGATCACAGCGCCGAGCTGCAGTGATGTGGTGATGTTTAAGGGCCGTTCTTAGTATTATGTTCATTATGTATGCTCACGATACTACAATGTTCGTCGGATCAACACTAGGCGGTTCATTTGAACCATAAAGCCCTCCAAAGTCACTCATATTACGTACCTCTTCCGGGGAGAAGAGCGGCTCCTCAAAGGCATCTCCTTCGGGAACTCTAGCAGGATCGCTGCTGGCGGCGGCGCGGGGCATTTGGCTATAGTTCAGGTTGCTCACAATGCTGCGGGCGATCTCCAACGCATGCTCATCAGAATGCGCGAAGTGGTCAGTAACTCCGGAGTTGCGGCAATGCACATCCGCCCCTCCTAAGTCCTCAGCAGATACGACCTCGCCAGTAGCGGCTTTGACCAGAGGTGGGCCACCCAGAAAGATCGTGCCGTTGCCCTTGACAATTACGGTCTCGTCGCTCATGGCAGGCACGTATGCGCCGCCTGCGGTGCAGCTGCCCATCACAACAGCGATCTGCGGGATACCGGCGGCACTCATATTGGCCTGATTGTAGAAAATGCGGCCGAAATGCTCCTTGTCTGGGAACACCTCGTCTTGCAGAGGCAAAAAGGCTCCACCAGAGTCCACCAAGTAGACGCACGGCAGACGATTCTGCGCTGCTATCTCTTGTGCGCGCAGATGCTTCTTCACAGTGATTGGATAGTAAGTCCCCCCCTTCACGGTCGCATCGTTGGCAACGATCATGCATTCTATTCCAGAAACTTTGCCTATCCCTGTTACTACACCGCCAGCAGGCACCCCATCTTCAGTACCATACATACCGTGGCCAGCCATCATTCCCAATTCCAAGAAAGGAGCTCCAGGATCGATCAACCCATTAATACGGTCACGAGCCATTAGCTTACCCCTCGCAGTATGCTTAGTCGCGGCTTTTACTCCACCTCCTTGCATAATTCGGTTCGCATTTTTCTTCAAATCATCCACCAGTACCTCCATTGCGCCCTTATTAGCCTTATAATCTTCATTTGCAATCAGGGCGCCATCTATCACACTTCCCCAATCCTTGCTAGAGGAAGATCTCACAAAGGTCCGCAGAGTCGTAGTTTGTAGCCTTGAAGCTAAAGCTCTTGCAGGAATCATTCTTAAAGTGATTTATAGCTCTTCCATTCCCTCCAGAAAAGCGCCGCAAAACGTACGGTGAAAACCTAATTCATCATCCACAATTTCTCTGTGAAGTAATCAATTAGCTCATAATTAAGCAAACATCAATATACGGAAACCCAATATTGTGGATAGATGATGAAACGCTTAAATATGAATACTATTCAGTTTATCCATAAATATACATCATAAATATACATCAGAGCCTCACCAGCCCCATTTCATTTTTACCCTCTCCTCTACCTACCCCACTACTACGAAACCTGTGGATTCGGCCCAACCCTTTGGGCCACCGTTGTCATCAGGCACTAGATTCTTCCGCAGTTTGGCCTTCTTGCCAACTGCTTGTCCCGCCTTTCCCTTGTCTTTCCCGCCGGTATTGAGGTCTGGGGCGCTCAGACTCTTCCGCAGCATCTCCTGCCTTTTCTCCTCCTCCTTCTCCACTTTTCGCTGCGCCGTCTTCAGCACGCTCCGCTTCTTCCTTTCCAGTGCTACCTCCAAGAATTCTCCCTTCAGGCCGAGCTTCCCTAGATGCTGACTCCAGTCCGCCTTGCTCAACCACTCTTTCCGCTTCGCCTCCTCCTGTAGATCGGGTAATAAATTCGGCAGGATCACAACATCCGCGCGTTTGGGGGCGGATGATAGCGCGATTGCTGGGCTTATAAACTTTTTGCCCGTGGGCTCGTCCAGCTTCAGGGAGCGCATGCGCGTGGCGTGGATGCCAGTGGAGGTGGTACGTCTCAGCAGCTCGGAACTGTCATCCCCAGGGTTCGCGCAGAGCAACGAATTCAACAAAGAAGCAGCGTCTCCGAACAGCTTTGATGTGATTTTCTCTTGTTCTGCCGGCTGGAGTTGTCTCCACTTGATCATAGGCATGTCTTCTGACGTGCTCACGACGCTCACTCCCAAGGCGTCCTTGATTTCAGCGACGGTGAATTCCGTCTTTGATCCGTTCACTGACATGGCTTCCCCTGCCCCCTTCAGCCCCAGCGTCGGTGTAACGCTGAAATTGGCCATTTTCTTCAGTATGGAACCCACTTGGCCTATTTTTAACACATCCTCTCCTTTGGATGTACTGGTAATGATCTTAATCAGTTCACCTGCCTGGAACACATTCAACCCGTGCTCTTCGCACTTGTTGCGTTTGCCGTCAGTGCGGTCACCAAAAACGTTCTCCGTCGCGCCCGACTTGTGCGTATTGGCCATCATCGTGCGTCGACGTGTCTCCTCCTCCTCCCTCTTCACGTTGACTTTGATGGTGTTGACGAACGACATCAGGTCCTTCGTGGAGGTACTAATCTCCGGGGCGATGTCGGGTTGCCACGTCTCGTCAACCTGTAGGCGGATTTCGGGACGCAAGACGTCTTCACAGAACTTGCGGTACCACACCCACTCCTTCTGTATGGTCCCTGTCATTGAAATAGCCTCCACACGCACCTTCGCCTTGTATTTCTCGAGAAGAACGTCCCTTTCAAAGTCGTCATCTAGTAAAGAGGTCAGATTCGTCGTGTCTAACACGCCCCAAAAGATAGACTCTGGAACGTAGTTTACGCCACGTTTATCGTGGATTTTAAAGAACCCCTCTAGCTGAATACGGTATTTGAAGGTCTTCTCACGAAGCCTCGCGATAATGATGGCTAGCGTCGCTTTTCTTGTCTCCCGCTCCTCGGGTGTGTATTTCGGAATGACTACCTTCTTCTTTTGCAGACTGAAGTTTGCAAGCTTCGCCATTTTCTTCATGTACTTTTCGGCTTCTATTCTTTCTTCGTCTGTAATAGCATGTCTATCCAAAACTTCTAGCGAACCTCCTAGCTCACCAATCATTCGCAATCTATAATTATCTGCTTGCGCAATGGGATTGTCGAACAAATCCAAGTGCCGAAGATTTTTTAGAGACTTGAGCTCCTCAATGACATTCTCCAAGTTGTCCAGCTTGTTGTTGCTCAACGTCAACTTCGAAAGAAATGTGATGTGGCTCAGACATTCTTCACCAAGCACTTGAATCTTGTTATTGTGCGCATAAATCTCCTTTAAACGGTAGTTAGCCTCCAACCCATCAAATGATTTCAAAGAGTTATCGTTGATCCATAGCACGGCCAAAGAAATAAACGCTTTGAAGTCTTTCAAGTCCGTGATCTTGCGCCCACCAAGGTGCATCACCTCACATACTCCGGCATACTTGTCACTCCGGAACGGCAACTCGAAGTAAGGATCCGCAAAGACTTGGATATTCATGTTGTATTGTATGAAAACGCTTTCAAAAGCTGAAAGCGCGTTGCGTTTCGGGGTATATTGTACGTTTCTAAATGTAGATATGTCGTTCGCCATCCCAACCGTCTCCGCAAGACTTGAATTTTTAGATGGGTTAAAGACCACTCGCTTTGCTCGTTTCCCCCACGCCTGGGTCACTACTAGGGTCT
>JACLAB010014801.1_pt1 | contig 29236 bp, 22 predicted proteins | sample 8027921 | NCBI WGS metagenome assembly JACLAB01 (sample SAMN15725117, study PRJNA655200) | protist metagenome | isolation source: fluorescence activated cell sorting (FACS) single amplified genomes of... | place: USA: West Boothbay Harbor, Gulf of Maine | collected 2000-07-19 | reverse complement strand
GAGGCAAAGGAGTTGAAGGCAAAGCGCGAACGTGAAAAAGCCGCGCGCGGATTTTTAAAGCCTCTCACCAAAGCCAAGTTGGAGGCGGTGCGAAAAGCATTCCTGGCGCGAGATAACCAAGTCTTAGCTAGTGGAACCTTTGTAGGCCAAGGTGCGCTCGACGCGACTGGCAAGGATATCGCGAGCTTACGCACGGGAACGTGGTTGAATGATGAGGTGGCGAATTTTGCAATCGGTTTGCTCTCCGCGCGCGCTCACAAATCCATGCCCGAAGGAACGACGCAGCCAAAAGTACATTTTTTCAGTACCTTTTTCATCAACAAACTCTTTCAAGATAGCGGAAAGTACGAGTATTCCAACGTGCGTCGTTGGACGCTCGCGAAGAAGCTCAAGTACGACGTATTGCGGTGCGAAAAAATTTACGTCCCCGTCCATCAGAGAATGCACTGGGTACTTGCTGAAATCGATGTCACGAACAAGCGAATCAGCTATTATGATTCTTTACTCGGTGAATGCCGCACGACTGTGAGAAATCTTAAGAAGTGGGTCATCGACGAGGCAAAAAACAAGCTCAACGAAGACTGGGACGAGGACGAGTGGGAAGAATGCTACCCAAAAGACATCCCTCAGCAAATGAACGGGTGCGATTGCGGGGTGTTCATGATCAAATACGCCGATTATCTTTCAGCCGGCGCCGAGCTTGCGTTCACGCAAAAGAACATGGAATACTTTCGCCAACGCATCGTATCAGACATCTTAGACGTCGGAGTCGCCGACGCGTAGCCGCGACGGCGAAACCATTTAGCGGCAATGCTGTGTGCATACTGTTACAGAAATATTACTACTATTCTACGTATTCTCAACTCCCTCCACCACGCCCCTCATCCCGTCCCAATCTCATCCAACGTCAAAGCTTCAATTCTACATACCAAACCGAAAACAACACCCGCATCATCCTTTGCGCGTCAAAACCACATCTCACGCGCGCACTCACGCCTCCTTCTTCACCGCCGTCGAGACCGCATCATCGCCCCCACCTTCACCGCTCGCGATCCGCGTAAACCCAAACCAACGCAGCGCATCCTCGCCGTACACGTACGCCAACGTGCCCCCAGCGGTGAGCTTCAACGACCCGAGGGCGAGGAGGGTGATTAACGCCACCGTCGCCGGCTCCATCACCGCCGCGCGCGAAACGCACACACACACAGACACGCAGAGACACAATACCGACGACGACGACGCACCGACGACGACGACGACGACGCGACGCGCGGATGCGCGAGGCGGATTGTGACGCCGGGACGCATATTCCTGTGCCCCGTACTGTACTCGGTTTCAGTCGATGTGCGTGTGTCGTAAAAAGAGTCCACGTGGAGCCCCTCCGTGTCCGGTTATGATTGGTCAAATGGCATTTATCGAGCCAATGTGCTCGTCGCTGGGCCACGTCACGCGCGTGCGCGGCATATTCGCGCGCGCGCTCCGTGCGGTGTCCGCGCGCGACGCGGCGACGGCATTCGACGCGCGTCCGAGCGGTCGAGCGGTCTCGCGGTGCGGCACGAGCGCGATCACGGGCGCGATCACGGGCGTGGATTGAATCGTTCTGAGGTGGGCACGACCTTTGGTGGATTGCGCGTGGCGTGACGATTCTAGGTCTCGCGCGCGATTCGCGCGGACGTGCGTGGGGTGCGCGCGCACAGGGAGTCGAGAGGGGTGGTTTGAGGCGGTCGCGATGGCGAAGGCGAACGCGTGTGCGACTGCGTTTGGGCGGGTGGGGATGACGGTCAACCGCGACGCGAGCGGTTCGCGAGGAGGCGTCCCGAGACGCTCGACGCGACAAACGCCGCATGCGGTGTGTCACGCGTTCAGCGCGTCACCGCGATGCGAGCTTGAGTTATGTAGTATTCGTAAGAGTCGCTTGACGCGTGAACGTGTACGCGGTCTTGAGGTGTGTAGAAGCGCGAGCGCGGCGACGGAGGCGTCGCCGTACGAACCCAAGTACGTTCGCCCGCCGGTGCCGGTGTATGTCATGCTGCCGTTGAACGTCGTGACGAACGATGGAAGAGTGCACGAACCAGAGTCTTTGGCGGAGGGCTTGATGGCGTTGAAAGATATAGGCGTCGAGGGAGTGATGATTGACGTGTGGTGGGGAATTGTCGAACGCGCTGGACCGAGAAAATACGACTGGGCCGCGTACGAAGAGGTTGTTGGTTTGATTAAAAACGCTGGGCTGAAGGTTCAGGCTGTGATGTCATTTCACGCGTGCGGGGCGAACGTTGGAGACGTGCTAGAGATTCCACTTCCCGATTGGGTACTCGAAGCAGGTGAGGAAGATCCAGACTTGTTCTTCACCGATCAGTATGGATACCGCAACCCAGAGTGTATTTCGCTCTGGGCCGATAACGCTCGCACGCTTGCAGGTCGCACGCCGCTCGAAGCTTATAAGGAGTTTATGATGAGTTTCAAGAAGAATTTTAAGAAGGAGTTGGGCACTACTCTGACTGAAATTTCTGTCGGGTGCGGACCGTGCGGAGAGTTGCGTTACCCCGCGTATCCAGAAAACAAGTTTGCTCAGAACTCTTCGCAGTGGAGATTCCCTGGTATTGGAGAATTCCAATGCTACGACAAACGCGCACTCGTCGCCATGGCGCGCGCGGCGTCGAAAGTAGGTCACATTGAGTGGGGCGGTAGCGGTCCCCACGACGCTGGCGGTTATTGCAACCTCCCAGCCGAAACTGGTTTCTTTCGCTACGAGGGTGGAAGTTGGGATACCGAGTATGGCTTATTCTTTTTGTCTTGGTATTCTGACCAACTTGTCAAACACGGGGATGAAATGCTGGCGACTGCAAAGAGCGTATTTGGGAAGACTGGAGTGCAGCTCGCCATCAAATGCGCTGGCGTACATTGGTGGTACAACGTCAAGTCTCACCCGGCTGAGCTCACCGCTGGATATTTTAACTGTCGAAGCGGTCGCGTTGTCCCCGAACAAGATGGCTACGCACCCATTGCGAAGATTTGCCAGAAGTATGGAGCACGCTTGAATTTTACGTGCGTCGAAATGAAGGACGCCGACCACCCTTGGTTCTATCACTGCGGACCTGAAGGTTTGCTGCGCCAAATTCGCGCTGCGTGCGCGCGATATGATGTTCAGTTTGCAGGCGAAAACGCGCTTTGTCGATTCGACCAAGAAGCGTTCAACAAGATAATCGCCAATTGCGCGGGCGAAGGAAATGACGAAAAGGCGTGGCGGCAAGGAGACAAGCTCCCACCCATGGCGTGCTTTACCTTTTTGAGGTACAAAACTGATCTCTTCAACCCGACCGCCTTTGAGTCTTTCAAGGTTTTCGTCCAGCGTATGCGCGATGAAACCGGACTATTGGATACATCGGTGGGCACTATCGACGAAGCTGAGGAGCTCGAGGTTGCCGCCGAAGAAATTTCTGCAGAGTCTCGCGTACAACTCGAACTCTAAACATTCTTCTTTGTTTTGAATTTTCTTTACTCGCGAGAGAAACAATTAGCGACGCAAAATTATGTAACACAAACGTATTGAGTAAATGCACTTTGATTGTCTTTAAGATTTTTATGCTAAGGGAGTGCCGTGCGTTTTACAAATACCGTCCAAGGATGAACGCCAAGATGGCCGTCAGCAAGATGTGGAGCAAAGTGAAGCCTCTCACGATCTTTCCGCCGCTCTTTTGCATCATGTTCAAGTCATTAACCAACGCTCTGTTCCTGGACTGCAACAACCCAACCTCCTTTTGCAAACGCACGCGCTCCTCAGCCGGGCTCTCGTTCGCGGGCGGCGGCGGCAAAGCTTCCTCAAGCACTGTTGACGGCTTTTTGCTCTTCACGTACGCCACGCGAAGCTTTGTTTCCTTGATATTTTCGTTACCACGCGCGAATAACTCAGCCATATCCGTCGAACCACCGCTCGGAGTCGCCTGCACCAAAAACTTGTCCTTGCACGCCTCGAAATCCGCCGGCACCTCGCGGTGCGCTTGCATCATCACTGTCACCGTGAGACTCGCACCAGGTTCAACGATCCCAGTGTTCGGCTTGACGCAATACTTCTTCGGTGCCGTCGTCTTCACCTTGAACGCTTGCTTCTCCTTGGTCGTGTTCTTCAACACGAGCTCGCTTGGAATCTGCTTCCGAAGCTCGACTGTTCGCGACAGCGAGAAAAAAACGCGCGCGCGCTCCGTCAGTCCATTCGTGCGTTCACATCACGCAAGACATCGCATCGCGTAACACATGAACATCGTAGCATCCTTCTCACAACCGCGCGCACATCGACGAACGCCCTCCGTCGCCCAGTGACCGCGTCGCGAGAACTCGCAATCTTTTTAATTCAAACGCGTTCGCGCGAGTCAATCCGCCCACCCCCCGCGCGCGCCTCGACTCGCGCCGAAACGCACGCAACACGCACGCACACACGCGCACGCGAATACGTACACGCAAAGGGAAGCTCCCCGCTCGGGGTCACCGTGAGTGAATCCACCATGTTTATGTGTATCTGTTTGACCGAGCTCGCGCGCGCTCAAACGATCGCGAGCGTGGAAATTGCGACGACGACGCGGTCGTACGCGCGCGGTATCGCGACTGTGAGGTCACGAGAGTGCTTGACACGAGTGTGTCGACGATTCGAGCCGGCGTGTGCGGTCGACGGCGAGAGCGACGACGCGCGAGAGTGACGCGATCGCAGGGGGGACGTTGAGACTCTTACAGCGAGCGGCTCGACAGCCGAGCGGGACGCGCGCGCGCGGATGTTTGCGTGTGATTGTATATAAGTGCTGATGTAGGTATCGAACAAATCGTAAGAAAGTGAGGTGTATGCGGATGTGCAGACGCGGTCGCGAGACGACGCACGCACGCACGCACGCGATTGAATTACGACGGACGTCGCCGACGACGGATGGATACGCCGTCGAGCGACGCTCGACGCTCGGCGTAAAATTAATATATATTTTACGCGACCCACGTGCGCGGGTTCTTGAAGGCATCGAGTGCGTCTTCTTCACGGCTACCCGGCGCCGGGGAGTGGTCGTATTGCCATTCGCAGTGACGCGGGAGGGACATCAAGATGGATTCGATGCGACCGCCAGTCTTCAAACCAAAGGTGGTACCGCGGTCGTACACGAGGTTGAACTCGACGTAGCGGCCACGGCGCATTTGTTGCCACGCGCGTTCTTCCGCAGTGAACTTGTCATCCTTGTGCTTGGCGACGAGAGGAACGTACGCCGGGACAACGGCACCAGCCATGTCCGTGGCGAACGCGAGGAGCTCATCCTTGCTGCGGTCGTTCATGTCGTCAAAGAAGACGCCGCCGACCCCACGGCGCTCACCGCGGTGCTTAATCATGAAATAATCATCAGCCCATTGCTTGAACTTCGGGTAGAATGCTTCATCGTGCTTGTCGCAAACATCCTTCAACGTTTGGTGGAAGTAAGACACATCCTCGTCGAAAATGTACGACGGCGTCAAATCCGTACCGCCGCCAAACCACCACGCGCGCGGCGCGCCCGCGGCACCCTTCGGCGCATCCGTCTCAAAGTACCGGTAGTTAAAGTGCACCGTCGGCGCCATCGGGTTATGCGGGTGCATAACACTCGAAATACCCGCCGCGAAGAACGGAATCATCTCCTTCGATTCCCCGGCTTCGCCCGTCGCCGCCCGATACGCCTCGGGCGGCATTTGCCCGTACACGACTGAAACATTCACCCCAGCCTTTTCAAACACGTTCCCATCTTGAAGCACGCGAGAAATCCCACCACCTCCACCAGGTCTCGTCCACGCATCCTCATGAAACGGCTTCCCATCGAGCTCGCTAATCGCGTTACAAATCTCATCCTGCGCCTCGCGAATCATGCGCTCAAACCTCGCGCGCATGTTCGAGTCATCCCCAGCCTCATCCGCGCCTTCACGCAACAGCGTCATCGGCGCTTGATCAATCTTCACCTCAGTCTCAATTCCCTGCGCCGCCGCGCGCACCGCGCGCATCGCAGGCTTCACCGCGCGGCGTCCACCGGCGCCCACGCGCGCTCTGGCGCTATCCGATCGCACCACGACGGGCGCGGGTGACGCGCGCGTGGCGAACATGACGGTCGTCGAGCGCGTGCGCGTGCGTGCGCCACGAACAGATACACGCACACGACTACGCGCGCGCGCTCTGTGCTGTGTGCTTCGTGTGTGTCCTACGTCGCGACGCGCGTCGTCGAATACCGCCCGCGCGCGCGGGCGCATCGACCGATATCGCCACCGCATATCGCGTCGTCGTCGGATGTCGTGGGGGTTTTTTTTTGTCTGTCGCGCGCGCGCGTGATGGGCGGCCGAGGCGCCGAGTACGTGCATACGCACACGCGGGTGTCGCGCGATCTGCGCGCGCGCGATCGCGGATGGGCGCGCGCGTCGTAGTGCGTGCGTGCGAATGCCTGTGTGTGATGCGTGCGGGCGTCATTTGATATATATCGATCGCGATCGCGATCGCGCGATTGGATTGGACTGTGTTGGCGTATGCATATGCACGAATGGTATGCATATGCATATGCACGTGCATATGCAGGATTCACGCCCCGGGGGCGTGCATACGGCCATAGAAAAACGGCTTTTATGTGGGGCGTGATTTTTAGAAATACATTGATACTCTAATAATTACGTAAATACAAGACTAAATGACTAGTCATTTTAAGGTACGCGACCAGGGTCCAGAAATAAGGGTTTACCCGGCGCATGTTTACACGATCGGTGCTCAAAACACTCGTACTTAACACCATATGCACGCTATGTATCACTCAAACGGTATGTTACACAGGCTTATTATGTGTTAAGTATTGTATGCACGCGTATGCAGGCCCGGCCTGCATATGCAGGATGCACGCCCCTAGTATGCTGATTCCGCCTTCACAGGGATTGGATGTGGATCTCGGTGGGGAGTTCGGACATGTGGCGCGCGCGTGTGTCTATCTACGTGGGTGGATGCATGCTGCGCGCGCGCGCGTGTGTGTGTGGGTGTATATGGGTGGTTTGGGTGGTGGTGTATGGGTGCGTGTGCGCACGCGTCGTGTGCGCGCGTGCGTGCGTGCGTGCGTGGTACTAGTGTAGGGGTGATGGAGACTATGTGTGCAACAATACATGGCTATGGGTGGTGCCGCCGCACCAGGCGGGCATCCGTGCGTCCGTGCGTCGTCGTCGTCGTCGGATTGGCGTTGGCGTTCATCTAGGGCCGTCGCTAGAGTGGTGGTCTTTTGTTTTTTTGTGTCTCTACGTTTTCGACGACGACGACGACGACGACGACGCGGTGCGCGCGGCGGTGGTGCGCGCGCGGTGCGTGGCGGCGTATTCGAGCGCGGCGTCGGCATCCGGCACCGCCGCGCGGGTCGGCGCGCTTCGATCGATCATCTCCACCCCAGCCCCGAGGACGAGGGCGCTGAGCGTCGCGAATTGCGCGTACAGACGGCTGTGGATGATTTTCACGCTCGTTTGTTTCGTCGCCGCGCGCGCGCCAAAGGATTGGAAGGCGAATGCGCCCACCATGCCGCACGCCCAGATGCCGCCCACGACGCGAAGCTTGTGGCGCTTGATGGTGTCGATGGCGTCGTTCCAATCCGACGACGACGACGATGATGATGATGATGCGGTCGCGGTCGCGGATGACCCCGCGCGTGCGTTGGCGTCAGACATCGCGCCGAGGTGTGCGGCGCCGCGCGAAAGCGAGGCGCGTGTCCCGTGTGTGCGTGGTTTATCGTGTGTGTGAATTCTCGGACATACGGATCGTAATGGGGTCCATAGATCTTCCATGTGCTGCGTATCGTTGTGCGCAAGGACGTCGGAGACGCCATGCGCGCGGTGCGTGCGCCGCGCGACGGTGCGACGCGCGACACACCGCGGCGCGATCGCGCGACCGCGACCGCGCATCGCACGCCGCACTCCACGAGTGCGTTCGCGGTCGCGTGGACGCGCGCGCGCGTGATCGCGCATGGGGTTCTTCCAGCGCGCGCTGAGGCGCACCAAGTCTCGCGAGCGCGCGAAGGATGCGACGAATGCGACGAATGCGACGCATGATGGCGCGAGTGGTGCGAGTGGCGGCGCAACACAGCGGGATATGCTCGCGCAAAAGTCACTTCGCGATGGGCGGGATGGGATAGGAGCGTTCGCGACGAGAGAGTCGCGAGAGTTGGAAGGCGGGCAAGTGGGAGAATTAACAGGCGCGCGAGCGCGACGGAGCTTGGACTATGGTGGCAGGCGGGGAGGAGCATCGATATCATCGATGATGCGTAAGTCGGCGGCGATTCGAGAGCTTACCATGACGCAGAGTAAGCGGAAATTGATTGCGGCGGCGCTGGATGAGCTGATTGAAGACGAGGACGAGGACGAGGATGGTTTTCCGCTTAGCGCAGAAGAAAATGGGGTTTATCGCGCAATGTTCCATACCGTTCGGCGTCTGGTTGAAATTGAGCAGAAGAAGATCTTAAGTAACGTTGAAACCGATCCAGTTGAGACCTTGAGGTCGATCGAAAACGCATTGAAGGTGGCCAATGCGTTGATTTTGCAGATTCACGGAAACGCGGCGAGCGCGGAAGCACAGCAGTTACTCGATCCACAGGCGCAAAGTTTCGTGCAGCAGTACGTGCACCAGAGTCAAACGATTAATTCTTTGCTTCTGTCTCGTAACATGGCAAAGCTTTCAATGGAAATGCGCGCACCGCGACGTAGTATGGATGTCAGCTCTTACAGTTCTGGGGAAATATCAGAGTTCGCGGGAACCAGTAGGCCGATGTCTCCTGAAATATCGCATTCTCAACTGTCAACGTCGAGTGCGACTTCGTTGGATCACGCGTCAAGTGCAGTGAGTACGAGTTGGAGTAGCTTTGATGTGTATGCATTTGCAAAGACGTGCGAAGATTCCCGCGTAGGACCGCTCACTAAGCTCACTATGAGATTACTCAGAGACTTTGGATTATTCACATCTTTGCCACTCTCGGTTGAGAATATGGGAACATTTTTGAGCGAGATAGAAGCTCAATACAAGGACAACGATTACCACAATCACGTGCACGCGACAGACGTCACGCAAGCCATGGCATATTTCCTAGACCATGGCTTGAAGGCTCAAATTGAACCCAAGCACGTTTTTACTTGCTTAATAGCCGCCGTAGTTCACGATGTTGGTCATCCTGGTGTGAACAATCATTTTTTGGTGGATTCTCAGTCGGAAGAGTCCACGAGATGGAATGGCGTGAGCGTAAATGAGAACGGTCACTTGTTCAGAGCGTTGACAGGGATGAGGAACCATAGAGTTTTAGATGATTTCCCTCCGAAAGAGCGAGCTGAAATCTGTAAACTGATGCAAAAAATGGTTTTCCACACGGATATGGAATTCCATGGTGATCTTGTCGCTCGTGTAGCCTCTGATGTTGAAAGCAATACAGATGCCATGACACATCTCGTGAAACCACTTAGGGAGTGGAACCCCATTTGGGTTCCTCTTGCGTTTACTCTGCACTGTGCTGATATTAGTAACCCAGCTCGTCCGTATCATCTCGCGCTTGCGTGGGCTGAAGACGTCACGGGCGAGTTTTACAAACAAGGCGACCGTCAGCGAGAGCTTTTGATGGATGTTCCAGAGTTCATGGACAGAACAATCGCTGGGCCGGCGACGACACAATCGAATCAGCTTGGTTTCATTCGATTTGTTGCAAAGCCGTCGTTTGAACTCCTTGCGGCAATTATTCCTGACGCAATCGATCCTCTGTTAGAACTCATAGATATCAACATCCATCGATACGAGCAGGATGTTCAAAACGCAAAACTGAGTAAATAGTGTTGTTTATATTATTATTACAGACATCTCACGCTACTACTTCTACTTCTGGAGCGAGTTTTCCTGGGTGATTTCTAACTTTTCTATGACGAGTCTGATCTGGGTCGAAACCAGCTTCCTCGGCGCCGTACGTTGCCCAGCTTGGCGTACGCTCGATGTAGTCAAGCGCCGAGAATTTTTCGCCACTCGCGACGAGATTTTGGAATTTATCGTAATCAATCCACGTGTACCACTCCCCATCGATCTTGTATCGATCTGTTCTAGCCAGTAAAATACAACACGAATGCGCATGCTCGCACGCCAGTCCGTACTCTTCCTCGCCATTCTCGTCGCGACGCAAATTGACAATAGCCTCACCAAATTCGCATACATCTTTATGATACGGTACATTCTTCATCGTTAGTGATGATGCATCGCTGCTGCCGCAGTACGTTACACCCTTGATTTCAATAAAGTCTGGTTTACCGAGATCGACAAGCTTCGCGTACGCAGCAACCTCTTCCATGTTCCATCCCGAAACGAGTGTCAACCGATACACGGTGCGCTGCTGCTTATCCTTTAAGGACTTCAACGAATCAATAAAGCGATCCCAGTAGTCCGCAAATAACGGTCTATCGATTGCTTTGAGAGTTTCTGGCGTCGCCGCGTCAACGGAAACATACAACTGAGTGATCGGTGGTAAATTTGTAATCGCCTCTGGGAACTGGGCGTTGGTGACCAAAAAGGTGCTAATCTTGCGCGAGTGCAATTCACCGACAAACTTGCCAATTTCTGGGTACATAATTGGTTCACCCACGAGCGATAACGCGCAGTGCTTCGGATTCATGCCTTCTTCGAGTTTTTCTGGCAACACTCCAGGAACGCCCTTCATCTGCTTAACCATTTTGCAGTGCTCGGAAACCGCCGCTTCAACAAGTTCCAGAGGATCGTCCATCTGCCACCGCCACGTTTTACCCACTGGATTAGTGTGGTGTCGCCAGCAAAACGTACATTTATTCGCACATGCCAATGAGGGCGTTGTTTCCATGCATCGATGACTTTCAATCCCATAAAATGTGTGTTTGTAGCACCCACCGCGACCGCGCAGCATGGCCTTGGTCCATCGACAGAGCTTTACACCGGAATGAGAGCCCAGAATTTTATACCCTTGCTTCGTCAGCGCCCCTCGGAGAGCATCAGTGACCATTTCTTTCTTTTCTCCGTTGTTTTCGCCTTCGCCGATATCCTCCATGTCTTGGTCGTCTTCGCTCCCAGCCACGCTCGGCGCCCCGTCGTCATCCTCGTCGTCTGACGCGTACGCCGCCACAGAATCGTCTTCAACACTACCGCCTTGTAATTCCGTCATCACCGCGTCTTTTGCATGCGCAGATGCCGATGACTCTTTCACCGAGGCGATTCTACGCACGAGCTTAGCGCTCCATTCCTCAAACTGCGCCTCCATTCGCCCGCTCGCTTCGTCCCCGTCGCACCGTCGCGCCAAACGCTCCGCACCCATCCGTGCCAATTGCGCATCCAATTCTCTCCCAGCGCGATTGAAATCATCCCCATACTCTTTATTCCCACATCCAAACACTGCATACTTGACATGCTTCAAATACATCCATCCAGTGCGCTCGTCGTACGCGCTCTCCCGCGCCCAACGCGCAAACCACGCGCTCGGCGTCGGAACCTCACCTCCATCGTGCGTGCTCACCACAAACACCGCCGTAACCGCGTGCGTGCTATCACCAAACACCGCTTCTGGATCATCAATCGTCGCTAAATCCACAACCTCGTACGACGACGACCCCGACGCCGCGTCCAGCGCCTCCGCGCACGCGCGCGCAAACCTCTTCGACGTCCCCGTGCGCGTGGCGTACACCACCATCCGTCGCTCGCGCGTCGTCAACGACGACCCATCATTTGTCGCCGCCGTCATCGACGCCGACGCCGACGCCGACGCCGTCACCCCCGCGTCGAGCGCGCGGCGCTGTCGCTGCGCCCGAACCACGCGCGCCACGCACCACGCGCTCACCGCCACCACCGCGCACGCGCGAATCACCCGCGACGACGAGGACGACGACGAGGACGAGGATGAATCCATCACCATCGTTGCGAACCCCGCGCGCGCGTCGACCGCCGCGCGCGAGCGTGTGCGGCGCGACCGCGACCCTCGCGCGTGGCAGCCGCCGAATGGTTTTGTCGTGCTCTTTTTTGGGTCTCGAAAGCGAATCGCGAGTCGATGGAATGTTGAATCGATCGATATTGATATCGATCGCGCGCGACGCACGCATCGATCGAACATCGCGGTCAACGGCGCGGTCCGCCGCAGTGCGCGACGCGGACCATGGGACAGTCTGACGTGTTCTTTGGCGAACGCGAGAGCGGGCGGGATGTGCGCCAGACGAATGGTACGGTGGTGATGCGCGCGCGAGCGCGAGCGCGGGCGGGCGAAGGATGGACGGCGCGAGGGATGGTGATGATTGATGGATGGATGCGTGGATGGATCTCTGGTGGTGATCTTTCTTTGTTTGTGTGGTTTTCGTGTGACGGGTGACGACGACGGGGTGGGACGCGTGTGAGACTGACGGTGTGTTTTGTGATTGTGTGTTTTGTGCGCAGCGACGGCGGTGATGGCGGTGGCGAATATCGTGAAGACGTCTTTAGGTCCGGTTGGGCTGGACAAGGTGCGTTGACTTTTTCTTCGTCGGTCGTTTTGGCGTTTTGACTCGAGCGCGCGTACGTTTTACTGACGGTTGTGGGGTTTGATTTCAACACGTGTATAGATGCTGGTGGATGATATCGGTGATGTGACGATTACGAACGATGGGGCGACGATTTTGAAACTTTTAGAGGTGGAACACCCGGCGGCGAAGATTCTCGTCGAGCTCGCCGAGTTGCAAGATCAAGAGGTGGGCGACGGGACGACGTCAGTGGTTATCCTCGCTGCGGAGTTGTTGAAGCGTGCGAATGAATTAGTGAGAAATAAGATCCATCCGACCAATATCATCGCTGGGTATAGACTCGCGATGCGTGAAAGTGTCAAGTATATTGAGAACAAGTTGGCGACGAGCGTCGACGCGCTCGGCGTCGACGCGTTGTTGCAGTGTGCCAAGACGAGCATGAGTTCGAAGATTATCGGGGCTGAGGAGGAGTTTTTTGGTAAATTAGTCGTCGATGCGTGCATGAGCATTAAAACGTACAACGATATGGGCGATGTCAAGTATCCAATCAAGGCAATTAACATCTTGAAGGCGCACGGGAAGAGTTTGAAGGAGTCCACCGTCGTCAAAGGTTACGCGTTGAACCTCGGGCGCGCGGCGGAGGGTATGCCCAAGCGTGTGACAAATGCGAAGATTGCGTGCATTGATTTCAACTTGCAAAAGACGAAGATGCTCATGGGGATTCAAGTGCTCGTGAATGATCCTAAGGAGCTCGATAAGATTCGCGAGCAAGAGTTTGAAATCACCGCTAAGCGTATTCAAATGATTTTAGCCGCGGGGGCCAACGTAGTGCTCTGTTCCAAGGGTATCGACGACATGGCGCTCAAATATTTCGTAGAAGCCGGTGCGATTGCGTGCCGTCGTGTGAGCCGCGATGACATGCGTCGCATTGCAAAAGCCACGGGTGCACAAGTGATGCTTTCGTTGTCAGACATGGATGGCGGCGAAACCTTTGACGCCTCCATGCTCGGCACGGCGGGCGAAGTCGTCGAGCAGCGCGTGGCAGACGACGACATGGTTGTTATCAAAGATTGTGCCAACACTCAAGCGTGTACGATACTTCTTCGAGGTGCGAACGACTACATGCTTGATGAAATTGATAGGTCTGTTCATGACGCCTTGTGCATCGTCAAGCGGACACTTGAAAGCGGACGCGTCGTCGCCGGCGGCGGCGCAGTTGAAGCTGCTTTGAGCATCTATCTGGAGAATATGGCGACGACTTTGGGAAGCCGGGAGCAACTCGCGATCGCTGAATTCGCTCAAGCGCTTTTAGTCATCCCTAAAGTGCTCGCTGTGAACGCCGCCAAGGATGCCACTGAACTTGTCGCCAAGCTTCGCGCGATACACCACTCGGCTCAAGCGCACGAGGGCAAGGATGAACTCGCGGGCTACGGTTTGGATCTCGTCAAGGGCGAAATTCGCGATAATATTGCGGCGGGCGTGCTCGAGCCTTCGTTGAGTAAGGTGAAGAGCATTCAGTTTGCCACGGAGGCGGCGATTACTATCCTTCGCATCGACGACTTGATTCGCCTCGAACCCGAACAAGAGGGTCCGTGATAGACACATTCGCGACGCTTACAAATACAACGATGACGCGTGCACGCTTAGTGGTTTTTAATGATAAACAGAACAGAGACAAAACTTGTTTGTGCTGATTAACAAGGATGAGTGATGGTGTGCTGCGCACGGTCTAATCGGGACTATAAAGCCTTTCAGGATGGTGCCTAGCGCGCAGGTAAACAATTTGGTCACTTTTTCCCATTGCGAATGTGAATATCGGCCAGCTCTTCGCGCAAATTAATGTTTTGTGCTCGTAAGCTATCGACAACACCTCGCAAGGTTTCGTAATTTTCTTTCAGAGAGATGTTTTCTCGGGTGAGCGCCCTGACTCGCGCACTCAAGGTTTCATTCTCAGTTTGCTTTCGTAAGCGACTACGACGAGCACTTTCGCGGTTAGACTCTTTGCGTTTCAACTTTTTCAGTTCTTCGCTGTCGTCTTCGACAATCATCGACGCGAGCGCGCGTCCAGCTTCCTCGTTGGGAACGCCGACGCCCAAACCGCTCGTCCCGCTCGACCCGCCCCGCGGCGCGGTAACTGGGAACTCGCTCATCGCACCAGTCCCCGTACGCACATTCCGCGCGCCGGTGTCAGCTCTATTTGTCCCACGATCCGCGTAGTGCGCGCCAGTCTCCACGCCTCCAATGGCGTTTTCCGACGTCCAAGGCTGCCCGCCGCCCCCGCCGTACGCCGCAGCCTCGCGGCCCGTCGCCCCACTGTGCCCCCCAGCCCGCCTCTGCCGCCCACTCTCCACGACGACGACCACCCTATCGCTTCCACCTTCCTCTCCCTCGCACTCCTCGTCGTCATCCACCCATTTCATGCGCGGCACGCCGCCCACGAACCCGAGTTCGGACACCACCTGATCGATCCCGTGACTCTCCGCCCCGACGACTTTCCGACTTCCGTCTCCCGCCTCGTCGCCGTCGCGCCCGCGCTTCGACGCGCCTCGCGCGCCGGATGGCACGTCGCTCGCGTTTCCCACCATATCGATTCCCCGGCGCGCGCGCGTCGCTCTGGCGCGTCGCCGCCGAGCGAAGCGTCGGAAAGGGTGTCGAGTCGAGGTTGGAAGTTTTTGCGGCGCGATCCCGTGGATGCGTCCCCGCGTCGTACTGTGCGTGCCGCGAGCTCCATGCGTTCGATTTATGATGCGTGGGATGGCGTGTAGCGTGTGGCGGTCCATGTGTGAGTGATATATTGCGTATTGAGGTGATATTAGTCCTATGTGCGTGTGTGGTGGGGAACAACGCATGTATGATCGAACCCGTGCAAGAGTACGGAGAAGATTTCCTACATGACGTGTCTTTGACGCTTTGCTACGTCATGCGTGTGTGTGTGACGTGGAGATGGTATTATTATGTACACTGCTGCGAGTTTATGAGTGCGCGGCTGGCGGTGATGTGATGGTGTGATTTCTCCTTGAACGCTTGCCAAATATACACGCGAATGAATGGGGATTTAGGCCAGCGCGTAGGAGGATTGTGTGTACAATGCGCGCTCGCGACTAGACGGCGTGGGGCCAGTGACGCGAACCTCGAGGCGCGCCAGGGGCGTCGGCGACTCTACGTTTGAAGGTTTCGTAGAGCGTTCGATCGCGTTTGTCTTTGCTCCATTCGAATTCAAAGTCGCCAATCATGACGCGGTCCCCTTCGCCGGCACCGGCGGCGTTGAGGGCTTCGTCGACGCCAGACATGTCGAGCACGCGGCCGAAACGCTTATACGACTCAAAGTAGTCCCAGTTTGTCATTTGAGCGAATCTTTCGATGGCGTCACCGTTGACGACGAAAGCATATGGTGTTTCGGTGATGGTGAACTGTTGGATGGATTTACCGTCGGCCGCTCGCGAGCCCGTGGACGCGATGTCAGATTCCCACTCGTCTTCAATCGGTGGGAGCGCGCTCAAAGCCTTTTGAACATCAGATACGAGTTCCTCTACGCCCTCGCCCGTTACGGCAGAAATGCAGTGAGAAATCACGCCCTCTGCATCGAACTTTTCCTTCATGCGCAGCGCTCGCTCGGTAGCTTCGATGTCATCCACCTTGTTCAGGGCAACAATTTCAGGCTTGTCGAGCAAGGACTCGTCGAAGAGTTCCAGCTCGGTACGAATGGCTTCATACGCCTCGAAACAGTCTTCGCTCGTGCAGTCAATGACGTGAATGAGCACTCGTGTACGCTTCGTGTGACGCAAAAATTCGAAACCCAAACCAATACCTTCGGAAGCGCCTTCGAGTAAGCCTGGGATGTCGGCGAACACCATGCGCTCGTAATTGCGCTCAACCACGCCGAGGTTGGGAACAATGGTCGTGAATGGATAATCAGCAATCTTGGGCTTTGCCGCTGACACTGAAGCAAGAAGCGTTGACTTCCCGGCGTTCGGGATGCCGATGATACCTACGTCCGCGACGAGTTTGAGCTCCATTTCTACCCAGAATTCACTACCTTTTTCACCCAGCTCTGCAATCATCGGCGCCTTGTTTTTAGCCGTCTTAAATGATGCGTTACCGCGGCCACCGCGGCCACCGCTGAGAAGCAACACGCGTTGACCGTGTTTGGTAACTTCAACTAATATCTTCTTGTTGCGCGAATCTCTAATGATTGTTCCAGGAGGCACCAAAACCTCCATGTCTACTCCGTTAGCTCCGTTACACTTTGACCCGAGTCCGCTCTTACCCGGTGACGCGCGATGATGCACTCGCTTTCTGAACCCATCAAGAGAGTTCATGTTCTTATCCGCGACAAAATAAACTGCACCACCGATACCACCGTTTCCTCCGGACGGCCCACCTTGCGGGACAAATTTTTCTCGACGAAACGCCACGGCGCCGTCGCCCCCGTCCCCAGCCTTTACATAAATTTTCGCCGTATCAAAACAACGCATCTCTCGCGGAATCCCCCGCGGACGCTCCTCGCGCGCCCCAGCCTCGAAGTAATCATCGTCGTCACTCGCATACACCGACATATCGTCGTCTCCTGGTCCCCATACGTCCTCATCTGAATCTCGCCCGCCTCCGCCAAACGCGACAAACTCGCCATCCTCCACCGTCACCTCCTCTTCTTCATCCGATAACCCTCTGAATTGCCGCTTCGCCACCGTGCCTGCATCGGTGACCCATACCGTATCTATCAAATCTTCACTCTCGTCGATATCACGCTCGATTTCAGCCATCTCTACGCCCATCTCAGCGCGCTTTCTCGCCCCCGCGGCTTTCTCATCCCGAAACGCCGCGAGCGAGCTCGCCCAATTCGCATTCCCGCTCTCCGCCTTGGCCGCATCCTTTGCATCCTTCGCCGCGAGCACGTCCGCGAGCGATGCGCTGGCGTTAAACGCCACGCCTAGTCCCCCGTCATCGCGCGCGTCGCGCGTGTATTTGGGCTGTTTTTGCGCGCACGGGCGCACGCCGCTGCGCCGCCGCCGCCCTTTGCTGCGCATGCTCGCGCCGTCGCGCGCCGTCGGTGGCACCGCCGTGCGCGTCGCGCGTGCGAACGACATCGCGGGTGTGTTTTTTTGTGCGTGCGTGATGCGCGTCGCTGACGTGAGGTGTCGCGCGGGACGACCGTCGGCGTGTGAAGGCTACGTACAGGGACGCGGGACCGTGGGGCACCGCGTGGGCGCCTGGGCGCGCGACGGGACGCGCGGTGTGTCGACGGCGGATGCGCGCGATTGGGAGTGGTGATGCATGAATAGCAATGGTGATGAATGACAAAAAAATGTGCGCGCTGCTACTGATCGGGGTTTTGGAGCTTTGAGCCGGGAGGGGGTTTGATGGTTCGACCGGGCGCGCGTCCGATGGTTGGTTTGTTTTTACCGGTGCTCGGGGCGCGGGAACGAAGCGGTACGGAGAGAAGCTGGGGCGAGTGAGAGACGGCTTCGTCCCAGCCGAAACTTGGAGCGCGTTCCCACCAGCCTGCGCTGTCTTCCCATACGTCCCAGCCGTCGGAACCGTCGGTGGTGCCGCCCCATTTGTGGACGCGGCCGTCGTGCCAATGCTCCTCGCCCCACGTCTTTTCAAATTTATACCCGTCGCGGTCGTTCCACGTGCTCCCGGTTCTGTTCCCCGCGCTGCCGTTGTGTGCGTAATCACCCCAACGTTCTTCCCACTTTTCGCCCCACGCGCGGCCTGAGCCGCCGCCTTCGCTCACGTCTCGGTCGGCAAAGGTGTCGGTCCATTTCACGCATCCTCCGCGTCCATCCCACTCTTCGCCCCATTTATGCGTCCAACGGTTACCGTGACCGTCGTCGGGCGTGACACCGTCGCCCACTGCACCTTTTTTCGTGCACGTGCGCTTCACTTGTCCATCACCCCAATAATTCTCGTCCCATACTTCGTGCCATTCTGTACCGTCGGCTTGCTTGCCCCACTTGTTTGCGTCTCGCACGATGTGCTTTGAAGCGTTGGAGAATCCCGAGGTGGTGTCATGCGTCATTTGTTCGCGCCAGCTTTCTTGCCAAACGTTACCTTTACCGTCACGACCGGACTTTATTGCCCCCATCTCGCGATAGTTGAACGCGTCGCTCGTCGTCCACCACTTTTCTTCCCATTCCACGGACCCGTCAGCTGATGCGCCACGTACTAGCGTCCATTTGCACAATTTACCTCCTTCGAGCTCTTCTTCGCCTGATTCGCGCCACCAACGCGCACCGTTCTCAAGTGTGCCTTGAGTGGCGCCATCCGCACCAAGCTCGCGAACAGCCGTGGCGCTTTCTTCCAGTTCAACCGTCGGCGTCTCGCTCAGCGGAGACGTCTCCGTCGCCCCGACAGTCTCCGTAGCCAGCTCACTCTCAAAATCCATCGAAAGCGCCGTGGGTACGTCTTCCTCAGACTGGAACTTCAACTGCAACGAAGCTTCGGGAACGCGTTCAGCAAAGGCCACGGCGTCAGCTACATTCTTTGACGTCTGTCGCTGCAGCTTTGGAACGGGCGCCGACGCTGGCGACGAAGACTTTGTCACATCTTCAGGAGGCGTCCAAGTCCAGAAGTCGCTCCCGGGATTGAACGTATCGGCTTTAGGTTTCGATTTTTTCTCGCTCGCGCTCTTCGACGTCCCCGCACTCGCGCTCGTCGCCGCCGTCGGCGCCGACCCGGGCGCCGACGAAGAGATAGCCTTACCCACCGCTCCGGCGCTCTTCGCCCCAACGCTCCCACTCGCCTCGCTCGCGCGTCCATCATCACGCGCCAGCGTCGAGTTCGTCATCGCTTTCACCGCCGCTAGCGCCGCTTGCGCGCGCTCGAGCTCCCCGATCGGCGTCGCCGCACGTTCAAACATATCAACCACCGCGGCGCTTCGCGTGTCCAACTCGTCATCCCCCGTTGACGATGCGCGACGCGTCACGGGCGCCGCGCGACAGCCGTCACGTCGTCGCGATGCGCGATGCGCGCGCGGGCTCGCGTGCGCGCGCGCGGCGCGCGCAGCGGCTGGTGACGCGCGCATGGCGTGTGAGCTCGAACGACGACGGCGCGCGAAAAAGTGGCGCGTCCGGCACCGTCCGGCACTCCATGACGCTCGGACCCGGCGGTTTCGCGCGCATCCATCGCGCGTTCGGGTTCTCGTTCGGCGACAAGGCCTGTGCGCGGCGCTCTCAGCGCTCGCGCAGCGGCGGCGGCGGCCGAGGCGGCGGCGGTGCCGCGCGCGCGGACGTCGTGCGCAAGCTTGGTGGTGACTCGGTGCGCCGGGCGGTTGGGCTTGCGGCGACGCGCGCGAGCGCGAGGACGAGGTTCGCGGATCGCGGCGTGACGCACGGCGGACGCATTCTTCGCGCGCCGCGTGCCCGGGGGCTCGAGATGACGCGCACGGGAATCATTCCGGGCGTGAGCGCGGTGGAATCGTCGTTGCTTGCCGCGGCGGCGGTTGACTTTGGCATTCAATTCGTCGGTTGGGCCGTGGCTTCGGTTCTAAAGACTGAGAAGTTTTACGACATACTCGGTTCAGTTGCGTTTGCATCGACGGCGGCGATGACGTTGGCGAGTTCGGGGCTTGGGGCGCGACAGGTGCTCGTGAGCGCCATGGCGCTGACGTGGACGGCGCGGCTGGGCGTGTTTTTGGGCCTTCGAGCGCACAGAGACGGCGGTGATAGCCGCTTCGATGGCGTCAAGGATAAGCCCAGAGTGTTTGCGATGTACTGGTTCTTGCAAGGCGTTTGGGTGTGGGTGACATCGCTTCCGGTGTACATGGTGAACGGCACGCACGGGCAGAGCGGCTTGGGCGCGGCGGATTACGTGCTGGCTGCGTTTTGGGCTCTCGGTTTCGCCTTTGAACTCACCGCAGATGTTCAAAAGTACGTGTTCAAGTCGAACAAGGCGAATAAGGGGAAGTATATCAAGCATGGTTTGTGGTCTCTTTCGAGACATCCAAACTATTTCGGTGAGATTTGTATGTGGTTCGGCGTCGCGGGCGTCGCGGCGAGTGGTTTAGCCGCCAGCCATCCGGGACGCGCCGTCGGTGTTTTTGCCTCCCCGTTATTCGTCACATTCTTGCTCACGCAGATGAGTGGCATCCCTATACTCGAAAAGAGTGCGGACGAACGTTGGGGGAAAGACGAAGGGTATCAAATGTACAAAAAGACGACTCCGGTGCTCGTTCCGAAACTTCCGTGGATGTGAACAGATATGCTCGGGGACGTAGTTGAATGAGAAACCAATGTTACGGACGCTTCAGTGCGCTCTCTTTACTTGATTACGTGACTTTTTCTCCAGTTATCATTACCATGCTATTACTTTTGTTTACCATTACACTTTACTCCCCCTTACCTGACAAACAATCGCAGATGTTCATCACGCATGGTGTCCAAATGTTCCCTGAAAGCGTATATTGTCTACTGCGTCGAGTGGCCCGCGTGACAACACACAATGACATCTAAAGCCGTCGACAACGGTGCAGGCGGATGTGAAGAGTGAGCATAGTAGTCGAGTCATAAGTCTGCTGGGTTTTGGCGCTACAGGTTTGGCGGCCACCGATCCGGAAGGCGATTGCGGGCTTTGCCGAAAACGCATCCCATCGACGCGCATACAGGTAAACACATTTCGTGCTCCACCGTGTCACTTTGGCCATCGGAGGTAGCAAGAGCAGTACCAGACGATTATAAAAATTGAAATGAAGGTGTTCAGGTACAAGCGAGACCGTATGGAGCCTATCTGGCGAGAAAATATTCATTCGTCGTCGCTTTCACAGAAGCACAACCGCAGGACAGCGCGCGCGTTTTCGTCTCCCAGACGACCGCCAATGCGTCAACTGTAGACTCGACGCATTCAGAGCATGAAAAACGATACACTAGATGCAATTCGCCACCAGTCACGCTTGACGCTATCGAAGCCGTATGTCGTCACGGAGTAACGCCCCGAGCGCAACGCGGGCGTCCTTCGTCCACTTTCACCTCGATCGTGCTCATCGACATCGATCACTTTCAAAATCAATTCGATCGCTATCGGTATCGATCAACGTGCACTCGCCACGCGTTCCTGATTTTCCCCGCGATCAATCGATCGATATCCCCCATCGATAAAATCACCCTACTCCAGTTCCAATCACCTACCCCATCGATCGCGATCGCAATTCCCCCTTACACATGAAAATCGATCGATACCAAGCATCGATCGACAGCGCCTCTATACGATCGCGAAACCATCGCGATCGATAATCATCGATCACCACGCACACGCATCGACACCTACATCGATCGATCGCACACACCACCCGCATCGATCGCCATCGATCGCCCACCTCGCGGCGCCGCGCGTGACTCGCACCACCCATCGATCGATATGACTGTCGAAAGCGCGCGCGCATCGATCGAACGGGCGAACCCATCGATGGCGCGCACGCTCGCGCGGGCGTCACACGCACGCGCGCGATCGTCCGTTCGCGCGCGGTCGTCTCGCGCCACACGCGGGGCGGCGACGACGCACGACGCTGGGCGCTCGAGCGCACGCGCGGGATCGACCGCGGGCGACCCGCGACGGCACCGCGCGCGCGCGGGCGACGGGGGAATTCGCGCGGCGCGTCCGAGGGCGGTTCGGTGCAGCGGGAGACGCGCGCGCGAGAGAGAGATCACGCGCGTGAGCGCCGGGTGCGATGGCACACAAGGGGGTGTCGTCTGGGGTGAAGGGGAAAGATCGCGAGAATGTGCGCGATGCTCTGACGAGGATTGAACGCGAGCTTGATGTCGCGGCGGCATTGGTGGAAAGGTGCGCGCCGGGCGCGCCCAAGGTGCGGAGTCCGTACACGGTGGGCGAGGCGGTGAGCTTGGATGATATCGAGAAGAAGGCTGCGGCAAAGGCGTCATCGGTAGGTAGTGTTTGTTTGTGCTCGTTATTGTTTTGTTATCATCGTTTTGATTCGTGTGTGGTGAAAATGAGCTCGTACTGACGATGCGCCGCTCGTCGCTCGCGTGCAAATTTTGTAGAAGAGACGCAACGCTTTAGTGAACAATGAAGAGGAAAAAGAGGCGAAGAAGGTTGCCCCATGGTGGAGGTACGCAGAAGATTACTTTAGACCAGTATATGCGACAGATATAGCTCGAATAGCGCCCACGACGCCGTGGGAATACGACGCGGCGCTGCGTTCGGCAGCGTTGGGACCAGCCTACGAAGTTGGTGAAGACAAAATTGGGATTCCAATTCCAGGCTTAATTTACGGTAGAAATGCCGACGGTACGCGCGGGGTAAGAAAACCGGCTATGTTTGATGCCATGCCTGTGGTGAGTGGGGTGAAGCCTGTCGTAGGGACGATACCAGCGGTACCAGACAAGCCGTTTGTGGCGCCGCCTTTGGAGGAATACGAAGAAGGCGTTGAGCTGATACAACGACTATCGGCAACACACATTGCCGCAATTACGCGAACGATGCTATCACTAGATGAAGATGAGGCAAAGAGAACGCGCACTGCGGCAAGATTCATTGGGGTCACTGCATCGGTTCTCAAGGCTTGGCTCGCAAAGCATGAAGGTCGCGGTGCAAAGTTGTCGCCCAAGTGGGGTAAGGAAGCGGTTGATGTTAAAACTGAAATAGATGACGGTAACGATACAACATTAGCAAACTTACGCGTATGGATCCTTCACGAAGCGGCAGAGCGAGTGGTCGCTATACAGGATGATTTGAATGAAGCCACAAACGCGGCGGCTATCAAATCTGAGGATGTACAAAAGTTAGTTTTGCCGGAAAACGGGACACCGGAAATATCAATGTCTCTCGGACTAGGCTTAGTGTCTGTCCCGTCAAACGTTAGCGTTCAGCAGCTACTACCTAGTACCGCACCAAAGTGTGAGGAGTTCGTTGATGCGTTGCCGTCGTCGGCGACAACGACTGTGACCATCGGTGAAGAGCAATTTGGTGAGGAGACTGAAGAAGACGAAGATACTCGCGAGCGCACGGTGCAGGAATGTAGACGGGCGTTCGGCTCAGAAGGAGAACTTCGTCACATTGGGTTACTGAGCACTATCGAAGCGATTCCGACGCACACGCAGTTGCTGCTTGATCGACAGTTTACTCTGCCCGACTGGAGCGAAGAGAGCGACAAGGGCTTGCCGAGTACCAGTTCGAAGCAAAAGTCGTCAGAAAAAGATGGTACCGCTAATTATGCGTGTGACGTTTGCGCAAAGCTCAAAACGCTAGCACACAAATGCGGTAAATCCGGGTCAAGCGTAAACTGCTTAAAGAGAGCGGTGAACGAGGAAATTCTACTTCCTGGAATGCCAAGTACCAGCAAACCTAGAAAAGTTCCTTATAAGGTCAGCGTCGCTCGAGACGAATTAGCCAAGCTCGAAAACGCATTTTCAGTCGATCCCGTGCTCTTGGCGTGTGCACCAGCAGACGAAGTGGAAGGCGAAATTCTAGCACATCAGTACGAACTCTTGTGGAACTCACAAGCAAACAAGCACAACGTAAAGAATCTGATTGAAAAGGTAGCAAAGAGGATAGACGAAGATACTAAGGTGCACACGGAGCGAAAAGCGAAGTTAGACGAGGCAAATTCATTCATGGGGGCGATTCGAGAGGTCAAACGCCAGCAAAAGAAGGAGAAGCGTGAGGCTGAGCAGCGTGCCGCTCTCGAGCGAGCCAATGCATCTGCCCCCGAAGGACGTCGCGAGTCGAAACCGAAACGAGAGATTGGTTCAGCTGCAATCACATCAGAACCCACAGTAGCTCCAATCGGATACAAACCTTTGAGCACGCAGACAGTCATGCGAGCGATTGAAGCAGCTCCGGCGCGAGTGAAGAAAATGTTTGGTCTCGCAAACTTTGATGGCACCGCAAGCCACTTGAAGTCACTCGGATGGCCAGGGACGCCAAGGAGTAATTCGCCAGTTCTTGGCGGATCTCCAATTCGTTCTCCAATGTCGCAAATTCTTCTGGATCCATTTCATTCGATCGGTGATAACACGGCGTGCTGTGTGTGCGCGGGGACAAGCGAAGCGATCAAAACGAAAACCACAATAAAGTGTTCGATGTGCGACCTCGTGGTTCATCCGTCGTGCTATGGTGTGCCGGGTAAAGCTGATGCAAAATGGACGTGTTGGGTGTGCGCGGACGCGTTGGCGACTGGACGTGCGCTAGACTCACGACAGTCTGGGAAATCAGCGCACATCACGCTTCAAGGCAAATTGGCGCTGTACAAGGGAGTTTCCTGCTCGTTATGCCCTGTTCAAATTGGAGCACTAAAGCAAACACTCGACGGTAAGCAATGGTGTCATGTTGCTTGCGCCAAATGGGTTCCGGAAGCATCAATCGTCGAAAAGAATGCAGCAAAGGCGGTGAAGCCTGTAAGCATAAACGATGTCCCGCGAGAGCGTCGTAACGCTTCGTGCAGCTATTGCACGCGTTCCCACGGGACACTCATGCGTTGCTGCTCTGGTCACTGCCAAATTGTATTTCACCCATTGTGTTGTCGACGAGCGGCATGCCACATGCGGAGCGTCGATAGCCAGGGTAGACAGTTCACCGCCTTTTGTGAAAAGCACTCCGGCGCCGAGCGCTTGAAGGATGTCGAAGCGGGTCTCACGGGCGACCCGGTCCCCGCACTCGTGGAGCTGTACAACCAACAACCGCTGGAGCGTCAACTATCGGGTGGTCTTCCTGGTATTGGAGCTGGAACATCCATGCATGGTGCGTTGCAGCGTGTTCGAGAAACCATGCGCGCGAGCAAGCGCGACAACGGGGAGCTTCCGACATCCTCCAAAGGAGGCAACAAGAAAAGCCGAGGCAACTTCAGACAATCCGGCATGCTTCCAGGAAACCCACCTTCGAGATCTGGCTCATTCGCATCAATGGATGGATCAGGTAACCCCGTTTCAGGCGGTGGTATACGTCGCCCAGGAGGTTTGCGCGGCGGCATTCTCAAACGCGACGCCCTATTAACCGCGCCAGACGTTGAACGCGCAAACAACGCGCTTCCACCAGGATATAGATACGTCGCTCGTTCCGACGTCATGCCTCGCTGATTAGAAACTAGCGCCGTGATTGTGATTTTACACGCACACGATTAGATCATCGTCGTCATCGTCGTCGTCTTTGTTTCCTATTCCCAATGGGCACCCTTGGGTCACCAATAATGATTGGTCAACAGTCCCCCTGCTTCGAGAAAGAAATTCTCTGCGCACGTCACACCCGCACGCACGACGCACGCGAACGCACGACGTCCGCGCGCCCGCACACGGTCGTCGACGCGAATAGTTTCAGCGTCTACACGCACGCGCACGCACGCACGCGGTCGTCGACACGAGTCACCACGCGCGCGCCATGTCGCTGGCGGCGGTGACGTCCCACACCCCCATGGGTGCCGCTTCGGCGCAACGCCACGGCGCGGCAACGCGTCGCACGCGACGCACTACCGTCACGCGTGCGATCGCAATGGATGCCGCGACGTCGAGCATCGCCACGGAGACGCGCAAAGACTTTCCGATATTGAATCAGAAGACGGAATCTGGGGCGACGTTGGTGTACCTCGACAACGCGGCGACGTCTCAAAAGCCGAATCAAGTCGTCGACGCACACATGTTCTATTATAAGGATTACAACTCGAACGTTCATCGTGGAGTGCACTACTTGAGCGCTAAGGCGACGAATGCGTACGAGCAATCACGGGCGAAGCTTGCAAAGTTTATCAACGCGAAGACGGATAGAGAAGTCGTGTTTACCAGAAACGCGAGCGAGGCGATTAATTTAGTGGCAAACACGTGGGGAACGAGCAGTTTGAAGGCTGGGGATGAAATCATTTTGAGCGTTTTGGAGCATCACTCGAACATTGTCCCGTGGCAGTTGCTGGCTGAGCGCACCGGGTGCGTGTTGAAGTTTGTCGGGTTGACCAAGGACACGCAAGAGCTCGACATGGATGAGCTTAGATCGTTAGTGAACGAGAAAACTAAGCTCATCACCACTGCGCACGTGAGCAACGTATTAGGTTGCGAGGCGCCCGTGGAGGAGATTGTCAAGCTTGCGCGTGGGGTCGGGGCAAAGGTTTTGCTTGATGCGTGTCAAAGCGTTCCGCACATGACGGTTGACGTGCAAACGCTAGGAGTAGATTGGATCGTAGGCAGTGGGCACAAGATGTGCGGTCCTACGGGTATTGGATTTTTGTGGGGTCGCATGGATGTCTTAGAATCCATGCCCCCGTGGATGGGTGGTGGTGAAATGATTGCCGACGTGTTTCTCGAAAAGAGCACGTACGCCGAGCCTCCGGCGCGATTTGAGGCTGGTACACCCGCCATCGCCGAAGCCATCGCTCTCGGCGAGGCGTGCGATTACTTGACAAAAATTGGCATGGACCGCGTGCACGCGTACGAAGTCGAAATCGGCAAGTACCTGTACGAAAAGTTGAGCGCCGTCGAAGGCGTGACGATTTACGGCCCGCCCCCGTCCCGCGGGCGCGCCTCTCTGTGCGCCTTCAACGTCGACGGTATTCACGCCAACGACATATGCACCCTCCTAGACCAATCTGGTGTCGCTTGCAGAAGCGGTCATCACTGCACGCAACCCCTTCACCGATATTTGAACGCCGCCGGCAGCGCCCGCGCGTCCCTCTACTTTTACAACACCCCCGACGAAGTCGACATCTTCGTCGACGCCTTGCGCTCCACCATAGAATTCTTCCGCGATATTGAATAAGCATGCATCGCACACGTATACGGCACGCAATCATCGACATCGTGCGCCCTCCGACGCCCCCCGAGCGCGCGCCGGCCGACCCACCATCTGCACCGACCGACCGCACGCGCGCGCGCGACCGCACACGCACCGCGACAAGATTCCCGATGACGTCACCCCCCACTCCACCCACACATCCACCAATCACACCCCCAAGAAAACAAACCCCGTAAAGTGTCTCGCACCACCAGGATAAGGTGCGCCCGGCGCGCCGTCGGTCGGCGCGCGTCGCCCCTTCGCGCGGCGCCGCGCGCACTGCTTGCCCATAGGCGATGCGGTCGGTCCAAAACACGCCCGCGCGCGCGCCCGGGCGGCCTCGCGCGGCGCCGGGGCGTTTCGAAGCCCATCTATCGGTGTGTGGCGCTCGGGTGATTTTGGCGGCGGCTTTACACGCGCGCATCGTCACTCTCGCACACGACACGCGCGACACGCCACCCCCGCGGGTTGCGTAGAACGTTTGCACGACACACGCACGCGCGCGACACACGCACGCGCACCGCACCGCACGCGCCGGACGCGCCGGACGGACGAGGATAATGATGACGACGATGACGTCGCGAGTGACGTTGGCGCCGAAGAAGGCGTTGACGAGCGCGAAACGCGCGAACGGTGCGCGAAGTGGATGCGCGGCGGCGACGTCGATGCGTCGTGGTGCGTCTGTGGTTGTGCGTGGGCAAGGCGCGGGTGCGTCGTCGATGAAGGCGAGAGGGGACGACGCGGGGGCGAATCGCGCGATTGCGATCGGGGACGACGGCGCCGCGGCGGCGATGGAGAGCTTTGCGGAGAAGATGCAGTATAACGCGACTGGGAAGTGGCGCGAAAACCTTGATCTCGCGGGCTGGGCGGCGGAGATGCGTGCGATTGAGAAGGAGTACAAGTCACCGGAGCACTACGAGGGCGACGTGAAGCATTTGAAGAAGATTCTGACGTGGGCCAACTTGTGCTACTTTGGTGGCTTGGCGCTTTTGATTGGTATGCCGATGGCTGGCTACCCCATGCCGGCGTGGTTGAACGGCATGAACCCGATCGCGGCGCTCTTGATGTCCACCGCAATCTGCGCGCGCTGGACGATGGTTGGTCACCACACGTGCCACGGTGGCTACAACGCCGCGCAAAGCACTAACGGTGAAGTCACTGGTCGCTTCCACCGCCGTAAGTTCGCGCGTGGTTTGTGGCGCCGTTGCACCGACTGGATGGATTGGATGCTCCCGGAAGCTTGGGATGTTGAGCACAACCACTTGCACCACTACCAACTTGGTGAAGATGCCGATCCGGATCTCGTCGAGCGCAACATGAGCGAACTCCGCGAAGGCAACACGCCGATGGTGTCTCGCTACCTCCAAGTCGCCGGTTTGGCGCTCGTGTGGAAGTGGTTCTACTATGCGCCGAACACGTTGAAGGAGCTTTACGCTCGCCGTGCGCGCGAAGCCGAGAAGAATGGTCAAGTCGCCGAGAACCCGTTCAAGACGGGCACTTTGCCGTCCACCGTGCTCACCGTCACCCAAGGTGCCTTCAAGGGTGAACTCGCCGCTCTCGGCGAAATGATCAAGTGCTTCGCACCGTATGCGCTCTGGTCGTTCGCTGCTTTGCCGGCTTTGGGCTACACTGTCGCTGGCCCTGCTGGTGCGCTTGCGTTCTTCATGACGTCTGTTCTCGCCGACGTCATGACCAACATCCACTCCTTCATCATCATTGCCACTAACCACGTCGGTGACGACATCTACCGCTTCGAGTCTGAAACTAAGCCTCGTTCGGATGATTTCTACCTCCGCGCCGTCATTGGCTCAGCCAACTTCAAGACTGGTGGCGATGTGAACGACTTCATGCACGGCTGGTTGAACTACCAAATTGAGCACCACATGTTCCCGGATATGTCCATGCGCGCTTACCAAAACATGCAACCGCGTGTTAAGGCTGTGTGCGAAAAGTATGGTGTGCCGTACGTGCAAGAATCTGTTTTCAAGCGCCTTGGTCAACTCGTTGACGTCATGGTTGGCAAGCGCAGCATGCTTGTCTGGGAACGTGG
>JACLAB010009066.1_pt1 | contig 29238 bp, 16 predicted proteins | sample 8027921 | NCBI WGS metagenome assembly JACLAB01 (sample SAMN15725117, study PRJNA655200) | protist metagenome | isolation source: fluorescence activated cell sorting (FACS) single amplified genomes of... | place: USA: West Boothbay Harbor, Gulf of Maine | collected 2000-07-19 | reverse complement strand
CAATACCTCCTCGACAACAACTGTCCATTACCATTTGGTTGGCGATACGAACGCGGCAAGTTACACAGTTCATAAACACACATAAATACATACGCAAAGCTTTTAATAACACAGACAAAAACACAGAGAGAGAGACATGAAAACTCTTCATCTTCATCCTTCGCGTATTCTTCGCGCTCGTATTTTTCTTTCCTTTTGCCCCAAGACCTCCTCACAGTAATAAAGGACTGAAGCAAAACTCTCTCACACTTACACGCGCGCTTTTGCGCTCACGATTACGCGAAAAAGGCACGCACACGGAGACCTCTGCACTCTCTCTCTCTGTTTGTACGTTTTGAGGTGACCGTTACCTTCGTTTGGGAAAGAGACAGAGAACATTCAAAAGAGATCACAAATCACGTCAGCGGCGAACGAAGAAAATGGAGCAACCGAAGCGTGACGCGACGGAAAGAAAACTGGTCATAAAATCGTTCAAAGTTGCCCCGAAAATCCCCTCAAACTTTTTGGAAACCACTTGGAATGGTCGATTGTTACACGCTTTAAATGCAATTCACGACGAGAAGCCGTGCGAGGAAAGTTACGAGCGGTTATATCGCGCGGTGGAAGACGTGGTGGTTGGGAATTTTGGGAACGAATTGTACGAAAAATTGAGGCAATGTTTAGAGGCGAGAACGGAAGCGGTGGCGAAAGAGTTGAAAGAGAAATGTCTTCAAGGAGGAAGTTTTCATCACGGGTCGTCGTTTAAGAAGACGTCCGGGAACAGCGCGGGTGGTTTATCGGCGTTCTCGTCCGAAGAAGAACAGTTTCTGAAGTTTTTCGTGGACGACGTGTGGGAGACGAGGGTGAAACAGATGATGTTGATTCGGTCTTTGTTTTTGTATTTGGACCGGACGACGGCGACGGTGTTTACGAAGAACGCTTCCTTAGGGGCTTCTTCCGATGCTGCTGCTGACTCTGCAAAAGAAGGCGGCAGAGAGATGGCGACTGGTACTAACGATCCGACGTCGCCGTTGGACGACGACGAACGCAGGCGACGGAGTGGGACGGACGCGGTGACTACGACGACTACTACTCCGGGGAGCAGAGAAAGTAGTAATAAAGAGAGTAGTTTTAAACTTCCTCTGTGGGAATTGAGCGTCCAGCAATTTCAAAAGCAAATGGACGCGAATGCGGACGTGCTTCGCAAAGCCGCGAGCGGGTGTTTGCGGTTGATCGAACGCGAAAGAGAAGGAGAGAAGATCGATCGAACTTTAGTGAAACGATTTACGACCGCGATGGAAACGTTGAAAAGGTACGGCGGCGGATCAAACAAATCGTTTTCGTCGTCGTCGTTTCCTTCCGCGGTAGCCAGCGGCCAGAGGAATTCAAAGAAGCGCTCGGCCGAAGAAGAAGAAGAAGAAGAAGAAGGAACGATGATGATGGTGGACGACAACAAACAACAACAATTAACACCAAAATCACCACCACCTTTGTTGGTGTTCAACTTCGAGCGTCTCTTCTTAGAAAACACGGCCAGATTTTACGCCAAAGAATCGGACAAGAGGTTTGGAATCACGAAAAAGTCAGCTTCGGAGTGCGCGGACTATTTGAAACACTGTCAAACGCGATTGAACGAAGAAACGCTCGATCGCGCGGAGAGTTATTTGCAACCGCAAACGAAACTGGTGCTTACAAAAACGGTCGAGAAAGCGTTGATTCAGGACAAGAAACTCGAAATTATCGACAGTTCGGACGAAATGCTCGCGGACAGTGCGAAAGTAGAGGACTTGAAACGCTTGTACTCGTTACTCTCTCGCGTCCCGGACGGCTTGAAACTCCTGAGAGACCAGTTCACGAAACGATTGAAATTTGTCGGCCAAAAGACCGTTCAAGACGAAGCTGCCGATTGCGTTGACGTTTTATTACGAATGAAATCCTCCGTGGACGATATCGTCGTGAACGCGTTTGAGAATCAGCGCCAATTCAGCGAAGGCGCCAAGGTTGCGTTTGAAATGTTCATCAACACTTCGAAGAACAATCGAATCGCGGAGTTAATCGCAAAATTCATGGACGAAAAGTTGAAGAAAGGGAATAAAACGTCCTTGTCGACCGAGAAAGACTTAGACGAGCAACTGAACAAAGCCGTGGCGTTGTTTCGATTCATACAAGGCAAAGACGTGTTCGAGGCGTTTTACAAGAAGGATTTGGCGAAACGCTTGTTATTTTCAAAATCGGCATCCATCGACGCCGAGCGGTTGGTGGTTGGCAAGTTACGGTCAGAGTGCGGAGCGAACTTTACCACTCGTCTGGAAGGAATGTTCAAAGACGTGGACGTGAGTCGAGATACCGTGCGTAACTATCGTAACAACGCGACTAATAACACGGCGGCTTCCGTCGGCGGTGAGACAAAGGCGGACGTGGACATGAACGCTTCTGTCGCGGAAGGCGTCGATGAAGATAAATCAAAAAGAACAAGAAAGAAATCGACATCAATAATAACAAAAGAAGAAGGAGGGGGAGAAGCGTTGGAACCATTACCGCCAAAACCACCAATGACGAACCGCGAAACTTTCTCCGTGAACATCTTAACCGCTGGATTTTGGCCGTCGGCGGCGAAACTCGACGTCGTCTTACCGCCGGAATTACAATCGTTGCGAGACGATTTTGAATCGTATTATTTAGAGCAACACAACAATGGGAGACGATTAGCTTGGCAACACTCCACGTCCACGTGTGTCCTGAAAGTCAAATTCGCGAGTGGTACGAAAGAGTTGGCGGTCTCGTTGGCGCAAGCCGTAATCATCTTGGCGTTCAACGAGAACGACGACGATACGAACGACGACGAGCAACAACACAAACAGTTCACGTATAAGGAGTTGAAAGAGAAAACAAACATCCCGGACGTCGAATTGAAACGCACGTTGCAATCCTTATACGGCGGTAAGTACCGAGTGTTATTAAAAACCCCGATGAGTAAAGACATCGACGAGGCGAAAGACGCGTTCAAATTCAACTTCAACTTGCAAGAAAAACTGGTTCGATTGAAAATCTCCGCCATTCAATCCTCTACACAAGCGAGCGGTAAAAAACGAGGCGCCGGAGGAGAAAACGGGGGAGATCACCCGACCACGATGGAAGAAGACGAAAACGAAGCCGTCCGCGAATCGGTCCGCGCGGACCGATTCCACCAAATCGACGCCATGATCGTTCGAATCTTAAAAACCAGGAAAAAGTTGCCGCACCCGGAGTTAATCAACGAGGTCGTGGCGAAACTGCAGTTCCCGGTGAACAACCAAGATTTGAAGAAACGAATCGAAAGTCTGATCGATCGCGAGTACGTGGAAAGAGACAAGGACGATCGAGACGTGTATCATTACGTCGCTTAATAAAACAAGAAAATCATTTCCCGCACAGAATGGGTCGTCGCGTACACATTCATATTCTTTATCATCTTTGAAATATAAGACGTTGTTGACGCGTCGTCGTCGTAAACATTATCATCATCATCATCCCACATTTAAGTCAACCGTTTTGAGCATTTTTCATCACTTCATTACCTAATCTCTCGCTCCTAAAACCGCCACAAATTTGCGCACAAAGCCTCGCACGACAGAATACGCGAGGGAATAATTAAACGCACGTATACGAGTCACGAGGAGGAGAGATAAAAAACAGAGAGAGCTCGTCGTTTCTGGCGATGTTTTGTCGCGCGAAAGAGTAAAGCGTAAAGAGAGAAAGAAATTCGCCGGAGAAGTTTCAGGAAAGAAAACGAAAAGACTTTCGCGCGGAAACTCTAAAGAGAGACAGAGTCTTCAGAGATGACGGCGAAGAAGAAGCAGAAGAAGAAGAAGATTCTGTTACAAAGAGGCGTTTCCGTTTCCTCCTCTTCCTCTGACGACGACGACGACGACGATGAAAACGCCGTGATAAAAGACGAGAAGAACTCGGAGAGAAGGAAAGAGAAGAACGTGGAGAGAATGAAAGAAAAAATTGGAAGCGAAATGTGGGACTTGACGCGCCAATACAAAAAGAGAGAAGAAAGCGTCGAACGTTGGCTGAATTCGTACGGCTTCGGCGCGACGTTGATAAAGAGGGCGGTGAACAAGAACAACGCTTCGATGGGAGGAAGAGGAGGAGAAAGTATGTGGATGTACCACGCGGCGAGAGCGCTGAATCTGAGGGACACGAGGATGCCGAGGAACGTGAAGATGGATTTGGACAAGGCGATTGAGCACCGAATGAAGGCGTCGAAGTTGGTTTTCAAGTACGCCAAAGCGACGGGCGAAGCGCTCAATAAAGCTTTTTACCAACACCTTCATTACTTGAAGGTTTTGAGGAGCGTGAAGATGATCTTCGAAGGGGCGGAAGGGGAGGCGGCGAAGATTATGAGCGCAGCTATGCTTGGGTTCAGAACCGAAGAGGAGGAGGAAGAAGAAGAGGAAGAGGAGGAAACGGAGGACGTTTCGATCTCGGCCAATTCGACGCGAAAGGATGACGCGGCGAAAGAACGACGACAAGAAGAAGGAAACACAAGATTTGGAGAAAAAAGCGGAGCTCCTTACGCGTTCGCTCCGAAAAGCGGTCGCGCGCTCTTGGACCAAATGAAGAACGACGCGAACGATTTTCAGTTCAAAGTGAGCTCGCAAAGCTCAAAAAACAAAAGAGTAAAGTCTCTGGAAGAAGTGGAAAAACAATCGAAAGCGGTGAACGTTGCGCTCACCCCTACTGGGGCAGAAATATTTCAGAACATGTTCAAACAGCAACCCGCGAAAGGGAAAGAAGAGGAAGTATTACTCCTTCGCGGCAGCCAGAGGAAGAAGAATGAAAGCGATAGCAGCGAACGCGGCATGTCTTTGCAAGAGCTTGAGCGGCAACTCGAAATGAAGTACATGAACGCGGGGACGGCGCTAAAGAAAGACGAAGAAGATCCCGAGGGCGAGGCGATGTTCTTGGGAAGTAATAGGATGGACAAAAAGTCCAGAAGCAAAGAGGAAGAGAACGAAAAGATGCGCGTGCTCAGTCAACAAATGGATCGATTGCTTTCCTCAGCCAAAGAAAAGAATATGGAGGAAGACAGGGATTGGACGGAAGTCCCGATGCAAGCGAGTCCTCCTTTGGCCACCAAGGTAAAGGTAGAGAAGCATTGGTCAGAAGTGCCGATGCAAGCGAGTCATCCATCGCGCTCGCGTTTTCGTTTCGCGGCGGTTGAAATCGAAGAAGAAGACGAACCGATAGAATCGAGGAGAGTGTTCGATGAAAACACGTTTGGATTTAATCTTGGTTTGAGTAATGATATATTGAACGCCGCGCCAGCGATTGGCCCGGGTAGCGCAGGCTTTTCATCGCTAAATTCGGATGAAGACGTGATCAAAGAAGAAGAAATCTTGGACGAAGACAAAAAAAATGACGACAAAAACGCAGAGGTAAAAAAGCCCAGACCGGAAGTGCTGGCGACGATCGCGAAACAGGAACGAATGCAAAAACAGAAATTCAAAGTTGTCGATTGCGGCATTTTGACGTTGGACTCATCCTCTTCGGAAGAAGAACAAGAAGAAGAAAAAGAAAAAGAGCAGCAAGAGCAGCAACCACAGCAACAACAACGAGCTCAAAAGCCGCATGCTTTTGTTGCAAAAAAGAAGAAAACCATCTCGTTTGCTTCAGCGGCCGACGCCGCCGCGCTCCAGGCTGAGAACGAGGAGGCAGAGAAAAAACGCTGGAAACAAAAACAAATCGAAGCGGAAATTGCGAGAAAGAAAAAAGAAGAAGAAAAGTTAATCCACGATCAACGCGCACGAATGAACGCGTTGGAGGATCTCAACGAATGCGCAAAGACGTTACTCGTGAAACTCGAACACGCGTACAAAGAAGTGCAAATGGCGTGGCAGAATTTCCACTTGAGTTTCCGTAAAGGCAATGGCATCGCGGCATTGTTGGAAGCCACGTCTGTAACGAACGCATGCATCGAATACGTGGACTTAACGATGCGAAAATCCTTAACAAAGAATCCTGAGCTTAATTCTATCGAACGCATCATAGCCGCCGCCCATCTCGTGGAAGCCATCCGTCTTATCGCCGAGAAGAACGAGCATAGCAAAATGTCGTGGCAACGCGCGCTCGAAATTGTGTCCGATCTCACATTTGGCGGTAACTACAGTTCGGTCATACCCAAACGCGAACGTTCCGTCTTTGCATTTGATTTGTTGCGCGGCATGAACAAGCGAAAAGAGTCGAAGTCTACGCTCCCAGGTTTAAAGAAATTTAACGAGAGTAATAAGGTCAAGCTCGAGAGTACTGGTTTGGACGTGCCTACGAGACACGCGATGCAAATGATGGAAGACTTTATGAAAGACTCGAAGCGAGAGGATCGGTTGCCGCTTATCGAAATTTTAACCGAACACGTGCATCAACAGTTATCCAGAATGGTAGAGGATGTGGACGATTTTTGCTTCTCAAGGAATGGTTTGGTGATAGTATCGAGGATGGTCCACGAACTGTTCGCGCCAGAGAAAAACACCGAGCGTCTGGCTGATCGAGTATTGAGTGAGCCTGAGATTGAGGATGTTGCAGAAAATTTGCCTTCGGGGACTTCGGGGAAAACCTGGCAACGTTGCATCGAGTCCCACAAACATATCTCCATTGAATGTGCATTCGATTCGTTTCTCGTTGCATTCAAAGCAGTCTTCCAACTTTGGGCGACGACGGATGAATCCAGATACAAAACATTTTGCGAAGATTTACGAATGAAAAAGGCGTTGGGTAAGAATGACACTGAATCCGCGGCAAAGTTAATAAAAGAGTTTTACGGGATGGGCGAATGCGGTTTGTTTCCTCTCAAGCGATTAGTGAGCCGAAGTTTACAGAATAATACGCCGTCGGTGTCGCTAGTGTTCGCGTTACACTCGATGGCGATGTCTCGGGTTCACACGGATTGCGACGATTCGATTTTATGGCGATCGAAATATTTTAGGATCGCAAATCAAGTTCTTTCTTGGGAAGAGAAAGAACTGATACAGTTGAAAGATCTCGATGAACACAACGACGTTTTTTTACCGCACAGTCAAATCATTCTCTCCGAGGAAATCAAGACTTTTGATTTTGAGACGGACAGTCAAGTCCGGAAAGACAAAGTATTCCGAGATAGGTTATCACGCAATAGTCCACTTTTTGCCGGTTCTGGTGTGTTGTTCATTGAAACGATGACTGGAATCGTCGAAAGTATGGAGTGGCTCGAGCTGCACCGCTCGATGACGTTTGCTTTGCACCTGTACAACTGTTTGCGCCAAACGGTACCCAACGATATGCCTAAAATTGAGATTCTCGAGCGATTGATGCGAGCGTTTGGAAAGAATGAAGCAATTTTCATCTCCGGAAAAGCTCCTAAAAAGAAGTTCCTCACCGAATGGATGCTCGCGGTGTGGGGATCGTTAGATGGTCCAATGGATGATGAGAATTACGAAAAGAGGAAAGAACAGTGCGAACACGGCATACACTGGTTGGAGTCCTCCAGCGTGTGTAAGACAATCGTAAGGCAAAAATATCCAGCGGATGACTTATCGACAAAGGTCAACGCTACTCGCGAGGCGTTAAAAAACGACCCATTATTTGGAGTCAATCTATCGAAAGTTGCGGTTGATTTGATCGCGTTGCCGAGAAAAATGATCGTCAGTTTAGGCGAACCCCTCGAAGACGCATTGAGTCTCTACTGGGACACCGATGCGGAGGAATGCGAAAGAATCGGTCAACGCATGAGCATGCAATATGTGCTCGCAAAAGCAATCCTGCCCAACCTAAATTCAAATGGCACGGCAGTAGAGGACCATGAAGCGGAAAGACGCTCGTGCGAAACTATTCGTGAGTTGTATTCACTTGGTGATGAATACCGGAAACGCGCCGCGAAGGAAATCGCGAACATGTTTTTTCACGACGACGTTGTCCGGCAAGGAATCTATTTCTTCAGAGAGTTCGACGATTTCGAAGACACAAACCTTCGCCCCCCTCGACGGAGCAATGCCCGTGGACTCTTTGTAGATTACCGGAGAGAGTTCTCAAGGCACGAGAAGATGCCAAGGTTGAAGATGGAGAAGGAGAGAGAAGAAGATGAGTGGTTGTGTCCCGACTCGAGCCCGCCGGAGAAAAGGGTGAAGAAGAAAAAGAAATATGATTTCAAGAAGACCCATGGAAACTCCAAATACACAAATGACCACGAGGCCATGTTGATGGAAGAGATGCATAAAATGTTGCAGCACGCTAGCAAGCAGTTTCCCCGGATTATAGAGATGGCATCAAGACTCGAACCGGAAAGGTTTCAGCGCGAAGGGCTCGCGCTGTTAGGCTCGTCTTCGCTAGAAGTGTTCGAACTGCTTCTTCATTTTCTGCTTAACTTAGATGCTAAAAATTTGAAGCAGTTCTGCCCGGAAGCACTCAACCTTCCTAGAGAAGATGTGGCTATACAATTACACGCACTATCACGCGCAATATCAATGAGATCAGTGAGAGAATTACAACCACCGGAGGTGGATGAGGAGGAAGCCATTCGGCGAGCGACGGCGGCAAGCCTCGGCGATTTCACGCAGCCTTCTCACGAACGACGACGAGAAGATTCAGATGAAGTCGAACAACGCTCGCCCATCTACGATAAGGTTAACTTTTGGTTCCTCGCCAAACTCCCAGATCTTCTTCCAGAATCGGTCACGGTGCCCATTGACATGTACAAATGCGAGACGATTTACGATTTGATGATCAAAATTTCCCAGTGGACGATGCGCCGAGTTAAAGTCTCCGAAATGATACTCGAGCTGGACGGGAGAAAATTGAGGAAATACGAAACCATCGACGAAGCTGGCATTCGCGAGAACTCAGAGCTCGTGTTGAGAACCGAGACGAAGAAACGCGGCGGCGACTTCTTCGTCGACGACGACGACGAGGACGAGGACGAGGACGACATCCTCGGCGGCGGCGAGAGCGACTCAGAGCGAAGCGATGCTTCCTACGCGAGCGAGTACGAGTTTGAGTACGAAGATCCCTCGTCGTCCGAGGGGAGCGACGACGACTAAGAGACGACTTCATCATTCTTGAAATAATTCAATCACATACGCGTATTTTTTTGCCCACATTTTCTCTCAAATCTCTTCGGGGTTTTGCCGCCATTATCCAAACATTACCCTACTCGCCGCTTCGTGTTGTTGTTGTCCTCCTCGGAAACAACACCGACAAAAAAGAAAGAGAGGAAGAAGTTAAAGAAGGCGCTCTTTTTAAATCTCATCGTCGCACTCATAATGTCCTCCTTCTCCTCCGAAAATATGACATCATCGCGCGACCATTCCTTCGACGACTTTGAAGTTCCATCATCATCATCGGGGAAAAACAAGAAGAAATTAAAGACCAACAAAAAGCGCATATTCACCGTCGCGCTCGTCGCCTCGGATTGTTTTCTAATCGGGTTACAACCTATATTAGTCCATTTGACGAAAAATTCGAGAGGAGGGTTCGCGTACCACCCGGTGTCGGTGAACTTTATCACCGAAGGGACGAAAGTGATATTCGCGATTGTGTTTCTGATGGTGCAGGTACGAGTGACATTTTTACGCTTTTCGCGGAGCGCTCGCGATGGATACGGTGACATTTTTTTCTCATCCGTTCTTCTTATGTGAAACGCATATTCTGTTCTCTTTCGTACGAGGCGTAGAGTCGTAGTATCGTCTCATCGGTAGCATCATCAAACGCTGACCTTTCATTCGTTTTCATCACTCTCTTTGATGCGTCAAAACTTTCATCAAATCCTCTTTACGCGACATATGTGATAAACAGATGCGCAAACCGGGCGAAGAGGCAAGAAACTTGCGTTCGATGAAGAAAGCGAAATTGGCGTGGCGGTCCAATAGGTTGCTCGTTGTTCCCGCGGGATTGTACGCCATTAATAACTACATAAAATTCGTCATGCAGTTGTATTTTCACCCGACGACGGTGAAAATGCTTTCGAATTTAAAAGTGCTCTCGATCGCGTTGCTCATGAAAGCGTTCATGGGGAGAGTTTTTAGCGTTTTGCAGTGGGAAGCGTTGTTCTTATTGATTTTAGGCATCACGGTGAACCAGTTGGCGTGTAAACCGTTGCACGGGACGAAGCACGGCGGGTTGACGGATCCTCCCGGTAATCCTCGATCGCTCGGGTGTTATTTTTACACCTTGTGTTCTATCGTCGTCCCGTCGTTAGCGTCCGTGTATAACGAATACGCGCTGAAGAAGAACTTTGAAACCTCCGTGCACTTGCAAAATTTGTTCATGTACTTGTACGGTTTAATGTTCAACACGATCGCGCTGATGATTGTCTGGATGCGAAACGGGTTTCAAGACATCGGGAGCTTATTCGCCGGACATAACTCGATGACCATGTTATTAGTCGCCAACAACGCCGCGCAAGGCGTGTTGAGTTCCTTCTTCTTTAAGTTTGCGGATACGATTTTGAAGAAATATAGCAGCACCGTGGCGACGATATTCACCGGTTTAGTCTCCGCGTTCCTCTTTGGACATCAAATCACGATTAACTTTTGCATCGGCGTGAGCATAGTTTTAATCTCCATGCACTTGTTTTTCAGCTCGAGCGAACAGCTGAGCAAAGCCAAGTTTAACTCACTCGGTGGTTTGAACGAAGAAAACAGTAGTTTGTCCAACGAGGAACGCTCGAGGAGAGCGAATCGATTCATAGTCTCCCCGAGCATGGAACATTTAAGCGCGTATCAATCCGCGCAGAATTTGAAAGACGTAGGTTTATCCGCCTCCGCCGCGGAGAACAGAGTGTGATTACGAGTAATAATAATATAATACGTATAGATGTAGATTTACAAAAACAACCTCTCCCTCTCTCTCACACTCACATTCTCGCGATAGAATACATCACAAAGTATCCTCCACCTCGTGATTGACGCGTTCCCAGGCCAATTCTTCCGGTAAATCCCAGGTGGATTCGCTCGTTTTCTTGTTCACGTAAAACGGCATCTTGTGTTCCGTGGACCACTCTTCCTTCCAATTTCCTGGGGATTCCCAGGTGGCAGTCCCATCGGCGGTCGTCCAATATTTCTTCCCGGTTTCCTCGTCTATCCAAGGCGCGATGAGAGGATCCGTCCACGTCGCCTGTTTAATACGTATTTGTGTGGAAAAAGAGAGAGTATAAAGTGTCAGTTTAGTAGTATTCGCATCATAAACATCAGAATGGAAAAAAGCCGCTCGAGAGATCAAATCCGGAATGTATTCACGACGTAAACATAAACGCAGAGAGAGAACACCACACAAAACAAACGCGCAGTACCTCGCCACTGACGGAGTTGTAAAAATACTGCGCCTCGCGCGCGGATGCGAGACCGATAACGATCGCAACAATCGCGAATACAAATGTCAACAGAGAGCTTCTGTTCATTTTGTGAAACGTTTTCTTGTGAAGGGTCAAGGTGGTTTATTCCGAGTTTTACGACACGTTTACAGAGTAGAGTTATATTAAAGTGGTATATCCTGAAAAGTAATTACAAAAGTATTGGTTTAATACAGTAGTACGTGTTGTCTGTGTGTGTGTGTGTTCTGTGTTCTTCTCTCGTGGTTTGGTCTTTACTCCTGGCGACGACGAAGACTTTTGCGCTCGTTCGTATTTTACTAAGATTTGGACGAAAACCAAGAGCCTTTCTTTTTACTCGCCCCTTCCTCTGGTACGCTTTCGTTGTCTTCCTTTTTCTCCTCTTCGTTTCCATCCTCTTCTTCTTTCCAATCGTGTTCTACGCGCGTCCACGCTAAATATTCCGGTTTCGTCCACGTCGTCTCGCGGGTTTTACGATGAACGTAATACGGAGTCTCCGGGGTCTCCTCGCCGTATATTTCTTCCCAATCGCCCGGTGATTGCCTGATTAAAAAAGAATGTTAAACACGAGTGTTGTGTTGTTGTGTCAGCGAGGAAAGAAAGAGAAAGAGAGAGAGACCGAAAACCGACCGACGCATCACATCGAGCGCAAAGCGAGAAAATTTAAGAAGCACAAAGACACAAGAGAGAAAGAATATGAATTTAGTACCAAGTCGTCTCTCCGGTCTTCTCGTGTTGCCAAAACCGCCTCCCGGTATCTGCGTCGACGTACGCGACGGAGTACCCGTGGAAACTGGGCATTTGCCACGTCGATTCTGTGTTTTTAAGGGGGAGAGAGTGAGAGAGAAAGCGTTTAAGCGCGTTAATATTAAAGGTCGACCAAAGTTCAAATTTCCAATCAAATCCGGAATGTGTGGAAAAGCGCGAAGAAAATACGCCCGCATGCGTGCATATTTTGAATATACCTCGGGTTAACGTGTTGTAGTAATACTCCGTCGGTCTCGCCTGCGTGTCGAGAGGAGATGCGGTGAAGAGAGAAAGGAGTAAAGCGGTGATGATGAACATCATAGTTTAGTTATGGGGAAAAGGAAAGGAAAGGAAAGGAGAGATATTTCCTCTAATTTAGGGTGATGTGCGCTTCGTGTGTCTCTCTGTGTCTCTTTCTGATGTTACAACTTATGATGATGATGATGATGATGATTCTAATTCGTGTATAACGCTCCATCTTCGTATCGCCAACCGCGTGGTAATCGGCAGTTGTTGTCGAGGAGGTATTGTACACATTCGGGTTGGTTGTAGTAGTGCGCTACTCCTACGGCGTGATAGTTCCAAGGCGCTTTGGCGGTTTCGTGCAAGTACATCAAACAGTCTAAGTGGCCGCGCATGGCTGCATACTCACACGCCAACATGCCATATTCATCAAACTTACGCTCAACAAGATATTCGAGTATATGAAGATGACCATTTTGAGCCGCCCAAGAGGCAGTTACCGAATCCCAAGGCGCTTTGGCTTCTTCGCGTAAGTATTTGAGGCACTCGAGAAGACCGTTTTTGGCAGCTTTTGCACACGCCCACGTACCGATAGGACACTTATTTGCCACGCAATACTTTACCATTTCCATATTACCTTGTTCTGCGGCCCTATTAATCGTCCTTGAATCCCAATCACAATTTTTCTCCTCTCGCGCCCACTTGAGCAATTCGAGTTTATTCGTTTTAGCAACTTTCTCGGAGAAATATGTTTCGTCCCAGTGTCTCGGCCACAATGATTTATGCTCCCACGCGAACTCCAAAGTCGATATCGAGGACACCTCGTTCACTCTAAACTTTTTCTTCAAATCTCTTGCACGAGTTGATCTCTTCACCAACTTTCTCGTCTCCGTATTCACCTCGTACAAGAATTTGAGATCATTCGAATTCAATCTCGGAATGATATGAGTGAAACAAATATCGTCGCACTTCACGATCACCTCCCACAAAGAAGACAGAGAAGAACAACTGCTCTTCCCTTCCATCGCGGAATAAGTATATCCTCTCCTCCCCGACAAGGTTTATTCTTCTCTCTCTCGTTCTGTGCGTGTCTTTGTGTGGTGTATACAAATGTCACATGCGAGAAATATTTTCCCCTAATACTGAAAAATCTCTCCCAAAAACCGTTTAAACACGCGCATAAAAACACGCGTATTCGTCGCGCTTATTATTCGTATATTAAAAAGAAAAGAAGCAAACCCGGTGGTGCACATACATATACACGTAATGGCGTTGTTTTCGAGCGAAGATGATGCATCAGAGAACAGAACAAATCCGCTTTGGAAAGTTCTGCAAAAGTCCTTCGTGTCGTATAAAAAACTCCAATTCTCGAAACGAATGTACGCGATGAAAAACTCGATATTTTCGAGACGAATACACGACGAGAGCGACAGAGGCGTCAGAAACACAGTCGTTATGATTTTAGGCGAGAGAATGACCGCGTTCGATCGAATCATCAGTCGCGTGGATGCGTTCTTTTTCAGCTCCTACGTCTCGGAATTTCCACCCATCGAGAGCAAAAAAATGTTCCTCTTTACGAATAATACGAATACTACCACGAATACGAAAGAAACGACGACGATGAAAATGAAGTCCATAGACTTCGTGGCGAACCAAGTGGGCGGGTACACCACGGATTGCGGGTGGGGGTGCACGCTGAGGAGCGCGCAGATGCTGTTCGGGGAAGCGTTGATGAGGAGCGCTCGAGCGCGAAGATTTAGGCGGAGGAGTTTAAGGAGAAGCGAAGAAGATGTAAGCGAGGAGGAGGAGGAGGGAGAGGAGTTTAAGAGGAAGAAGGAGATTGTGGATATGTTTTCGGACGATAACGATGACGATGAAAACGAGGATAAAAAGGAGAAGAAGAAGAAGAAGACAAAGAATGTATTCGGGTTGAGAAGAGTGTACGAAGGAGACGAGGACGAGAATGCGTTGTGCCCCGGTCAGTGGATGGCACCGTCCGAGATTTGTAAACGATACGGGAAAATGATGAATAGGTTGGATTCTTTTCAAAACGTTCGTTGTCTCATTCTCGGCGACGGGTGCGGCGGAGGCGTGCCTGAGTTTTACCCGGAAAGAGTTCGAGAGGAAATGAAAACGCACGCGGACAAAGACGTTTTGATTTTAGTACCTTTACGATGCGGCGCGAGCGACGCGATTAATCCTGAATACGTGAAATCGTTACAGAAATTTCTAAGCGTGCGCGAGTGCGTAGGTATCGTCGGAGGGAAGAAGACCGCGTCGTATTACATCGTCGGGTTTACGAGCGGTAAGAAGAGTAGTGATAGTTGTAGCGGGGGAGAGAAGGAGGAAGAAGAAGAGGAAGAAGAAGATGAAGAAGAAGAAGAAGAAGAAGAGACAAGAGCAATATATCTCGACCCACACGTCGCGAAAGCGTACGTGTCACCTCGCGAGCGTTCGCGAGACGAATCGACGGAATCTGCGTATTATCGTTCCTTTTTCGGAAGCGCTTCGGAACACGGCATTTTATACACGCCGTTTCACGCGCTCGATCCGAGCTTAGTCGTTGGATTTTTAGTAGGTAACGATACTAATTACGACGAGATGAATAATGCATCTTCCTCCTCCTTGGACGCGTTCGTGGATGTTTTGACGAATATTGAACGCGAGAGCGGATCGACGCCTTTGATTACGGTGGTTACCAAAAAAGTGTTGTCGAAGAAGAAAATGAATAGCAGTATGAATAGCAGCAGTTCGAAACGAACGGAAAACAACAAAAGAGGAGAGGAAGAGGACGAAGACGATTGGGAAATCATCGATGGTTGCGAAGGAGAAGAGTTTTAAGACTTTTAGACGGGTTTTAGCGTTTCTTTTGTACATTTACAAAATCATCATCTCGAATACCACCGTGCGGTACTACAACATCATCATCACTTTACTACTACTATCACTATTACTATTACTATCTTTCAACTAAGTACTCCTATCCGATACTTTCTCAACGTCCGAGTCCTTCCTTGCCATTTCCAACTGTTGACTCTTCGTCTTAGTGTTATGCTTGAAAAATTCGCACGCCACAGCGCCAGAGAAAAACACCAGAGCGACAAAATACGTCACGCCAAACGGTTTATCGCTGGAAAAGAACACGAACGAGGATATAACGGTCAAAACTTTCCTGCACGTGGTAATCGCCACCGCTGGTACCGCGCCGAAATGCTTCACCAGCGTCGTGTAAAACACCGCGCCGAGCCAAAACACGATCGATCGAAACGCGATCAAACTTAAATAAAACCAATCGCCAAAGAAAAACGCAAACGCGTCCGGTTCTTTGACTAAAACCACCACGAACACTAACAAAGCTCCAATCGAATTCGTCATCAACATGTTCTCCGATACCGTCGCCTCGTAATCTCTCAACGCCTTATCCACCACGTTCGACTGCACCGCGCCGACGCACACGCAAAAGAAGGACAGAAAAAACCCAAACGCGTACAACGTGGGATCTTCCGCGTCTAACTGTTTGTTCCCTTCGTGTTCCCCTAATGCGAAAAAACACGACGCGATCACTAACAAAACGCAAGCTAAATAGTCCAACCAGTGGTACGTTCGCTTCAGCCACACCGAGGAGAGGAGAATCACCGGTATCAGTTTGCTCGATTTCAACACCGTCCCCGTGGCGTAGTTGATGTATTTGTACGAGACTTTCCCGAGGGAAGTGTATATCCCAATCAAAGATGCCGAGGCGACGTATAAGTGTATCGGTGCTTTCAACGGCGGCACTATTCTCGAATAATACTCGTGGTGCATAAAAGAACTACTCTTTTTCTTCTTAGTAGGAGTAGCAGTACTTTTCAAAACATCTTCAACACCGTTCGTGTTGCTCCCAAAGTCTTTCACATCACCATTTCCCTCGTTATCCGTCGTAATCATCATCCAAACAAACGTCATCACACTAAACACCACGAGCTCAAACAACGCCAGAAACCAATAGTGGTGGAACCCTTCTATTCTTTTTAAGATGTACTCTTCGGCTGCGCAGGATATTCCGATGGATGCGATCGTTCCGATGGAGAGGAAGATGAAGAAGGATTTCTTATTGGAGGTCAGGTGGAGGTGCATTTTTCCCAACAGGATGGGGATTCGATTAGGATGATGTGCAGAGGAAGAAGGAGCGCTCATGTTCATGAAGAAATTGCTTTTTTACTCTCTAAACTCTAAACTCTGTGAGTGTGCGTAAGCGTGTAAATGTGTGTTCCTCAACACTAATAACACCTTCACTTCTGTTCTCTCTATTGTGTGACGAAAGAGAGTTGATGCTTTTTTTTACCTAATTAAATTTTTCTCTGTCTCTCTCTTTCTGTTATTACAACTGATGATGATGATGATGATGATGATGATGATGATGATAATAATATTCTAATTCGTGTGTAACGCTCCTCCTTCGTATCGCCAACCCGATGGTAAAGGACAGTTGTTGTCGAGGAGGTATTGTAAACATTCGGTGTGGTTGTAGTAGTGCGCTTGTCGTACGGCCTTAAAGTTCCAAGGCGCTTTGGCGGTTTCGTGTAAGTACTTCAAACAGTCCAAGTGACCTTCCTCGGCTGCATACCAACACGCACGTTCGTTATATTTATTATATTTATATTTACGCTCAACAAGATATTCGAGTATATGAAGATGACCATTTTTAGCCGCCCAAGCGGCAATTCTCCAATCCCACGGCGCTTTCGCTACTTCGCGTAAGTATTTGAGTATCTCGAGATGACCGTTTAAGGCAGCATATGCGCACGCTTCACTATCGATGACGACGCAATAATTTGCAACGCAATACTTTACCATTTCCAGATTACCTTGTCTTGCGGCCGCATTAATCGTCCTTGAATCCCACACACACTTTTTCTCCTCTCGTATCCACTTGAGCAACTCGAGTTTATTCGTTTCAGCAACTTGCGAGCAGAAATGTCTTTCTCTCCACCAACTCGGCCACAACGATTTATTCTCCCACGCAACTTCCAAAGTCGATATCGACGACATCTCGCTCACTTTAAACCCCTTTTTTAAATCACCCTTGCGAGATGATCTCTTCACCAACGCTCTCGTTTCACCATTCACGTCGTACAAGAATTTGAGATCATTCGAATTCAATCTCGGAAGCACACGAGTGAAACAAATATCGTCGCACTTCACGATCACCTCCCACAGCAGTTTCGGAGAAGACAAAGAACAACTGCTCTCCTCCTCCATCTTGGAAGGCATATCCTCCTCAACAAGGTTTATTCTTCTCTCTCTCTCTCTGCGCTCCCTGTCTTTCTCGCAAAAAGTGGTAAAAAAATACAAACACACATGCAGACATGCGATCAGAGAGAAATTCGTTTCCCCTAAAGAAGCCGTTTGTGCGATATTTTTACATTCACCAAAGAGCGGCATTCTTTCCTCTGCGTGCGAACAAAAACGTCCCTTTTCTCTCACTCTCTGAATACCACACAAAACACGGTTTTAGTACGCGCAACGACCACTTCGAGTTCATTCGCGAAGAAGAAGCAACAACAACGACGCGCGAAAGAAACGAACCATATACTCAGAACACATTTCCAATTCAAAATGATAAATTCGATCAAATTCCTCGCGTACGTTCTCTCGATCGCGAGCGTCTCCTTACGGAGCGGTGATAAAGGCAACGCTGGCGTCTTAGTCTTTCGTTCGGTCTCGGCTTCCTCCGCTGCCGAAACGACGACGACGACGAGTGAAACAACCGCGAGTGATGATGATGGAGCGATTGAACTCACCCCGACTGCATTTCGAGCGCAACTGCAAGCGAAACCATCCAACGAGAAGTATTTCGCAAAGTTTTACGCCCCGTGGTGCGGCCACTGTAAATCGATGGCGAAAGATTGGGACGCTTTGGCAGCGGAGATGAAATCTGAAGGACGAAGTGATTTGAAACTGTTCTCGGTGGACGCGTCGACGCAAGCGGAAGCGTCCGTGGCGAAAGAGTTTGAGATTAAATCGTTCCCGACGTTGATGTACTTTGAAGACGGGAAGATGTTTCCGTATTCCGGCGGCGCGAGGACGAAGGAAGCGTTGGGGAACTATTTGGCGTCCGAGAATAAGAAAGACGCGAGGAAGTTTTCGTTCAAGGGCGAGAGCTTCAAGTTGCAACAACCCGGTGTGTTCGTTCGAGCGAAGAAGTTTTGGGAGGAGTCTTTGCAAGTGATCGCGCAGGTGTATAAGCACAAGGCTGGGGCGGTGTACGTTTTGTACGGCGCCGGATTGGTCACCGGTATTTCGTTCGCGAGTTTGTTCTTCGTGGTCGTGCAAAGAACCGGCAGCGACGGTAAGAAGTCGAAAGCCGCCGCGAAGGGTAAAGGCTCGGCGAAGAAGACGAATTAAGTTTATTAAGCGAGAGAGATATATCTGTTACTCGACAAAAACACCTGCCGCTCGTCACCACCCGACTGGCGATACGAACGTGGAGGAGAGTAACTTACGCGTGTCAGAATTCTAAATGTATTTTAACAAGTTTACAGAGTAATACTATTCTTTTAATCTTACACTCTCTCTCAAAGCAACTCCGCTCTCGGCGTGCCTCCCTCTTCGCTACTTTCTAACAACCCTTTGAACTGCTGAAATTTACAAAACAGAATCTTTCCTTTCTTCAAATCAATCTTGTCCCCCTCGTCCGTGCCGTCGTCGAGTTGATGCATGCCCACGTCCTCCAAAATTCTAATAAATACCATCTTATTCGCTTCGTTCGGATGCGACACCATCGTCAGCTCCTCCATCGTCAGCTCCTCGTTCTTCTTACCCTCTACAAACTCCATAAACGCGTCTCGGTATGTAAAATGCTGCGATATCGGAAAATTCGCGAGCACAGACTGCGCGTGTTCCTCGTACGCCTTCACTAAGGCCAACGTAAACTCGTATTCCTTTTCACTAATCACATCCGCTTCCTCCGTTTCCTCCGAATTTTTCTCGTTCCACTGTTGCAACACGTGCACGGGAAACTGTTGAATTTTCTTAATCCTCGTCCTCAAATAACTCCTCAAAACGTATTTCGCCCTGTTCAACTCCTCTCTCCCGATCGCAGATAAGAGCATTTCGTTCCCGTCCCCGGATTCGTTCGCGGAGTTTTCCATCTCTTCGATTTCTCGCTCGCGGGAAGCGAGTAAAGTTTGGAAACGCGCAACTTCAGTGGATTTGAATTTCAACAAGATCGGCGCGTTCTTTTCATCGTTCCAGGCGCGTTTGAGTGTTTCGTACAGTTTCACGTTTTCGTTGATCTCGATATCGTCGTCCTCTTCCATGGTGGGTGATTTCTTCTCGAAGAGTATTCGCAGAACCTTCGCCCGACGCGCAAAAGGATGCAAAATGTGAAGATTTTCAACTCTGAGAAAGAAACGAAACTTCGAGAGGTTTGAGAGCGAAGAACACCATCGACGCGTTAATGTTCGTTTTACGTAATAAAACCACCTGAAACTTTACAGAACGACGGAATAGAATTTATTACAGGCAATGCGTGCATTTTGAATGAAAGAGAAAGCGTGTGAGTGCAATTTTGTGTGCGATATGTAAAATGTTCATCCAAATTGTTGGTGGTGTTACGAGTAACGAAGACGACAACACACGCGCTTAGCAAACAGGCGAAGGGTCGACTCGTTCTCGCTCGCGAAGAAGAATTCTGCTTCTGTGTTTTCGTTTTCGTCGTAAAAGTCGTCTTGTTCTTCGTCGATTCTTTTCTGATTCGTCTCTCCAAGGTTTCGTAAGGACTCCGAAGCGAAGCGCCAGACGAGCGCTCTTTGACTGTCGGTGAACGCGCGCGGTTGAACGATCGATTTCGTCGAAATATACTCCACGGCTTTCCTGAAACCTTCTCGAACGCAAAGTTTGAGCACTTTACGGTTACATGTCTCCGCGAAGTGCGAGAGTTCTGAGACGGCGCCTTCGTCGCGAGCGCCGTCGGCGACGACTTTCGAGAACATTCGCGATTTTGATTTTGTTGACTTCTTCGAGGATGACAAACACGTCGTATTGTTGTTGCATTCCTCGGTATAATACTCGTCGACGACTTCTCGATAAAAAGTTTTCAACAAGTCGTACCTCGCCGCTCGCGATGGACGCATGAACGGCGCCGCGAACGTATCCTTCGGGTGAAAGATTTTGCCCAGTACAGATTTCTCGTCTTTTTTGGTCAAACGAGATGCGTCTGAGATGGACGCGACAACGCACACGCGACGAGAAGAACTATTGTTTTCTTTCTCTAACGATTTCAACGCGGCAGTTAACCCAGCTTTGAACGATTTCGGGTCGACTTTTTGAGTCTGCTGAGTAGTAGAAGTCTTCGCGTTTGATGAAACAGACGCATCCGCTTGTGTTCCATCGGTACCGGATGTGCCATTCCCGACCGTATTTTCCTCGCTCACATTTCTGTCCTCGTCTTCTTCTCCTTCTTCCTCGTTGCCTTCTTTTGCGTTGCCCTTCTTGGTCTTCGTCTTCTTTGTTTTCTTCTTCGTTTTCTTCTTCTTGCCCGTCGCGAACGCGTTCTCGATGTTGCCGACGTACACCACACTCGGCGCCCATTTTTTAGCCAACTGGAACGTTCGTTTCAACAAGTCCGCGCAAAATGCGCTCTCGTCGCCTTGTCCTGTATCCTCCGTATCATCTCCGTCGTGTTCTTCTGTAGTCGTTGCGTTCGGTTCTTTGCTCCTCCTCCGCGTGACATTTTCAATCGAGCAGTCAAAAAATACGCTCCCGGTCTCCCTCGCGAGGACATTTTTCGCGAAATGTTTCTGTCCGCACCCTCTCGGTCCGATGAAGAGCAAATGTTTTGGTTTCTCCGTATTATGCGCGTATGATTCTAACCACACGCTGGATGTGCTCGCTCCGAGAGGTATCAAGACGTTCGATTTGATCGATTCAATCGCTCGCTTCTGGTCGTCCACGGACCGGTCAGGCGCTTCCTCCTCGCAGTACACGAACTCGTCCGCACCGCTCGCGATGAATGTGTTGTTGTTCACGACGGTATCGTCGTCGTCGTACTTTTTCTCGCGCTCCGAAGAACAAAAACAGTCGATTTTGACGTTGTGTTGGAGTAGATACTTCGCCATCGGGTACGCGTCGATGGAATCGAACAGCGCTTTTTCTTGCTCCAAGGCGGAGGCGCAGGATTTAGGACATTTTGTTGACTTTTTCTTCGTATTCTTCTTCGTCTGCTTCTGCTTCTTTGCCTTCTTTGTCGCGCTGCTTTTGTTCTTCATTGCCGCTTCGGTCGTCGATTTCGAATTTCCATCCTCTTCTTTCCTCGTCGTCTTGGTGGTCAACGTCGCGTCGTTTACGTCGTCCTCTTGGCGCATCCGTTCCAACGCGAGTTTCACATTTTCTTTGATCTCAATCGACACTTCTTTCAACACCTCTCTCTCGATCGCTCTTTTCTCCGCCTGTTCGCTGAAACTCGTGTTTCTTCGTTCTCTTCTGTTGTCGTTGATTTCCTGAGTGTTCAAAGCGTCGTCGTCGTTCGATGTGGACGACGTCGTCGTCGCGCTTGGAAACGCACGCTCGGATTCTTCGAGTATTTTTCGCAAGGCTTCAAATCCGCACTTTCGGTCGTCTTCGGCGTTCTTTCTATTTTCATCGCTCTTTGTCTTATTTTCTGTGACATCATCATCATCATCTTCATCATCTTTGTCTTCTTTTTTGCGTTCGTTGGAATCGTCAAAGATGATTGGTATATCTTTCAATTCGGGCAACGCGCCTTGGTGCGTTTCGCGGTACTCGCGAACAAACGTCTCAATTTTACTCCCGTGCTCTTCCAGTAACGCTTTCTTCGTGCGTTCGTACACATGCGGTTGATTTTGTTCAAACTCTCGCAGTCGTTTTTCGCGCAAGAGTTCGATTTTGGTTTCGATATCTTCTTCTGTATCATCATCTTTATCTTCTTCTTCGGATCCCGCGGCTCGAGCGGTCGAGCGGGATCTCGAGTCAACACAAACGTTCATCTTCATCTTCATCTTCTTTGTTCTCGTCGACGACGCATCATCCTTGTTCAAAACCAACATTCCGAGCCGTTCTAGTTCATCTTCCACTTTTCGTCTCATCTTTTTCCTCGCCAAACATCCTCTCGCGTGTCTTTGCACGTTGACGACGGCCAATCGATGTTTTTCGTCCTCCGCGTATTTTGCGAGACTCGATTCTCTCTTTCCTTCTTTGACTTCTCCTTCGTTTAATTCTTCTGCGACGACTCCTACACCTTCTTCCGCTTCTCCTTTGCGCGTTTCCTCGTCCTCCTCTTCTTGCGAATTAGTCTCCTCCGTTTCTGTCGATTCAATATTCAATTCTTCTTCCTCGTCGAGACCATTCGTCTCGTCCGATTGCCTCCCGTCGTCGTCCGGAGCGTCAAAATCCATCTCGCTCGGGCGCGACGCCGTCACATCCGCGTTCACCTTCTCCATCACCGATGCGACCTCCTTTTTCAAAAACCCTCTCCTTTCCCTCCAAAACCGCGTAGGGACGACCATGTTACCGTTCTCTTTCGTCTCGTTTCGGTGTCGCAATCTTTCCTCCATCGTTTCCGTGTCGAATAAATTTTCCTCTTCTCCTTTCAGTCGTACTTTCGCTGCTCGAAAATACACGCAGGACATCAATCGATCGATCAATCGGTGCTTTTGCGGATGCACGCACGAGTGTTCGCAAAGGTTTAAGGCACGGAGAATGGAAAGGTAGCGAAGGTACACGGATAACGCGTCGTTTTCATCCTCGTTTTCGTCGTCGTCGTCGTCGTCCGAGGGAGGAGACTCGATGGTGGTGACATCCTCCTCAGGAGAAGACGAAGACGTTGAAGCGTCGTCGAGGCGGATGTCCAACGCGAGAAGTTTCGAGAGTTTGAAGAGACACGCGCGCCAGAGCGCGTCGACGGCGGAAGCAGAGAGCATTAAATTGTTGTTGGTGGTGGTGGTTATTTTAATAATAGTGCGAATATATATGGTAGTCGTGATAAGCGCGAGCGGAAGTATTTTTGTGCGGATGCCAAATCTATTTTTAGACGTTTTTTACCAATCGGCGTGAAACTTCCCTTCCTTATCGACTCTCTCGAACGTGTGCGCACCGAACGCGTCCCGTTGCGCTTGAATGATGTACGCGCTCCCACGTTTCGTTTTCATGTTATCGTAGTAACTCAACGCGTTCATCAGCGCCGGCGAGGCGATGCCTCTTTGCGCGGCTTCGACGACCACTTTGCGCAAATCACCGACTCTGCTCTTCACGATCGAACTAATTTCCGAATCTAAGAGTAAGTTGGATAACGACGGTTCTTTGGTAAACGCCCGGACGATGGTTTCGAGCAGTTTGGCGCGTATGATGCACCCGCCGCGCCACACTTTACAAATGTTTGCAATGTTTAAATCCTCGGACCACCCGTAATCGTTCCCGGCGGATTTAATGAGGGATAAACCTTGCGCGTAGGCGATAATTTTCGCGCAATATAAAGCTTTGCCTAAAGTCTCTGCATTCAGAGTTGTCGTTGTTGTTGAGGAGGAGGAGGAGGTTTTAGAAGATTCTAATACTAAGTCTTCGGCGTTGTTCGAGTACATCTCCGAACACTTCGCTCGGTCGTCGATGGCGGCGGAGATATACCTCGCCTCCAACGCGGCCGAACAACACGGAATAGCAATACCAGCGTCCGCGGCTAACTGTACGGTCCACTTCCCGGTTCCTTTCGATCCGGCTTTATCTAACACTTTGTTCGCTAAGTACGAATCGTCGTCGCCGTCGTCATCCTTCTTCTTCAAACACTTGGCGGTGATATCGATCAAAAACGATTCCAAATCCCCATTGTTCCACTCTTTTAACGCAATGGATTGTTTTTCGTTATCAAAACCTAACACGTCTCTCAACAAAACCACCGATTCCGCGATAAATTGCATGTCCGCGTATTCGATGCCGTTATGCACCATTTTCACGTAGTGCCCGCACCCGTCCGGCCCGCATCTCGTGACGCACGGCTCGTCGTTCTTCTCCCCAGCTTTCGCGCTCATCGCTTCCAACATTGGCTTTAAACTGTTGTACGCGAATTCTGAGCCTCCGGGCATGAGCGCTGGCCCGTGTCTCGCGCCTTCCGCGCCGCCGGAAATGCCCATGCCGACGAAATGAATTTTCTTCCCGCACTCCGCAAACCAATCGACGGCGCACATCTGTTCGCGTCTCCGAGTTTCCAAAAAGTGCTCGTTCCCGCCGTCGATGATCACGTCGTCCGATTCTAACAACGGTTTTAAGAGTTCTAAAGTCATCTCCACTGGTTTCCCGGCTGGAATAGATAACAGTATTCGCCTAAAAATCGAGAGCGCGTCGATGTACGAGCGTCAGTACGTATTTCATCTCACATCGAACAGCAAACCAAACAACGAAAAAGAGAGCGACGAAAAAGAACAACGCGTACCTTGGTTTCTTCAAACTCTCCACGAACATTTGTAAATCCTTAAACACTCGCAGTACATCGTCACCGTTTGAAATGTCCCTCTTTGCAATCTCCAACGCTTCGAACAACCGCATCGAAAATTCATCCTCTCGGTTGTAACAGGAGACTTTAAAGCTTTTCGAGGCGACGTTCAGGGCGAGGTTTTGTCCCATGACGCCCATGCCGAAGACGCCGATGACGGATTTGTCTTCATCTTCGGTCATTTTAATGTCTCTCTGTTCTCGTAAACGCTCTCTCTGATGAGATGATGTCTGCGCTAAAATGAAGAAATCTGCGCTCGTTTACTCTAAACGCTCTGTGCAACGCGAACGGGGAAAAGACCTGATCTTGCACGCGAAGGACGGTGAAAACCCAATAGAGTTTAATTCTCTGTTTCGTTACTCGATTTTGTCTCTCGGATGACGATGATGACGAGAGTATTCTTAAGCGGAAGATATTTTACGCGTACACTTATGCCGCATTTTAAAAGAGAGATGTGCGCGACATAAACATAAAGAACGTAAACATAAACGACGACGAGAACATAAACGACACGCGGGAAAGGTGCAAACGATACGTGGTGTTGTTTTCTTTTCGCCGTTTCTAAATCGCGTACCCGTCGTCTCCTCAATTTTCGAGCGCATCATTCCGCGCGAAAGAAAAAAAACAGTTACGACAACGCACGGGAAAAACGGAGTAAACGCGTAGAGATGACGACGAAGAAGAAGGAAGACAACGACGCGAAAAAAGGAGGAAACTCATACGAGGTGGACGCGAAGTATTCGTTCAAAGATTTAGTCTCTGTGTCGCCGCCGTCTTGGCAGCTGTTTTCCGGAAACGGACGAGGTGATGATGATGTCAAAGAGGACAAAAAGGAGGAAAAGAAGACAAAGAAGGAACGGACGCCTACAAAGCCTTCGATGAGTTTAAATGTTGCAATCGAGGACGAGGAAAGAAGGAAAACCCCGATTAAGAAGAAGGCTTTGATGACGAGTAAGAGTAAAGCTCTTTCGATGAAACCGAAATTGGGGAAAATGTCTTTCGTCGACGCGTTCTTTCTCCCGGGCGAGCTCGAGCGCGTGAAGCGGAAGTCTCGCGAGTGGGGGGCGGCGGCTTGGAGCGCAAGAGGAGATACAACAAAAGACGAGGATTTTGAGGAGGTGCGAAGAAAACGAGATATACAAAAACAGCTTCTCTCGGAATGGCATCAGACGGTGGAGAAGTTCAGGGACGATTATAAGGCGAAGAGGAAAGCCGCGGTGAGACGGAGTAAACGCTTAGGAGGGAAAGTTTTCGACTGAACTGAAGTATCTGACGAGGGAAAGATATCAGCCGCGTAAAAACAAACGCTGCAAACAAAGTTTGGCAAAAACTCGACGATTGCCTCAAATACTTACATAAGTCGAAGAGGCGAAAGTGCCTCTTAAAAACGACTTGGAGGAAGAAGACATCGCTTCTTACGCTCGGTACTTCAAGCGCGCCGAAGAGCGAGTATAAAACTACTCCTCGCGAGAAAAAGGGCGGCGCCAAGAAGAACCAACGACGGATACATACGACACGCTCAATACGTGGTCGAGACGACGACGAGAGAGAGAGAAAGCGAGAGAAACAAAAGCGATAGAATAGATAGAGCACATCCGGAGGACAGACCTGCGAAAAGGCGTCGACGCGCGGCGCGCGTATTTTTGCCCTCTCGAGCCATTTTTGGATAAAAAACCTTCACGAGACACGTCACATTAATCTTCCGCGCGTGTACGACACACAGAACGCATAAACGCGCGCAAACGTCGCGTTTCGTCTTAAGAACACATAAAACCTCTCGATACGCATCTCTTTTGAACATGTTATCGCTCTCACTCTCCGCGACTCGATCTTCGATGTCATTCCTCCTCTCTAAGAATCACCATCGGGGATCTGCGGCGTCTTTGCAGAAAGGGAAGACGAGAACGGCGAGGCGAGTGTACTTCTCCGTGGACGCGAACACGCCGAAGAAAAACGGTGGTGGTAACACTGCGAACAACAACAACAAAAAGAAAGAGAAAAAGAAAGAGTCGAACGCGTACGCGGCGACGGTTTTGCTCCCGCAAACCACGTTCGAAATGCGAGCGAATTCAGTGCAGAAAGAACCACTCATGCAAAAATGGTGGCTGGAAAACAACGTGTATAAACACGTCGCGAATCGAGAGGAATCGACGGGAAATCTAGAATCGTTCACGTTACACGACGGACCACCGTACGCGAACGGAGATTTACACATCGGGCACGCGTTGAATAAAATTCTGAAAGATTTCATCACGCGGTACCAAGCGCTGCGAGGGAAGCGGGTGCGATACGTACCCGGGTGGGACACGCACGGGTTACCGATCGAGTTGAAAGTTCTGCAGTCGATTGAAGACCCGGAGGTGAGGAAAAATCTGACGCCGATTAAGTTGAGGAAGAAAGCGGCGAAATTCGCATTGGGACAAGTGGAGAGGCAATCGAAACAGTTTCAAAGGTACGGGATTTGGGGCGAGTTTGAGAATCCGTACATGACGTTGCAACCGGCGTACGAGGCGAGCCAGTTGGAGGTTTTCGGGAAGATGTTTTTGAACGGACACATTTATCGAGGGAAGAAACCCGTGCACTGGTCGCCGAGTTCGCAAACCGCGTTAGCGGAAGCCGAGTTGGAGTATCCAGACGTGCACGTGAGTCAGTCGGTGTACGTGGCGTTTCCGATCGAGGCGACTTTAGAAGGCGCGAACGCGATAAAAGACGAGACGTTGAAATCGACTTTACTAGACGGGTCGTTAAAGTTAGCCGTGTGGACGACGACGCCGTGGACGATGCCGGCGAACGCCGCGGTGGCCATGAACCCAAAGTTGGAATACCGAGTGTGCGATTTCAAAGGGGAGAAGATCGTCGTCGCGAACGATTTAGTCGCGAGTTTATCGGAAACTTTAGAAGATACGTTGACTGCGTTAGGCGAAGGCTCATTCTTAGGCGCCGAAATGGAAGGCTTGACGTATCAACACCCGACTATTAAAGACAGAGTAAATCCGGTGATTGTCGGTGGCGATTACATCACCACCGACGCCGGTACCGGCTTGGTGCACACCGCGCCCGGCCACGGTCAAGACGATTACATCGCCGGTTTGAAGTATAACTTACCGTTACACTCTCCAGTGGACGATTTGGGTAACTTCACCGAAGAAGCTGGATCAGAATTGTTCGGCTTAAACGTTCTCGGCGACGGGAACGAAAAGTGTATCGAACAGTTACAAGCCGCGAACGCTTTGTTGAAGCGAGAACCGTACGAACACAAGTACCCGTACGATTGGCGAACGAAGAAACCGACGATTTTTCGTGCGACTGAACAGTGGTTTTGCTCGGTCGAAGGTTTCAGAGACGACGCGTTGAAGGCGTTGGATTCGGTGAAATTCATCCCGGAATCCGGTTCGAAGCGCATGCGTCCCATGGTCTCCGGTCGCTCGGATTGGTGCATTTCTCGCCAACGCTCCTGGGGCGTGCCGATCCCGTGTTTTTTCTTCGAAGAGACGAACGAAGTGTTGATGGACGAAAGTATCATCAAACACGTGACTGACATCGTTCGCAAAGAAGGCACGGACGCGTGGTTTATGAAAGACATCGAAGAGTTACTCCCGTCTGAACACAAATCGAAAGCGTCGAGTTTGCGAAGAGGCACGGATACCATGGACGTGTGGTTTGATTCCGGATCATCTTGGAACGGCGTCTTGAACGAGAGAGGCATGAACGCCCCGTGCGATTTGTATTTAGAAGGCAGCGATCAACACCGAGGCTGGTTCCAATCGAGTTTGTTAACCTCGGTCGCCGCGACCGGGAGAGCGCCGTACAAGACGTTGTTAACGCACGGCTTCGTTTTGGACGAAAACGGATACAAGATGAGTAAAAGTAAAGGCAACGTCGTCGATCCGAATTTCGTCATCGAAGGTGGGAAGAACCAAAAAACCGAACCTGGTTACGGCGCGGACACGTTGAGGTTATGGGTCGCGAGCACAGATTACAACTCGGACGTTTCCATCGGCTCAAACGTCATAAAACAAACGAGCGAAAACTACCGGAAGATTCGAGGCACCTTGAGATTTTTAATGGGCGTAGAAAACGATTTCAAAAGTAAGGAACACGCGATCGCGTTCGACCAATTACCCGGCTTCGATCAGTACTGCCTCTATCGATTGGAGGAAACGATGAAGAAAATCGAAATCGCGTACGATAACTACAACTTTGCGGCGGTAAACTCGGAAATCAACGCGTTTACCACGTTTTTGAGCAACGTCTATTTAGACGTCTCGAAAGATCGCTTATATTTAGGTCACCCGTCGGATGCGAAACGTCGCGCCGCGCAAACAGTCGTGCACGAATTAATCACCAACTTATTAGCCGCGTTGGCGCCGATTTTACCGCACACCGCCGAGGAAGCGTTCTTAGCGCGAGACACGGTTGCCAAAGAGGACAAGCAAATAAGCGT
>JACLAB010007283.1_pt1 | contig 29328 bp, 30 predicted proteins | sample 8027921 | NCBI WGS metagenome assembly JACLAB01 (sample SAMN15725117, study PRJNA655200) | protist metagenome | isolation source: fluorescence activated cell sorting (FACS) single amplified genomes of... | place: USA: West Boothbay Harbor, Gulf of Maine | collected 2000-07-19 | reverse complement strand
CTTAAATATTCCTGTATCAGTTTCATTTTCTAGCGCAAGCAGGGTCATTTTTAGTATTTCAGCACAGGTGAGATTCAGATTTCTAGTTTTAAATAAGTCGTTTTAGATGCGATTGTTTCAGGCGTGGTTAAAAGCCAATACGTTAACTAACAATGCCATGCACGCTGTGATGTTGACAAAACGTCCAGTAAATTGGATGTTAGGAAAAATGTATTCAGGAATGAGCAAAATAACCAGTGTTACAAAAAAAGTAGTTTCGTTTTCGTATTCAATTGTAAAAACTTGTAATGGCACAAAGTGAGTAACTGTAAAAGTGGTGCATTTAGCTAAGACGTCTGAAAAAAATAATCAATACCGAAAGCCAACATTAATCTGTTATTACTGCCTACAAAAGTAGGAGAAAATCCGTGTTGCGTCGAAGTTCCGACAAGGCCGTTCACAATTCCAATGAATTGCATATTTCCATTATAAAAAAACTGTGGAATGACCATGTTAATTTTCCCGTCGTTCATAGATAATTATTGGGTGGTCGGGAATTTTGTTGTTTATTAGATGCAATATTTAGTGCGTATTGTTCGTGTTTTGGTTGTGTGAAAGAGGCAGACAGCCATTGCTTTTTCTATCTCAAGCTATACTCGTATATGGAAGCATTAGTTTTTTTAATCTTCTCAAACACATCAAGGAGAGTTTGATCCTGGCTCAGAAGGAACGCTGGCAGCGTGCATAACACATGCAAGTCGAACGATGAAGCATTCTTCGGGATGTGGAAGAGTGGCGAACGGGTGAGGAACACGTAAGAATCTGCCCCTCGGTCGGGGACAACTTTTGGAAACGAAAGCTAATACCCGATACGCTGTGGAGTGAAAGAATTTCGCCGAGGGATGATCTTGCGTCTGATTAGCTAGTTGGTATGGTAACTGCATACCAAGGCGACGATCAGTAGCTGGTCTGAGAGGATGGACAGCCACATTGGAACTGAGACACGGTCCAAACTCCTACGGGAGGCAGCAGTGGGGAATTTTCCGCAATGGACGAAAGTCTGACGGAGCGACGCTGCGTGAAGGATGACGGCCCGCGGGTTGTAAACTTCTTTTCTCGAAGAAGAAACAAATGACGGTATTCGAGGAATAAGCATCGGCTAACTCCGTGCCAGCAGCCGCGGTAAGACGGAGGATGCAAGTGTTATTCGGAATGATTGGGCGTAAAGAGTCTGTAGGCTGTATAGAAAGTCTTTTGTTAAATGCCTCGGCTCAACCGAGATCCAGCAAAGGAAACTTCTATACTTGAGGGAAGTAGAGGTACAGGGAATTCCCGGTGGAGCGGTGAAATGCGTAGATATCGGGAGGAACACCAATATGGCGAAGGCACTGTACTGGGCTTTACCTGACGCTAAGAGACGAAAGCTAAAGTAGTGATTAGGATTAGATACCCTAGTAATTTTAGCCGTAAACGATGGAAACTCACTGCCGAGCGAAATACAACGAGCGGTGGTCAAGCTAACGCGTGAAGTTTCCCGCCTGGGGATTACGCTTGCAAAAGTGAAACTCAAAGGAATTGACGGGGACCCGCACAAGCGGTGGAGTATGTGGTTTAATTCGATGCAACACGAAGAACCTTACCAGGGTTTGAAATCATTTCAAAACTCCTTGAAAGAGGAGCCTCCTTCGGGATGGAATGACAGGTGGTGCATGGCTGTCGTCAGCTCGTGTTGTGAAATGTCGAGTTAAGTCTCGTAACGAGCGCAACCCATGTCTCTTGTTGCTCACTGAGTGCTTAAGAGAGACTGCCGACCAACATCGGAGGAAGGTGTGGATGATGTCAAGTCAGCATGCCCCTTACATCCTGGGCTACACACGTACTACAATGGTAAGGACAATGAGCTGCGATCCTGCGAAGGCTAGCCAATCTCAAAAACCTTATCTCAGTTCGGATTGCACTCTGCAACTCGAGTGCATGAAGGTGGAATCGCTAGTAATCGCTGGTCAGCTATACAGCGGTGAATACGTTCCCGGGTCTTGTACACACTGCCCGTCACACCATGGAAGTCGACTCTTCCCTAAGTCGTTACTCGAACCCATTGGGACGAGGATGCCGAAGGCAGGGTTGGTGACTAGGGTGAAGTCGTAACAAGGTAGCCGTACTGGAAGGTGTGGCTGGAATACCTCCTTTTTAAAGATGAATCAAGCGCGCGTTTCTCTTCACAGTTGGCTTGCCACTGTATTTGCGAGAAATGCACCACGCTACGGGCTATTAGCTCAGGTGGTTAGAGCGCACCCCTGATAAGGGTGAGGTCTCTGGTTCAAGTCCAGAATAGCCCATGGCACGGGGGTATAGCTCAGTTGGTAGAGCGCTGCCTTTGCAAGGCAGACGTCAGCGGTTCGAGTCCGCTTACCTCCAGCCAAGCCTAAGTGTTTTACTTAGGCATATCAGAATTGCGGTTATTTCAATACACAAAACAAAATCAATCAATAAAGGGCATATGGTGGAGACCTAGGGACTTAGAGCCGATGAAGGGCGTGACAACCGACGATATGCCTCGGGGAGCAGGACGTATGCACTGATCCGAGGATTCCCGAATGGGGCAACCCAATGCATTCCTTCTTGAATTCATAGAGAAGAGAAAGACAACTTAGTGAACTGAAACATCTTAGTAGCTAAAGGAAAAGAAAGCAAAAGCGATTCCCAAAGTAGCGGCGAGCGGAATGGGAACAGCCTAAAAGGACTTTAACAGTAATGTAAAGACCAGGTCATGGGACCAAACATATGGCATTGTATGGAATGAGAAACGAAACAGCTGAAACCTGTACCATAGATGGTGAAAGTCCAGTCGTTGAATCACTACCAACTCCAGCCGTTTGGCTCCCGAGTAGTATGGGACACGTGAAATCCCGTATGAATTTGCGAGGACCACCTCGTAAGGCTAAATACTCCTAAGTCACCGATAGCGAATAGTACCGCGAGGGAAAGGTGAAAAGAACCCCTTTACGGGGAGTGAAATAGAACATGAAACCGTATGCTTACAATTTGTGGGAGGATGAACACATCTGACCGCATGCCTGTTGAAGAATGAGCTGGCGACTTAGAAGAAGTGGCAGGTTAAGATTTTCCATCGAAGCCAAAGCGAAAGCATGTCTGATAAGGGCTCTCGTCCCTTCTTCTAGACCCGAACCCAGGTGATCTAACCATGACCAGAATGAAGCTTTGGTGATACGAAGTGGAGGTTCGAACCGACCGATGTTGAAAAATCGACGGATGAGTTGTGGTTAGGGGTGAAATGCCAATCGAACTTGGAGCTAGCTGGTTCTCCTCGAAATGCGTTGAGGCGCAGCGGTTGATTATGGACTTCTAGGGGGTAAAGCGCTGTCTCGGTGCGGGCTGCGAAAGCGGTACCAATCTGTTGCAAACTCGGAATACCTAGAATGTTTTCAATCAGCCAGTGAGACTGCGGGGGATAAGCTCCGTAGTCAAAAGGGAAACAGCCCAGACCACCAGCTAAGGCTCCTAAATAAAAGCTAAGTGGCAAAGGAGGTGAAAGTGCAGTGACAATCAGGAGGTTTGCCTAGAAGCAGCCACCCTCTAAGGAGTGCGTAATAGCTCACTGATCAAGCGCTTTTGCGCCGAAAATGACCGGAACTAAGTTTTTTGCCGAAGCTGTGGCTACATCACACAGATGATGTAGGGTAGAGGAGCGTTCCGCCCAGGGGGAAGCCAAGCGCGTAAGCCGCGGTGGACAGGGCGGAAGTGAGAATGTCAGCTTGAGTAACGCAAACATTGGTGAGAATCCAGTGCCCCGAAAACTCAAGGGTTCCTGCGCAAGGCTCGTCCGCGCAGGGTCAGTCAGGACCTAAGGTGAGGCCGAAAGGCGTAATTGATGGCAAGAAGGTTTATATTCCTTCACTAGTCTAGGCTTAGTCCTGAGGGACGAACAAATAACACTCGGCACAATGGCCTTCCATGGTAGGAAGGGTTAAACCATTGTTGTTTGATGATATTTTTTCCAAGAAAAGCTCATTCGACTTTGAGTCTAGACTACCTGTACCGTAAACCGACACAGGTGAGTGGGTTGAATAAACTAAGGGGAGCGAGATAACTCTCTCTAAGGAACTCGGCAAATTGGCTCTGTACCTTCGGAAGAAAGAGTGCCCCTCAGGGGGCCGCAGTGAAGAGATCCAGGCGACTGTTTACCAAAAACACAGGTCTCCGCAAAGTCGTAAGACGACGTATGGGGGCTGACACCTGCCCAGTGCCAGAAGGTTAAAGAAGTTGGTCAATCTTTGATGAAGCTAACGACTGAAGCCCTGGTGAACGGCGGCAGTAACTATAACTGTCCTAAGGTAGCGAAATTCCTTGTCGGGTAAGTTCCGACCCGCACGAAAGGTGTAACGATCTGGATACTGTCTCAGAGAGAGACTCGGTGAAATAAAACTATCTGTGAAGATGCGGATTACCTGCACACGGACAGAAAGACCCTATGAAGCTTTACTGTAACCTGGAATTGCTCTCAAGCTTATCTTGCGCAGCTTAGGTGGGAGGCTATGAACCTTTTCTTCTGGGAAGAGGGGAGCCATCAGTGAGATACCACTCTTGGTAAGCTAGAGCGCTCAGTCTTCACCGTCATCCGGTAAGACGACAGTTTCAGGCGGGCAGTTTGACTGGGGCAGTCACCTCCCAAAAGGTAATGGAGGTGTGCAAAGGTTCCCTCAGGCTGGACGGAAATCAGCCATAGAGTGTAAAAGCAAAAGGGAGCTTGACTGCGAGACTGACATGTCAAGCAGAGACGAAAGTCGGCTTTAGTGATCCGACGGTGCTGTGTGGAAAGGCCGTCGCTCAACGGATAAAAGTTACTCTAGGGATAACAGGCTAATCTCCCCCAAGAGTTCACATCGACGGGGAGGTTTGGCACCTCGATGTCGGCTCGTCGCATCCTGGAGCGGAAGTACGTTCCAAGGGTTGGGCTGTTCGCCCATAGAAAGCGGCACGCGAGCTGGGTTCAGAACGTCGTGAGACAGTTTGGTCCATATCCTGTGTAGGCGTTTAGAGCATTGAAAGGATCTCCCCTTTGTACGAGAGGACCAGGTGGGGACAGACCGCTAGTGTACCAGTTATCCCACCAGGGGTAAACGCTGGGTAGCTATGTCTGGAGTAAATAACTGCTGAAAGCATATAAGTAGGAAGTTCACCTTAAGATGAGTGCTCTTTTGTCTCAACCGTTCAGTTTTACTGACAAATGAAAGACAAGGAAGGTCACGGCAAGACGAGCCGTTTGATAGGCATGAAGTAGAAGTGCAGTAATGCATTCTGAAGCTGACATGTGCTAATAGACCGAGGGATTTGATTTTGTATACCATAAGCAAGACTTGCTAGAATTTTCTAGTAAGCAATTGAGCTACTTTGTATACACAGGGTAGTTCTTTTTCTTGGTGTCTTCGTCGAGGTCGAGACACAGCATCCCTTTCCGAACTGCGTGGTGAAAGGCCTTTGAGATAACGATAGGATACGGGTAGCTGTATCTAAAAACATATCGATGCCAAGAAAGAGTATATTGGAATTTTTTATTCCTAAAGATGGGGAATAGTTCCCCATCTTTTAAATTATAACTTTATAGATTTTATATTTGTTCCGTTAATACAACAATTTGATTATTTTTGTTGTCTTTTTTTTTCACCTGTTCCAGAACATTTTTTCAAATAAGATTTTATGTGTTTTTATTTTTGTACCATTTGATTTGCTCAATATGGTATACTGAAAAGTAACAGGTCTAAAACATTTTAGATTGTGTAACTCTTTATAACTATTTATTTCTTCTTTATTATGACTGCAACTTTAGAGCGTCGCGAAAGCGCAACAGTATGGGGACGTTTTTGTTCATGGATTACTTCAACTGAGAACCGTCTTTACATCGGTTGGTTCGGTGTATTAATGATCCCTACTTTACTTACAGCAACTTCAGTATTCATCGTAGCATTTATTGCTGCTCCTCCTGTAGATATCGACGGTATCCGTGAGCCAGTATCTGGATCACTTATGTACGGAAACAACATCATCTCTGGTGCTGTAATCCCTACATCAAACGCTATCGGTCTTCACTTCTACCCAATCTGGGAAGCAGCTTCTCTTGATGAGTGGCTTTACAACGGTGGTCCTTACCAGCTTATCGTTTGTCACTTCTTCATCGGAATTTGTTGTTACATGGGTCGTGAGTGGGAACTTTCTTTCCGTTTAGGAATGCGTCCTTGGATCGCAGTAGCTTACTCTGCTCCAGTAGCAGCAGCAGCAGCTGTATTCATCGTATACCCAATCGGTCAGGGTTCTTTCTCTGATGGAATGCCTCTTGGTATTTCTGGTACTTTCAACTTCATGATCGTATTCCAGGCTGAGCACAACATCCTTATGCACCCATTCCACATGCTTGGTGTTGCTGGTGTTTTCGGTGGTTCACTTTTCTCTGCTATGCACGGTTCACTCGTAACTTCATCTCTCATCCGTGAGACTACTGAGAACGAGTCTGCAAACGCTGGATACAAGTTCGGACAAGAAGAAGAGACTTACAACATCGTAGCTGCACACGGTTACTTCGGACGTCTTATCTTCCAATACGCTTCATTCAACAACTCACGTTCACTTCACTTCTTCCTCGCAATCTGGCCTGTAATGGGAATCTGGTTCACAGCTATGGGTATTTCAACTATGGCTTTCAACCTTAACGGTTTCAACTTCAACCAGTCTGTAGTAGATTCAAACGGACGTGTAATTAACACATGGGCTGATATCGTAAACCGTGCTAACCTCGGTATGGAAGTAATGCACGAGCGTAACGCTCACAACTTCCCACTTGACCTTGCATCTGTAGAAGCTCCTTCTATTAACGCATAATCAAGTTTTGAGATGTAATTATACTGGCTTGCTAGTATAATTCATTTCAACTCACAAACTAAAAGAAACATTATGTTTCTTTTAGTTTGTGTATGAAATCAACTAAATAATATAACAGACATCATTTAAATAATATACCTCTAATAAACTTTGAAAAGTATATAAAATAAATTGATTTACCATGTCCAAACATTTAAAATAAGATAAAACATAATAAAGAAAGAGATCAATTGTGCACACAACACGGCCTCTCCCCAATGTTTAAACCAGCCGCGTTCCCAAAAGTAACGACTTACTGGATCTCGGAAAATACGTTGTTGTGGAAGAAAAAATAAAGCGGTGAATAAAATTAAAATCCACACGTTTTGTGAGTATTTTTCAATCACTGTGAAAATTTTGAATGTAATATCTCCAAAAAATGGCACAAGATATAAAGTTAATGCAAAAGCTAAACCTGACATAATTTCTTGACCAAAATTAAAGAAAATTCCATCCAAAAATGATGTTGGTTCTTTGTGTAGTGGCCGAGCAAGTTTCGGTACTTTTGTTAAAGACATATAATGAATAACGTGATCAAGGACCTTAGAAAAAATATCAATAATCTTATATCCAATTTGGAAGAGAAGAACAACCAACTCAGTGAGTAATTCAACTAATAAGAGAAAACAATCACCAAGCCAAAAAAGAAAATTCAAAAATGTAGTGAAGACTTTTTTCATATATGTATAAAGCATTGTTAGCGCGTGATGTTAAATAAAATTTTCTGTTGTCTTTCGGGTTATTTGTTTGGCGTTAACCCGGTAAGCCTAAGAAAACGGCGTATGTGTGCATGGATGGTTATAAAAAACCACCCATGCACACATTTACATCAATCTATATATAGATTGAATTTTAGATTTATCCAAACTTACCAGATGTAGATGCGATTACAAAGGCCGCATATGTAAGAACGAACCCAACAGAGAAGTGGGTAAGTCCTACAAGACGTGCTTGTACAATCGAAAGTGCTACTGGCTTATCGTTCCACTTTACAAAGTTTGCAAGTGGAGTACGCTCATGTGCCCATACAAGTGTTTCAATAAGCTCTTGCCAATATCCACGCCATGAAATAAGGAACATGAATCCTGTAGCATAGATAAGGTGCCCAAAAAGGAACATCCATGCCCATACTGAAAGACTGTTCATCCCAAACGGGTTATAACCATTAATAAGTTGTGATGAATTAAGCCAAAGGTAGTCACGAAGCCATCCCATAATATATGTAGATGATTCATTAAACTGAGCAGAGTTACCTTGCCAAAGTGCAAGGTGCTTCCAGTGAAAATAGAATACTGTCCATGAAACTGTGTTAAGTTCCCAGAATACTGCGAGATAGAATGCATCCCATGCTGAGATATCACACGTTCCTCCACGCCCCGGTCCATCACAAGGGAAACTGTATCCGAAATCCTTCTTATCTGGCATAAGCTTTGATCCACGTGCATCAAGAGCTCCTTTTACAAGAATAAGTGTTGTAGTGTGAAGTCCAAGAGCAATTGCATGGTGTACAAGGAAATCTCCTGGTCCAATTGGAAGGAAAAGAGAATTACTTGAACTGTTAATTGCTTCAAGCCATCCTGGAAGCCAAATTGATTGACTTGCTAAGTTTGCTGGGTTTCCTTGTGATGCAAGAAGTACATCAAATCCGTAGATTGATTTACCTTGTGCAGCTTGAATGTATTGTGCAAATACTGGTTCAATAAGGATTTGCTTTTCTGGTGTTCCAAAAGCTTGCATTACGTCATTGTGTACGTAAAGACCAAGTGTGTGGAATCCAAGGAAAAGTGATACCCAACTAAGGTGTGAAATAATCGCTTCTTTGTGCTCAAGCATACGTGCAAGCACGTTTCCTTCATTTTGCTCAGGATCGTAATCACGGATGAAGAAAATTGCTCCATGCGCAAATGCTCCACACATAATGAACCCAGCAATATATTGGTGGTGTGCATAAAGTGCAGCTTGAGTTGTGAAATCTTGTGCAAGGAACGCATACGGCGGAAGCGAGTATGTGTGCTGTGCAGTAAGAGAACAAAGTACACCTACTGATGCAAGTGCAAGACCAAGTTGGAAGTGGAGTGAGTTGTTTACAGTGTCAAAAAGACCTTTGTGCCCAGCTCCAAGGTTTCCTGCTGGCGGTGTGTGCGCTTCAAGAATTTCACGCATACTGTGCCCAATCCCGAAGTTTGTACGGTATTGGTGCCCTGCAAGAATAAATACTACTGCAATAGCAAGGTGATGGTGTGCCATATCTGTTAACCAGAGACTTTCAGTCTGTGGGTGGAAACCACCTAAGAATGTAAGAATAGCTGTCCCAGCTCCTTCAGGTGTTCCGAAGATGTGGTTTGCTGTATCTGGGTTTTGTGCATATACAGCCCATTGTCCACTAAAGAATGGAGCAAGACCTGCTGGATGCGGTAATGTTGTAAGGAAGTTATCCCAACGTACATGTTGTCCACGTGATTCTGGGATTGCTACGTGTACAAGGTGCCCAGTCCACGCAAGTGAACTTACACCAAAAAGTCCAGAAAGGTGGTGGTTAAGACGCGATTCTGCATTTTTAAACCATGAAAGTGCTGGTGCAAATGTTGGTTGAAGGTGTAACCACCCTGCAAAGAGGAAAAGCCCTGCAACAAAAAGAAGGAAAAGAGACCCATTGTAAAGATCTCCATTTGTTCGCATTCCAATTGTGTACCACCATTGGTATACACCAGAGTACGCGATGTTTACAGGAGCACTTGCCCCACCACGTGTGAATGCTTCTACAGCTGGTTGTCCAAAGTGTGGATCCCAGATTGTGTGTGCAATTGGACGTACGTGAAGTGGATCCTCACCCCACTTCTCAAAATTTCCTTGCCATGCTACATGGAAAAGATTTCCCGATGTCCATAAAAAGATAATTGCAAGTTGTCCAAAGTGTGAAGCGAAGATCTTTTGGTAAAGCTTCTCTTCTGTCATACCATCATGCGTCTCGAAATCGTGTGCTGTCGCGATTCCAAACCAAAGACGACGAGTTGTCGGATCTTGTGCTAATCCTTGACTAAATTTAGGGAATTTAGTTGCCATAAGTCATGTCCTCCGCGGGTTATCCGACTGCAATAATACGTGCTAAGAAGAATGACCATGTTGTTGCAATCCCACCTAAAAGGTAGTGAGCAACACCAACGGCACGTCCTTGTGTAATACTTAAAGCGCGTGGTTGAATAGCAGGCGCAACTTTAAGTTTGTTGTGCGCCCATACGATTGATTCAATAAGCTCCTGCCAATATCCGCGTCCTGAGAATAAGAACATAAGGCTAAATGCCCAGATAAAGTGTGCTCCTAAGAAGATAAGGCCATATGCAGAGAGTGCTGATCCGTATGATTGGATAACTTGAGAAGATTGGGCCCAAAGGAAATCACGAAGCCAACCATTAATAGTATTGGCACTTTGTGCAAAGTTTCCACCAGTAATGTGTGAAACTCCATTATCTGTTACACTTCCCCAAACATCAGATTGCATTTTCCAACTAAAGTGGAAAATTACAATAGAAATACTGTTGTACATCCAGAAAAGTCCAAGGAATACGTGGTCCCAAGCTGAAACCTGACATGTTCCTCCACGTCCTGGTCCATCACAAGGGAATCGGAATCCAAGGTTTGCTTTATCAGGGATAAGACGTGAACTACGTGCAAAAAGTACACCTTTAAGAAGGATAAGTACTGTTACGTGAATTGTGAAAGCGTGGATGTGGTGTACCATAAAATCTGAAGTGCCAAGTGAAATTGGCATCATCGCAATTTTTCCACCAACAGCCACAATATCACCACCCCAACTTGCACTTGTACTCGCACCAGCTGTCGGAGCTGTAAGCTCAGGTGCAAGTGCGTGTGTGTTTTGCACGAATTGTGCAAAAATTGGTTGAAGTTGAATTGCTGTATCCGAGAACATATCTTGCGGACGGCCAAGTGCACTCATTGTATCATTGTGAATGTAAAGTCCGAAACTGTGGAATCCAAGGAAAATACATACCCAGTTAAGGTGTGAAATCATTGCATCGCGGTGACGAAGTACACGGTCAAGAAGATTATTGTAGTTGTTTGTTGGATCGTAATCACGAACCATGAAGATCGCTGCATGAGCAGCAGCTCCACAAATACAGAAACCACCAATCCACATGTGGTGTGTAAAGAGTGAAAGTTGTGTACCGTAATCAGTTGCAAGATACGGGTAAGGTGGCATTGCGTACATGTGGTGCGCTACAATAATCGAGAGTGACCCGAAAAGTGCAAGGTTAATTGCAAGTTGTGCATGCCATGAAGTTGTAAGGATCTCGTAAAGACCTTTATGTCCTTCACCAGTAAATGGTCCTTTGTGTGCTTCAAGGATTTCCTTCATGCTGTGTCCAATACCCCAGTTTGTGCGGTACATGTGTCCAGCAATAATAAAGAGAACGCCAATTGCAAGGTGATGGTGTGCTGTATCTGAAAGCCAAAGACCCCCAGTTACTGGGTTAAGTCCACCACGGAATGTAAGGAAGTCTGAATACTCTGTCCAGTTGAATGTCCAGAAAGGTGCAAGCCCTTGTGAGAAACTTGGGTAAAGCTCAGCCATAAGGTCACGGTTAAGCATAAACTCGTGTGGAAGTGGGATCTCTTTCGGATCGACTCCAGCATCAAGAAGTGTGTTTACTGGTAATGCAATGTGAATCTGATGACCAGACCATGAAAGACTTCCAAGGCCAAGAAGCCCTGCAAGGTGGTGATTCATCATTGACTCGACGTTTTGGAACCATTCAAGTTTCGGTGCAGCTTTGTGGTAGTGCCACCACCCAGCAAAGAACATAAGCCCTGCCATGATGAGTGCTCCAATTGCTGTACTGTAAAGTTGAAGTTCACTTGTGATACCGCTTCCGCGCCAAAGTTGGAAGAATCCAGAAGTAATTTGTACTCCTTGGAATCCACCACCTACATCACCATTAAGAATTTCTTGACCTACGATTGGCCAAACTACTTGTGCACTTGGTTTAATGTGTGTTGGGTCACTTAACCAAGCTTCATAGTTTGAAAAACGTGCTCCGTGGAAGTACATTCCACTAAGCCAGATAAAGATTACACCAAGTTGACCAAAGTGTGCACTGAAAACCTTACGGGAAATATCCTCAAGATCTGTTGTGTGACTGTCAAAGTCATGTGCATCGGCATGGAGATCCCATACCCATGTTGTTGTAGCAGGACCTTTTGCAAGTGTTCGTGAGAAGTGTCCGGGTTTACCCCATTTCTCAAACGAAGTCGGTACTGGGTCACGATCTACTACAATCTTGACTGCCTTTACCTCGCGTTCTGGTGGGCTAATTGTCATTAAAGTTTCCTCGTTATTTCATAAATTACTTTTTTCGTTCAAAAAGTAATGAGTGCGATTTATGGAAAAAAATCAATATATAAAATAATGCTGAAAAATTTCACATAGAAAAGCAAGCCTACTTCAAAAAAACATTAAAAAATGTTGGAATGCAATGCAATGGTATTAAAGTATGGTAATTTAATTATGCCTTTATTTAAGATATCTGTCACTGCCAAAGGAACAATTTCTTTATGGTTGGTATATATAATATAATTATTTGCAAAAGAAATGTATTGCCAAACCTTACAAAATAAGGCATTATACTATTTATAATAGTGGGCCTGTAGTTCAATTGGTTAGAGCGCCGCCCTGTCACGGCGGAGGTTGCGGGTTCGAGTCCCGTCAGGCCCGAAAGAATTTAAAAAAACATAACAAATAGCGTGAAGCTTTTGCTTTTTTTTCCTATAATAAAAATGTCACCTCTATACCTTATTTTTCGGTAAAATACTTCTTAAGGAGGAAACACATGGCTACATCTCTTTTACCTTCAATTTTCGTACCTCTTGTAGGTTTAGTTTTTCCTGCTATCACAATGGCAGCTCTTTTTCTTTATATTGAAAAAGAAGAAATTAACTAACTTTATACTTTAATACTGTATATGAAATATATAGTATTAATTTTTGGGTAAACCAAAAATGTCTAAAAAAGATGTTCACGTTTCATACGTTTCCTTTTTTAGAGCCAATCTTTAAAAAAGTCATTTTTAAATTTTTGCTACTTCATTCTGAAATATACTCAGGTACTTGAATGTATCAATTCGAAATGTCTTAAATTAATCTCATTATTGCGGAGTCAAACATATGAATCTTGAATTAATTGGTCAACTTGTAAGTATTGCTTTTGTTGTTGGGGCAGGCCCAATTATCGTTGCAGCTGTTTATGCACGTGGTGGTAATCTTTAATTAGTTACATATTTTGTACAAAAGTATTTTATTTTTCTTTTGTATACTAACCCTTTTTTAACAAGTATGCCTTTATCTGATACACAAGTTTTTGTTGCTCTTTTTGTTGCACTTATTACCGGTATTCTTTCAGTACGCCTTGGAGTACAACTTTATAAGTAAGCTGAAAGTTTTTTAAGTGGTGTGAAACCCTTGTCAGCGTGTTTTTACATGTTTGGTTAGGGTTTCACACAGTGTACTTTCGATCAAAAAAAAATCTAATTGTTTAAATAGAGCACATTTGCTATTCTTCTAAATAGAACATATCGGAGTGTAGCGCAGTTTGGTAGCGTACGTCGTTTGGGACGATGTGGTCGCAGGTTCGAATCCTGTCACTCCGAGCCGTCTTAAAAAGTTGAGAAATAAGCATATTTACTATGCGTCCTTAGTTCAGTTGGTAGAACGCAGGTCTCCAAAACCTGATGTCGTAGGTTCGAGTCCTACAGGGCGTGAAATAATTTTCACGAAGCAAAGCCTTGTTTCACAATATACACAATGGTACACTGGGAGTGGAGAGATGACTGAGTGGCCGAAAGTACTTCATTGCTAATGAAGCGTACGAGTAATCGTACCAGGGGTTCGAATCCCCTTCTCTCCGAAATTTAAAAATAAAAATTTAATTCTTTAAAAGAATATCTTGACGATAGTACTATCTTTTCAGTATCCTATACTTATACAGTAAGAAAATAAGATAAGAATCTTCCGTTTTCTTGTACCTATAGATATTCAATATGTACTTCCAAAAAGAAGTAATGAATGCCATATATCATATATCTTCGTCGAGTGAAAACGAAGGTTAACATTTTTATAGCTTATGACTCGAGTAAAACGTGGAACAGTTGCCCGTAAACGCCGCAACAAAATTTTAGACCTCAACCGAGGTTTCCGTGGGTCTCACTCTACTTTATTTCGTACTGCAAATCAGCGTAGTTTAAAGGCACTTTCGTCATCATACAGTGATCGACGAAAGAAAAAACGTCAATACCGTCGTCTTTGGATTCGACGTATTAATGCAGGGTCACGACCAGCGGGTCTTTCATATAGTCGTTTTATGCATGCATTAAAAACGAACCGTGTGTTATTAAACCGTAAAATGCTTTCGCAACTTGTGATTTTACATCCAACAAGTTTTAATGCACTTACAACAACTGTAAAACAAAACTAAGTTGCTTTTATAGCAAGCCCCCCCTTACAAGGGCTTGCATCTAGGCAATATTTTTGGTATTGTATTGTTATGGAGAGGTGTCAGAGTGGTTTAATGTATTGGTCTTGAAAACCAATGTAGCGCAAGTTACCGTGGGTTCAAATCCCACTCTCTCCGAAAGAAAAATCAAAATACAAAAAAGTTTATAAATAATTGATTCAAATTTTGATTTGTGCGCAAATATCAGATATAATAAAAATGCTAGTTCATCTTTTAATTTGATCTGATTGGAGATTTTCTCATGCCTCAACTTTTCATTCTTGGACGTTTACCAGAAGCGTACGCTCCATTTGACCCGCTCGTGGACGTGCTCCCGATTATTCCAGTTCTTTTCTTACTTCTTGCTTTTGTTTGGCAAGCTTCCGTAAGTTTCCGTTAATTGCCAAAAGTGACACTTAAAGTGTTCTTTTATTTACCTCGCTCATTGGAGAAAGTAAAACAATATGCTTACGTTAAAAATTCTTGTTTACACAGTAGTTATCTTCTTCATTTCGCTTTTCGTCTTTGGATTCCTTTCAAATGACCCAGGACGTAACCCAAGTTCGAAAGATTTTGAATAAATTCGTATATGTTTATACTATTGTATAAACATATTTTTGTCTCTTCTACCATTCCGTAATGGTAATATCCAAACACCCGTATTTAATTGATTCAGTCAGAAATGAATGAAACCAAAATACACTCTTTTTGTTAGGGGGATACCATGAAAGATCTTACAATTTACCTTTCAACAGCTCCTGTACTTGCTACACTTTGGTTTAGCTTTCTTGCAGGTCTCTTGATTGAATTAAACCGTTTTTTCCCAGATGCTCTTACATTCCCGTTATTTTAATTAATGGCTTAATGTAGTCTTTTGGGCTTTGTACAAATTCCGCTTTTATTTTATTATAAATTATAAAATAAAAGCAGAGTGATTATAATAATCGATATAGAGAATATGATAAGTTCTAAGAAACAAGCTTGACATTCATGCGAGAAAATTGTATTTTACTATATACAGAACGCCGGGATAGCTCAGTCGGTAGAGCAGAGGACTGAAAATCCTTGTGTCACCAGTTCAAATCTGGTTCCTGGCAAACAAAAGTACAAAACATATATATATAAATCGCTTGTCAGCGAAGTCGAACCTGTGTACAATAATTAAGAAAGGTGTTCCATTATAGTGGAAATATAACACATTTATACGAGTAGATTTAGAGATTATGGATTCGTGTTCTTCATAAAGAAAAAAATTATGTCACCGCAAACTCAAACAATGACTCAGTCTGGATTCAAGGCTGGAGTTAAGGATTACCGTTTAACTTACTACACACCTGATTACCAGGTGCAAGCAACTGATATTCTTGCAGCATTCCGTATGACACCACAACCAGGTGTACCTTGTGAGGAGTGTGGAGCCGCAGTAGCAGCTGAGTCATCAACTGGTACATGGACAACTGTATGGACTGATGGTCTTACTCAGCTTGACCGTTACAAAGGTCGTTGTTACGACCTTGAGCCAGTTCCAGGTGAAGATAACCAGTACATCGCGTACATTGCTTACCCAATCGATTTATTTGAGGAAGGTTCAGTAACTAACCTTTTCACATCTATTGTAGGTAACGTATTTGGTTTCAAAGCACTTCGTGCGCTTCGTTTAGAAGATTTACGTATTCCAGTAGCTTACTGTAAGACTTTCCAGGGTGCTCCACACGGAATCCAGGTTGAGCGTGATAAGTTAAACAAGTACGGACGTGGTCTCCTTGGATGTACTATTAAGCCTAAGCTTGGACTTTCTGCTAAGAACTACGGTCGTGCAGTATACGAGTGTCTTCGTGGTGGTCTTGACTTCACTAAGGATGATGAGAACGTAAACTCTCAGCCATTCATGCGTTGGCGTGACCGTTTCCTTTTCGCAGCTGAAGCTATTTACAAGGCTCAAGCAGAAACAGGGGAAATTAAGGGACACTACCTTAACGTAACTGCTGCAACATCTGAAGAGATGATCAAGCGTGCTGTTTGTGCGAAAGAATTAGGAATGCCGATTGTAATGCATGACTATATTACTGGTGGTTTTACTGCAAACACTTCACTTTCATTCTACTGTCGTGATCACGGGCTTCTCCTCCACATTCACCGTGCAATGCACGCAGTAATTGACCGTCAGCGTAACCACGGTATTCACTTCCGTGTACTTGCTAAGGCTCTTCGTCTTTCTGGAGGTGACCACCTTCACTCAGGAACTGTAGTAGGTAAGCTTGAAGGTGAGCGTAACGTAACTCTTGGTTTCGTTGACCTTATGCGTGACCCAATCGTTGAGAAGGACCGTGACCGTGGAGTTTACTTCACTCAGAACTGGGGATCTCTCCCTGGTGTAATGCCAGTAGCTTCTGGTGGTATTCACGTATGGCACATGCCAGCTCTTGTAGAGATCTTTGGTGATGATGCTTGTTTACAATTTGGTGGTGGTACTCTTGGACACCCATGGGGTAACGCTCCAGGTGCATCTGCTAACCGTGTAGCTCTTGAGGCTTGTACTCAGGCTCGTAACGAAGGCCGTGACCTCGCTCGTGAGGGTGGAGATGTTATCCGTGCAGCTTGTAAGTGGTCTCCTGAACTTGCATCAGCGTGTGAAGTATGGAAAGAGATTAAGTTCGAATTCGATACTGTAGATACTCTCTAATCAGAGAGCTTTTGTATAAGAAATTAATTTCTTATATTTAAGTTTTTGTGCCCTAGTACTCTTGTACTAGGGCACCTATTCCAATGTGAATAAGTTATTTATATATTACCGAGGTATCATATCATGGTTGAAACACTTCTTTCTGGAATTGTTCTTGGACTCATCCCGGTTACTCTTTCTGGGCTCTTCGTGACAGCCTACCTTCAGTACCGTCGTGGAGATCAATTAAACCTTTAGGTTTATAGCTTTTCAATATAAGCATTCCATGCGCCACGTGCGGGGCGAATCGCAATGGTTGCAGTTGCAGCTTATACAAGAAACGCCCCATCCCACTGGCCACTCTTTTTTATAATTTATAAAGATTTCTTACATCCACAGTCATTTATTTGAAATATTATCTTTCAATTTATAAGATATAAACCCGTGATTAATTCACGGGCTTAATTGATTCATGCATTAGAAGTTCATTTCTGAAAGTTGTACTTTTTCGAATTGCTTCTTCTTAAGAACAAGGAATACTTGTGCAATAAGAACAAAACCAAGGAAAATAATAAGACCTTGAAGACGTGCTGGGTTCTGGAGTACAATTTCTGTTTCCCCTTGTCCAAAACCACCTACGTTTGGATTATTAGTTAATGGTTGATCTGCTTGCACTGTTTGTCCTACTGATACGAGAAGATCAGGACCAGCTGGAACAGCTGTTGTTGACTTATCTCCAGTTGTTGATGTAATAATAATATCTACACCTTTATCAGTTGTATTAATAGCACTTACTGTACCAGCTGTTGATGTACTGTATACAGTGTTGTTACTCTTTGTTCCATCTGGATATACTTGCCCACGCCCACGGTTACCACCAAGGTAAATTGGGTATGTAAGGTAATTTACATCTTTAGACTTTGCTGGATCTGGAGCAAGGATTGGGAAAACCATTTCACTATACTTCTTACCAGGAACTGGACCAACAATAATAATATTTTTCTTATCTTCACTATATGGTTGGAAATAAAGCTTTCCAACTTTTTCTTGAAGTTCTGAAGACATACGCTCAGGCGGTGCAATTTGGAATCCTTCTGGAAGGATAAGAACAGCTCCAACATTTAATGGACCTTTTTTCCCGTTACCAAGAACTTGCTTCACTTGTTGGTCATATGGAATCTTTACTACAGCTTCAAATACTGAATCTGGGAGTACTGCTTGAGGTACTTCGATATCCACTGGTTTTTGCGCAAGGTGGCAGTTTGCACATACAATACGACCAGTTGCTTCACGTGGGTTTTCATACCCATTTTGAGCATATACTGGGTAAGCATTTGCTGATCCTGCGAATGTGAGCATAAAAATTGCTGCTACAGTCACAAAAAAGTTTTTGTTAGTCATAATAAACTCTAATGAAAAAATAATCTGAAATTTCCTTTTTACTGGGGCAGAAGGACTCGAACCTCCGGATAACGGAGCCAAAAACCGTCGCCTTACCACTTGGCTATGCCCCAAACTACAATATATTATGATGGGAGGTGACCAAAAAGTCAATATGTTCCCAATTGAATCGAAATGAGGATTAGGGGAGTTGGTTAATACACACAACTCCTCTCTTGAGCAAATAATTTGCGTTTTTGTTTACATTACCAACTTGCTTTGCGCACACCTGGAAGTAAACATTGGTGTGCCATTTCACGTAAAACATGGCGTGAAAGACCAAAATCACGGTAATACCCTTTTGGTCGACCTGTTTGCACACATCGGTTATGTAAACGAACTGGAGCACTATTACGGGGTAATGTTTGTAATTGACGGTGAATTGTTACTACTTCACGAATTGAACCTGCATTACGAAGATCTTGCTTAAATTGTGCACGTTTTTGTGCATACTTCTGTACAAGGCGTTGACGTTTTGTTTCACGTGCAATCATTGATTTTTTTGCCATATGTCAAAGAGATTAGGGAGGATTAAAATAGTTTGCTCAAGATATCTTTCAAGCAAATAAGTGAGTGTTTTGAAACACATAGAATTCTTTATAGCTACTTTAGCATATTTTTACTGGTTCGTCATCTTTTTGTATAAATTCATTTGTTGGCTTTAGGGTTAGAAAACTAGATTAATACTAAGATATTCATATTATTTGGTATGGGAAAACCCATACCAAATTCTAAAATTTAGCAATTAATAACTACTTATTTAAATCACATTGAAAAGATTATTTTGCTGTTTCAAGAAACATTGCTGTGTAAGCTGCAATTCCTTCTTTTAACATCTCTTCAGATTCAGGTGACATTGCCTTAGACTCAAGAACTGCACTACTAAATGCAGGCTTGTTTGTCTTCATGTAATCACGGAGTCCTTCAAGGAATGAACGAACTTGTCCTACCTCAAGTGTATCAAGGTATCCTTTTGTTCCTGCGTAAATAGTTGCAACTTGCATGTCTACTGTAAGTGGAGCTGATTGTGCTTGCTTAAGGAGTTCACGTAAACGTACTCCACGTGCGAGTTGGTTTTGTGTAGCTTGGTCAAGGTCTGATGCAAACTGTGAGAATGCCTCAAGTTCTGCGAACTGTGCAAGTTCTAACTTAAGTGTTCCCGCAACTTGCTTCATGGCCTTAATTTGAGCTGCTGAACCTACACGTGATACTGAAATACCTACGTTAATTGCAGGACGAATACCAGAGTTAAAAAGGTCAGCTGAAAGAAAAACTTGCCCATCAGTAATTGAAATTACGTTTGTTGGAATGTATGCAGCTACATCTCCACCTTGTGTTTCAATAATTGGAAGAGCTGTCATACTTCCTTCACCTAATGATTCATTAAGTTTTGCTGCACGCTCAAGGAGACGTGAGTGAAGGTAGAATACATCTCCTGGATATGCTTCACGACCTGGAGGACGCTTAAGAAGAAGCGACATCTGGCGGTACGCTTGAGCTTGCTTTGAAAGGTCATCATAAATGATGAGTGTTGCACGTCCTGAGTACATAAAGTACTCAGCAAGTGATGCACCTGTATATGGTGCAAGGTACTGAAGTGTTGCTGGTGCGTTTGCATTCTCAGCTACAACAATTGTGTAGTCCATTGCTCCAGCATTTGCTAAAGTAGTAACAATTTGTGCTACTGATGAAGCTTTTTGACCAATTGCAACGTATACACAAATACAGTCACCACCTTTTTGGTTAATAATTGTATCTGTTGCTACTGCTGTTTTACCAGTTTGACGGTCACCAATAATTAACTCACGTTGTCCACGTCCGATTGGAATCATAGCATCAATTGATACAAGACCAGTTTGAAGTGGCTCATATACTGATTTACGAGCAATAATTCCTGGTGCAGGTGATTCAATTAAACGGGTATCTGATGAAGGAATATCACCTTTACCGTCGATTGGGCGTGCTAACGCGTCAACTACTCGACCTAAAAATGCTTCTCCAACAGGAACTTGTGCAATTTTCCCAGTAGCTTTTACTGCATCACCTTCTTGGATAGAGAGTCCCTCACCCATAAGTACAGCACCAACGTTATCTGATTCAAGGTTTAATGCAACACCAATTGTTCCATCTTTGAATTCAAGTAATTCACCAGCCATTACTTTCTCTAATCCGTAGATTCGAGCAATTCCATCTCCAACTTGAAGTACAGTTCCAACGTTTACAACTTGTGCTTCTTGCGTGTATTGCTCAATTTGTTGACGAATAACGCTACTAATTTCATCTGGGCGAATTTTTACCATGTGATCCTCGGTTCGATTCAATCTTTGGGATTAATTTTTCACAAATTGGTAAGCTTTTTAGGTAAATAAAAATATCTAGTGCTAAAATGAAGCGAACCGCATATTAGGGAAGACAACTATATGTGTCTTCAAGAGTTTCTGGAGTGTACAAAAAGTGGCTCAGTCTCTTAAATAAATTGCTGAATGCTTCACATTAAAGTGAACTATTCATAAGTGCAATTTTAGCATCAATGTATTTACGTTGAAGTTTATCATCCATTTTTGAACGGATTCCTTCAATAGCTTTTTCAAAAGCTACACTAATAAGTTGTTGACGGAAAGTCTTTACAACTTTCTCTTCTTCAAGGCGAACTGTTTCTTCTTTAAGGTCATCAAAACGTTGATGAAGTTCTTCATAACGCTTTGTTTCTTCAAGACGAAGAGCTTCCATTGTTTTCTGTCCTTCGCTTTGAATCTCTTTTACTTTTTCAGCAGCAAGAGCAAGTTCAGATTTTGCAGCATCAAGTTCTAATTGTGCTTGCTTAAATCGGTCATCTGCACTACGGAGACTGCTAAGAATTTTCTCTCGTCGAGTGTCTAGGATAGATGTTAATGTATCCTTTCCAAGCGAAAAAACGAGTGGAAGAACAACAGCGAGGTTGAGAATGTTAGTTTCAAGAAGATTCGTATTGAATCCGAATCCTTCTGCAAGTGATACCATTCGTGTGAAACCTCCAGGTAATTTGGAATTTGTAAAGTAGAAATGGAACTCATAAATGTGCGAGTTTCATTTCTACTGCGTGAATCAGTACTTTTTCTTAATTTAAGAATTAGTCTGAAGTTTAAATAAACTGCCCGAATCAGTATTTAAAAGATTCGGGCAGAAAAACATTTCTGTTGGAATTTCAAAAAATGAAATTAAGAAACGAATGGGTTTGCAAACATTAATGCTAATGCAACTACAAGACCGTAAATTGTTAACGCTTCCATAAATGCTAATGATAAAAGAAGTGTTCCACGAATTTTTCCTTCAGCTTCAGGTTGGCGTGCAATACCTTCTACAGCTTGACCAGCTGCAGTACCTTGACCAATACCAGGACCGATAGCTCCAAGTCCAATTGCTAAACCAGCTCCAATTACAGATGCAGCACAAATTAATGGGTTCATTGTATGTTTCCTTTTTATAAGTTGCTTATGCAGTTAAAGAATACCAGGTTTGTAGGCTTTTTGAAAGTGTCTTTTAATTTAATCTTGAAAGTAAGTTAAATATTTTCAATATACGGATTGCTCTAACACAATACCGAAGTAAGCTTTTTTTAAGGTGAATTAAATTCAAACATTGCTCAAGAAATAATTTTGTTGTCTGATAAAGTTTATGTAAAAGGTCCAGGGCGAATAAACCATTCGCCCATCAATAATGCTATACTATGTAAAACTTATATGTATGCATGGACACACTGTAATCTATAAGGAAAGAAGAAGGATTAGTGCCCTTCAAGTGCTTCTCCAATATATGCTCCAGCAAGTGTTGCAAAAATAAGTGCTTGAATTGCACTTGTAAAAAGACCAAGGAAAATAAGCGGGATTGGAATCACAAGAGGGACTAATGATACAAGTACTGCTACTACAAGCTCATCTGCAAGAATGTTTCCAAAAAGACGGAAACTTAATGATAATGGCTTTGTGAAATCCTCAAGAACGTTAATTGGAAGAAGAATAGGCGTTGGCTCTACGTACTTACCAAAATACTCTAAACCTTTTTTCTTTAATCCAGCGTAGAAATACGCTACTGATACTAAAAGAGCAAGTGCTACTGTTGTATTAATATCATTTGTAGGTGCTCCAAGCTCTCCGTTTGGAAGTTCAAGAACTTTCCATGGGATAAGCGCACCAGACCAATTTGAAACAAAGATGAAAAGGAAAAGTGTTCCAATAAATGGTGTCCACGTTAAGTAGTCTTCTCCAATCTGTGTTTTAGCAATGTCACGAATGTATTCTACAACGAACTCAGCTAAGTTTTGCCCTCCTTCTGGAACAGGCTTTAATTCACTTGTCGTAACAAGTGCAAATGCAATTACGAGTCCAAGTACAATCCATGAATTGATTAATACTTGACCATGCATTTGGAACCCACCAAGAGTCCAATAAAAATGTTGACCGATTTCCACGGCAGAAATATCGTATAAGAAATTCATCATCTTTCTCCATGCTTTGATGTCTCACACCGATATCATACCTCATTTTTTCGAAATAACCATGCTGATTCTATTTATTTCGAAAAGTACTGAAAACTTATCTTAGATAAGGATTTTTTTAATAAGTTTAGAGATAACATTTAATGTCTATTGTTTTATTTTTTGTGGCTGGGGGGATTTGAACCCCCACGCAGTATTAGCTGCAGGAGATTTTAAGTCTCCAGTGTCTACCATTCCACCACAGCCACAGTCAAAGATAAATAAATTGGGCCGAACTGGATTTGAACCAGTGTAGGCAAGCCAGCGGATTTACAGTCCGCCCCCATTAACCACTCGGGCATCGACCCATTAATGCGAAACCCCACTGTTGATGGGACATGTCTTAGAGAGGACTCGAACCTCCACGCCGTAAAGCACAAACCCCTCAAGCTTGCGTGTCTACCATTCCACCACTAAGACATATTCATAGTGTACAGGAAAGACTTAAAGAGTTCAAGTCTTTCTTATACACTATGAATACCTGTATTTAAAATATTTAAATAAAGACCAAATTAACGCTTTGAAAATTGTGGTGCTTTACGTGCCTTCTTTAATCCGTATTTTTTACGTTCTTTCTTAAGAGAGTTACGTGTAAGGAATCCATTAGCTTTTAATTCAGTGCGGTATGTTTGGTCCATTAAACAAAGTGCACGCGCACATCCAAGGCGGATGGCATCTGCTTGTCCTGTAAGACCTCCACCGGTTGTTTGAATAAAAATGTCACATTTATCTTCAAGCTGGAAAAGTTGTAATGGTTTAAGGATATTTGGATATTTTCCTTGTAAGTAGATTTGAGCATCTACTTGATTAATTTGAATTGTTCCCGTTCCCGGAGAAGCAATTCGAACTTGAGCACTTGCTCGTTTACGTCGCCCAGTGGCCGACCAAATTTGTTGCATACACAATCTCCATTGTTTACAATAATGCGCTTAGGGTTTGTCCTTAAAATATTTAAGGTAAATTAAATTTCAGCCTCATGTGCGAGTTCAATCCCATAGGTAGCTAAAGCTTTTGTTACTTCTTCAGCTGATTTTTGCCCAAAATTACGTAATGCTAATAGGCTTGTATAGGATTCGTTGGCTAAATCAGCCAACGTAAGAATTTGTGCACGTTTTAAACAATTATAAGCACGTAATGAAAGCTCTAATTGTTCAATTGCAATACTTTCAAAGTATGCCATCTGTTGTGAAGGAGCATCAACTGGAGTTGTTACTTCTTCAATACCAACAACTGGTCGTGAGTCTTGAAGTGTTGCACGTGTAATTTCTGTTAAAATCGCACCAGCGTGTTTAAATGCATTATGAGGGTGAGTACTTCCATTTGTTGTAATTTCAAAATGAATGTATTCCCCATGTGGTGGTCCATCATGAACAGTAAAATTAACAAGCTTTACAGGCATAAAATTACCATCAATTGGTTGGAATACACCAGTCCTTACTTCTTCAATTTGTGGACTATCCACTTGTCGAGGAGGGTGAAAACCAGTCCCATATGGTTGTGTTGGTTTTTTCCAAACACGATAACCGGTAGCTTGTTCAAGAATAAATGTTAAATGAAATGGAGTTTCAGCATTCACTAATGTAGCAATTGGTTGTGTCGGGTCTACGCAATGTACACCATCAGGTAATTCCATATCACCTGCACAAATTACACGTGGTTTATATGCCTTGATTTCATTTGGACTTGCAGAAGGTACTTCATCAGGACTCGAATCAATTTTTGTTGGATTGATTGTAATCGTACCTTGAGGGGCTAATACATCTGGAAATGTATTAAAAAAAACAATATCTCTTAAATTTAGGAAAATTTCTACAACTGATTCTCGGATACCAGGAATTGTCGTAAATTCAGTCCTTGTCTGATTGAGTTTTGCTGCAGTAATTGCCACACCTGGTAAATCATTTAATAACAAACGTCGAAATGTATTACCAAGTGTCACACCCTGCCCCGGTGCTACGGGTCCAAGAACAAGTCGGGCATAATGCTCACGCGAGTTATTTTCTCGGAATTCAACACACTCTAACTTCGCCGATGAGTTTGGAACAATAAAATTCATAGTGGTTGTGAATATTCGTTGATACACACGAGCATCATATTATCAAATATGTTCTTCTTTGTTTCTAAGACCGAATGACTTAATGAAACAAAGATAAAATCGTGTTTATACACGACGTTTCTTTGGTGGTCGACACCCATTATGAGGTAATGGAGTTACATCACGAATTAACGTAACGCCTAAGCCAAGTTGTTGGAGTGCACGAATAGCCATTTCACGCCCAGCACCCGGTCCTTTAACCATCACATCTACATATTTTAAACCGTAGTCGAGTGATTTACGTGCAGCTTCTTCAGCTGCTGTTTGAGCAGCAAATGGGGTACCTTTTCGTGCACCGCGAAATCCGCATGCTCCTGCAGATGATGAAGCAATCACCATCCCAGAACGGTCACTAATTGTGACCAATGTATTATTAAACGTGGCTAAAATATGTACAACGCCACGTTGCACCTTTCGGCGGGCTTTTTTCTGTACGCCTTTACGCTGTTTAGTAGCCATAGTATAAAATTACTAAATATAAATAAAAAAAAAGGCTCAAACTGAAAATGAACCCAAATGGTAGCCATATAAACAGGCATATGGTGGATATACCTGATCCGATTTCAATTTAATTAAAAAAAAAATTATTTATTGATTTTTATCTTTATTTCGTAAACGGTATGTAATACGCCCTTTTGTTAAATCATAAGGTGTTAATTCAACCGTTACACGATCTCCTAAAAGGATTTTAATTGAGTTTCGTCGGATTTTTCCGGAAATATGGGCTAATACTTGGAAACCATTTTCAAGTTCAACTTGAAACATTGCATTAGGAAGAGATTCCATAACGGTACCTTCCATTTCAATAAGTTCGCGATCAGCCATATATTACCAAAGGTAACAAAGCACTTCACCACCAATTCCTAAAGTACGTGCTTTTTTCTCGGTCATAATTCCTTGTGACGTTGAAATGATTGCAATACCCATACCGTTTAAAACACGGGGAAGTTCTTTATGATTTACATACATACGAACTCCAGGTGTGCTCGCACGTTGGAATGTTTTTACTGAACGCTTCAACGTCACTTCAAACATTCCATTAATTTCTGGTTCCACACTGGAAAGAAATCCTTCTTGGAATAATAATTGTGCAATATTGCGGGTTACTCGCGTTGAACGCAATACAACGGATGTTTTATTTACAAGATGAGCATTACGTAATCGCGTAAGCATATCTGCAATTGTGTCATTAATCATAACATTTCCTCTACTGAGCGTTTGTTTTTTCTCGGAATGGCATCCCAAGTTCTTTTAAAAGGGCACGCCCTTCTTGATCACTTGATGCTGATGTCACAATAGCAATATCCATTCCACGAATTTGATCAATAGTATCATAACTTAATTCAGGGAACATTAATTGCTCATCTAAACCAAGATTAAAATTCCCATGACCATCAAAACTTTTTGGACTAATTCCTTGGAAATCACGAATACGTGGAAGTGCAAGGTTTACAAGTCGATCATAGAATGCATACATACGTTCTCCACGTAACGTTACAGAAAGCCCAATTGGCATATCTTCACGAATTTGGAAACCGGCAATAGCTTTCTTTGAACGTTTCACAACAGGTGTTTGTCCTGCTAATACTGTAAGCTCGCCCGATAATGATTCGAGAAGCTTAGCATTTTGTGAAGCATCCCCAATACCTCGATTGATTACAATCTTTTCAAGGTGTGGGATTTGGTGCGTATTTTTATACTGGAATTGCTCCGTAAGTGTTGTACGCACCTTGGTTAAATACAAATTATGAAGGCGTTGAATCATAAGCGATAAAAAACTTAAAGAACCTCAGGGGCAAGGGAAACAATTTTCATAAAATCACGTTCACGTAATTCGCGTGCAATTGGTCCGAAAACACGTGTTCCACGTGGGTTCCCTTCTTTATTAATAATCACAGCTGCATTATCATCAAAACGGATTGACATCCCGTTTTCACGTTGCACTGTGTGAGCTGTACGTACTACAACAGCACGAACAACATCAGATTTTTTTACTGGCATATTTGGTAATGCTTCTTTTACAACTGCAAGAATTACATCACCAATATTTCCATATTGCCGATTTAAAACACGGATACACATAATTTTACGTGCACCACTATTATCGGCAACCTCAAGATAAGTTTGTGGTTGAATCATGGGAATTAAACAATCATTTAACGAGATAGTTGGTAATGAACAAGAAAATTATTCTGCAACAAATCCCTCACGGATAAGAAATTTTGTTTTTACAGGCATTTTATAAGCCGCAATGCGCATTGATGAACGTGCAATTGCTTCAGATACCCCACGCATTTCATATAAGATTTTACCTGGTTTAACCACAGCAACCCAATAATCAGGAGCTCCTTTTCCAGCTCCCATACGTGTTTCAGCTGCACGAGCTGTAATAGATTTATCAGGGAAAACACGAATCCAAAGTTTTCCACCACGTCGAGCATAACGACTCATCGAACGACGACCCGCTTCAATTTGACGTGAAGTAATCCACCCGGGCTCAAGGGCTTGAAGAGCAAAATCACCAAAAGCAATTTTGTTTCCACGCATAGCTTTACCTTTTAAACGCCCACGGTGGGGCTTACGATATTTTGTTCGTTTTGGACTTAGCATTTGTTATCCCCCTTACATACCCAGACTTTAATACCTAAAATCCCATACACTGTTTGTGCACGAGCTGTGGCATAATCAATATCTGCACGAATGGTATGTAATGGAACACGTCCTTCGCGTGCCCATTCACTTCGTGCAATCTCAGCCCCATTTAAACGTCCAGCAATCTGTACTTTGATTCCTACGGCACCAGCTTTTTGAGCACTTCGAAGTGCTTGACGAATTGCTCGTCGGAATGGTGCACGCTTTTCTAATTGCATTGCAATGTTTTCTGCAACACAAACAGCATCAAGTTCAGGTTGTACCGTTTTTGTTACATATAATGCAACACTACGGTGTGCTGGAAGTTTTGCCTTTAATGCTTCACGCACTTTTACTAAGGCTTCCCCTTTTGTACCTACAAGAGCACTAGGGCGGGCTGTAAAGAATTCGATCTCAATACGATCGACTTGGCGAGAAATATTAACACGTGAAATACTCGCATTTGAAAGCTGTTGAGCAACATAATCACGGATAATAAGATCTTCCTTAACCAAGTTGGCATAATCTTTTGGTTTTGCAAACCATTGCGAACGGTGTGTTTGAGTTACACCAATTCGAAATCCAAGAGGATGAACTTTTTGACCCATAGTATTTTTCTAATTCAAAATCAACACCACGCACGTTAATTAACGGCGAGATTTTTTGTCAGTTTTCACATGACCACGAAATGTACGTGTCGGAGAAAATTCTCCTAATTTATGACCAACCATTTGGTCTGTAACAAACACAGGAATGTGTTCAAGACCATTGTGCACAGCAATTGTGTGCCCAATCATAATTGGTGTAATAGTAGATCCACGGGACCATGTTTGAATAACTGATTTTTCGCCTTTTGCATGTAGCACTTCAATCTTTTTCATAAGTTTGTGCGCTACAAAAGGACCTTTTTTAAGAGAACGAGCCATAAGATATAAGAAGATTTATGAAACTTTTCTTCGACGAAGAATAAGACTATCGCTATACTTTTTACGTGCACGCGTTTTATGACCAAGTGCAGGTTTCCCCCATGGTGTTAAAGGCTGCGCACGGCCCACTGGGCAACGTCCTTCACCACCACCATGTGGGTGATCCACTGGGTTCATTACACTTCCACGTACTGTTGGGCGTTTCCCAAGCCAACGTGAACGACCCGCTTTTCCAATAGAGAGATTCATTACCTCACTATTACCAACTTGGCCAATCGTAGCCCAACATTGGTTGTTTAGAAGGCGGACTTCCCCAGATGGAAGACGCACGGTTACAAAATCTCCTTCTTTAGCCACAAGTTGGGCAACACCACCCGCTGAACGGACAAGTTGACCACCTTTCTTAGGGTGCATTTCAATGTTATGAATTTGCACTCCTAATGGCATTGAAGCAAGGGGAAGTGAGTTCCCAATCGCGTTTGGAGCTTCGGCGCTTGCAATAATTTTATCACCAACTTTTAAACCAGTTGGTTGAAGAATATAACGCTTTTCCCCATCTTCATACTGCACAAGAGCAATACGAGAATTACGGTTTGGGTCATATTCAATTGTTTGCACTTCAGCAGTCATGTCGTATTTATTACG